>Ga0213875_10000955_pt1 | contig 20648 bp, 25 predicted proteins | sample BarmaccomBMRX_R8_FD_160105 | JGI IMG/M metagenome (GOLD analysis project Ga0213875, IMG submission 160105) | Root-associated microbial communities from Barbacenia macrantha in rupestrian grasslands, the National Park of Serra do Cipo, Brazil - RX_R8 | ecosystem: Host-associated > Plants > Roots... | reverse complement strand
CGCACGTTCACCGTCAACACCGCGATGAACAGCAACGTGTTCCTGGCCGCGATCCAGAACCGGCTGCAGAAGGTGGTGTGGGCCTCCAGCGAGACCACGCTCGGCCTCGACTTCGAGCAGCCGCCCTGGTACGCGCCGCTCGACGAGGACCACTACCCGCGCCCGACCACCACCTACTCGCTGTCCAAGGTGGTCGGTGAGACCGAGGCCACCCACCTGGCCGAGTGGAGCGGCATCCCGTTCATCGCGCTGCGGCTGTCCAACGTCCTGTACCCCGAGGACTACCAGCAGCTGTTCCCGCCGGCCTGGGCCGACCCGCAGCTGCGCAAGTGGAACCTGTGGAGCTACATCGACGCCCGCGACGCCGCCCAGGGCATGTGGCGGGCGCTGGAATCCGACGTGACCGGGGCCCGCAGCTACATCATCGCCAACGCCGACACCGTCATGACCACCCCGTCGGCCGAGCTGATGGCCACCGTCTGGCCCGAGGTCAAGCTCACCCGCGAGGTCGGCGAGTTCGAGACGCTGATGAGCATCGACAAGGCCCGCCAGGAGCTCGGCTACGAGCCCCGGCACAGCTGGCGCGACCACGTCCAGCCACCGGCCGCCTGAACCGCCCGCCGGCCGGGTCAGGCTTGCTCGCGCTGGGGTGGCCGGCACCGGCAGGCCAGCACCGCCTGCAACGACGCGGGCACCTCGTCCAGCGACCGGACCGGCCCGTCCGGGAACGACAGCCGCACCGCCGCCACTCCGGCCGGGCTGATCACCGCCAGCTCCAGGCCGAACCGGTCCAGGCCGCGGGGCACCACCCACTCGGCCTGGTTCATCCCGTGCGCACGGACGCAGCCGATCAGCTCGGCCAGGTGCCCGTGCTCGAGGTGGCGGACGGCGGCGGGCGCCACCCGCCACAGCGGGTCGGGCTCGGCCGCCGCGTATTCGGCCAGCGGCACCCACCGGCCGCCCGCCCCCGCGAACCGCAGCGACTGCAGGTCGAGCCGGTAGCCCACCCGGCCGTCGGCCCCCGCGCCGAACCGCACCGACCGCGGCTGCACGGTACCGGTCAGCGCCAGCGACCCCAGCGGGGCCGGGGCCGGCACGGTCGCGGTCACCAGGCCGCCGCCCGCCAGCGCCTCGGTCACCTGCTCGCGCGGCGGCAGCAGCAGGACCGGGAGCCCCCGCCCGTCGACCCGGATCGCCGCGATCGCTGTCACCGGCCGCTGCTCGCCGGCCGCCACCCCCGAACCCCCGAAACCCTCAGCCGCCCCGCCGGCCCCAGCCGCCGCCCGGCCCCAGCTCACGGTGGCCAGCCGAGCCTGGGCGACGGCTGTCTGCGCCCGTTCGGCCAGCGACGGCCCGGGCAGCACCTCTACGTCCATACCTCCTATTTATTAGGTAAGCCTTACCTAAGTCAAGGTCGCGAACCCTAGTGGTCGTTAGTGTTTGACCGTGCGGCCGAACACGAACGTCTCCACCGGCGCCGACGGCAGCGTGGTGGTCCCGTCGTGGGCCGAGCCGGCCTCGTTGCTGACGGCCGGGATCGCGAAGTACTGCAGGGTGATCGTGGTCTGGCCGCGCCCGTGGCCGGGGTCGACGTCGAAGATCGCGTACCCGTAGGCGTCGGTCACGTTGCGGGACGCCGACCAGGCCGCGTCCTCGACCGAGTCGGCCCCGCCCCGGGTGAAGCCCGCCGCCTCCGAGCCGACGATCGCGTTGCGCTCGGTGATCACCTTGGCCTGGGGCAGGCCGTCGGCCGCGTCGGTGCCGTAGGTGTTGGTGGGGCCGTTGGTGCCGCCTCCGCCCAGCACCAGGAACACCGTGCCCGCGGCGGTGTTCCAGGCTGGGATGCCGTTGACCTTGCCCGGCGTGGTCTGCGCGACCGCGGGCTGCCGGGTGTCGACCGCCGCCCCCTTGGTCTGGTCCGGGTTGGGGGAGACCACGGTGCCGTGGGCACCCTGGTGGTAGCCGCGGACCGGGTAGCTGCGCTCGTAGTCGTGGTCGTGGCCGGACAGCACCAGGTCGACCTCGTACTTGTCGAACAGCGGCAGCCAGGTCCGGCGGATGCCCAGGTCGGAGCCGTTGCCGGGCGCCGAGGTGGACAGCGCGCACTGGTGCATGAACACCACGATCATGTCCACGTCGCGGTCGTGCCGGTAGGCGGCCAGCGTCCGCTCCAGCCACAGCGTCTGCAGGTTCGGCTGCCCGTGGGAGAAGTCGGGTACCGCCGAGTTGTTCTGCTTCTCGATCTTCAGGTCGCCGGTGTAGCCGTGGTTGTAGGTGACGGTCCCGTTCGGGATCGACACCCCCGAGGAGGTGACCTCGGGTCCGGCGTTGGCGGTGGCGTTCAGGTAGGCCGAGGCGCCGTCCTGGTAGATGACGTCGTCGGCGTCCAGCGAGATGAACGCGACCGTGCCGACCCGGAAGCTGTAGAAGTTGCCGCGCAGGTGGTTGCCGTCGTGGTTGGTCACGCCGTTGTCCGGGAGCAGGAACCGGGTCAGGTAGTGGCCGTACCCGTACGGGCCGTTCCAGTAGTTGCCCGCCGCCGCCTGGGCCGCGATCCCGCCCGGAGCGGTACCCGCATGGCCGGCGTGGTCGCAGGTGCCGAACTCGGTCTCGTGGTTGCCGAGGGCTGGCATCCACGGCCGGTTGGCCGACGACCGGGCCACGTTGATGCCGAAGTCCCGCCACACGCCCGGCGCGTTGAAGATGTCCAGGTTGGCGTAGCAGAGGTCGCCGTTCAGGAGGTGGAACAGCGGCGCCCCGCGGCCGTCGCCGGGGTGCTCGATCGCGCTCACCGCGTAGTAGGAGTTGTCGCACGACTCGTGCCAGATGTTGCCCGAGGCGTTCAGGTCCCACGAGGGGGTGGCCAGGTCGCCGTAGCTGGAGAACCGGTACCGGGCCCGCCCGCCGGGCGCCGTCCTGAACTGCGAGCCGGCCGTCGCCGGGGTGCTCGATCCGTCGCTGACCTCGTAGTAGTACGTGGTCCCGGGCCGCAGGCCGGTCAGCTGCGCGTGGTAGGCGTAGGTGGTCTGGCCGTTCAGCCCGTCGGTGAAGCTGACCGCCGCCGCCTCGTGGTACCGCTCGGTCACGTCCAGCGGCTTGGGGTCGGGCAGCTTGATCAGGTGCCCGGGGTTGGCCTCGGTGATCGGCTGGGTCGAGTACCGCAGCGTGGGGGCCGGCTGGGCCACCGTGCCGGGCGCGAACCACGACACCGTGACCTCCGTGGCCGGGTCGTTGCCCCAGGTCAGCAGCAGCTGCTCGGGGCTGGTGGTGGTCGGCAGCGGCAGCGTGGTGGTCGGCGGGCCGCTCGGCGCGGTGGCCGCCTCGGCCGCCTGCGGCCGGGCCACGCCCTGGGCCGTCCGGGCCAGCCCGGCCGCGGCCCCGAGGCCGACGACGCCCCCTAGAAAGATCCGCCGGGAGACCCGCGGGTGGCCCGGCTGGCGCTGATCGTTCGGTTCATCCATGTGCCGAAACGGTAGAAAAGGTAGATGAACGTCGGATGGCTACCGATGGGCCAGCGATGCCATCACCCGCTGAACACCCGGCCCTGACCAGGCCCGGCCCCAGCCACTCCATCACCCGACGTACGGTCGCGTCGCCGGCCCGCAGCTGATCCGTCCCGGCCCCCATTCAGGCCGGCCACCGCCAGCAGGACCCCGGCGGCGGCCGCGGCCGCGGTGAACCCGAACGCGATCGCGAAGCCCGCGTACCCGCCGGCTCGCCCGAGGATCAGCGTGAGCACCGCCAGCGTGACCGCGCCCGCCAGGTACTGCGCGGTGGTGAGCAGCGCCCCGGCCGTGCCCTGCTGCCCGGCCGGCACGTCCCGGCTGCCCGCCACGAACGTGGCCGTGTAGATAACGCCGTGCGCGAGCCCGCTGATCACCAGCCCCGGCAGCAGCCCGGTCACGTAGCCGCCGCGGACCATCAGCGCCAGCCAGCCCAGCCCGGCGGCGGCGCCCCCGAACCCGCCCGCCAGCGTCGCCGCCAGCCCGAACCGCCGGATCAGCCGCCCGGTCGCGGTGCTGCCCACGGTCACGCAGGCCGCCAGCGGCAGGAACGCCACCCCGGCCCGGGCCGCGCTCTCACCTCGCATCGTCTGCAGCAGCAACGTCACCAGATAAAATTCCGAGCCCACGCTGGCCATGTACAACGCCGCCGCGCCCGCCCCCACCCGCAGCGACCGGATCCGCCGCAGCCCCGGCTCAATCAGTGGGCTACCCGCCCGCCGCTCGTACCGCCCGAACGCCACGCCCAGCACCAAGGCGGCCGCCAGGCACTCAAGCGCGGGCCCGGATTTCCAGCCTTGGGCGGTCCCGAACGTCAACCCGAGCACGAGCGTGACGACCGCACCGGTACTGAGCGCCGACGCCAGCACCGGAATCGTACGGCTCGGCCCGGCCTCCAGCCCGGCCTCGCGCCCCACCTCCGCCCCGTCCTCCACGCCAGCCCCGCCGTCTTCCCCAACCCCAAAAGTCACACCAGCATCGCCACCCACCCAGGCCACCACCGCACACGCCACCGCAGGCGGCACGTTGACCAGCAGCGTCAGCCGCCACGAAACCGCCGTCAGCAGCCCGCCCAGTAGCACCCCCGCCGCCAGGCCGCCGGCCCCGACCGCCGCCCACACCGACAACGCGCGCGCCCGCCGCGCCCCGGCCGGGAACCTCGTGCCGATCAGCCCGAGCACGGCCGGCTGCAGCAGGGCCGCCCCCAGCCCCTGCACCCCCCGGGCGGCCAGCAGCACGGTCCCGTTTCCGGCCGCCGCCCCCGCCCCGCTGGCCACCCCGAACACACCCATCGCGAGCACGAACATCGGCCGGGCCCCGAACCGGTCACTCAGCCGTCCCCCGACGATCAGGAACCCGGCGAACAGCACCGCGTAGGCGCTCACCACCCACGGCGTCACCGCCGGCGGCAGCGCCAGCCCGCGCGCCATGCTCGGCAGCGCCAGGTAGACGATCGAATAGTCCAGCGCGATGAGGAACTGGGCGACCGAAAGCACCACCAGAATGAGCACCCCGCCAGCCTGCAAGGTTCACACTGATGTCAAGGAAAGGGAAACCCTGAAAACGTCGGACCGGGAGGGTTCCCACGGGACCCGGGAGGGATCACCCATGCGGATCGGTGAGCTGGCCTGCCGCACCGAGGTACCGGCCCGGCTGCTGCGTTACTACGAGGACCAGGGCCTGCTCACCCCCGACCGGGCCGCCAACGGCTACCGCGATTACGCAGCCGACGACGTCCCCCGCGTCCTGCAGATCAGGGGCCTGATCGACGCCGGCGTCCCCACCGCCATCATCCGCGAGATCCTGCCCTGCCTGGAGGACCCCGCCACCATCCGCCTCCGGGATCCGTCCCCCGAAGTGCTCGCCGCCCTCCAGCGCCGCCGCGACCAGATGGACGCCCGCATCCAGTGCCTGGCCCGCAACCGCGACGCCATCACCCGCTACCTCGCCACCATCCACCCAGGAGCCGCTGGCCACCAAGAGGCGTAGTATTACGTAGTAGACGTAATACGTATCCCTTTCAGGGGGCGCCATGGTGCTGAACAGCAAAGGCCAAGTGACCATCCCCGCGCACCTGCGCGCCAAGTACGGATTGCACCCGGGTGACGCGGTCGAGGTCGTCGAGACTGAGGGGCACCTCCAGATCGTGGCCCAAGCCGGCGCCGAGAGCCGCGGTGAGCGCCTGGTCAGACGGCTGCGCGACTCCGCCACCAGCAAGGACGTGGAGGGCATGAGCACCGACGAGATCATGGCGCTGCTGCGCGGTGACTGAGCCCAGGGCCATCCGGCCCACGACCCTGATCGATTCGTGCGTACTGCTCGACGTCATCACCGGCGACGAGCGATGGGCGCGCTGGTCGGCCGGCCGGATCGCGGCCGCCGCGGACGCCGGGCGGCTGGTGATCAACCCGCTCATCTACGCCGAGGTCTCGGTCGGTTACGAGACCGTTGAGGAGCTGGACGAACTGCTGCCAGCCAGCGACTATGAGCGCGAGTCGCTACCTTTTGTGGCAGGTTTCGCAGCCGGAAAGGCGTTCGTGCGCTACCGGCGCAGCGGTGGCAGCAAGAGATCACCGCTCCCGGACTTCTACATCGGGGCCCACGCCGCGTTGGCCGGTTACCGGCTGCTCACCCGCGACGCCAGTCGCTTTCGGACCCACTTTCCGGCCCTCGACATCATCGCGCCAGACTGACGCGGGTCCACCCTTACTTCAGGTCCGAGCCGCCGGCGCCCTTCTCCCCGCCGGTCGCATCCTCGTCCAGCGCCGGGTCGTAAGAGACGTCCGCCTCGGCCTTGTTGCCCAGCCCGACCGCGGCCAGGACCCTGCTCATCCATCCACTCATGCCGCCTCCGCTACCCGCCCGCCTCACCTGAAACTCCCGGCCCGTCCAGACCAGACCAAAAGCCCGGCCGAAGCTGACGTTCAGGGATCACGGCCAGGCTGACCGTATGACGACGACCACCACCTTTGACGACCCCCAGCCGGGCCAGCCACTGTCCGGGGCCGAGCGGCACCGGGAGGTGCAGCGGGCGCTGGCCGATGCGCTCCGGCTGGCCCGGCTGCAGGCTGAGATCCTGGTCCGGCTGGAGGCGGCCGACCGGGCCGGTGACGACGAGGTCGTGCTCTGCTGCCACGCCGAACTGGACGACGTGATGGCCCGGATCGCCGAGACCGAGCAGGTCCGCACCGGGGCCCGGGCCATCCTGGCCGGCCACGACGACCTGACCTGCGCGGGTTGCGGCGCGGCGGCCGAACCGGTCTACCAGCAGCCCCGGCTGCTGGGCTACCAGTGCGCCGGCTGCGGCTGGTCCGGCGACGACCCCGACGCCCAGGCCGAGCGCAAGCGCACCGAGGCCCTCGGCGCGGCCGCGGCCGCCATCGCCCCCGCCATCCAGGTCATCGAGGAGGCCACCACGACGCTCAGCCACCGTGGCAAGCAGTCCCGCCACGAAGGCGTCAGCACCCTGCGCGAACTCCAGGCCACCCTGGCCGCCATCGACCAGCGCCTCCACCGCACCAACGCGGCTTAGGCGGCCTGCCCGCCCCGCCTTAACCCGGCCAGATACTTGGCCAGGTCGCCGATGACGTCGCGGGCGTCGTCCTCGATGCCGTAGATGAACGTCGACTTGCGCCGCCGCAGGACCGGCAGCCCCAGCGCGAACAGCCCCGGGCTCCCGGTCACCACCCCGCCGTCGTGCTCCAGGTGCCCCTTGGCGTCCACCACCGGAACGTCCAGCCACCCGTACTCCGGCCGGTACCCGGTCGCCCACACCACCGACGCGATCTCGCCACTACCAAGATCCAGCTGCAGTCGCGAGGTGGCCGGCACCCGGGTCGGCTCCATCCGTTCGGGCGCCCCGAACTCGCCGTCGCGCCCGCTGGTCAGCGCCCATTCGTCGAACGTGTCCAGCAGCCGCCCGGCCTTGAGGTCGGCCAGCGAGAACACGTTGCGCAGCCCGCCCGAGAACAGCGCCGTGCGGTCCCGGACCATCGCCCACCGCCCGGCCAGCTCCACGCCCGAGCTGGTCAGAGCATTGAGGTCCAGCGTCGACCGCTCCGGCGTCCCGACCAGCTGCGGTGACGGCAGCCGCCGGGCCCGCCCCAGGTCCGGCAGTTCGTCGTAGCGCTGGTCCCACACACCCGCGCTGTCCATCCACCACAGCACGTCGTGGCCGCGGTAGGTCCGCGGCAGCCGGGTGTGCTCGCCGACCGACAAGGTGACCGGCCGCCCCGAGCGCTGCAGCTCGGCCGCCAGCTGCACGCCGGTCGCCGACGCCCCGACCACCAGCACGCCGCCGTCCGGCAGCTGGTCCGGCGACCGGTAGCCGAAGGTGGTGAACTGCTGAATCGACGCCGGCACCTGCTCCGCCAGCGCCGGCACCGCGGGCCGGTTGCAGGCCCCGCTGGCGATGACCACCGTGCGGCAGGCGAACTCCCCGCCGGACGAGGTCACCAGGTACCCGTCGTCGGACCGCCGCACCGAGGTGACGTTCACCCCCGTCCGGACCGGAGCCCGGCTGGCCGCGGCGAAACGCCCGATGAACTCGGTCACTTCCCCCATGGTCATGTAGCCGTCCGGGTCCGGGCCCTCGTAGCGAAGGCCCGGCACCTGGCTCTGCCAGTTGGGGGTCAGCAGCCGCAGCGAATCCCAGCGCTCGTTGCGCCAGGAGTTCGCCACCTCGCCGCGTTCCAGCACGACATGATCGATCGACCGGTCGGTCAGGAACCAGCTGGCCGCGATCCCCGCGTGCCCGGCCCCGATGACGACCGTGGTGACTTGCTCGATGATTGCTAAGCCCTTCAGGCCACTTCGACGGTGACGTCGGTCGGGTTGGTCAGCGCGTCGAACACGGCCGAGCGCTTCTGCGACTGGGCCACCAGCGCCTCGATCTCCTCCTTGGACGCGTCGGCGTCGATGTTGAAGGTGACCTTGATGCCGTTGTAGCCGTTGCGGACGTCGCTGTCGGCCCCGAGGATGCCACGGATGTCGTGGGCGCCCTCGACCGTCGAGGTAACCGAGTTCAGCTTGATGCCGCGGTTCTCCGCCACCGACGCGATGCCCCCGGTCAGGCAGCTGGCCAGCCCGACCAGCAGGTACTCGATCGGCGTGATGCCGCCGTCCTCGGCCGCGAACACCTCGGGGTGGTCGGCCTCGAACGTCCACTCGTCCTTGTGGTTGTGCTCCTCGCCGAGGCCGAAGAAGCTCTGCACCTTCATCTGGCTGTGCACGCCGCCGACCCACTTGGCCGACGCGCGCCAGGTGAACTGGGCGGCTTCCGGTGCGCCCTTCAGCACTTCGCGCGCGTCGAGCAGCGCCTGAACGTTAACTCCATTGCTGGCGGCAGTAGTCATGACGGCCCCTCCTCAAGTCTTCCCCATTTTCCCTATGGGGACGATCGACAATATACCGGCCGGGACCAGCTAAGATAGCCCCATGCCGGAGCCAGCCTCGACGCTCGCGGCCGGCTCGGTCGGTACCGTCGAAACCCAGTACCTGGACCTGCCGGAGCCGGTGCGCCTGGACAGCGGGCAGGAGCTGTATCCGGTCCGCGTGGCGTACGAGACTTACGGAAGTCTCTCATCTCGGCGCGATAACGTCATCCTGGTATGTCACGCCCTCAGCGGCGACGCCCACGCGGCCGGTTTCTCCGCCACCCCGGCCGCCGAGAGCACTCGCGACGGGTTCGCCGCCACCGACCGCGACGGTTCGGCGGGCAAGGCGCTGGGCTGGTGGGACGGCATGATCGGGCCCGGCAAGGCGTTCGACACCAACCGCTTCTTCGTCGTCTCCACCAACCTGCTGGGCGGCTGCCGGGGCACCACCGGCCCGTCCTCGACCGACCCGGCCACCGGGCGGCCCTACGGGTCCGGCTTCCCGGTCATCACCGTGGCCGACATGGTCCGCACCGAGCGGGCGTTCCTGGACCAGCTCGGGATCGGGCGGCTGGCGGCGGTGGCGGGCGGCTCGCTCGGCGGCATGCAGGCGTTCGAGTGGGCGGTCCTGTACCCCGATCAGGTCGGCGCGGTGGTGGCCATCGCCAGCACCCACGCGCTGCACCCGCAGGGGCTGGCCTGGAACGCGATCGCCCGCGAGGCGATCATGCGCGACCCGGCCTGGCAGGGCGGCCACTACTACGGCACCGGCCCGAACGGCGGCACTGGCCCCGAGGCCGGCCTGGGGGTGGCCCGCATGGTCGGCCACGTCACCTACCTGTCGGGCGAAGCGCTGGAGGTCAAGTTCGGCCGCCGGCTGCAGGACCCCCCGGCCGACGGTGATCTCCACTACACCCTGACCGAACCGGAGTTCCAGGTCGAGAGCTACCTGCGCCACCAGGCCAGCTCGTTCGTCCGGCGTTTCGACGCCAACACCTACCTGTACACCTCGCGGGCGCTGACCTACTTCGACCTGGCCCGCCAGCACGGCCACGGGTCGCTGGCCCAGGCGCTCAAGAGCGTCAGCGCCCGCACGCTGCTGATCGCGTTCAGCTCCGACTGGCTGTACCCGCCGTCGGGGTCGGAAGAAGTCGCGGCCGCGCTGCGTTCGCTCGGTAAACCGGTCGAGTTCGAAGTGATCGACGCCCCCTACGGGCACGACTGCTTTTTGCTGGAAGAAGCCCGGCAGACCCCGATCATCCAACGCTTCCTCGGGAGTCCTGAGTGACAGACGAGCCCCGCGCTGAAGAAGATCGCGCGTTCGGATTCGAGACCCGGCAGCTGCACGCCGGGCAGCGCCCCGACCCGAACACCGGCGCCCGGGCGGTGCCGATCTTCCAGACCACCAGCTACGTGTTCGAGGACCCGGAGTCGGCCGCCGCCTACTTCAACCTCCAGGAGTACGGCAACACCTATTCGCGGATCATGAATCCGACGGTCGCCGTTTTTGAGGAAAGGGTGGCCAATCTGGAGGGCGGGGCGGGTGCCGTCGGCTTCGCCAGCGGCCTCGGCGCCCAGATGGCGGCCCTGTTCACGCTGCTGGAACCGGGTGACCACGTGGTCTCGTCCGCGGCTCTCTACGGCGGCACCGTCAACCAGCTCAAGCACGTGCTGCGCAAGATGAACGTGGAGCTGACCTGGGTCGACCCCGACGACCCGGACGCCTGGCGCCAAGCCGTCGGCCCCCGCACCAAGGCGTTCTTCGCCGAGACGATCGGCAACCCGGGCGGCAACGTGCTCGACATCGAGACGGTGGCGGGCATCGCCCACGACCACGGGCTGCCGCTGCTGGTCGACAACACGTTCGCCACGCCCTACCTGTGCCGCCCGATCGACTTCGGGGCCGACATCGTGATCCACTCGGCCACCAAGTTCATCGGCGGGCACGGCACCTCGATCGGTGGCGTGGTCGTCGAGAGCGGCCTGTTCGACTGGTCCAACGGCCGCTTCCCGGTCGTCGCCGATCCGTCGCCCGCCTACCACGGCCTGCAGTTCCACGAGACGTTCGGCACCTACGGCTATCTGATGAAGCTGCGGGCCGAGACCCTGCGCGACCTCGGCGCCCCGCTGTCGCCGTTCAACGCCTTCCTGTTCCTGCAGGGCCTGGAGACGCTGTCGCTGCGGATGGAACGGCACGTCGAGAACGCGGTGACAGTTGCCACCTTCCTCGAATCGCACCCGCTGGCCTCGAACGTGACCTACGCCGGCCTGCCGGCCAGCCGCTACCGGCCGCTGGTGGAGAAGTACCTGCCCCGCGGCGCGGGCGCGGTGTTCTCGTTCGACTGCGCCGGCGGCCGGGCGGGCGGCCAGGACTTCATCCGCGGCCTGTCGCTGTGGTCGCACCTGGCCAACGTGGGTGACGCCAAATCCCTGGTCATCCACCCGGCCAGCACCACCCACCGGCAGCTGAGCGACGAGGAGCTGGCGGCGGCCGGGGTCGGCGCGGGCACGATCCGGCTGTCGGTCGGCCTGGAGTCCGTCGATGATCTGATCTGGGACCTGGAGCAGGGCTTCGCCCTGGTCGGGGCCACCGTTGGCAAGGAAGAGGGAGCTACGGCATGAGCACCGACCAGCTGACCGGCTTCGACCTGGCCCCGTACCAGGACGTCGCGGCGATCCAGCGGGTGCTGCACAACGCGCACACGATCGCGATCGTCGGCCTGTCGGCCAACCCGCTGCGGGCCAGCTACTTCGTCGGCTACTACCTCAAGCGCCACGGCTACAAGATCATCCCGGTCAACCCCAAGGAGACCGAGATCCTGGGGGAGAAGTCCTACCCGAGCCTGACCGACGTCCCCGATCACGTGGACGTGGTCAACGTGTTCCGGGCCCCCGCCGCCCTGCCGGGGATCGCCGAGCAGGCGGTGGCGATCGGGGCCGGCGCCCTGTGGTGCCAGTTCAACGTGATCAACGAAGAGGGCGCCAAGATCGCCAAAGACGGTGGTGTGGCCGTCGTGGTCATGGACCGCTGCATCAAGGTCGAGCACGCCCGTTACGTGGGCCGGATGCACTGGCTCGGCTTCAACACCCAGCGCATCACCTCAGTCCGCTCCGGCCTCCAGTAGCCTCGCCTCCGGTAGCGCGGCCCGCGTCAGCGTCGTCGCCGTGTGCACGATGCTGACGATGGCGTCCTCGGGTTCGAGCCCGTCCAGATCGGTCAGGCTGAACAGCGCCTCGGCGCTGACGACGACGGCCAGGTCCCGCTTGAGCTGAGCCACCACCTCCGGCCGGCTCCCCTCGAGCGGCGCCAGGGCCGCGTCGATCAGCCCGAACCGCAGCCCTGGCCGGGCCCCAGCCTGACCGGGCCGGGTGATCGTGGCCGCGATCAGCGCCCGCACCACCCCCTGGCGGCTCAGCACGTGCCGCAACAGGAACTCGGTCGCCGCCCCCACCCGCGCGACCGGGTCGCGGCTGCCGGCCACCGACGCCAGCGCCTCCTCGGCCGTGGGCAGGTGCCCCGCGATCGCCTCCCGCAGCAGGCTGGCCAGATCCGGGAAGTACCGGTAGGCGGTCGCCTCCGACACCAGCGCCGTCCGCGCCACCTCCGGCATCGTCACCTCGCGCCCGGTCCGGCTCAGCTCGGCCGCCGCCGCCACGATCGCGGTGCGGGTCCGCAGCTTCTGGTTCACGCGCCCAGTCCCACCGATTGCGGTCATCGGCTGCCTCTCGGCCCTACCGCCGCCAGGCCCCCAAAGTGCGCTCCGGCCATGCCAACCCCCATAACGTGAGAGTCAACTATCATAATGCCTTTTAATTATTAAATAAACCGGCCCCGCAGCCCGGAATCAACCACCGCGGCCGCCCGCCGCACGTCCGCCGTCACCAGCTCGTGCAGGCGAGCGGCGGTCGGCGCGTCGTCCAGGTGCTTACGCAGGCTGTCGGCCTGCACCCGCCAGAGCCCGAGCAGCGCCCGGGCCGCGATCTGCGGTTCGGGGTCGTCGGCCGCCAGCCCCGCCCGGGCGGCCAGCGCCGCGGTCGCCACCGCCGCCGAGCGCTCCGTCATGTCCGCCTGATACGCCCGCAACGCGGGGGGTGGCCCGGATCAGATCCCCGAACCTCCGGATCGCCCCGCGGGCAGCGTCAAGCTCCGCCCCGGTGCCGGTCATCCCGCCTAGCTCGCGCCCGAGGATGGCCACCACCGCCACGGCGGCGGTGACCGGACCGTGGTCACCTACCGGCTCGAGCCGTCCGCTGATGGCACCCGCTTCACCTTCGAGCACACCGGCTTCACCGGCGCCGGAGGCTGGTTCATGGCCTGGTTCCTGGGCCGTGTCCGGCGGCGGATGCTGACCGAGGGGCTGCCGGCCGTGCTGGCCGGCCTCGGCGGCGACGGTGCTAGCCGCGCTCCGGCAGCCGGGCGGCCTCGCGCTCCGCGTTGAGGTTGAGCTGGCCCGCTCTTGAGCCGCCCAGCTTCTCGGCCAGGTGCTGGCCGACCGTGACCGGCTGGTAGCGGGCCGGGTGCTCGTCGTCCACGCACGAGGGTAGCGGCGCGATGACCGCGTCCACGTTGCCGTCGTGGAAGTAGGCGGCCGACCGGCGCGGCACCAGGACGCCGTTCAGCCGGGGCGCGGCCACCCGGTGCAGGGTCGAGATCCAGCGGTCGTTGGTCCAGCGGGCGAGCCCGTCGCCCAGGTTGACCAGCAGGGCCCCGTCGGCCGGAAGAACGGGGTGCCAGGCGTGGTCCGAGCCGATGATCTCCAGCCCCGGCACCTGGTCGGCCCAGAGCACGGTGACGATGCCGTAGTCGGTGTGCGCGCCCATCCCGACCTGGTCGGGCTCGAGCTGGGTCCCGGCCGGCGGCAACCGGTAGTTGTTCATCCGCAGCACGTCGATCGAGTGGCCGGTGAACTGGTCCAGGTAACCGGGGCTGAGCCCGAGACTGTCGGAGAAGATCGTCACCATCGTCCGCGCGACCGCCCCGGCCGCCGCGAACCAGGCGCTCACGGCCGCCCGGAAGGCGGGTACCTCGGCCGGCCAGACGTTGGCCGCGTAGACGTCGGCGGGCAGGTCGAGGCCGGGGAAGCCGGCCGCTTCGGTGCCCACGTTGATCGCCTCGAACAGGTCGGCGGCGGTCGCCACGCCGAGGCTGTTGGCCAGGCTCTCGGACTTCGGCGGGGTGTAACCCCGGTTGATGCCGGGCGGGCACCGGTAACCGGCCTTGACCTCGGCCGGCAGCGCGAAGAAGGCGTCGGCCGCCGCGGTGAAATCGGTCAGCACCGAGGGCTCGACGCCATGGCCGGCGACCTGCATGAACCCGATCGTCCGGGCCGCCTCGTCCACCGCCCGGGCCACCCGCTGGCGCTGGCCGGCGTCGGCGCCCGGCTCGCGGTAGGCGGTGATGTCGATGACGGGCACGGTCAGCACGCCGTCCGTGGTCAGGGCTTCCGACATGGGGTTCCTCTCCGGGGATAGCGTGGTGGCATGGCGATCCAGACACGAACGCTCGGGCGCACGGGCGCCGACGTGACCATTCTCAGCTACGGCGCTATGGAGTTGCGAGGGGCGCCGAACGGGCCCGAGATCGCCGACGAGGACGCCGGCCGGCTGCTGAACGCGGTTCTCGATCGCGGCGTCAACCTGATCGACACCTCCCCGGACTACGGCCGCAGCGAGGAACTGATCGGCCGACACCTGGGCGGCCGCCGGGACGAGTTCTTCCTCGCATCCAAGTGCGGCTGCCCGATGGACCCGCCCGCCGACGCCCGGCCGCCTTACCCGCACGACTACCGCGCGGCCAACGTCCGCGCCAACGTCGAGCAGTCGCTGCGGCGGCTCGGCACCGACCGGCTCGACCTGGTCCAGGTGCACATGTCGCCCGATCTTCCGACGATGGCGGCCGGCCACACCGTCGAGACCCTGCAGGACCTGCAACAGCAGGGCAAGATCCGCTTCATCGGCATGTCCGGCATCCTGCCGCAGCTGCCCGACCAGATCGCGATGGGCGTGTTCGACGTGTTCCAGATCCCTTACTCGGCCGTCCAGCGCGACCACGAGGACCTGATCACCGCGGCCGCCGACGCCGGCGCGGGCACGTTCATCCGCGGCGGCGCCGCCCGCGGGGCCGCCTCCGAGGACAAGAACTGGAGCGTCAGCCCGCTCACCCAGGAGCCCGGCCTCGGCCAGCGCAACTGGCAGGCCTCCGGCGTCGGCGACCTGGTGCGCGAGGCGGGCCTCAGCGACCAGGAGTTCATCCTCCGCTTCACCCTCAGCCACCCGGCCCTGACCACCACCATCGTCGGCACCGCGAACCCGGCCCACCTGGCCGCCAACATCGCCGTCGCCGAGCAGGGCCCCCTCCCCGCCGACCTCTACGACCAAGCCAAGAAGCTGCTCCCGCGTCCCTAAGGCAAGCTGGCGGATCACCTCGGCGGCGAAAGCGGGTACCCTCGCCCGGCCGAGCAGATTGGCATCGTCAGGACGCGTCCTTGCGCCGGGCGGCCTGTCGGCGAGCCTTACTCAAGGCGGCGGCGTAATCCTGAGGCGCGCCGTCGTAGAGTCCGGCCGCGCTGGCGTCTTCGGTCATCTGATCCAGGGCTGCCCGCCGGACGGCTTGCCGGTGCTCCTGGTAGGCGAGCAGGTCGGTGAGCAGGATCCGGCGGTGCCGTCCGGGCTGCTGGTAGGGGACCTTGCCGTCTTCGAGCAGCTTGACCAGCGTCGGTCGGCTGACGCCGAGGATGTCGGCCGCCTCCTGAGTGGTCAGCCGCTGAGTGTGCGGGAGCAGGGTGACCACCTTGCCCTGGCGCATGGCCCCGACCACATCGGTCAGGACCCGGTACACCTCGTCCGGCAGCGGTACCTGGTCCCCGTCGCGGCTCACCAGCACCCCGGGCTCAGCGTGCTGCTCCAGGAACCGGCCCAGGTCCAGCAGCACGTTCAGGTCCGCAGGCGGGAAAACCACATCCGCTCGGGTTGTCACCATTACTCACCCTCCTCCTGCGGGCGCCGGTCAGCTGGCCGACGGCCTGACCGGTGGCCTCGTCGGCGGGCAGGTAGATGACCAGCTGCTGCTCGTCGGCGGCCGGCAGCTCCAGCGTTTCCCGGTGCCAGCGCAGGTCGTGGGTGATGGCCGGGTGGCGCATCCGCAGCGGGCCGCCCGGCGGCGGCCGGTGCTGGCCCAGGCGGCGGGTGAACTCGGGGCCCGCGACCGGGGCCAGCTCGGCCCGGAACCACTCGTAGCTGGCCACCGACGGGCCCAGCCACAGGCTGAACGCCAGCTCGTCGGCCAGCTCGTCCCAGTCGGGGAACACGTCGCGGGCGCGCAGGTCAGTGAACACAAATCGAGTGAGGTTGGCCGCCCCAGCATCCGGCTCGGTGTCCAGCAGCCCGGTGCCCGTCATCACCGCCCGGAAGCTGTCGGTGCAGGCCAGCACGTCGCCGAGCCGGTTGGTGACCAGGGCGGCCGCCGGTTCCAGCAGCCGCAGCACGGCCAGCACCTCCGGGCGGACCTGGCGCGGGGGCGGCGCCGGGCGCTGCCCCCGGGCGCAGGCACCGCCGGCGATCTTGGCCAGGTAGGTGAGGTGACGGCGCTCGGTTGCGTCGAGGCTGAGCGCGTCGGCCAGGGCGCTGACCACCGAACCGGACGGGTTGCGGTCCCGGCCCTGCTCGATCCGGGTCAGGTACTCGACGCTGATCCCGGCCCGGGCCGCCAGCTCGCTGCGCCGCAGACCGGGGGCCCGCCGCCGCGCCTGGGATGGTAGCCCCAGGTCCTCGGGCGCGGTGCCGTCCCGTTTGGCGCGGACGAAATCGCCCAGCGGCGTCCCCATCTGCCCAGGCTACGTCGCTTCGCCCGCTCAAGCCGGAGCGAATGGTGGCCCTGGCGGGGCCAGCCTGGACCCGGCCTGGCTCCAGGCCGCCGGGCCGTCCAGGCTGGTCGCCATGACCAGCACCGCAACCACCGGGCCGCGGGTGGTGTTCGGCTTCGGCGCCGACCGCGGCTTCGGCGAACGGCCGGACCTGCTGAGCCTGACCCGGCAGGCCGACGCGGACGGGCTCGACCTGTTCTCGGTGGCCGACCACCCCTACCTCGGGGACCGGCTGGACGCCTACGCCGCCCTCGGGTTCGTGCTCGGCGCCACCCGGCGGCTGGGCGGCCTGGTCAACGTCACCAACCTGCCGACCCGGCCCGCCCCGGTGCTGGCGCGGACCGCGACCTCGCTGTCGGCCCTGTCCGGCGGCCGGGTCGTGCTCGGTATGGGAGCGGGCGGCCGGTGGGACCGGATCGCCGACCTCGGGGTGCCGCGGCTGTCGCCGGGGGCGGCGGTCGAGGCCTTCGAGGAGGCGATCGTGCTGATCCGGCGGCTGGCCGGGGGCGGTGAGCCGGTCAGCTACCAGGGCCGTTACTACCAGGTGGACCAGATCAGCCCGGCCCCGGTCCCGGCCCCGCCGGTCTGGACCGGATCGGTCGGCCGCAAGTCGCTGGCCGCCACCGGGCGGGTGGCCGACGGCTGGCTCCCCGGGCACGCGGCCGACTGGCTCAGCCCCCGCTACCGGGAGTCCCGCCCGGTCATCGACGAGGCGGCCGCCGCCGTGGGCCGCGACCCCAGCGCGATCCGCACCGTGTTCAACCTGCCCGGCCGGATCACCCGCCAGCCACTGGCCGCTACCCGCGACGCCGACGGCCGCTGGCTGGGCGGCTCGCCCGGCCAGTGGATCGAGGAGCTGACCGGGGCGGTGCTCGAGCACCAGGCCACCGGGTTCATGCTGTTCGCACCCTCGTTCGGCTCGGTCGACCCCACCACGCTGACCATCTGGGCCCGGGAAATAGCCCCCGCCGTCCGCGCCGCGACCGGCTAAAAAACTGGCCTCACGTTCCGTCAGCGGGCGTCGTGGCCCATCATGCGCATCTTCCTGGCCGGCGCGACCGGTGCCATCGGCCGCCGCCTGCTCCCGCTCCTGCTGGCCGACGGCCACCAGGTCACCGCCATGGTCCGCTCACCAGGGGCCGCCCTGGCCCGGACCAGCCGCGGCTGGACCCCGCGCTGGCCGACCTGGCGTCAGGGCTTCCCCGCCATGCCCCGCTGAGCCCCGTCCGGCTGATCCGTTCCCGAGCCAGCTGCGTAGGAAGCCAGCAGCGCCAGCTTCTCGGCCGCGGCCGACCCGGCGTCGGCGTGGTAGATCGCCAGCACCTGCCCGTCGGTCCCGTTGATGGCGAGCTTTTCCCTATTCAAATCCAGGATGCCGACCTGCGGGTGGTCGAGGGCCACGGCCGCGCCCCGGTACACGCCGACGTCGTGCCGGGCCCACAGCGACCGGAACCGGTCGCTGGCCAGCGACAGCTCGCCGACCAGCTCGATGAACCGGGGGTCGTCGGTGTCGGTCCCGACCGACTTGCGGAAGCCGGCCACCACGTGGGCGGTGGCCCGCTCCCAGTCCGGGTACAGCGCCTGCTCGGCCGGGTCGAGGAACACGTCCCGCAGCCGGTTCCCGCCCGCCACCAGCCGCGGCGAGATCGCGGTGGCCAGCGGGTTGGCCGCCAGCACGTCGAAGTAACGGCCCTCCACGAACGCGGGCAGGGTCAGCGAGCCGAGCAGCTTGACGACGCCGGCCGGCACGGTCTCCTTGCGCGGCCGGCGGCGCACCCGCCGGGGCTTTTCCCGGGCCAGGCTGAGCAGGTAGCTGGTGCTGGCGTCGTCGAGCTGGAGCACCCGCGCCAGCGACTCGAGCACCTGCACCGACGGGTGCCGGTCGCGGCCCTGCTCCAGCCGCAGGTAGTAGTCGGCGCTGATGCCGGCCAGCATCGCGACCTCCTCGCGGCGCAGTCCGGGCACCCGGCGGACGCCGAGCTGGGGCAGGCCGACGCTGTCCGGGGTGACCAGCTCGCGCCTGGCCCGGAGGTATTCGCCCAGCGTGTTGGGGCTGTCGCTCATGGCCCCAGCCTAAGCAACGCCCCTGCCCCGCTGCCTGGTCCTGGCACCCCCAGGATGACCGGGACCTACCCGGTTCCGGTCGCCCTCGGCGAGCATGGAAACACGGAAAACGTCACCACCTCCAAGGGAGCCAGGAATGTCCATCGTGCTGATCACCGGCGGCAACAAGGGAATCGGCAGGGCCACCGCCACCCGTCTGCTCGAGCTCGGCCACACCGTCTACATCGGCGCCCGCGATCAGGAGCGCGGCGAGGCGGCCGCCAAGGAGATCGGCGCCCAGTGGCTCGCGCTCGACGTCACCGGCGACGCCTCGGCCGTCGCGGCCGCCGCCGAACTGGCCGAACGCGAGGGCCACCTCGACATCCTCGTCAACAACGCCGGCGTCACCGGGGCGCACGCCACCATCGACACCCTTTCCGCCGCTGACATGCGGGCGGCGTTCGAGGTCAACGTGTTCGGGATCGTCCGGGTGACCCAGGCGTTCCTGCCGCTGCTGCGCCGGTCGCAGGCGCCGGTCATCGTCAACGTGAGCAGCCTGCTCGGCTCGTTCGGCGCCGTCGGCAACCCCTACGGCCAGCAGTACGAGCTGTTCGCCCCGATCTACGGCGCCTCTAAGTCAGCCGTCAACATGCTCACCGTCCAGTACGCCAAGGAACTGCCGGGCATGCGGGTCAACTCGGTCGAGCCCGGCTACACCGCCACCGACCTGACCGGCGGCCACGGCCTCCAGACGCCCGAGGAGGCAGGCGCCAACGTCGCCCGCTGGGCCACCATCGGCCCCGACGGCCCCACCGGCATCTTCGCCTACAAGGAGACCATCGCCCCCTGGTAGGGAGCCCCGGCGAGCGCTACGCCTTTTCCCAGGAGAAGCCGTCCAGGTCGGTGAACTCACCGTGGTCGTTGCCGATGGCCAGCCGGTGCGACCCGCTGCCCGCGGGCGGCACCCCGGCGTCCTTGGCCAGCGCCTGGTGGCCGTAGAGGGCCAGCTTGACCGGCCCCGGGGCGGCGAACTCGACGTACTTGCGGCCGTAGCTCTTGGCCACCTCGAGCCCGTGCTCGACGTAGAACGCCTTGCTGGCGTTCATGTCGGCTACGCCCAGCAGGAGGACCAGCTGGTCGAATTCCTGGCGGGCGGGGCCGCTGTCCTTCTTCTCCGAGGTGGCGATCTTCCACAGGGCGCCGTCGGGGGCCTGCACGACCCCGCCGAAACCCCAGAACGACTTGGCGGCTGGCTTGATGGTGGTGGCGCCGACGCTGAGGGCGGCGTCGATGAGGGCGCGGGCGTTGGCGGGCTGGGCCGCGGTCAGCGACAGCGTGTAGCCGCGGAAGCCGTCGGTCGGGGCCTGCGACTCACGGACCTGGACCTGAGAGGTCAGTCCGAACGCGGTGCGGTAGAAGTCTTCGGTGGCGGCTGGGTCGGTCACTTCGAGGGTGACGGATTCAATGGAAGTCATGTCTTGGACGCTAGTTCCGGAGCCTGGACCTCCGCTTCTCCATTCCTGCCCGATCGGGCCCAAGAACCCGGAAGGCTCCTCCCGGCGGGGGCGTCGGGAGGAGCCCAGGAGATTCAGCTAACTCAATGCGTCCTGGTCAGCGCGTCCGGTTCGGTATCGTCGTCGGGCGCTGGCGCCGAATGCCCGTTCCCGTGCCCGATGTGACTGCTGGTGTGCCCGAGCTGGGTGATCAGGAAGTCGTAGGCGGTCTCGGCGTGCTGGGCGAGGTCGACGCCGGTGATCTCGTCCTCTTCGGAGACCCGGAAGCCCATCGTCTTGTCGATGATCTTGCCGAGGATCCAGGCCACCGCGAACGAGTAACAGCCGACCGCGACCGGTCCGAGGACCTGC
>Ga0213875_10000954_pt1 | contig 20651 bp, 18 predicted proteins | sample BarmaccomBMRX_R8_FD_160105 | JGI IMG/M metagenome (GOLD analysis project Ga0213875, IMG submission 160105) | Root-associated microbial communities from Barbacenia macrantha in rupestrian grasslands, the National Park of Serra do Cipo, Brazil - RX_R8 | ecosystem: Host-associated > Plants > Roots... | reverse complement strand
GAGGACTATCTCGAACTTGTGGCGGAAGTGGAGGCGACCGCCGAGCGGCTGAAGCTGCCGGTGCGCATCGAGGGCTATGCGCCGCCGCCCGATCCGCGCCTATCAGTGCTCAAGGTGACGCCGGATCCCGGCGTGATCGAGGTCAACGTCCAGCCCGCGAAAAGCTGGGCCGAGACCAAGGCGATCACCGAGGCGCTCTACGCCCATGCCCGCGCATGCGGCCTCACCGCCGACAAGTTCATGGTCGACGGCCGCGCGGTCGGCACCGGCGGCGGCAACCATGTCGTGCTCGGCGGCCCGAGCGTGAACGATTCGCCGTTCATCCGCCGGCCCGACATGCTCAAGAGTTTCGTGCTCTATTGGCAGCGCCACCCGTCGCTTAGCTATCTGTTCTCGGGCCTGTTCATCGGCCCGACCAGCCAGGCGCCGCGCATCGACGAGGCGCGCCACGATGGCCTCTACGAGCTCGAGATCGCGCTGGCGCAAGTGCCGGGACCGGGCGCCGAGCAGCCCGCGCCCTGGGTGGTCGACCGCCTGTTCCGCAACCTGCTCGTCGACGTTACCGGCAACACCCACCGCACCGAGATTTGCATCGACAAGCTGTTCTCGCCCGACGGCCCGACCGGCCGTCTCGGTCTCGTCGAGTTCCGTGGCTTCGAGATGCCGCCCGAGCCGCGCATGAGCCTCGCGCAGCAGCTCCTCATCCGCGCGCTTGCCGCCTGGTTCTGGAAGGAGCCGCAGGACGGCAGCCTCGTCCGCTGGGGCACGCGCCTGCACGATCGTTTCATGCTGCCGCATTTCGTCTGGGAAGATTTCCTCGAGGTGCTCGGCGATCTGCGCGCCGCGGGCTACGACTTCGATCCGCACTGGTTCGAGGCGCAGCGCCAGTTCCGCTTCCCGGTGCATGGCGCCGTCGTTGCCGGCGGCGTCGGCCTCGAGATCGCGCACGCGCTCGAACCCTGGCATGTGCTCGGCGAGACGGGCGCGATCGGCGGCACCGTCCGCTATGTCGATTCATCGACCGAGCGACTGCAGGTGAAGGCGAGCGGGCTGATCGCCGGCCGCCACATCGTCGCCTGCAACGGCCGCCGCGTGCCGATGACACCGACCGGCACGCCCGGCGAGGCGGTCGGCGGCGTCCGCTACAAGGCCTGGGCGCCGAGCAACTGCCTCCACCCCCGCCTGCCCGTCAACGCGCCCTTGACCTTCGACCTGCTCGACGCCTGGAACGGCCGCTCTTTGGGCGGCTGCGTCTACCACGTCGCCCACCCCGGCGGCCGCAACTATGACGACGTGCCGGTCAACGACTATGAGGCGGAGGCGCGGCGGAAGGCGCGCTTCCAGGATCACGGGCATACGCCGGGGAGCGTGGCGATGCCGCCGGAGGAAGCGGCAGGCGAATTCCCGATGACGCTGGATTTAAGGAGGGTGGGGGTACGCTAATATGATAGCGCGGCCATCGCACTTGGCCGCGCCTGTATATCACTTGCTCTTGGAAGGAGGGCGATTATGCTCCTTCTCAGTAGTTGCGGGATGGCTCTTGCCGTATTCTTCCGTTACAAAACGCCCGGTCTTGGAACTGCGGTAGTCCGCCGGCCCTTTATCCTTTGGCACGTAAAGTTCTCCAATAGATCAGCGCTGAATTGCGCTGCGAGTGGACGCTGCCTCGGAGACCGGCAGCGCCCCAGATCACGCTACTCTGCCATAGCTAGAACACTTTCATGCCAGTCTGCGCCATCATTTCGGAACTCAACTTTGCGCTCTTCATATGCATCTAAATCATCTAACCTTTGGAGAAACTCCATCGGCAGTGGGATAGAGTCATCATCCTTAAGCAGAGTATAGACAAACATAAGACGCAATAGCCGGTCAGCAGGTCCGCTTATATTATTTTCACCCTTCTCCCAACGCGCAATTTGCTGATCGCTCTGCCCAATTAAACGCCCCATTTCTGCTTGCGTGAAGTTAAGTGTTCTACGGAGAAATTTTATCTCTTTAGGCGCAAGCGTCTTACGGTTGGTAACAAGATGAACGCCAATCGCCTTATGCAGGCCATCAACGTCCAAGACGGTAACGTACCGCTCGCCATCTTCGCATTCGGCTTCAAAGCCATTTAGAAGATAGATATTGTCTAGTCCGCACCGCTTATATTGAAACGGCGCGTCTTGGCAGTCGGCATCTCCTGAATGCCGGAAATAGTCGCCGTTATTCATCTCACATCTTCCCATTCTACAGTCTTGATCCTTAGCCTCCTGTTACGGATTAGTAGGGTAACTACCCCTACCTCTCGCCGCCCTTTTACGGGTGCCACGATTTTGCATTTCCATTCTCCCTCGTATTTGCCCGGCTCAATCCGCCCTGATATCTCGCCGGTCCTCAAAACCCTTAAAACGTCCAAATCCGTGATGCCTCTCTCATCCATGCGCTCTTCCGCATGGTCGGAGATGGCAACATCCTTCGACTGCTTCGCGAGCAGCTGGATTCTCCCCAGCATCTCGTCCGGGCAAGGCGCGATGATTCGTACCTTGGCCGCCCTCTTATGACGTTCCATGAGCCTATCAATATGATAGGTGATAGCCCTGCGTCAATTAGCGACAGGTTAATCTGGTTCCACATTCGCAGCGTATCCGCGCCGCGCATTCTCGGAAATTGGCGGCCGTCTCCTGTGACTAGCTTCACCAAGTCACAGTAAAAGCAGTCGCCTTCAGCAGTCGCAATCGCCTTCCGAACATATCGGGAACATGTTCCTACAAGTCAACGATGTGTGCGCTGAAGACTCGCATCTCCCCCCGATCCGGCGCACAACACCCCGCCGGCACGGGGCGCCGGTTCAGGGGAGCGCGTCACCTCATGGCCACCGCCAGCCGCAAGCCCGCTTCCCCGCGCCCGCCCTCCCCTCGCGAAGCCGCCGAGCGGCTGATGGCGCGCTATGTCGATGCCTCGGGCGCGGGCGATCGCGGCGACATGCTGCGCGATACGATCGGCACGCCGGCCGAGGCGCTGTGGCGCAGCCTGCTCGCGGGCGGCATCTCGCTCGGCGGCGGCAGTCTCGCCGGGCTGCAAGCGCGCGTCGCGACGCAGGCGCACGAGATCGGCACCGCCTTCCGCCTCGCCGGCGAGACCACCGAGCGCGACTGGCCGCTCTCGGCGCTGCCGCTGCTGATCGCCGAGCGCGAATGGCGGCAGATCGAGGCCGGCATCGCGCAGCGCGCCGAGCTCCACGAGCGGCTGCTCGCCGACATCTACGGCCCGCACGCGCTGCTCGAGGAAGGGATGCTGCCCGCCGCGGTGTTCGCCGGCAGCCCCAATTTCTGGCGCGGCATGACCAACGTGCCGCCACCGGGCGGCCGCTATCTCCACATTTATGCCGCCGATATCGGCCGCGGGCCGGACGGCGAATGGCGCGTGCTCGGCGATCATGTCCGCATGCCAACGGGCGCCGGCTATGCGCTCGAGAACCGCCAGGCGCAGAGCCGCGTGATGGGCGATCTCCTCAACCGTCTCAACGTCCAGCGGCTCTCCCCCTTCTTCTCCGCCTTCCGCGACGGCATCGCCGCGGTCTGCCGACGCAGCGATCCGCGCATCGGCCTGCTTACCCCCGGCCGCTACAACCAGAGCTATGCCGAGCAGGCGCATCTCGCGCGGACGATGGGCATGCTGCTCGTCGAGGGTGAGGACCTCGCGGTCGTCGAGGACAAGCTGTTCGTCCGCACGATCGAGGGGCTGAAGCGCGTCGATGCGCTGTGGCGGCGGCTCGATACGCGCTGGCTCGATCCGCTCGCCTTCGATTCGTCGAGCGGCATCGGCGTGCCCGGGATGATGGACGCGATGGCGGCGGGCGACTGCGTTGTCGCCAATCATCCCGGCGTCGGCGTCGTCGAATCGCGCGCGCTCGCCGCGTTCATGCCGGCGCTGGCGCGGCGGCTGGTCCACACCGGCCTGCTGCTGCCCAACATCGCGACCTGGTGGTGCGGCCAGCCCACCGAGTGCGCCGAGGTCGAGGATATGCTCGATCGGCTGATCGTCGCGCCGGCGTTCGGCGATGCGCAGGCGCTGCCTGCCGGTCCGGTGCTCGGCGCCGGGCTCGCCGGCCCCGCGCGGCAGCGGCTGCTCGACGAACTCCGCCGCCGGCCGCAGGATTATGTCGGCCAGGAGGTCGTACGGCTCTCGACGATGCCGGTGATCCGCGACGGCGAGATCGTGCCGCGCCCGTTCGTGCTGCGCGTGTTCGCGGCGCGCGATGCCGACGGCCGCTGGGTGACGATGCCCGGCGGCTTCGCGCGCATCGGCGACGATGAGGACGTGCGCGCGGCGACGATGGGCGAAGGCACCTTCTCCGCCGATGTCTGCGTCGTCGCCGAGAAGCCGGTGGATATCCGCATCACCGAACTCAGGAGCGACGTCCGCATCCGCCGCAATCCCGGCATCCTGCAGAGTCGCGCCGCCGACAATCTCTTCTGGCTCGGCCGCTATCTCGAGCGCGGCGAGACGACGCTCAGGCTGGTGCGCGCCGCGCTCGGCAACGCAAGCGGCGCCGGCGACGACGCCACCGCCGGCCGCCTCGCCGAACAGCTCGTCTCTTCGGGCGCCGCAGCGCGGCGCGCCAAGAGCGTCGGCAAGGACCTCGCCGCGCTCGCCCGCGCCGCGCTCGACGATGCGCAGGAGCCGGCAAGCGTGCGCGGCCTTCTCGGCGCCGCGCGCTCGATCGGCGAGGGCGTGCGCGAGCGGCTGTCGGCGGACGTCTGGCGGCTGCTCGACGCACCGCTGCCGCCGCCGTCGAGCTCCGACCCCGCTGCGCTGCTCGCGCAGGCGGCGATGCTGGGCGAGCGCTTCGCCGCGTTCGTCGGTCTCGCCGCGGAGAACATGACGCGGACGTCGGCGTGGCGCTTCCACGATCTCGGCCGCCGCATCGAGCGCGGCGCCACCGTCGCGCGCCTCGTCCGCGCCTTCGCGCCGGACGATGCCGGAACCGACGACCTCACCATCCTGCTCGATCTGCTCGACAGCCAGATCAGCTATCGCGCGCGCTATCCGGAGGGCGTTTCGCTCATCGCCGCGCGCGATCTCCTGCTGCTCGATCCGTGGAACCCGCGCAGCCTCGCCTATCAGGTCGATCGGATCGACTGGCATCTGAAGGCGCTGCCGAGCCTGCGTGACGACGGCATGCCGGAAGAGCCCGCCGAGCTCGCCACCTGGCTGATGGCGGCGATCGCCACCAGCCACGCCGAAAGCTTCGGCGCCGACGCCGCGACGCGCTTCGAGAACCAGTTCTACGCGCTCGCCGACGCGATCGGCACGCGCTACTTCCTGCAGGGCGCGCAGGCGCTGCGCGGCACCAACACGATGCGGCTGGCGTGATGGCGCCCAGTTGCCGAAGCGGGAGCCCGTTCGAACTGAGCGTAGTCGAAGTGCATGCCAAGCAGGCCATCTCTTGCGGCACGCCCTTCGACTTCGCTCAGGACGAACGGTATGCCCAGGGTTGGGAAAGAGCGTGATGCGCTACACGATCACCCACATCACCACCTTCAGCTACGCCGCGCCGATGCGCTACGCGCGCTGCAACCTGCGGCTGAAGCCGTTCGACTGGGCCGGCCAGACGCTGCGCGACTTCGCGATCACGGTCGATCCGCACGAGAGCATGATGCGCGGCAGCAAGGTCTCGGGTTTCCCCGGCAAGGTCGAGCGCATCGTCGTCGACAAGCCGACCACCGCGCTCGTCATCACCAGCAAGGCGGGACTCGTCGTCGATCGTCCGGTGCCCGGCCCCGAGGCGGGCGACCCGAGCGTCGCCGAGGTCGCGCAAGCCGCGCGCGAGTCGACCGATCTCTCAATGACCGGCCCGGCCAACTACCTCTTCCCTTCGCCGATGATCGCGCTGACGTCGGCGATCACCGAATGGGTCGCCGAAACGATGCGGCCCGAGCGCGGCATCGTCGAGGCCGGCATCAATCTCACCAAGCGGATCATGCGCGAATTCCGCTACGACGGCACCGCCACCGAAACGACGACGACGCCCGCGGAAGCATTCGAGAAGAAGGCCGGCGTCTGCCAGGATTTCGCGCAGGTGATGATCGCCGGCTGCCGCGGCCTTGGCCTGCCCGCCGCCTATGTCTCGGGCTACATCCGCACGATCCCGCCGCCGGGCAAGCCGCGCCTCGTCGGCGCCGACGCGACGCATGCCTGGGTGATGCTGTGGTGCGGGCCCAGGCGCGGCTGGATCGGTTTCGATCCCACCAACGGCATCTACATGGCGTCCGACCACATCGTCACCGCGCTCGGCCGCGACTATGCCGACATCGCCCCGATCGACGGCATCTTCATCGGCCAGAGCGGCCAGAAGATCGACGTCTCCGTGGACGTCGAGCCACATGGGGATTGAGCGCGGCAATCCCGTCACCTCGGGTCCGACCCGGGGTGACATGTTTGCTTTTGGTAGATTCTGGTCCGGCAGCTCCCGAGGCACGGTATGTGAAGCGGTTACTCGAACGACTAATCGGGTTGCGGTATGCCCCGGACCACCAGCTCGCCGCCCGTATACCGATGGTCGTCGGTCACCTCCCGAAAAGCAAATGTGGGCATGCGATAGCTAGCCATCGCTGCGTTGTCGGGGAACTCCGCCTCCGCCATGATCAACCCGCTCAGAGGTCCGGCGAACTCATCGACGGAAAGGTCAGCGCCACCAATATTGCCCAGATAATGACGCGTCTTGAGCAATGTCTCGCCTGGTAGCGAGGACAGCAGTCGGAACTCCTCGGCAGACAGATAAATAGAGGTGAGCAAACGCACGGCCGGATTCACATCCGCCTTACGTCCCAACCGGAGCATCCGGCTGGAGCCATTTAGCGGCGTCGCCTCACGCAGCCGAAGTTGAGTGCCGGTCACGTAAAGGTCGCGAAGCAGCTCGCTACGCTGGACTAGCTCTCCGGGGACGAGGTGGCACAGCCAACGACGTTCGCGTTCAACCCAAGCGTACTTAGCCTTGGGCCACCCCAAAGCGCTCGCCGTTGCCTGATCGATGTCGCTCATGCGTTTCCGTCCACAGCGAGCAAAATCGATCTAGCCGAACAACCTCGGGAAATCACCTCGACTCCACGACGGCGGATTGTGGGCGAAGCCCGCCTCACCCCACCCCGAATTCCGCCTCGACCCTTGCCCGCGCTTGTCGATAGCTGCCCAGCAGCCGCACCGAATGCGCGTGGAAGCGCAGCTCGGCGAGCGCGCGGGCGACGGCGGGGTCGTCGGGACGGCCCTCGATGTCGACGTAGAACTCGGTCGCGTTGAAGCTGCCCTTGCGCTGGTAGCTTTCGAGCTTGGTGATGTTGACGCCGTTGGTCGCGAAACCACCGAGCGCCTTGTAGAGCGCCGCCGGCACGCTCTTCACCTCGAACAGGAAGCTCGTCATGCACGGGCCCGAGCCGCCGAGCGGCGGCGCGCCGCGCGCGAGGATCACGAAGCGCGTCATGTTGTGCGCGGCGTCGGCGATGTCTTCGGCGAGCACCTCCAGGCCGTAAAGCGGCGCCGCCATCGCCGGAGCGAGCGCGGCAACGTGGCGCTCGCCCTTTTCGGCAACGAGCGCCGCGGCACCGGCGGTATCCGAATAGGCGATGGGGGTGATGCCGCGCTCGCGCAGCCATTGACGGCATTGGCCGAGCGCCTGCGGGTGGCTGACCGCCTCGCGGATCTCTTCGCCCGGCCAGCCAATCAGCGCGTAGCGGATCGGCAGGAAATGCTCGCCGGTGATGACGAGACCGCTCTCGGGCAGAAGGAAGTGGATGTCGGCGACGCGGCCGTGCAGCGAATTCTCGATCGGGATCATCGCACAGTCCGCGCGATTGTCGCGCACTGCGTCGATCGCATCTTCGAACGCATAGCAGGGCAGCGGCAGCCCGTTCGGGAACGCCTGCGCGACGGCGATGTGCGAATTGGCACCGGGCGCGCCCTGGAAGGCGACGGCACGCTCCGGCGCGGCGGCGGCGGCGGCGGTCATCGCGGCGACAAGCGCGCGAGCGGGTGCGGGATAGCTGTCCATCGGAAGATGGCGGCGGCGATTAAGCGCTCGGCCGCGGTGCGGCAAGCGCCTTGCGGAGCCGCGATCCCGCCTTTAAGGAAACCCGGATTTTGCGCCTGAACAGGGTGGCGCGCGAGCGACGAAGGCGGGGCATGGACGATCGGACGAACACGATAGCCGGCTGGGTTCTCGCCGGCGCGATTTGCGCGCTGGGCCTTTCGATCGTCACCGGCGAATATTTCCACGGCGAGCGCCCGGAGAAGATGGGCATGACCGTCGAGGGCGTCGAGGCCGAGGGCGGCGGCGGCGAAGTCGCGGAAAAGCCGATCGCCTTCTATCTGCAGACCGCCGATCCTGCCAAGGGCGCCGAGGTCTTCAAGAAGTGCGCCGCCTGCCACAATGCCGACAAGGGCGGCGCCAACGCGATCGGCCCGAACCTCTATGGCGTCGTCGGCGATGCGATCGGTGCCGGCCGCGGCGGCTTCGCCTTCTCGGATTCGCTCAAGGCCAAGGGCGGCAAGTGGGATTTCGACAGCCTCAATGCGTGGCTGACCTCGCCCAAGAAGTTCGCCGACGGCACCAAGATGACCTTCGCCGGCCTTTCCAAACCCGAGGATCGCGCCAACGTCATCGACTATCTCGACAAGCAGAGCGACGCGCCCGTGCCGCTGCCGCCGCCGCCCGCGGCGGGTCCGGCTCCCGCATCCGCGACCGCCGCCGGCACGAACGCCGACACCAAGCCCGGCGCGAACACGAGCGGCGAAGGCGCCAAGACCCAGCCGGTCGTCAGCGAGGGCCAAGCGGCGGCGACTCCGCAAGGCCTCAAGGCGACTGTCGGCGGTGAAGGCGCGCCGGCCATCACGGGCAACAGCGCCCAACAGCGCAAGTAATTCGCGCCTGCCGTCCGGTTCGTTTCTGAGCCGGAAAAATCAGTTTCATCGGGCGCGCTTGCATCCGTAACCGAAACGGTCCGTATCTTCTGCCGCATCTTCCTGTTGGGGTGCGACAGAAGAGAGGATTTCTCCCGATGAAGACTATCCTGCGCACGGCTGCCGTCTCGCTCGCGATCCTCGGCCTCGCGCCGCTTGCCACTGCGCCGGCCGCTGCGGACAATCCGATGGTCGGCGGTGCCGCCATGTATCCGACCAAGACGATCGTCGACAACGCGGTCAACTCGAAGGATCATACGACGCTGGTCGCCGCCGTGAAGGCTGCCGGCCTCGTCGACACGCTGAAGAGCGCGGGCCCCTTCACCGTCTTCGCGCCGACCAACGAAGCGTTCGCCAAGCTGCCGGCCGGCACCGTCGACACGCTGGTGAAGCCCGAGAACAAGGCGACGCTCACCAAGATCCTCACCTATCATGTCGTCTCGGGGCGGATGACCTCGAATGACATCGCCGCCGCGATCAAGGCGGGTGGCGGCAAGGCGACGCTCACCACCGTCGAAGGCGAGCCGCTCACCGCCTGGATGCAGGGCCCGAATCTCGTCCTCACCGATGCCAAGGGCGGCAACTCGATGGTCACCATCAAGGACGTGATGCAGTCGAACGGCGTCATCCACGTCGTCGACACGGTGCTGATGCCCTGAAACGTACATGGCCGGGCAGCGTAGCAGCCCGGCCTGTTCACCGCTCGCAACCAAATCCCCGTTCGGTCTGAGCGAAGTCGAAGGGCGTGCCGCAAACGCCGCGCTCGGGGCACGTGCTTCGACTTCGCTCAGCACGAACGGTGGAGGGGCGAGAGCTGGTCTAGCTTTGGGCGCGCCCCACCGGCTGCCGCTTGTCCGCCTCGGCATAGAAGCGCTGAACGTGGTCCCACGCCTCCTCGGCGGTCTCCACGAAGCGGAACAGATCGAGGTCCTGCGGGCTGATCGTGCCTTCCTCGACCAGCGCGTCGAAATTGACGATCCGCCGCCAAAACGCCTCGCCGAACAGCAGGATCGGGATCAGCGCCATCTTGCCGGTCTGGATCAGCGTGAGCAGCTCGAACATCTCGTCGAGCGTGCCGTAGCCGCCTGGGAACACCGCCACCGCTCGCGCCCGGATCAGGAAGTGCATCTTGCGCAGCGCGAAATAGTGGAAGTTGAGGCTGAGGTGCGGCGTCACATAGGGGTTGGGCGCCTGCTCGTGCGGCAGCACGATGTTGAGCCCGATCGTGTCGCAGCCGGCATCCTGCGCGCCGCGATTGGCCGCCTCCATGATCGAAGGGCCGCCGCCGGAGCAGACGACGAAATGTCGCCTGCCGTCGTCATCTGGTGAGCAGTGGCTGGCGAGCTTCGCCAGCCGCCGCGCCTGTTCGTAATAGATCGCCTTGGCGGCCAAGCTCTCGGCAATGCGGCGCTGCGTCTCGGTATGCGCGGCATCGACCATCGCCCGCCCATGCTCGGGCGAGGGAATGCGCGCCGATCCGTAGAACACGAAGGTCGAGCCGATACCCGCCTCGTTCATGATGAGCTCGGGCTTCAGGAGCTCGAGCTGGAAGCGGATCGGCCGCAGGTCCTCGCGCAACAGGAAGTCGGTGTCCTGGAAAGCGAGGCGATAGGACGGGTCGGCGGTCTGTGGCGTCTGCGGGAAGGCGCGGACGGTCTCGGCATCCTGGTGTGCCTGCCGGAAGGCGCGCAGGCGGCGCGGCGGCTTGGGACTGGTTTCGCGATCGGCCATGACGGCGGCTCTATACTGTTGGGCGGGTTCCTCCACCCCGTTCGTGCTGCGCTTTTCGAAGCACTGCTCTTCCTCTCAACGCAAAGGGGAAGAACAGCCCTTCGACGTGCTCGGGGCAAGCGGGGGTGAGGAGAATCCGCGCATCATCGGCAATAGCGCTCGGGCGCCATGTCGAGGTGCAGGTGGTTGTGGTGCAGCGCGTTCGCGTCGGGGCCGAGCACCACGCCGAAACGGTCGCAGGCGGACTGGTGTACCGCACGCAGGAAATTGCGGGCGTTCTCGTCGGCACCGTTCCAGCCATCGAGCACGGTGATGCGGCGCCCGTCGGCAAGGCGGAAGGCGGAGACGTCGATCGCATCTGCCACGCCGTGTTCGGATAGACGGTTGCCGGACTGGCTGTTGATGGGGCGGCAGCTATAGCTGCCCATCGTCTCGACGGCGACGACCGGCGACTGCAGCCACGCCGCGGCCGCCTCCTGCACGGGGCCGCGCACCCAGTCGACGAAGCGCTGCGCGATACCGCAGCGAAGCGGGCCGAGGCCGCTGGTCGGAATGCCGAAGTCGGAGAGCCGGATCGTGCCCACGGTCGAGCAGTCGCCCGGCCCATGGCGGTCGGGCAGCGGCGAATATTTGATGCCCGCGTCGTCGAGCTTCGCCTCGCAGAGGCGCGTCTCGCGCTTCGACGGCTCGTGCGACAGCGCCGGTCCGGAGACCGCGGGGCGCGAAGGACGACCGCCCCGCTGCGTCGGCCCGACGCAGGCCGCCAGCAGGACGCAGAGAAGCAAAGCTACACGACGATACACGCCACCCGCTTTGCGCGCGGGGAATAAGCATATGGTTAACGCGACGAACGACTGTGCACCTCGCTCCTGTTCCCCGGCGAAAGCCGGGGCCACACTCAACCAATCGCGTGCCATGGCGCGGGCGCGCTATCGCGCGCGTTCCTCGTTTTTCCGGCTGGACCCCAGCATTCGCCGGGGAACAGAAGATATTTCTCCTGGATCGACGGCCGATCTCTCCAACTGGGTCAGATCAGTTTCGTTCTGCAGTAGGTTGACAGTTAACTCCGCATCGCTAGAGCCGCCGGCGGGCCACGCCGTCCCAACGCGGCGCGTGCTCTCTGCAAGGAGAGTCAGACATGACTGACACGTTGAGCGCGGCTCCCGCCGCGGCTGTTGTACGCCCCACCACGCGCCCTGCGCGTCCCTTCTTCTCCTCGGGCCCCTGCGCCAAGCCCCCGGGCTGGGATGCCGCGAAGCTGCCCCACGCCTCGCTCGGCCGCTCGCACCGCTCGAAGCTCGGCAAGAGCCGGCTCCAGTATGCGATCGAGTTGACCCGCCAGCTGCTCCAGGTGCCCGACACGCACCGGATCGGCATCGTCCCCGGCTCCGACACCGGCGCGGTCGAGATGGCGATGTGGACGATGCTGGGCGTCCGCCCGGTGACGATGCTCGCTTGGGAAAGCTTCGGTGAGGGCTGGGTGACCGACGCGGTCAAGCAGCTCAAGCTCGACGCCAAGGTCGTCAAGGCGCCCTATGGCGCGCTGCCCGATCTCGCGGCCGTCGATCCCGCAACCGACGTCGTCTTCACCTGGAACGGCACCACCTCGGGCGCCCGCGTTCCCAACGGCGACTGGATCCCGGACGACCGCGCCGGCCTGACGATCGCCGACGCGACCTCGGCCTGCTTCGCGCAGGACCTTCCTTTCGATAAGCTCGATGTCGTTACCTTCTCCTGGCAGAAGGTGCTCGGCGGCGAGGGCGCGCACGGCGTGCTGATCCTCGGGCCACGCGCGGTCGAGCGGCTCGAAAGCTACACGCCCGATCGTCCCCTGCCCAAGATCTTTCGCCTCACCAAGGGCGGCAAGCTGATCGAAGGCATCTTCACCGGCGAGACGATCAACACGCCGTCGATGCTCGCGGTCGAGGATTATATCTACGCGCTCGAATGGGCGAAGATGGCGGGCGGGCTGCACGCGCTGATCGCCCGCGCCGACGCCAACGCCGCCGCGCTCGACGCCATCGTGCAGGAGCTGCCCTGGCTCGATCATCTCGTCGCCGATGAGGGCATCCGCTCGAACACCAGCGTCTGCCTCAAGTTCGCCGACGACGCGGTGAAGGGGCTCGACGACGAGGCCAAGCTCGCGCTGGTCAAGAAGATGGCCTCGCTGCTCGAGACTGAGAACGCGGCCTACGACGTCGCCGGCTACCGCGACGCTCCGCCGGGCCTGCGCATCTGGTGCGGCGCCACCGTCGACACCGCCGACATCGAAGCGCTCGCCCCCTGGCTCGACTGGGCCTACCGGACCGCCCGCGCGGGCTGACCGCACTCTCCCACACTACCACACTGTCGTCATTCCCGCGAAGGCGGGAATCCATACTGGCTGACGTCGAGGCAGGACATCATCGTCTCGGCATATGGAGCCCCGCCTGCGCGGGGATGACGTCCTGAGAGACAAGGACACATGACATGCCCAAGGTTCTGATCAGCGACAAAATGGACCCTCGCGCCGCCGCCATCTTTCGTGAGCGCGGGCTCGAGGTCGACGAGATCACCGGCAAGACCAAGGACGAGCTGATCGCCATCATCGGCGACTATGATGGCCTCGCTATCCGCTCCTCCACGAAAGTCACCAAGGACGTGCTCGCCGCCGCCGCCAACCTCAAGGTGATCGGCCGCGCCGGCATCGGCGTCGACAATGTCGACGTGCCCGCCGCGTCCGCCGCCGGCGTCGTCGTCATGAACACGCCGTTCGGCAACTCGATCACCACCGCCGAGCACGCCATCGCGCTGATGTTCGCGCTTGCCCGCCAACTCCCCGAGGCCGACGCCTCCACCCAGGCCGGCAAGTGGGAGAAGAACCGCTTCATGGGCGTCGAGCTGACCGCCAAGACGCTCGGGCTGATCGGCGCCGGCAATATCGGCTCGATCGTCGCCGACCGCGCGCTCGGCCTCAAGATGAAGGTCGTCGCCTATGACCCGTTCCTGACGCCCGAGCGCGCGGTCGATCTCGGCGTCGAGAAGGTCACGCTCGACGAGCTGCTCGCGCGCGCCGACTTCATCACGCTGCACACGCCCCTCACCGACCAGACCCGCAACATCCTCAGCCGCGAGAATCTCGCCAAGACCAAGAAGGGCGTGCGCATCATCAACTGCGCGCGCGGCGGCCTCGTCGACGAGGTGGCGCTGAAGGAGGGCCTGGACAGCGGCCATATCGGCGGCGCCGCGCTCGATGTGTTCGTCGAGGAGCCTGCCAAGGCGAGCCCGCTGTTCGGCACGCCCAATTTCGTCTCGACGCCGCATCTCGGCGCCTCGACCAACGATGCTCAGGTCAACGTCGCGATCCAGGTCGCCGAGCAGATGGCGGACTTCCTGATCTCGGGCGGTGTCACCAACGCGCTCAACATGCCGAGCCTCACGGCCGAGGAGGCGCCCAAGCTGAAGCCCTATATGGCACTCGCCGAGCGGCTCGGCTCGCTGATCGGGCAGCTCGAGGGCGAAGCGATCCAGTCGGTCGCGATTGAGGTCGAGGGCGCCGCCGCCGAGCTCAACCAGAAGCCGATCACCGGCGCGGTGCTCGCCGGGCTGATGCGCGTCTATTCGGACACGGTGAACATGGTCAACGCGCCGATCCTCGCGAAGGAACGCGGGCTCGACGTGCGCGAGGTGCGCCACGAGCGCGAGGGCGATTACCACACGCTCGTCCGCGTCGCGGTGCGCACCGCCGCCGGCGAGCGCTCGGTCGCGGGCACGCTGTTCGGCAACGCCAGCCCCCGTCTCGTCGAGATCTTCGGCATCAAGGTCGAGGCCGATCTCGGCGGGCCGATGCTCTACATCGTCAACGAGGACGCGCCCGGCTTCATCGGCCGGCTCGGCACCAAGCTCGGCGAAGCGGGCGTCAACATCGGCACCTTCCATCTCGGCCGCCGCGAGGCCGGCGGCGAAGCGGTCCTCCTCCTCTCGGTCGACACCGCTGTCGAGGAGCCCCTGCTCTGGGAGCTCTGTCGCCTGCCCGGCGTGAAGCAGGTCCAGGCGCTGCGGTTTTGAACGCCTAAGCGGCGGGCGGCGTCTCGTTCGGCGCCGCTCGCTTGCGGCGCAGCATCAGTTCCATTTCGCGGATAATCTGGCGGCCGGCTTTTGATCCACCGTTCGTACCGCTGGGATCGGACGCAAACAACGCCTGCATTCGATCCGACATCTGTCGCATCGCCGCGCATCGCTCCTCACCCAGCTTGCGGCGGAGATTGTCGATGCTTTCATTGAAGCCTTTGAAGACCGTATCGATATTGTGGTCGAGGTAACGCCCTTCGCGGTCGCTAAAGTCCGGCGCATGCAGCATCATCCAGCCAAGTTTATCATTAAACTCCCCTATGGTCTGGCAAATATAGGGCCTGTACGGTCGTGGCATCGTCAATGTCCCGTGCGTTTGATGATATAAGTGCTGCCTGCGCCAAGTTGTGTCGGTCGTATGATGGCAACCGCTCGTGGCTTAAAGTCGCTATTGAAAAAACGGCGTATTTGCGACGAATTCGGGATCTTGCGCCACAGTGTGACATCGTAGGCTACGTTACCCACACGGGCGTCAGGAATAGAATATGTCAGATCATCCCCCGAGGAATCGTACTCGCGGCCATTGACGCGCACCGCTTGCCCGCTCGGCGCAGTCAGCGAACGCTCTGCAAGCGTATCTCGGAAGCTCGCTTTTGTTGCCTGATCTATATAATTACCTATCGCCATTCGTTCTGTGGGCGCCGGTGGCAGCTCGCCGGCTTTCGCAGCGAGCAGAGCGTTGTCGTATTCCTTGTCTACCTGGGCTTGCAGATACCGCAAAGTCTCCACCTGTAGCGGTCCATCGTCACCCGTTGCGCGGTAAATAGCCGCTGCGCGATCCCAGCGAAGCTCGCCTATCTCGTTCATCTGTCCGTCGAGTGTCTGCGGGAAACCGAGCGAGTCGTAGCGAAAGCTCGGATCGTATCGCTTGATATCTGCGATCAGCGCGTTTGAGTAGGCGAGCGATAGGGATGAGGTTGTTTCGACGCCGGGGCCCGTCAGATCAAGCACGCCATCGGCAACCGCCAAGACCGAGCCGCCCGGCGCTTTCGCGAGGCCGGGGAACGCGTGCTCCAGCGTCGTCGGATCGACCATGCCTCCGTAGTTGTCACCGATACCGCGCGGCGGTTCGGGGTCTGCCGCCGCGAGTTGCACCGGTCTCGCGGCTGAAGTCGATCCCGTCGAGACGACATCGCGCCCGCTGAGATCGTCACCACCGCCCGCGGCGCCACCTCCTGGGCCCGATGTGAACTGGCCGTTCGTCGGGTCGTGATAGGGATTGAACTTGGCCTCGAGCGGCGCGAATGCGGCTTCAGGCAGCCGGATGCCGGTCCGCAGGAAGTGGACGAAGGCGAGGCGGGCCGGCGAGCGCGCTTCGGCTAGGCTGATCATGTCCCGATCGCTCCCGAATCGTTGGAAGCGAACGAAACAGGAACTTATCCAACTTGTATCCAACAAAGTGCCATTCTGTTCGTTTTGGACAAGTTGATTTACCGACCGCGAGCCGTGAGCCGAGCGCCGATCAAGGACAAGCATCACGATGCGCCGCCCCCTTCCCTCCCCCCGAAACCGCGCTAAGAGCGCCCGCGATGACCAATGCCTCCGCCCTCCTCCCCGAAGGCCTGCGCGATCGGCTGCCGCCGGAGGCCGAGGCGCTCGGGCGCGTGCGCGGTGCGGTGCTGTGGGTGGCCGAGATGAACGGCTATGCCCGCGTCGAACCGCCGCTCGCCGAGTTCGCCGACGGGCTGATCGGCCGGCTCAAGACTTCGCGCGCCGTCGACCTGTTGCGCGTCGTCGATCCGGTCTCGCAACGCACGCTCGCGCTCCGGCCCGACATCACCGCGCAGGTCGGCCGCATCGCGACGACGCGGCTCGGGCAACGTCCGCGCCCGCTCAGGCTCTGCTATGCCGGCCAGGTGCTCAAGGTGCGCGGCACGCAGCTCCGGCCCGAGCGCGAGATGTGCCAGGCCGGCGTCGAGATCGTCGGCACCGATCACGTCGCCGCGGTGATCGAGACGGTGCGCGTCGCGCTCGATGCGCTGAAGGCGGCCGGGTCGGCCGACATCTCGGTCGACCTCACCCTGCCCGATCTCGTGCCGCTGCTCGCCGCGGGGCCGATGCCGTTGCCCGCCGATCGCATCGAGACCGTCGCCGCCGAGCTCGACGGCAAGGACGCCGGCGCGCTCGCCGCGCTCGGCGCGCAGGCCTATCTGCCGCTGCTCGAAGCCGCCGGTCCGGTCGAGGCGGCGCTCGGCCGGCTCGCGACGCTGCCGGGGCAAGAGCTGCTCGACGGCCGTATCGCCGCCGTGCGCGCGGTGGCATCCGCGATCGGCGATCGCGCGACGGTGACGCTCGACCCGACCGAGCGGCACGGCTTCGAATATCAGAGCTGGATCGGCTTCTCCTTCTTCGTGCCGGGGGTGCGCGGCGAGGTCGGCCGCGGCGGCAGCTACACGGTCGTGCATCCCGACGGCCGCGAGGAGCCCGCGGTCGGCTTCTCGCTGTTCCTCGATCCGCTGGTCGATGCCGGCTACGCGCCCGATTACGAACGCCGCCGCGTGTTCCTGCCGCTCGGCACCGACAGCGAGATCGGCGAACGGCTGCGCGACGAGGCGACGGTGACGATCGCAGCGCTGACGCCCGACGACGATCCGAAGGCGCTCGGCTGTACGCACCTCTGGCGCGACGGCGCGATGCAGGCGTTGGCGGGATAGGGAAACCGTTCAGTTCGAGCAGCTTCGAGCGCAGCCGAGAAGCGTCCGTCGAGAACCGCCTTCGCGACTGCGGGTCTCGACAAGCGCGACCCTTCGCTCGAAGCGGACGGAGAAGGTTGATAGGGAACGCGAATGGCGAACGTCACCGTGATCGGCGCCCAGTGGGGCGATGAGGGCAAGGGCAAGATCGTCGACTGGCTGGCGAGCCGGGCGGACGTCGTTGTCCGCTTCCAGGGCGGCCACAATGCCGGCCATACGCTCGTCGTCGGCGATCAGACCTACAAGCTCTCGCTGCTTCCCTCAGGCATCGTGCGCGGCACCTTGTCGGTAATCGGCAACGGCGTTGTGCTCGATCCTTGGCACCTGCGCGACGAGATCAAGAAGCTCTCGGATCAGGGCGTGAAGATGACGCCAGATACGCTGCAGATCGCCGAGACCTGCCCGCTGATCCTGCCGTTCCACCGCGATCTCGACGGCCTGCGCGAGGATGCGTCGGGTGCCGGCAAGATCGGCACGACGCGACGCGGCATCGGCCCGGCCTATGAGGACAAGGTCGGCAGGCGCGCGATCCGCGTCTGCGATCTCGCCCATCTCGACGATCTCGGCCCGCTCGTCGACCGGCTCTGCGCGCATCACGACGCGCTGCGCGCCGGCTTCGGCGAGCCGCCGATCGACCGCCAGCGCCTGATCGACGATCTCAAGGAGATCGCGCCGACCGTGCTGCCCTACGCCAAGCCGGTGTGGTGGACACTCAACGAGGCGCGGCTCAGGGGCGATCGCATCCTGTTCGAGGGCGCGCAGGGCGTGCTGCTCGACGTCGATCACGGCACTTACCCGTTCGTCACATCCTCGAACACGATCGCAGGCACGGCGGCGGGCGGATCGGGGCTCGGGCCCAACGCGGCGGGCTTCGTGCTCGGCATCGTCAAGGCCTATACCACTCGCGTCGGCGCCGGCCCCTTCCCGACCGAGCTCACCGACGAGACCGGCGAGCGGCTTGGGGTCCGCGGCCACGAGTTCGGCACGGTCACCGGCCGCAAGCGCCGCTGCGGCTGGTTCGATGCGGTGCTGGTGCGGCAGGCGGCGGCGGTCTCGGGGATCACCGGCATCGCGCTCACCAAGCTCGACGTGCTCGATGGCTTCGACGAATTGCGGATCTGCACCGGCTACCGGATCGACGGCCGCACCTTCGACTATCTGCCGCCGCATGCGCGCGAGCAGGCACAGGTCGAGCCGATCTACGAGACGATCGAGGGCTGGAGCCAGTCGACCGCCGGCGCGCGAAGCTGGGCGGAGCTTCCCGCGCAGGCGATCAAATATATCCGCCGCGTCGAGGAGCTGATCCGCTGCCCCGTCGCGCTGGTATCCACGAGCCCCGAGCGCGAGGACACGATCCTCGTGCGCGATCCCTTCGCGGACTGAGCGGGGGTCACCAGCCTCTACCGTCGGCGACCGAACGCCGGATGCCGGGAAATTTGGTGCGGTCGAGAAGACTCGAACTTCCACGGCCTTTCGGCCACAACGACCTCAACGTTGCGCGTCTACCAGTTCCGCCACGACCGCACGCCGCTCTGTCCGGAGGTGGCCCCCGGCCGGTAGGCGCGTGCCTCTAGCGAAACCGATCGCGCGCCGCAAGCATCTCGGTCGCGATGTCAGCGCTTCGCCGTCCAGATGCCGATCAGCGCCGCCAGCGCCACGAGCAGCAGGAAGCCGTTGACGACGACGAGCAGCGCCGCCGGCAGGCGCCGCGTGTCCGGGCGCGGCGGCGGCGCACCCGGCTGCATCTCGCGCCACACCGCGCAGACGAAGGCGAAGCCGGCGAACAGGATGAGCAGGCTGCCGGTCGCGCCGACCAGCCACTGCGGCACGAGGCCCGCGAGCAGCGCGCGGGCGCCAATCCCTGCCGCCAGCGCCGCGAGCCCGGTGCGGACCCAGGCGGCGTAGGTGCGTTCGGCCGCGAGGATGGTGCGATCGGCGGCGAGCTCGGTGCGGCGATCGGCGCTGTCGACCTGCTGATCGGCGCTCTTCTCGAGCGCGCCGGCGCTACGCGCGAGGCGGGCATGGCTGCTCTCGGCGTTTTCCGCCACCCGCGATCTCCCTGAGCGCCGCAATCGCTCCGGCACCAACCCGCCGCGCGTGCTGCCGTTCCGCTGGACCCGGACGGGCGGCCATGTGTTAGGAACCACGAAGAGGCAGCAGCGCGTCGAGAGGAGCCGTTCATGCTCGAGCATGTCCCCCGCTGGCTCGGTGCGGCGCTGCGGAACGTGCGCGCCGGCGGATCGAAGCTGGCGATCGTGCAGGAAGGGCTGGGCAGCTTCGCGACGATCGCGTTGTCGAGCCCGGCGTTCGCGGACGGGGCGCGCCTGCCGGCGCGCTTCACCGCCGATGGCGAGGGCCTCTCGCCGCCGCTGGTCTGGGGCCCGCTTCCGGACGGCACGCGAAGCCTCGCCCTGATCGTGGAAGATCCGGACGCGCCGGCGCTGCAGCCGCTCGTTCATGCGATCGTCTGGGGATTGCCGGCCGACGAGCATCGGCTCACCGAGGGCGCCATCGTTGCCGATGGCGGCGACGGCCCGGATGTCGGCCGATCGAGCTTCTTCCGCGAAGGCTGGCTGCCGCCCGACCCGCCGACCGGCCACGGCCCGCACCATTACGCCTTTCAGCTTTTCGCACTCGACGGCTGTCCGGACCTCGGCAGCACGCCCGGACGTGGCGCGCTGATCAAGGCGATAGCCGGCCATGTCCTTGCCGCCGGCCTGCTCGTCGGTACCTATGATCGCGGCGAGACGGCGAAGCCGGGCAAGCCGGCCGTGGCACGCACCGCGCCCGCCTGAGGCGCGGGAGGGAGCGGACATTTCTCTCCCACCCGTCTAATCTTACTGAGTCACAAAGCGCGAAGCAGGAGGGATTCGCTCTCCGCCCGAAGGTGGTAGGCTGCCGATTCGCATCGGTGGACCAGAGCGATGGACGATCAGGAGAGCGACGCGTGGGCGCGTTTTGATGCATATCTCGAGCGACTGGTGGGCGTGATCGGTCACGCTGATCGCGCCGATCCGCTTCGTGATTATTGTACCGGATTGATGATGCCCGTGGCGCGCAAGAGCGTAGAGCCGCTTGCGGCGGTGACGGCGCCGGCGCGGGTGTCGGCAAAGCATCAGTCGCTGCTGCATTTCGTAGGACAGGCGCCATGGTCCGATGAGGCGTTGATCGCGCAGGTTC
>Ga0213875_10000953_pt1 | contig 20711 bp, 15 predicted proteins | sample BarmaccomBMRX_R8_FD_160105 | JGI IMG/M metagenome (GOLD analysis project Ga0213875, IMG submission 160105) | Root-associated microbial communities from Barbacenia macrantha in rupestrian grasslands, the National Park of Serra do Cipo, Brazil - RX_R8 | ecosystem: Host-associated > Plants > Roots... | reverse complement strand
TACGTTTGCTCGCCTCGCTCAAGCGGCAACTGTGCCACACGCTGCGAAAACTCTGACGCTGGCCGCACGCCCGGCACTTGTGGCGACCATCGCTCAACTGCCAAAACCAGTGATGTCCACAGCGCACACACGACTTTCGCATAGCCTCTTCTTCCCAGAGTTTAGTCCGGTTTGAGGGGGTATTACCTAAATTTATCCTGTGAATCTGCTGTCTGGACCATCGGAATTATAGTTGGCGAGTTTTAATATTATTTTCTGCCGCCTCGCGTATTTGTCTTGCGCCTTTGACATGATGACAGTTAACTAATTTTTGTATCCACTGAACTGGAATTTGTGGATTACTGGCTAATGCTAAGAGCATCTCCGGTTCTTGAACGGCTATTATAAACCTTATTTTCTCTTTTTGAAGCCAATCATTGGCGACATGAGTTACCTCTAAGCGTCTTTCTTCCGCTTCTCGCTCCAGTCGCAATTGTTCTTCCTTTTGCTCCCACTCGACACGCAATCGCTCCTTTTTTTCTTGGTGCTCTCTAATCTCCATAATGTGGAGATACTGTTCAGGGTTGGGCATCTCAGCCGGACGGTGCGGGTGTTCCCATACCCAGCGGTGAAATGCAAGCTCTTTTTCCCGTGATGAACTGCCACAGTTCCATCCATGCTGCCATTTATCTAACAGCCACAGATGGTCGGGATGTTGCCCAAGTAGTTTCTCAAGCTCCGCAAGCTCGTATTTGGGGTCGCTGTAGAGTGCCCAAAATAATGTCAGTAGGGCTTCATCCACTAATGATGCTAAACGCCATTGAACCTCATCAAGTTGTCGCGTGTGGCCTAAAGTGCTGACAGCAATGTCTCGATCCATCAGGTCATGAGCAACATGTGGAGGCAAAGGTGTCCCCAGGTGGAAGAGAAGCGCATCCCATATATAAGCCTCACATCGCAGGCCGCGAAGTTTCTCGTGTAACTGTTCGATAAGGGGCGCTGGTATAGGACTTGGGCACCGCTGAATTCGATCTGGGCCGATTAGCGACTCGATTTCGTTTTCAGCCGTATCATGCGCCGGATAAGAATATTTTAGGCTGAGGTCTTTAACCTCTTGGGTTAAGAGTTGCTTGATCCAATCTTCTACAAGATTCATGTCATTCTTTATAACGCGTTAAGTATTCTTCTGTCTGGAACACAAACAGTGAATGCACTCGCTACCGTCTCTGCATCTGATGCGGTGAGAGTGCCACATTCTGCAAACATTAATTTATATTAGCTGAATTATCTCGTGCAGGCTCTTGATGGAGTGCTGCTGACCCCATTCGTGCAGTTCCCCATCTCTGGCAATCAAGGCTGAGTGCATTCCAGCAGCGTTGGCTCCTTCAATATCCTTCTTTTCATTGCCGATATAAATCATCTCGTCAAGCTTAACTCCCAATTTGCGGGCTAAGTGAATATAACCGATAGGGTCAGGCTTGCGATGTCCCACATCTACCGAAGTCAGCAGTACATCAAGGTAATGACTCAGGATGCCAACAGAACTTAAGTCGCGCTCTACAAACTCCTTTTTCATACCATAAGGAACATCGGTTAGAATGCCAGTTTTTAGGCCCCTGTCTTTCAATATCTCCAAAACTGGCAGCACATCGTCGTAAATAGCGACTTGTTGTTGGAAAAACGTGAAGAAATGTTCGGTCGCAGAACCAAGGTGTTGAGCTGTGGATAAGCCCCAGGATTCTAATATCTTGCCGATGATTACGTCTGAACTGACCTCCGTAATACGAGGATAGAGACGTGTGTTGTATTCCTCTAGAATGGAAATGGAGGACGCCTTATCCACACATGCGGAAGTTGCCCGGTAGTTGCAGCCGCGCGCCATGAAGGTCAGTGCCTCCGGGTAAAGCGACTTCCAACTCAGAGGCGTGCCCTGATAATAAATGAGGGTCTCACCAAAGTCGAATCCCACAGCTTTCATCACCCAAAATTCTACCGCACTAACCAAATTGCGCGCCCTGGCAGAACAATTAAATATCAAGTCTCGGTTATGATGGAGTAAAAGCGCGGTGTACCCTATTGAGAAAGCTGCTCAATAGCGATATACCTTATAATATTCCCCGCTGTCTGGAGACGTAAGATATGAATGCACCGGCTACGGCCCCTGTATCGGATGCGGTTCGAGTGTCGCCGTCCGTGGAAAACTCGCATTATGTGACACCGGCGGCATCTATAGCCCGTGATCGTGGCGTGACATTGCGTGTGGTGATCTTATCCCTGGCGTTGGCTGTGGTGCTGGGTTATGCCCTTCCCGTCATTGATTACAAACTGAATAACACCTTTCTCGGCGGGCAGCATCTACCGCCTGGTGCCATTGGTGTCTTGTTAGTCTTAATTTTAGTTATTAACCCCCTCCTGCGGTTGGTCTCGCCGCGTTGGGGGTTTACTCGCAATGAGACACTGACGGTTTATATCACCTGCCTTTTTTCTTCTTTAGTGCCGGGACACGGTTCGGAGAACTTCGTCGTGCCCAACCTCCTCGCACCGTTTTACTTTGCGACCCGCGAGAATAAATGGCTGGGGTTCTTGCAGCCTTATCTGAAGCCGTGGCTGACGCCTGCCCTCAATTCCAATAGGGGTCTAAATCGTGCTGTCTATGAAGGCTGGTATGTTGGGCTGCACCGTAATGAGCCGATTCCGTGGGGCGCATGGATGGTGCCGTTGGTGTTCTGGATTAGCTTCGTCCTCGTATCCTACGCGATGCTGGGGTGTTTGAGTGTTATGCTGCGCGCGCAATGGGCTGAGCACGAAGCCTTAGCCTTTCCCTTATTGCGCCTGCCGTTGACGATGACCGAAGACATGGATCGCCGCGATAAATACGGTATGTTAAGCCATTTCTTTCGTAATCCCTTAATGTGGTGTGGGTTTGGCATCGCGGTGTTTGTGCAGGGGTTGCGGGGCTTGCATCTCTATTATCCTGATGTGCCGGATTTCCCGCTTGGTGTGGATATGGGGCCACTGTTCTCGGATGCGCCCTGGAATCAGATCGGCTGGGTGCCCGTCAATATCTACCCAATGGTGGTGGGTATTACTTACCTGCTGACCTCCGAGATGTCGTTCTCGCTGTGGTTTTTCTACTGGTTCTTCAAGTTCCAATATGTCGCAGCGTATTACCTGGGTTTCCAGCCTAATTCCTTGCCCGGTGCCGATGGTCTGCCCGACAAGCTCTTCACGGGCTACCAAATGGGTGGTTGCTATCTGGCTTATGTGGGGATCGTATTGTGGACAGGGCGCGAGCATTTGAGTCATGTGGCGCGGCGTGCTTTTGGCCGCGTGCCTGCCAGCCCTGCTGAACGCAACGAACTACTTTCTTACCCCCTGGCTTTCTGGGGCTTTATCATCTCGTTTGCGCTTATGGTGGGAGCGACTTGGGCGTCGGGCGTGCGGGTAGATATTGCCATCGCTCTCTGGGTTTCTTATTTAGTGTTTGCCATTGGCCTCACGCGTGTGGCAGTGGAAGGCGGAATGCTGGCATTACAACATCATACGTCGCCACTCGCGGCCATTGCCAAGTTACTGAACACGGGACAGAGCCAGTGGCTGACATTAGAGAATGGAGTGTCCTCGGCTTCTCTATTCCAGGCAGGTTTTGTGATTCATATGCGCAGCTTTATCATGCCATCCTTTGTCCATAGCTTCAAATTAGCCCAGGATAATAAAATCGCGGCCCGCCCCCTGGCGGCATTAGTTGGGGTCGTGATTCTTATATCGGTTGGTATGAGTTGGTGGACGGTGGTGCGCATGGGCTATGACAACAGCGGGCTAACCTTTGGCCACCACTGGTGGGCGCAAGATGGCCCTAAAGCGCCCGCTTATTTCATTGATAGCGTCACCAAATCTTCCGACACCGGTTCGGCCCCGGCGCGTTGGCTATGGCTGGGCGTTGGCATCGCCTTGACTTATGGCATGATGCTGGCCCGCAGCCGCTTCACGTTTTTCCCCTTTCATCCCATCGGCTATATGATGGCCCTGACCTATTCTGGTGCCACCTTCTGGAGTTCCATCTTTCTGGGCTGGCTGGCGAAGGTCGTCATATCCCGCTTTGGCGGCACCGACACCTATCGTAAGCTGCTCCCCGCCTTTCTGGGTCTGGCTTTAGGCGATGTTGCCATGATTTTATTCTGGCTGATTATAGACGGTTGGCAGGGCCGCACCGGGCATTTGCTACTGCCGGGTTAAATAATAAGGGGGCGGAGAAGACTAATAAAGCTGTGTCAAGCCAACCATTGGTCGAGGTGCTCTTGCACAAAGCTATTATCTGTTAATTCGGGGTAAGCGCGCAGCACACGATCAATTTCCTCAGACTGTCCGGGCGAAAGATTCTCCTGTGGATTCAGGCACCAGGTGCCAGCCAGCAGTCCCTGCCGCCGCAAGACTTCATGGATACCAGGAATGCAGCCCCCAAATCCATTGGCTACATCGAAAAGAGCAGCATTGGCATCGGTAATAGCCGCAGCCCGCGTCAGCCAGGCGGTATGTATCATTGGTTGTTGCCGGGCCGCTTTGACTGCATCGAGTAATTCAACGGCACATTTTGTCCACACGGCCCAGTGGCCAAGTAATCCTCCCACGATAAAGCGGGTCTTGCGCTGACCATTTACGGGAAATTCAAAAGGCGTTAAAAGGTCGAGCACAATGTTATCGTCGTTGCCAGTGTACAGCGCAATATCGTCGCGTCCTGCATCGGCCACCGCACGCACTACATCCAATGTTTGATAGCGATTAAAGGGAGCAATTTTGATGGCGACGACTTCGGGAATTTCACTGAAGGCACGCCAAAAACTGTAGGGTAGCACCCGACCACCGACCGCTGGTTGCAAGTAGAAACCTATGAGGGGAATAATCGCTGCCACGGTGCGACAGTGGCTTAAAAGTTTGGCGTCATCCGCATCGCGCCAGGCCGCCAAACTCAACAATCCGGCATGATAGCCCAAGGCTGTGGCTAATTCCGCTTCCGCCACAGCTTGCTCGGTGCGCCCGCAAATGCCCGCAATCTTAGCGAAAGGCCGTGGGTGGTTGTTTAGCTCTGCATCAATGGTCTGTGATGCCAGTTCCAGCACAGGTTTGAGCAGGCCATGTTGAGGCGCACGAATCTCAAATTGGGTGGTATGCACGCCAACTGCCAGACCGCCCGCGCCTGCCGCCAGATAATAGCGGGTGAGCGCCCGCTGATGCCGTTCATCTAACGTGCGCGTTGAGGTCAGTGCCAGTGGATGCGCCGGAATGACCTGGCTGGATAGAAGATGCTCTCGTAAATTCATTTCGCTACTCATTGCCACATTCCCGGATTCTTACAGAGTACCAGCACTTAAAAGTTCCCGTCACGCGCCTCGAAGTGCGTGGGTTTGCTGAGAATGCGTCCGCCTTGTTTAACCCACTCGGCGACCCACACCATCATTTGTTCTAAGGAAACTGTAGGATAACCAAAAAGCTGATGGGCGCGACTGGCATTATTCAGCCAAGCCGTTGGGCCTTCCGTCCCCGTAATCTTTGGTTCGCGTTCTAAGAGTTGTCCAAAGCGATGAGCCAACGCCCGCACAGAAACAATTTCCGGCCCAGTGATGTTAAGAACAAAGGGCGGACTGGCAGCGTGGGACAAACATTGAATCGCCTGGGCGTTAGCATCACCTTGCCAGATGACATTCACATGCCCCATGCTCACATCTACTGGTTCTCCGGCCCAAACTTGCTTTGCCACATCTAACAAAACGCCATAACGCAGATCAATCGCGTAGTTCAAGCGCAAGAGCGTGATAGGAGTGCTATGTTGTTTAGAAAAGTAGGTGAAGATTCGCTCCCGACCCACACACGAATTAGCGTAATCTCCCGGTGGGGACAAAGTGTCTTCTTCGCGTGAACCGCCCTGCAAGACCGGTGTAAAGGGATAGACGCAGCCGGTGGAAAAAACGACGATCCGTGAGTGCTTAAACTTCTCTGCGACATAGGCGGGGACGAGAGTATTCATGGCCCAGGTAAATTCCGGGCCGGTGCTGGTGCCGAACTTCTGACCTGCCATGAAAATGATATAAGGGGCGTCTGGCAGTTGTTGCACCGCGTTGCGATCTAACAAATCACAACGCAGGGGTACCACTCCGACATCTTGCAGTTGTGCTTCAACCGCAGGATTAGAAAAGCGTGCCACCCCAACGACTTTGTGTTTACGACCAAGTTCATCCCAGCCCCGGCGAATCATGCGCGCCAGAGTTGGCCCCATTTTGCCACCGACGCCCAGCACCAGCACGTCACCGTCTAATTGCGCCAGAGTCTCTAACGCGCCGGGAGTGGGTCGTGATAATAGTTCGTCCACATCTTTATCATTAGTGAGTGCCGGTGGTAACATGGTGGTCTTGTTTTCTACAGTTTACTTGGCATAAAGTTAATATCAAACTTGAGGAATACAATGACTATCACCTCTTTAGAATACGGAGTGCCTGCTGTAGCGGGTGGCACGCCAGCCAAGACAACACCTTACACTAAAGAGCAACGCTATGGCGAAGCGGAGTTGCAGCAGCTACGTGAGGCGTTGGAACAGGGGACGCTCTTCTATACGGGGGGCCGCAAAGTGCGTGATTTTGAAGCGGCTTTTGCGAACCTCTGCGGCGCAGACCACGCCATCGCCTGTAGTAGTGGCACGGCAGGCATCCATGCGACACTTATAGCAGGTGGCATCTCCCCAGGTGATGAAGTCATTACCTCACCAATTACCGATATGGGCAGCATTGTCCCAATTCTGTATCAGGGCGCGGTGCCTGTCTTTGCCGACCTGGAGCCGCACACTTATAATCTGGCTCCTGGAGCGGTCGAAGCGGCGATTACACCCTACACTTGTGCAATTCTGGCGATACACCTTTTCGGCAATGCTTGTAACTTGCAAGCTCTCAGTGAAATTGCCGAGCGGCATAATTTGCTGCTCATCGAAGACTGTGCCCAGGCTCATGGCTGTCTTTACCAGGGGCGTGCGGTGGGCAACTGGGGGCGCATGGGCTGCTACAGCTTTAATGAGTTCAAGCATGTGGCGTGTGGCGATGGCGGCATCGTGATTACCAATGATGCCGAGTCTGCCCGTAAGCTGCGGTTAGCCACCGATAAGTGTTACAACCGCGAGGCAGGCGCGACCTCCCGGCAGGCGACTTTTCTGGCGAATAATTATCGCATGACGGAATTGCAGGGCGCGGTAGCCTTAGCCCAAACGAGCAAGCTAAATGACATTGTACAACGGCGACGCAACTGGTGTGGACAACTCCTCGAAGCTCTCAAAGATGTGCCGGGTATTGCCTTGCCGGAAATCACTGCCGGGTGCGATCCATCCTGGTGGTATTTTGCATTGCGGGTTGAACCAGCCGTGTTGGGCGCGGACGCTGCCACTTTTGCCTCAGCGTTAAGGGCCGAGGGGCTGCCCGTGGCCGCGAACTACATCGGGCAGGGTATCTACGAATACCCTATCTTTACTCAACATAGTGCCTTTGAGCGTGGCGAGCATCCTTATTGCCGCTATGCTTACGGGCCGGGCCTGTGTCCTACGGCTGAAGCGATATTGGATACCATCGTGATGCTGACCGTGCGGGAAGCCTACACTCAAACGGATTTAGAAGAAACGGTTTATGCCATCCGTCGTGTAGCCGCCTGGTTCCAGCAGCAATCCCAAGGAGGAGTCGCTTAATATGCAAATGCCCACAGTTTTTATGCTCGCTGGTATTTTGATGCTGAGTGCGGTGGTGCCGGTTTCCGCTGCTGAGCCACCTGTATGGAACTACAAAAAGGATTTCTTGGCTGCTCTGATAAAGCAGGTGCCCCGCGTGTTGAAAAGCCAGGATAAAGCCACGGGACGCTTCGGCACTGGCATCTGGATTGTCACCGATCAGAACGTCATCTACCCCTTAGCGGCTGCTTGGTCGTTCCAAGACCCGACGAATCCCTACTATCACAACCCTGAAGTCTTAGCGGCTATTATGGCTGGCGGCGATGCCTTGATTGATGCGCAGGACGCCAATGGCAAGTGGGTCTTTCGCAAGAAGGATAATTCGACGTGGGGCGATATTTATATGCCGTGGACGTATTCGCGTTGGATTCGCGCCTATAGCTTAATCAAAGATGCCATGCCCCCGGAACGTCGCGCTCGTTGGGATAAGGCTCTAACGCTCGGTTTTAACGGTATCTCGGCCCATGAGTTCAGCCATGTGCAGAACATCCCGGCTCACCATGCTATGGGGCTGTATGAAGCGGGTAAAGTGATGAATCATCCAGAGTGGTGCGCCCAGGCCGCCAGTTTTATGCAAAAAGTCGTGGCAGAGCAAAATAAGGATGGGTTCTGGTCAGAAAATTTAGGGCCAGTCGTGAATTACAACTATGTCTATGTGGATGCCGTTGGGACTTATTACGCCATGTCGGGTGATAAAGCCATGCTGCCTGCCCTCGAACGTTCGGCCCGCTTCCATGCAAACTTTACTTATCCCGATGGCACCTGTGTAGAAACTGTGGACGAGCGCAACCCCTATCATGATGCGGTGGTGATGCCAAACGTCGGCTTTAGCTTTTCTGCCGAAGGGCGCGGCTATATGCAGCAGCAGTGGCAGCACAAGCAGAACGCGCACCAGGAGATTCTTGCCGATACGTTAGCGTCTTTTCTGCTTTATGGACAAGAAGGGCCCATCGCCCCGACACCGGCACAACTAAACCACCATCAATCGGTGTTGGGGGCAGCCGATGCCCTGGCGCAGCGTGAAGGCCCCTGGTTCGCCTGTCTCTCGGCTTATCATACGCCCGTACCGACTAATCGCTGGATTCAGGATCGCCAGAACTTTGTGAGCCTCTTTCATGACCGCACCGGCTTAATCCTGGGTGGCGGCAATACCAAGCTACAGCCGCTCTGGAGTACCTTCACCTATGGCGATACTAACCTCCTGGTGCATAAAGAGGGGGATGAACAACCAAACTTCCTTCCCCCTCCTGGCCTGCTGCATGTGCCCAGTGCGGCTCGGTTAGACCCGACGAACCTAACGCTTGGCCTAACTTACGGGCCAGCGCAGTGCAGCGTCCATCTGGATTTAATTGATCCCCAGCAGGCGCGTCTCGTTTACGCGGTGGAACATCTGCCGGAAGCCCCGGTTGCAGCGCACCTGACTTTTTTGCCCCACCTGGGACAACGTTGGCAGACGGCTTCTGGCAAAAGTGGCACGCTGGGGCCGCAACCACTGCATTTAACGGCTGAGGAAGCCGGAGCGTGGTTTGAGCATAACGGGTGGCGCGTTTCCCTGCCCCCAGGCTCTTCGCTTATCTGGCCGGTGCTGCCTCATAACCCCTACCGCAAGGATGGTCACGCTGAACCCAGTGAAGGCCGTATTGTTTTAGTCCTGCCATTCTCGCAGGGCGTGTTGCGCCACGAGGTCACGCTTCAAATTCTGTAGATAAATTCTCCCCATGCGAACCCGCCGCTAAAGCAGCGGGCTGAAGGGTAGAAGCCCGGTGAACCGGGCTAAGGGGGCATTCTGGAGGCCCGTTCACGGGTCTTGTCCGTTCAGCCCGCTGCTTTAGCGGCAGGTGCTGTATGAGAAATATCGCTTCGCACCTCTATAGAATAATTCTTAGCTTGCTCGATGTCTATGGTAATAGCCTGAAAATCGAAGCCCCAGCGAGTGGTAGGAGTAGAGGAGTGTTCCTGGCCATTGATAACTACTGAGGTAGCGGCCTGACCCAGAAATAGCAGAGTGGCCTCGGCTAATGAACTACCAGACGATAGGCATATTGTGCTGTTGTCGTCCTGACCTTCTCTTTTGCTCCATGCTACTTTGTGCCGTGCCCGTTCCCAGTTGTTGATTTGCTTGGCCGTCCACCATTCCATCCCCTGTTGCCTGCCCTTGGCGACAGACTCTGATAGGGCGGTCGCCACTCCTTCCTTGGCGATATGCGCCGGGTGAAATAACAGGTGCAACACTCCATGATGGCGCAGGGTTGCGGCCAGGAGCTGTTCTAAGACGATTTTCGGAACGAAGATTTGGAAGTCTTGTGTGTGGAGAGGCAACTCCAAAACATCTATTAATTCCCCGTTGGGCGCGACGGGAAAGTAAGGATGGCAGGAGCCGAACGGGAACCCAACCTCGCCCGTTTTGGAGGGGCCTTTGGATTGATCCAACTCAATAGCTCGCTTGGAGCACCAGTCGAAAAATTCGGTGTCACCTTCCCATCGTGTGTAGTGATTTTTGTTGGTGACAGGCTGCTCTCCAAACAGATGAGAGAGATATTGCCATTGCTTCTCAAAAAGTTCTTCACTCCACGGACAGCCCTGAGACATGGCATCATAGTGCATCGCCAATTCATGCCTATCCGCCTCAATTTTTTGCAGCAGGTTGTGTTCATAACCCGGAGCAATGACACACCACGTTGCCGGAACGGAAGCCTCCGCCAACACTCTCAGTAACTCTGCCCCCAATGCTGGATCATTGTGATCCGTGTCGAGTGACAGGTGTCCCAGGGCAGGCAGATTGCGGGGATAGAGCCACAACACAGGAAACGATGTGCCTTGCTTTGCACCGAGGTAGAACAGGGCACGCAGCACCAATTCGCGCCATTGATCGGCAATAGGCTCTAAGAAGCCTTTAAGACCAGGGACGCCTGGTATATCCTGGCGGTCGAAATACCAGTCGAGCACTCCGCCGTCGCCGCACTTGAGCACACCATCGCTAACAGGCGCTGTGCCGTCGGGTGCCGGGACGCCATCACGAGTCACGGTGACTCCCTGCTGAATCCGCACCACCGCTCCAATGGCGTCGGGTGCGAGTACTAAACAACGCCCCTTGCCGACCTTATGTTCTGCCAGCGCAATGCGAGTCGTTTCCCGTCCATGTGCATCCAGAGAGTGCGCTAGATAATCTGTCTGAGATTTAGAGGCATTATTGTCTGAATGCTCTGGCTCCAATGGACCAGCTTGCAGGGCCAGCCCATTGAAGAAGTGCAGGGGGATATTCAGATGCGCTAAGACCGGGTGCTCGGCTGCGTCAGGAGTTAAATAACCCTCTCCCAGCGTCGAAACCGGATTGCCGCCCCAGGCACCGCTGTAAGCCGGGGGAGCATAGCTGACTCCGAATAAATCCTCAAGCCCACACAACCCGGCAATGCTCAGCCAGGCTCCCCCGGAATGCACCCAGTCGCGTAAGCTGTCCTGCAACTCAGAACTTAAACTGGCCTCGCCAATGGTTACGAGCAAGCTTAGTTCAGCTAAACTATTGCCTAGGTCATCCGGTTCTACCTTGCAGTAAGCAACGCCAGCATGGGTGAGAACTTGGTAGATGTAATGGGGATAGGCGACACCCCGCGCCGCATTCTCCGGCCTTTCGGGGAAGACACAAACTCCAGGCAGCGAAAGTATAGGACTCATGTGCTGATGAGAAAATAACTGCTTAGCCTCTAATTCAAGTTGCTATTTATGGCCCGGCGAATAAATTCGCGGACAACGGCACCAAGTCCGCCTGCGCGGACTCACGTCCGTGCCTTTCCAGCCTCCGCAGGTGGGCTTTGCGCCGTCGTAGCCGTGGCTTTAGCCGCCCGGCAAGTTAGGGAGCAAGTTGGGTCAATTAATCCAACAGCACGCTGGGATCGGTGCGCAACGGCGGCAAGGGATGAGGCCGCACCAAGGCTCCGCCTTGCTCATACGACTCGATAATGGCATAGGTGTATTCTAATGCGGCGAGGGCATCACGGCCTGAAGCGCGAATTTGATCCGGTGGTACTTTGTTGGTGATGTCTTCCAGAAAGGCATGAATGCGACGGGCAAAGGTTTGGCCGAAGTCCACGGTGCCCGATGAGGTTACTTCCGGTGCTTCGGATGCGCCCGGTTCATATTGCCCTGGCAAGCCGGGGCCGCGCTTATCAGGGGCTTTCCAGAAACTCACTTTCTCAATGCAGTTTTCAATGCAAAATGTGCCATGCGTACCGCCCACTTCCACACTCCACCAGCCGCCCAAACCATAGGAAGCGTCTCCCCGTTGGCTGAGCAAATAGCCGACTGTATCGTTGGCAAAGCGCAGATGGACACTAGCGGTGGTCAGCATGGTGTCACCTGCGGCGCGGCGAAAACCGGGACGATTGAGGAAGGCTTGCACCTGCATCACATCACCGCAGAAATGACGCATCACGCTCAAGGGGTGTGATAAGAAGGCTTTCAGATGAAAGTAAGGCCAATCTTTAATTTTGAATGAGCCAGGGGCCTTGTAGGATTCAGGAGCGCCGCCCTGAAAACCCATTTTAGTCAGGCAGTAAACCAGTTCACCAATTTTCCCGTCTTTCATGTATTGTTCGGCACGCTCGGCGGGTGGGGTGAAATAGTGGTTCAGGTTGCAACCCAGATAGACATTCTTCTCCCGCGCTTTAGCCACCATCGCCCGTGCCTCTAACACATCGCTCGATAGCGGCTTTTCCACTAAAACGTGCTTGCCCGCTTCGAGGGCTTCCATTGCCGGTTCGCAGTGCCAGCTACCGTTTTCAATGCCGCCCGTCGTGACATCCACAATATCTATATCAGGTTCACTTTCCAGCATGGCGCGCACACTGGGATAATGCCGCACGCCGTATTTTTCCGCCGCGCCGGTGGCGCGATCTGTGACCGCATCGCACACGGCCACTAATTCTCCTAAGGAGTCTTCTTTATAAGCGGCGGCATGAGTTGCGCCAATACCTTTCATGCCTACAAGACCAACTTTTAATGCCATGTCTGTCTCTCCTTGCTCCTGTTGTTTTGCCTGAATGCTTCTGACTCAAATTTTACCTGAATAAGCACATGCTACTGATTCTGGCACAGGTTCAACATCATTACCAGATAATGCCACAATTCTTCCGGTGGCATGACCCGATTCTCTGGTTATACTATGGCGGAATCAGCAGAACGTTATCTTCACTTTATAACATCTTAGGTCTACAATATCATGCCTGCTAAAACTTCCATCTCTCGCAACAACAATCCCAAAAGCACCATCGTTCCAAAGGCAGCGTCTAAAAATGCCGCTGCTAAAAATGCCGCTGCTAAAAATGTAAAAGGCTCGCGGGCCACAACTCCCGTTCGTCAGCAGACTGGCAGTAAAACAAATACCAGCCCAGCACGGAGTCGCCAAGCCAGCATCAATCCAGCATCAAACAGGCGCACATCGGGCAAACGTCTGCCGAATATTGTCCTCATGGCCATTGATTCGATTCGGGCCGACCACATGAGTTGCTATGGCTATCCTCGGCTGACTACGCCCCACTTAGATCGCTTCGCCCAGCAGGGGGCATTGTTCGAGAACACGTATAGCCCGCATATTCCAACCACCAGCGCCTACTCTTCCATGTTGACCGGCATGGACTGCTTTAGCACCCAGGTTGTCGCCCTACGGCATCGCGGGCCATTGCGACCAGAAGTGAAGACGTTGCCAGAGATTCTCCGCGAGGCTGGCTATAACACGACCTGTGTTGGCTTCGGCGGCAACCCGGCGTCGCGTGGTTTTGATACCTACCTGGAGTTTCCTGGCTGGGGTAGCTGGAACGAAGGACGCAGCCCCAAAGCGCAAAATTTGAATGATGTGGCTATTCCAGAACTGCAACGATTGGCCGATGAGGAGCAGCCCTTCTTTCTCTTCCTGCGCCACATGGACCCGCACGCGCCGTATCTGCCACCTGCCCCTTATGAAAGGATGTTCTATAGCGGCAATGAGTGCGATCCAGCTAATAAGTCTATGGAGCCGGTGATGTCGTTCAAGCCGTTCCGCGACTTCTTCGCCAGTTGGATGCCGCCCGGTATCACCGATAAAGATTACGTCATCGCGCAATATGATGGCGCTATCGCTTATATGGACGCCTGTATTCAAACCATTTTTACGGCCCTGGAAAGTCGCGGGATTTTGGATGAGACCATTGTAGTCATCAACGGCGATCATGGTGAAACGCTTTATGACCATGAATGCTGGTTTGACCACCATGGCATTTACGATACAGTGTTGCATGTGCCCCTCATCGTGCGCTACCCGGCCAAAGTTCCTGCGGGACAGCGTGCGGCAGGCTTCAACCAGCATAAAGATTTAGTGCCGACACTACTGCAACTCGCGGGTATTGATAAGAAGCAGGCACCGGGGCTGCGCGGCTATAAGTTTGATGGACACAACCTGCTGCCTATGGTGCGCGGTGCAGTGACCTCTTATGAAAGCGAATTCTACATCACCGAATGCACCTGGATGCGTAAGCACGGTTGGCGCACACCCGAATGGAAACTAATCCTCGCCCTCGAACCAGACTTTCACTTCAAGCCAATGGCCGAGCTTTACAACTTACTCAGCGACCCCGACGAAAACGTAAACCTGGCCGAGCGTGAACCGGAAGTCGTGGCCTACCTGCGCTCGCGCATGGAGCAAAGGATTACCCGGCGTGAACAAGAGACTGGCTTGCCCAATCCCATTCACACCCAGGGCGACTGGCATGGTCACGCTGGCCTTGGCCCCTTCCAATCATCGCAGCAAGCCTATGACATCCTGCACATTGGTGATCCCAAACAAGCCGCCAAACTCCAGGCGCAATCGCGCAAGTAGAGGAATGAAGTAAGCGACCCAAGATGAGACCAACTAAGCAGAGGGGCATTTGTTCGGTGTGTGGCGAACCTAATCCCTATACCGTAGCTCGTTGCCAACGATGTGGGGAATATCTGGCCTGGGCTGAGGTCGTGGAGGGCAAGGCTCCGACAGTGGAAGACAGGCCCTTTAGCCGTTGGGTCACTCGTGTTTTGGCTGGCTGGGGCTGGCTACCTCCGCACGTTTTGAAGTGCCGCTATTGTGAGCGTCAAATCGACGTAGATACCACTCAATGTCCACATTGCAAAGTGTGGCTGGCCAGTAGTAATTCAGGACAACCTGTAATAGCCTATCTTGAAGAGTTTGGCTCCGATGATTAACATGGAAACTGTATTGTCTGATCTGCAAGCCTGGTATGCTGCCCAATGTGATGGGGAATGGGAGCATGAATTTGGAATTGAAATCAAGACAATGGATAATCCTGGATGGAGTCTGAGAGTTAATTTAGAAGACACCTTGCTGGAAGATAAGAGCTTTGGCGAAGTTAAAAGACAAGATTCAAAAGATTCATGGGTGCAGTGTTTTATCGAAGGTAAGTATTTCATAGGCTTTGGTGGCCCTCATCAATTAACAGAGTTACTGACCATCTTTTTAGATTGGGCGAAAACAGAACCCGACTGGTTGGCAGTGCAGTATGAAACAGAAGAACAAGCCAGAGACCGCAAAGACAAAGAACTCTGGGCCGTTTTAGGGGATGAAGTTGGGCCGGAACTCTGTCGCGCTGAAAACTGCACTCACCCACATATCCGCTACAGCGCATTTTGCCGCAGGCATCATTTTGAGATGATGCGCGGTTATGCTCCGCCAGAAGATGTATAGGTGTCATGCTGAGTGCAGCGAAGCATCTACTGGGAATGTGCATAAAGCTTTAGTGAAACGCATAACTCTATAGCTCCGCAGAGTAGATGCTTCGCTGCACTCAGCATGACACACCCTGCTGTTCATTTTTAATCCAATTTGTTTGCTTCTCTTGAAACTTTAATATCCTCTCGCTTAGGATAAGGCGTAGAGCCTCTGCGGGCATTCCAGAGAATGTGATTGAGAAGGTCATCCGGACAGCGGTCAGGCGCGTCTAACGGCAGAGTCGCTGAAACTTGTGCATAGCGGCGTTGCAGTGGGTCACGAATGGCGCTGGGGGCAGGATTCATCTGGTCTAAGGGCACGAGGTTGGGCACCGCAGCATAGGGCGTAAAGTCGGGCTGTTCTGTGAAGCAATCGAACATGGGCGGCGCGGCGGCATCCATCACATTCATTGAAGGCAATCCGAGCATCAGTTCCATTGTGCGCAGCAAAGCAGGCTGATTATATTGGGTGCTAACCACGGCATGACGACGCGTGTAAGGGCTGATGACATAGGCGGTGGTGCGGTAGGCGCTGACGTGATCCCAGCCAGCTTGCGGGTCGTCTTCAATGGCGAAGATGCAGGTGTCTTGCCAGAAACGGCTGTAACTGATAGCCTCGACAATGCGCCCAAAAGCCAGGTCGTTATCGGCCACCTGTGCCGCCGGGGTAGGGGAGCCTGCACCCGTGCCAGAGGTGTGATCGTTGGGCAGGCAAATCAGAATGAGTTGAGGGAAGTTGCCAGCTTGCTCGTAGCCCTTTAGCTCGTCAATAAAGCGGGCGGCGCGCAGCACGTCTGGCACCTGCAAATCCCATCCAATGGTGTTGGTGCTGATGTGGGGCCGTAAGGATTCTATGGCCGGGCGGGAACCAATGGTTGTGAGTTGGGTCTTATCCACAAAATCGTGGTAGAAGTCCAGGAAGCGCGGCTTGGGTTTGCGAGTGGTGTCTTTCCAACCCGTCATGCCAATGGTGAACTCGCCAAAGTCGCGCAGGGTCTTGCCATGCTGCAAGGCATTATCCCAGATAAAGCCGGTGGGCGAGTAGGCGAGGGAGTCCACATCGTTATCTTCCATGCCGTCAGGATAGCTGCGCGGAAAACCGGCAAACGACCGCTCCATGTAATCGGTGGTAAAGGCTGAATCTGCCCACTGATGCCCGTCGGCACTGAGGATGCCCGAACAGTAGGTATTGTCGAGAAGAGTAAACTCCTGCACCATCTTATGCTGGTTTGGCGTTATGTCTGCGCCGAAGATGCACTGTGTTGGATCGCCATTGCCTTCCTTAATATCACCTAAGACTTGGTCGTAAGTTCGATTCTCCTTAATGATATAAACCACATGCTTGAAAACGGAAGGCTCGCCAACGCGCTCTGGCACCGGACGCGGGGCACGACCCCGCCGGGCTGAAAGGCGGGCTGCCGCTATGACGTTTTGAGCGCAGTTCTGCCATACCGCACGGGTATAACGGGCAAGCTGCTGGCGTTCTGGCAAGGGCACAAGGGAGAGCGTGCCAAAGTATTGATGGGAATTAAACTTGCGCGGTTGACCTGCTAAGGGTGGATGGCCGGAACCGATGCCTTTAATATTGGCGACATAGATCATGCGGCGCGGCGCATCGCAGATGATGGCACCAGGGAACCAGCCCAGAGGCACCAGTCCGCGCACTCGACAACGCCCCGGACGAAACGTAATCTCTGCCACCGCATTGCGGCTGCCCAGACAAGCATAGAGCGTGTCGCCTTTTGGGGTAAAAGTGAGAGCGTCTGGGCTGGCTCCGAACAAGCCAGTCGGCTCTCGAAGAGAAACTGTCTCTATCACTATATCACTGCGCGTGTCCAACACCGAAAGCGTGTCATCGGCGGCATTAGACACCACCAGGTAATGCTTATCCGGGGAGAGGGCCAGCGCCGAGGCGTGTTTGCCGACTAACACTTCTTTGGTGACTTGGCCGCTGTTCAAATCAATGACGGAAACTGAGCCTTCGGAGGCGATATAGCGCACCGGGTCTACCCGCACCGTGGTGCCCTGTCCAGTGGGGCCAGTTACGTTTTGGGCATCCGGTCTGCGGCCTCCCCAGTTGCTAACATACGCTTTGTTGCCAGCCAAAACCACATCATAGGGCACTGCCCCAACTTCAAAACGACGCAAGACTTCGCCTGTGGTGGCGTTCATCTCCAGTAATCCATTGGAGAGATTCAGCACCACATATAGCCGCTTGCCATCTGGCGAAACGGCTAAACCCGCCGGAATCTCTTTCTTGCGTCGTGCCAGGCTGGTGTCTGGCAGGGGCAGGGAGAATAATCCACTGAGCTTATCATCGGCACTGATGCCAAAGACTTTAATGCTGCCATTGACGTTAGACAGGTAAAGGCGCGTGCCGTCGGGCGAAAAAGTGAGGCCCGTAAAACTGAGTTGTCCCTCTTTATCAGGCTCCAAGATATGAGTCGAGACTGGCCCCGGTGCTTGGGTGGGATTATCTGGCTGATTCTGCTCCGATGGCAATGGCACTCGTTGCCGAATGCTGCTCGTAGCCGGGTCTATGACAATTAGCTCCGGCGTTTTGCCTGCTGTTACTAAGAGATGCCCATTCGGACTCAAGGCCAGTGCCTGGGGCCGTAAACCTGGCAACTCCACCTGTCGCCCGGCAGGAGTGAGAACCTGACTGATTGGTAGAACGATGCGCCCATTATTGTCCGGGCCAACAGTAGTGGGATTGGGAGGCGGCTTGATTTGGGGCTTATCGGCACTGTCTGCCATTGGTAACCACCAACTTGCCCCATAGATGCCAATGAATATTAACAAACAAAGGATGAGCCAGAGAGGAGTTTTATTGGAGGTGTTAAATGGCATAGAAATTCCTTTGAAGCAGACTCACTGGTTATCAATGAGCCTGCTTCTTTAGTAGCACTTCCAAACTGACTGAAATTACTTGCCCATGCGTCGCAAGTTTTCGAGGCTGCGACGAGAAATATCGAAGCCATGTCCATCCTGGCTGCCTTCTTCCACCACATACCATTCCGTGTTTTGTGTTGTTTCGCACAAGCGGAAGATTTCAGGCCAGTCGGCTTGGCCTTCGCCAATGACCGAATCTTCGGGGCCGCCAAAGTCCTTGAGATGCACGGAGCGGGCGCGGCCTGGAAACTTGCGCAGTGTGCCAATGGGGTCGCCACCGCCACCCGCACAGTTGCCAATGTCTAACTGCATGATGACTTCCGGGCGGGTATTGCTAAAGAGAATGTCCCAGGCGATTTCTCCGTCTATGGTGGCGAAGTCAAAGCCATGTGCGTGATAGCCACTGAACATGCCATGAGGTTGCAGTTGTTCTGCGGCCTCGTTGAGAATTTGCGCTAGCTCTAAAATGGTCTGGCGTGAGTCCATGCGCTGTTTGTCGGCGGCAATGACCAAAAAGCGATTGCCAAGCGTTTGGTTGAATTCAATCGTGCGTTGCAGATTGTCGCCCCTCAGAGCGTCGGTAGCTAAGTGAATGCCGCAACAGATCAAGCCGTTGTCGTCATACATGCGGCGAATTTCCTGGCAGTGATGCCCCTGCCATTCCAGGGAACTTCCATTGTAGCCCCAGGGTTCGGCTCCCTGATAGCCAATATCAGCGACGGCTTTCAGGGTCGCAGGCAGGTCGTTGCATTCGCCGCGCACTGAAAACAGTTGTAGCGCAATTGGGATAGATGCCATGTTGCTTGTCTCCTTGTAAAGTGGGAATAGGAACTGTTGCTATGTCTACCACAGTTGCCCCGTAGAGCACACTAATCTTTTAGTGCAGCCAACGGTATAGGAATAAATAGGCGGCTAGGGCATAATAAAAACATGCCCCATTTTAGATGGATAATAGGCGTTGCTCTTTGCCTCTTGCTGCATGGGCGAGGCAATTGTGCAGTTACGTCAGACTCCAAAAACCAGCCTGATCCTGACTTGGCAGTGGTTGCGTATTGGATAACTGACCTGCAATATACCAATCCGGGGCTACGCAGTTACGGCGCAGTAAAAGTTCACCATACCGTGTCTGCCATTGCGGCGGATGGCACACAATATTATCGCGTCAGTCCCTATCTATCGAATCTGGGAGTGTTAGGGTTACTGTGTACCTCTATTCCCAATCGCGTGCTAATAGCGGAACGTTGGATCAAGTGGTATGCTTTTCATCTAACACCCGACAGCGCACCAGATGGTGTGCCCTATGAACATTTTTATCTGGCGGATGGTAGTGGCGAGACGACGTGTGTTAAGCCGGGCGATCATTTTTTGTGTCACTATAATGATGCCACCGACAGTGCCGCTGCCACCTTCTTCTCCGTCCTCTGGGCCTACTATGAAGCCGGTGGCCGCACGGCGTTTGATGCACCAGAATTGAAGCCTCAAATCGAGACGCTGGCGACGGTGCTGCTATCTTTACAGCAAGCAGATGGTTTGTGCTGGGCCAAAGCCGACTATCGCGCTAAATACCTCGAAGATAATAGTGAGGTGTATGCCGGACTGCGAGCCTTAGCCAATCTTGAAGAAGTGGCTTTTAAGGACAAGGTTCATGCGCAAAATTACGCCGAGGCTGCAAGCCGCGTGCAGCACGGTATCATGACAGAACTTTATGACGCGCAAACGAAGTTATATCACCCCGCTAAGTTTGAAGATGGCAAGTTATCCGCTGCTAACCTCAATGTCTGGTTTCCTGATACCCAGTCGCAACTCTGGCCCCAATTGTTTGGTGTGGTCGCTCCAACCGACCCCAAAGCGCAGGCGACTCTGAATAACTTCAACCATTATTGGAATGGAAAAGTTAAGCCAGACTGGGCGACTACTCCACACCTGGCTGCTGGTGGCTGGATTGCAGTCGATGTCGCGTATGCGGCGTGGCTGGCCGGAGATACCAAGCGAGTGGCAACTTACCTGGCAGCAGTGAAACGTCTTAAATTCCCTGTCTCGGCGCAGGATACTGGCTTTGCCTGGCCCTTTACCGTAGCCGATGCGGGTTGGTTATTGCAGCTAATGGCGGCTAAGCAAAAGGTAGAAACTTTAGTGCCGCATCAATGAACTTCGCAGAAACGCAGGATTGAGTGTCACAGTTGCGGTAGACTCTGGGATATTCACCCTTATCCTCAAGAATGGAGATGCCAATTCAAACAATGAATCAAGAAATTACCAGACGCGAGTTCATGAAAGTTGCCGGTTACACCGCCGCGGCCACCTTAGTCCAATCAGCTTTGGTACAAGCCCAGCCAAGACCTGTGCCGATGACCCT
>Ga0213875_10000952_pt1 | contig 20715 bp, 22 predicted proteins | sample BarmaccomBMRX_R8_FD_160105 | JGI IMG/M metagenome (GOLD analysis project Ga0213875, IMG submission 160105) | Root-associated microbial communities from Barbacenia macrantha in rupestrian grasslands, the National Park of Serra do Cipo, Brazil - RX_R8 | ecosystem: Host-associated > Plants > Roots... | reverse complement strand
AGCAAACGTGCCGCTCCAGTCTTCTATTCCACGCCTCGCTCGCGATGCGCGGGATATCGATTCGAGTTTGTCCTATTTGTGCTCGAAGCGAGCAAAATCCGCTTGGACCGGCACGGGCGAGCGCGTTTGCGCAGCGAGCCTCTTGCAGGATCGCGCCGCCCCGCGTATGTCCGGCGTATCCGACCGCCGGGATGCGAGGCGATGAAGGCAGCCGTCGTCATCTTTCCGGGCTCCAACCGCGAGCGCGATGTTTGCATGGCGCTGAAACGCGCCGGCGGGCACGAGCCGGTTCGCGTCTGGCATCGCGATGCCGAGCTTCCGCAGGCCGATCTGATCGTATTGCCAGGGGGCTTCGCCTACGGCGATTACCTGCGCTGCGGCGCGATGGCGGCGCATTCGCCGGTCATGCGGGAGGTGAAAGCGCGCGCCGAGCGGGGGGTGCCGGTGCTCGGGATCTGCAACGGTTTCCAGGTCCTGACCGAGGCCGGGATGCTGCCGGGGGCGTTGCTGCCAAACCGCTCGCTGCAATTCACCTGCCGCGACGTCCATCTCAGGGTCGAGAACAGCCAGACGATCTTCACCTCGGGCTACGGCGCCGGCCAGAGGATTCGCGTGCCGGTCGCCCATCATGACGGCAATTACACCGCCGAACCCGAGACGCTTGATCGGCTCGAAGGCGAGGGCCGCGTGGCGTTCCGCTATTGCGGGGCCGACGGCAGGCTCGATGACGTCGAGAATTTCAATGGCTCGGCCCGAGCCATCGCCGGCATCTTGAACGACAGCCGCACCGTTCTGGGCTTGATGCCGCACCCGGAAAACGCCACCGACCCGCTGCTCGGCGGCACCGACGGCCACGCCTTCTTCGCCGGCCTGGTTGAGGCACTGCAGTAGATGACGGACCGGCTCTTGCTGGCTAATGCGCTCGTCGACGCCAAGATCGACCGATCGGCGGCCGAGCGCATCGCGACCGTGATTTTCGACGCGATCCACGACAACACTGCAAGCAAGGCCGATCTGCGCGAAATGGAATTGCGCCTCAAACAAGACCTGCTCGAAACAGAGCACCGTCTGACGGTGCGTTTCGCCAGTGTCATGGTGATTCTCCAGGGACCGCTCTTCGCGGCCTTGCGCTATCTGCCGCCAGCGCATTCGCGACCAACATAAGCCACGGCACAGTGAGCGAGAACCGCGACAACGTGACTGCCGAGGTGGCGGCCGAGCACGGGCTCAGCGCCGACGAGTTCGAACGTGCCGTCGCGATCCTCGGGCGCACCCCCAATATCACCGAGCTCGGCATCTTTTCGGTGATGTGGAGCGAGCACTGCTCGTACAAATCGTCAAAGGTGTGGCTGCGCACCCTGCCGACCACCGGGCCTCAGGTCATCTGCGGGCCCGGCGAGAATGCCGGGGTTGTCGATATCGGCGATGGCGACGCGGTCATCTTCAAGATCGAAAGCCACAACCACCCGTCATTTATCGAGCCTTATCAGGGTGCTGCCACCGGGGTCGGCGGCATATTGCGCGATGTGTTCACGATGGGCGCGCGGCCGGTCGCGATCCTCAATTCGCTGCGGTTCGGCAGCCCGGAACACCCGCGCACGCGGCATCTCGTTTCCGGCGTCATCGGCGGGATCGGGGGTTACGGCAATTGCGTCGGAGTGCCGACGGTCGGCGGCGAGTGCGAGTTTCACGCCGCCTATAATGGCAACATCCTGGTCAACGCGATGTGCGTCGGCGTGGCGCGTGCCGACCGGATCTTCTATTCGGCCGCGGCCGGGCCGGGAAACCCGGTGATCTATGTCGGCGCCAAAACCGGCCGCGACGGCATCCACGGCGCGACCATGGCCTCGGCCGAGTTCGGAACCGATGCCTCCGGTGCCCCTAGCGAGAAGCGGCCGACCGTGCAGGTCGGCGACCCGTTCACCGAGAAACTGCTGATCGAGGCCTGCCTCGAATTGATGCAGACCGACGCGATCGTTGCGATCCAGGACATGGGCGCCGCCGGCCTGACCTCGTCCTCGGTCGAGATGGCCGGCAAGGGCGGCCTCGGCATCGAACTTGACCTCGACCGCGTGCCGGTGCGCGAGACCGGCATGACCGCCTACGAGATCATGCTGAGCGAGAGCCAGGAGCGCATGCTGATGATCCTGCGCCCGGGCGGCGAAGCAGCCGCCCGACAGATCTTCGACAAATGGGAATTGGATTTCGCGGCGATCGGCCGGGTCACCGGGACCGGCCGCTTGGTTCTGCGCCGGCGCGGCGAGATCACCGCCGACATCCCGGTCGGGCCGCTTGTAACCGAAGCGCCGGTCTACGAGCGGCCCTGGGCGCAGCGCCCCGCCCCGCCGCACATCGATCCGGCGAGCCTGCCCGACCGTGACCCGCTCGATTGCCTGGTGCGGCTTCTCGGCTGCCCCGATCTCGCCTCCAAGCGTTGGATCTGGGAGCAGTACGATCACTTGGTCATGGGCAATACCGTCAAGCGGCCCGGAGGCGATGCCGCGGTGATCCGGGTCGGCGACAGAAAGGCGCTGGCGCTCGCCGTGGATTGCACGCCGCGCTATTGCCGGGCCGATCCCGAACCGGGCGGCGCGCAGGCGGTCGCGGAAAGCTGGCGCAACCTGACCGCGGTCGGCGCGCTGCCCTTGGCGGTGACCGACAATCTCAATTTCGGCAATCCCGAAAAGCCCGAGATCATGGGCGAGCTGGTCGGCGTCATTGCGGGCCTGAGCGCGGCCTGCGCCGCGCTCGACTACCCGGTCGTCTCGGGCAATGTCTCGCTCTATAACGAGACCAGCGGCAGCGCGATCCTGCCGACCCCGGTCATTGGCGGGGTCGGCCTTCTGGCGAACGCCGCGGGTGCGATCGATCTCGCGCTGAAGGCCGAGGGCAATGCGCTGATCCTGATCGGCGACAGCGCGGGCCATCTCGGCAGCTCGCTTTACCTGCGCGAGATCGAAGGACGCGAGGAGGGCGCGCCGCCGCCGGTATTCCTCGCCGCCGAAAGGCGCAACGGCGATTTCGTGCGCCGGATGATAGAGCAGGGCGAGGCTGTCGCCTGCCACGATTTATCCGGCGGCGGGCTGCTCGTGGCGGTCGCCGAAATGGCGATGGCGGCTGGTCGCGGGGTCAGGCTCGACCCGTTGCCTTCCGAGCCGCCGCGGAACGCCTTTCTGTTCGGCGAAGACCAGGCGCGCTATCTGGTCGAGACCGCGGCGCCGGAGGCGCTGCTGATCGCCGCGGCGACGGCACAAGTTCCGGCGCGACGGGTCGGCACCGTGCAGGGCGGCGAATTGACACTCCCCGGCGGCGGTGCCATATCCGTCGAGACGTTGAGAGCCGCGCAGGAGGCTTGGCTGCCGGGCTATATGGCGCAAGGCTAGGGTGACGCGTGCGGGCGAGGCCGCGGCCCTGGCCTGACGAGGGGGCAAGCGATGGCGATGGACGCGGCGACGATCGAGAGGCTCATCAAGGAGAGCCTGCCCGACGCGAAGGTCTCGATCGAGGATCTGCGCGGCGACGGCGACCATTATGCCGCGCATGTCGTTTCCGGCGCGTTCCGCGGCAAGACCCGGGTGCAGCAGCACCAGATGGTGTACCGCGCATTGCGCGGGCGCATGGGCAATGAACTGCACGCCCTGGCCTTGCAGACCGGCGCCCCGGAAGATTGATTTTCCGCAATCCTGTCTCACCAGTTTCAGCATCGAGGACCGACAGATGGACATCACCGTTCACGATCGCATCCGCCAGGAAGTCACGAACGCCCCGGTCGTGCTCTACATGAAAGGCACGCCGGTGTTCCCACAATGCGGGTTCTCCGCGGCGGTGGTGCAGATCCTCAGTCACCTCGGCGTCAAGTTCAAAGGCGTCGATGTGCTCGCCGACTCGTCGGTGCGGCAGGGGATCAAGGATTTCTCGAATTGGCCGACGATCCCGCAGCTCTACGTCAAGGGCGAATTCGTCGGCGGCTGCGACATCATTCGCGAGATGTTCGAGACCGGCGAATTGCAGCAGCTGCTTGAAGAGAAGGGCATTCCGACCCGGGCCTGAACCCCCGCGAGCCTGTCCTTTTGCGGGAATCCGGCCATCCGGCTGTAAGCAAGGCGCAGCCGGCTGAAAGCAAGGCAGTGTCCGGCAGGAGCGGCGTGGCGAAGTACTGGTTCCCGGCGAAACGTTACGGTTGGGGATGGGGCCTTCCCGTCGCCTGGCAGGGCTGGCTCGTTCTCGTTGCCTATATCGGGCTGGTCGTAGCCGGCACACGCTTTTTCCCGCCAAGAACGGCGCTTCCCGAATATCTGGGGTATGTGACCGCGCTCTCGGTTGTGCTGATCGGCGTGGGCTGGCTGAAGGGCGAGCGGCCGCGATGGCGGTGGGGGAAGGCAACCGGTACTTAGCCTCGGCTCTCGGCCGAACTATTCCCGGCGGCTGCAGACGACCACCGGGTGCCATTACGCCAACCTGCTCACTGGCGAGCCGGTTCCCATCCGCAGGCGCATCACTTGCGCCCGGTCCGGCTTTGGCTATAGTGCGCGCTCCCTTGCCGGCTCGGGCCGACAGATCGAGCCGGCTGGGCCCGATGCGCGGGCGTGTCGGGCCATATCAGCCATAAGGGGATCTCAGTATGTCGTTGTACGAAACCGTGTTCATTGCGCGCCAGGATATCTCCGGCGCCCAGGTCGACGCCCTGGCGGACGGCTTTACCCAGTTGCTTACCGAGCAGGGCGGAGAGGTCAAGAAGCGCGAGTATTGGGGCCTGCGCAACTTGGCCTATCGCATGCGCAAGAACCGCAAAGGTCACTACGTGCTCTTCAATGTCGACGCACCGGCGCCGGCCATCGCCGAATTCGAGCGCACGATGCGGATCAACGAGGACGTGCTGCGATATCTGACCATCCGCGTCGACCAGCTCGAGGAGGGGCAGTCGCCCATCATGCAGAGCCGCGGCAGCCGCGATGACCGCCCACGCCGCAGCGACCGCGACCGCTACGGCGACGGTCGTGACGGCGGCGCCCGGGACGGCGGCGGCCGAGAGGGCGGAGGCGCAGGCGAGCGCTCGCCCGGCGCCGAACGGCCAGCCGCCGAGCAGCCGGCCGGCACGGAACGGGTGGAGGCGTAAATGGAGAGTCAGACTTCGAGCACTCCGGCGCGCGGCGGTGCATCGCGGCGGCCATTTTTCCGGCGCCGCAAATCCTGCCCGTTTTCCGGCCCGAACGCGCCGAAGATCGACTACAAGGACGTCAAGCTGCTGCAGCGCTTCATCTCGGAGCGCGGCAAGATAGTGCCGAGTCGAATCACCGCGGTTTCGACCAAGAAGCAGCGCGAGCTGTCGCAGGCGATTAAGCGGGCGCGCTATCTAGGGCTGCTGCCATATATGGTGAAATAGGGCAGACCTGCGCAGGGTCGGCCATGAGCCGCGCCGCCGCCGCGGCGGTCTCGATGTTGTGCGGCGTCGTCGCCGCGCTGCTCTATCTCGCCCCCGTGCTCGGCTCGGCCGGAGCGCTGTTCCTGGTATATTTGACGCAGCTGCCGCTATTCATCGCCGGTCTATGGCTCGGCACCGGGGCGGCGGCAATCGCCGGCGTCATCGCGACGCTGCTGATGCTGGCCGCCGCCGACGGAATGGCGGCCCTGCTGTTTTCCGCTTTGAATGCCGCGCCGGTGATCCTTCTGGTGCGGCAGGCGCTGCTGGCGCGGCCGCGGCCGGATGGCGGGACCGAGTGGTATCCCGGCGGAAGCCTGACCGCATGGCTGACGGCTTACGGGCTGGCGGGGCTGGCGGCCGGGGTGATCCTGCTCGGCGGTCCGCAAGGGATCGAGACCGAGCTAGGCGAGGTGATCGGCCGTGTCCTCGGCGCGTCCGGCGACGTCACGGCGGCGGATCGCAGCTCACTGGCCGGCCTGTTGAGCCTGGTCATGCCGGGGCTCATCGTATCTTCGTGGATGGCGGCGGTGGCCGCGAATGCTGCATTGGGGCAGGGTCTGCTCGCCCGGTTTGGAGCGAATTGGCGCCCCTCTCCCGATTTGGCGGGGCTGGTACTGCCGCTGTGGATCCCCGGGCTGGCCGTTGCGGCCGTCGCAGCGATCGCAGTAGGCGGGCTCGCCCGCTTTGCGGGTATCAATGTGGCAATTGCGCTCTCGGTGCCGTTGTGCCTGGCCGGGCTTGCCGTGCTGCATGCGGCGGCACGCCGTCTGAAGCATCCGATGGGGGTGCTGATCGCCTTCTACGCGATCGCCGGGCTATTCGGCTGGCCGCTGATGCTGGCCGCTTTGTTGGGATTGTGCGAACCCTTGCTCGGGCTGCGGCGGCGACTCGCCGCGCCCGGCCCGTGATGGAGGCGGAAGATCGATGATTGAACTGATCCTGCTTGAGCGCGTGGAAAAGCTCGGCCAGATGGGCCAGCGCGTCAAAGTCAAGCCCGGCTACGCCCGGAACTACCTGCTGCCGCAAAGGAAGGCGCTGCGGGCGACGAAGGACAATCTTGCCTATTTCGAGACGCAGCGGGCGCAGCTCGAGGCCACCAACCTGCAGCGCAAATCCGAAGCTGCCGAGGTTGGGGAAAAGCTCGAAGGGCTTACCGTCGTGCTGATCCGCCAGGCCGGGGAAAGCGGGCAGCTCTATGGCTCCGTATCGGCCCGCGACGTCGCCGACGCTGTCACTGCGGCAGGATTCACAATCGAGCGCCGGCAAATCGTGCTCGAACGGCCGATCAAGACCCTGGGTCTGCATCAGGTTCGCATCGCGCTGCACCCGGAGGTCTCGGTCGGGATCACCGTCAATGTGGCGCAGTCGGAGGAGGAGGCCGCGATGCAGGCCCGCGGCATCGACCCGCTGCGCCTGCGCGAGGAGGAAGACGAAGACGCATTCCAGGCCGAGCCCACGGCTCCCGCGCCCTGAACCATTCCCGGGCCTGGCTCGGCTTGCGTCGAGGGTCGGCGCATGCCGGATCCGATCAAATCAGGGTTCCGGGTCGAACTCAGGGGCTGGCAAGCACGGCCCTAAAGGAGCAATGTCGGTTCGATCTGAGCCGAACTGCTAACCCGGTGCGCCCGTAGCGGGCCACACCTTGCTGGCGATCGGTCCGGTGTCCCCGACGGTCTGAACGAAATGGACGCGGTCGCCGCGCTGCAAGCGGTCGAACTCGCCGTCCATCAAACTGTTGCGATGGAAGTACAGCTGCGTCCCTTCATGCGTCAGGATGAAGCCGTGGTCTTCACGTGGGTAAAGCTGGGCGATCTGGCCGGCGAAGGCGTCGTCATGGGGTTTGACCTCGCCGCTCTGTCTCCGTTTGTAGTCGAGCAATTGCCGTTCGGCGGCACGGAAGGCGTCGCGCAGACAGGTGTGAAGGTCGGGTGAGGCATATTTCTGCGCCACCCGGTGCGGCTCGCGGCTGACCACCAGGGTGTCGCCCGGCACGTGCATCTCGATATGCACCTCGTAAAGATTGCCGGTCTGGTGCTGGCGGTGCAGCAGCTCCACCGAGACCCGGCAGCCGGTCAGGTGATCGTAGAGCCGGTCGAGCTTTTCGACCCGCTGGCGGATTTCGCTTTCGGCCTGCGGCGAGGACGCGGTGTTGTGGAAGGCGATTTCGAGAGGCGTGTCCATCGTTCAACGTTCCTCATAGCGCAAAATCGCGGCGACCGGGCCGTCGGGCGGCAGCAGCGCGCGGTCCACCAGCGTCACCCGACCGCCCTGGCGCAAGGTCATCAACGCGGCATAATCGAGCAGGTCCTCATCGCCGACACCGGCGCTGCCATGGGCGACGATGCGGTCCGCGGCCTCGTCGAAGCGCCCCCACAGCGGCTCGGCGTCACCGAGGAAAAGCTCGTCGATGCGACCCCAGCGCGCCGCCTTGATGATCTCCTCCGCCTTGGTGCTGGCTTTGGGGTTGCCGGTGCCGAGCAGACTTTCGAAATGACCGAGGGCGCCGCGGCGGGCCTCCTCCCGATGGGGCTCGACCAGTGCATAGGCGCGGCGATGCAGCTCCGCTTCATCCATCGCATCGGGATTTTCGCCAAGGCCTTGGGGCTGCAGCTCCTTCCATTTTGCGATTTTGCGAAAGTTGCCTTGGATCTCGGGATGCGCGGCGAGGATCACCGGCGCCGGCTGGCGCTTCAACACCGGATCGACCGCTGTCGCGATGCGATGCAGCAGCTCGATCAATTCGGTCTTTCGCAGCTCCTCCGGCGTGTCGCCGAACCCCTGCGCTCTGGCGAGGCCGGCGGGGCCGCGCTGCGGCCGGCCGGTCGGGCTCGCCTTATGGGTTTCCTGATAGTTGCTTTCGTTGCGGATCTCGGCGACGCCCTGGGGCAGATCGAGCCCGGCCACATCCGCAAAGGTCCAGCGCGAGCCCTGGTAGAGACGGGTTCGGCTGGCGCTGATCGCCAGCAGCCAGAACGGCCCGGCATCGTCCAGCAACGGAAGCAGCGGCTTGATGCAGAAGTGGCTGCCGACGAAGCAGGTCTGCGGCGGTGCGATCGGCAGCCTGTGGAACCGGCTGAACTGCGGAGCGAGGAAAACGGCGAGGCCATGCTCCTGATGCCGCCAGAACTCCTCGTCGTCGAGCAGGCGGCGGGCAGGGGTCAGCAACGCTTCGAGGTCCGGACTGCGCCGGCCGACGGCAAGCTGCTCCGCCGCGCGGCCGAGCAGATTCTTGAAGCGGATCGGATCCTGACGGATCTCCCGGCCGGCGACATGGGTCGGCAGATACAGCGAGACCGCCGGCTCGCTCTCGATGGCAACCAGCTCGTCGATATCGGTGCGCAGCAACATGGCAGAACTCGTCCGCGGCTGGGATCTGCTGATCCCAACCCGCGGCAAGCGAGATTGTTCCGAACGGCCGTTCCGCAACATCCGCCGGAAGCCCGGTGCATCGCAAACGAAAAGCGGTCCGAGCCCAAAGAGGTCCCGGCTTTGACCCGAAGATCATGCGCCGGAACCCGAACGCCGGGGAGCGCGATGGAACTTGCCCGCAGTGTCTATTCCGCGGCTACGGCGGAGGCGCGTTCGGCCGTTTCGGCATCCGCCGTCGCGAAGTAGCGCCGCCCGGTCGCGCGCTGATTCTCGTAGATCGAGCCCTGATGCGCCGCCGGCGGCAGCGGCAGCCGAACCGGGACTTGCGCGAGGCGAGGCTCCAGTGTGGGAGTTCCGGCCAGCAGCAATTCGTCGAATTTTTCGATGCCGCCGGCAAAGCCGAGCAGCGGCCAGGCATCGGCAGCCCGGTATTGGAACAGTAACAGCCGGCGCTCGCGGCCGGAGAAATTGGTCGCCGACCCGTGCACCGCCCGCACATGGTGCACGGTGATCGAGCCGGCCTTGCCGAGCAACGGGATCGCCGTGGTCAGGTCGAGATCGCAGGCGCTGGGGTCCATCGCGCCGCAGAACCGGCCATCCGGGCCGTGGTGGTCGTAGACCGGACCGAGATGACTGCCCGGGACCACCATCATCGGGCCGTTTTCGAGGTCGCAATCGTCGAGCATGATCCCGACCGCGGCGAGGTCGTCATTGGTGTGCGGGTAGAAGGCCCAGTCCTGGTGCCATTCGACCGGCGCGCCAAAGCCGGCCGATTTCATGTTGAGCTTGCCGGTGTCGAACCGCACCGTGCCCCACAGGTCTTTCAATACCGCGACAATTCCGGGATGGCGCGCGGCGCGGGCATATTCCGGATCGTGCAGATGCGGCGCCTTGATCCGCCGAACGCGGGGCTCTGCAGGCGAATGCGAGTCTTCGAGATCGTAGACGTCGTCATTCGCGCCGACCGAGCGGGCGTTGCGCACGAATGCATCGGTCGCCCGCCGCAGCCCCGCGACCTCGGCGGCCGACAGAACATCCGGCACAACGATAAACCCGTCGCGGCGATAGGCGGCAAGCGCGGCATCAGACAGCATGATCGGTCTCCCTTGCGTCATTGCGCCGGCTCGACCCCGGCGCGGCGTTCGAGCACGGCGTGCACGGCGCCGACATCCTCGGCGCCAAACCCCGATGCAAGCGCCTCGGCATAGAGCGGCGCCGTAGCCGAGAAGGTGGGAGTGTCGACGCCGAGGCCGCGGGCGAATTCGCCGATGATCGACATGTCCTTCTGCCAGATGTTGATCTTCATCGTCGCCGGCACATAGCGGCGTTCGGCCATCATCGGTCCGCGCAGTTCGAAAATCCGCGAATTGGCGGCGCTGCTGCCGATCACCCGCAGGATCGTGGCCGCGTCGAGCCCGGCCTTGGTCCCGAGCACGATGGCTTCGGCGCTGGCGACGTTGTGCACCGCGACTAGCAGGTTGGCGACAAACTTCATGCGGCTGCCGTTGCCGAACGGGCCGAGGTAGTCCCAAACCCGGGCGAAGCCGGCGAAGACCTCTTCGCAGCTTCGGCAAGCCGCTTCGTCACCGCTGGCGAATACCGCGAGATCCCGCGTCGCCGCCTGGGCGCCGGTGCCGGACAGCGGACAATCCAGCATCACCAAGCCGGCGGCGCGCAGCCGATCGTGCGCGGCTTGCTTGGCGGCGATCGGCAACGTGCTGAGCTCGGCGACGATGAGCCCAGGCGGCGGCTCGGCGACCAGGGCTGAAACGGTGGCCTCGAGTGCGGCGGCGCTCGGCAGGCTGGTCAGCGCTACGGCCTTTCCGTGTGCCGCTTCCGCCGCCGAGCCGCTCCCGGCCACGCCCGCCGCGGCGGCCGCCGCGATCGGCACGGGATCGATATCGAAGCCGGTTACCGCAAACCCCGCCGCAGCCAGGTTGCGGGCGATCTCGCCTCCCATGATACCGAGTCCGATAACCGCGACCCCGCGCCGTTGCGGCGGCATCTTTCGACCTCCCGTCGCGGCTTCCACTCAGGTCTGCAGCATCGGTTCGCCGCGCATGTACTTGCCGCGGCAGAACAGCAAGGTCGGCTTATCGGTATAAGCGAAGCGTTCGACGTGGCCGATGAATATGATGTGGTCGCCGCCGTAATGCCGATATTCATTGCGGCATTCGAAATGCGCCGCAGAGCCGATCAGCACCGGGGCGCCGCACTCGGAGATGATGTGATCGACATCGACGAATTTGTTCTCGATCGACTTGGCAAAGCTGTTGGACAATTCGGTCTGGTCAAAGGCAAGGACGTTGACCACAAAGTGTGTGCTTTCCTGGAACACCCGCAGGCTCTGCGCAAACAGCGAGCTGCTCCATAGCACCAGCGGCGGGTTCAGCGACACCGAGGTGAACGAGTTGGCGGTCATGCCGGCAAGCTTGCCGGCCTTGTCGCGCGCCGTGATGATCGTGACCCCGGTTGCGAAGGCGCCGAGCGCGTTGCGCAATTCGCGCGGGTTAAAGCCCTCCTCCGCGGTGTTTTGCACCACTGCGGAATGGCTGCCGTGAATTTCCCGTGACAAGGCAGTCCCCCGAGTTGCGGCCTAGAGCGTCGCGTCGGGCGGCAGCCCGAGCGCTACGCGGCCAAACATCGCGCCGTTGATGTCCCAGTTCAGCACGTAATGGGCATTGGCGGCATGGACATCGCGAAAGGCGCGCTGCAGCGGATTGCGTGCATAAATCGCGCCCCCGCCGGCGGCGGTGAACAGCAGGTCGACGGCCCGCGTGCACAGGCTCGCCGCGAAGGCGCCGTCGCGGCGATAGCGGGCGCGTTCTTCGAGGGCCGGCACCGTGCCCGCGCCGACCACCCGGGTCGCCTCCTCGCAGTCGCTGATCATGATCGCGCGCGCCGCATCGGCGAACGCCGCCGCCTCCGCGAGGTGCACCTGCAACGTGTTGAAATCGGCGATGCTGCGGCCACTATAGTTGCTGATGCGGGTGCGCGTGGTCGTCGCGAAATGGGCGATAGCGCCCTGGGCAAGACCGAGCGACACGCCGGCAATGCAGAACGCGAACAGGCTGATCGCCGGCAGCTGGTACAGCACCGCAGGATTGCGCTCGCTGCCGGGGTTCGGCCCGCCGGTGATCTGATCGACCGCCAAGGTCAGGTATTCCGGAACGAAAACGTCCTCGACCGCGACATCCTTGCTGCCGGTGCCCGCCAGTCCGATCACGTGCCATGTGTCGATGATCGTGTAGTCGCGCGCGGGCAGCAGAAAAATGCGCGGCTCGGTGCTGCCGCTATCCTCGTCGATGACCATCCCGCCGATCATCGCCCAACTGCACGGGTCGATGCCGCTCGAAAACGGCCAGCGCCCGGCCAGGCGGTAGCCGCCGGGCGCCGGAGTGGCGCGGCCGCGCGGGAAAATCAGCGCCGAGCCGATCAGATTATCCGGCGACTCGCCCCAGATCTGGTCCTGTGCCTGCGGCGACGCCATCCCTAACAGCCAATGATGCGCAGCCAAGTTGGCAAGCACCCAGGCGGTCGAACCGCAACCGCGGGCGATCACCGCAACCAGCTCGACGATCGAGCGGAACGGCAGTTCGCTGCCGCCGACCCGGCGCGGCTGGAGGATGCGGAACAGACCGGCGGCATGCAGATCGGCAATCGTCTCGTCGGGCAATCGCCGCAGCTCCTCGGTGCGCACGGCGCGCTCTTGCAATACCGGGATCAGGGCTTCGGCCCGGGCCAGCAGCTCGTCGAAGCCGGGCGGCGTCGCACCGCGGTTCGCCTCGTCCATGACACCTCTCTCCCTCGGCCGCGCCAGTCTACTCGCCGGGCTCGCGATCGACGAGATGTTTGCTTGATGTAGGCGCTCGCGCCGACTGGCCCAAGGCAGCGGCGTTGCCGCCGGTCCGGGGCCGGCCTGTGAAACGCGGATTTTCGGTGCTCGCCGGCCCGGCGCCGTTCACCGCTTTTGCCCGCGGCGACCAGCGCCTGCGCCTATGCCGGCCCGATCACGGAAAAAATGCGCGCCGAGGGCTGAGCGGCGCCGGCGCTTCCCTCGGTTCAACTGTGGTCGTAGGCACGCTCGCCATGGACCGCGAGGTCGAGCCCGGTGGTTTCCTGATCGGCGCCGACCCGGAACTGCATGACCGCTCCGAGCAGCTTGACGATTGCGAAGGTGGCGACCGCCGACCATAAGGCCACGACCGCCACCCCGAGAAGCTGAGCTTTCGCCTGCGCCGCAAAGTCCATTCCGGCGGCATAACCGGCCCCGCCCAGGGAGCGGGCCGCGAACACGGCGACGAGCAGCGAACCCAGCATGCCCCCGACCCCGTGCACGGCGAAAACATCCAGCGTGTCGTCGATCGCACACCGCCTTTTCACAAAGCTGGTCGCGATGAAGCAAACCACCCCGCCGGCGAGGCCGATCGCCAGCGCCCCTCCCGGGCCGACAAAGCCCGAGGCGGGGGTTATCGTGGCGAGCCCGGCGACGCAGCCGGTGACGATGCCGACCGAGGTCGGTTTGCCGAGCCGTGCCCATTCGATGCCCATCCAGGCGAGCGCCGCCGCGGCCGCGGCGCAATGCGTCGCGAGGATCGCCAACCCCGCGGTGCCGTTAGCGGCGAGGGCGCTGCCGCCGTTGAACCCGAACCAGCCGACCCACAGCATGCCTGCCCCGGCCATGGTCAGCCCCGGGCTGTGCGGCGGCATCAGATTGTCCGGGAATCCGCGTCGTGCCCCGATCAGGACCGCACACACCAGGGCCGAGACGCCGGCCGTGGTATGGACGACGATGCCGCCGGCAAAATCGATCGTGCCGCCCGCCGCGAGCCACCCCTTGCCCCATACCCAGTGAGCGACCGGGATATAGACGCAAAAAAGCCACAGCACGACAAACAGGATCAGGAACGGAAACGACACGCGTTCCGGAAACGCGCCTATGATCAGCGCGGGCGTGATCACCGCGAAGGTCATCTGAAACAGCACGAACACGCTCTCGGGCAATCCGCCCGGGCTCAACGGCTGGTCGATCTGAGCCAGGAACAAGCTCCCGCCATCGCCTAGCCAGGGACCGCCGCGGCCGAAGGCAAGGCTGTAGCCGATCGCGATCCACAGCACCGAAACGACGCAGCAGATCGCGAAGCAATGCATCAGCACCGACAGCAGGTTTCGCGCCCGCACCAGCCCGCCATAGAACAGCGCCAGGCCGGGCAGGGTCATGAACAATACCAGCGCCGAGGCGGTCAATACCCAGGCGGTATCGCCTGCCGCGCCGAGCGTATCGGCCGCCTGCGCCGGCAGCGGCAGCAGCGCCGCGCCGATGCCGAAAGAGAAAGCCGCGACGGCCCCCGGTGCCGGTGATGGTTTGCGTCTTTTGGCTGCTGGCATCCGGCTTCTCCCCCGTTTTACTGGTGGGGGTTCGATGCCATCTGCCCACAAAAACGGCAACCGGGAAAAGCACCGGCGGGCCGGGCACGTTCGCCGCGTCGTGACCCGCAATGCGTGGGCGGGCCGCGACGGCTCCGCAGCGGCAGCTACGCCGTCGCGGCTGCAATCGATTCGCGCAGGATCTGGGGCAAGCGGTCGAGCGTCTCGGTCGGGGTCATCAGCGGCGGCGCCAGGCAGATCGTATCCCCGATCGCCGGGTCGGCGCTGCCGGCACGCACCCGCGCCAGCAAACCGCGCGACAGCGCCTCGCGCGCAATGCGAGCTCCGAGCCCGAGCGCCGGCGCCTTGCTGAACTTGTCCGTCACCAGCTCGATGCCGCACATCATGCCGAGCCCGCGCACCTCGCCGACCTCGGGCCGGTCCTGCAATTCCTCGAGGCCGGCAAGCAGCCGCCGGCCCATCACCGCGGCGCGCTCGACCAGCCCGTCCTCCTCGATGATTTCGACATTGCGCAGCCCCACGGCGCAGCACACGGGGTGGCCGGAATAGGTCGCCGCGTGCATGAATTTGCGGTCCGCAGGCGCCGACAGGATCGCCTCATGCACCCGTTTCGAGACGACGACCCCGCCGAGCGGCAGGTAACCGCTGGTCACGCCCTTGGCGAAGGAGAGGAGGTCGGGCTCGACCCCCCAATGGCCGAGCGCGAACCAGCGGCCGGTGCGGCCGAAACCGGTGATGACCTCGTCCGCGATCAGCAGCACATCGTAGCGGTCGCAAATTTCGCGCAATTTCGGAAAATAGGTCGGCGGCGGCACGATGACCCCGCCGGCACCCATGACCGGTTCGGCGATGACGGCGGCGACCGTCTCGGGTCCCTCGGCGAGGATCGCCTGCTCGACCGCTTCGGCGGCGCCGATGCCGGGATCCTCGTTGCCGCGCCAGCGATAGGGGTAAGGCGGCTGAACCTGGATGAAGCCCGGTATCATCGGTCCGAACATCTTCTGGTAGGACGCCATGCCGGTGGCGCTCATCGCCGCCATCGTCACCCCGTGATAGGCATGGATACGCGAAACGATCTTGGTCTTTTCCGGCTTGTCCTGCACCTTCCAGTAATAGCGGGCGAATTTGAACGCCGATTCGTTCGACTCGGCGCCGGCGGTCGTGAAATACACTGCCGAGCTGTTGGCATAGGCGTGCTTGACGATCTTCTCGCCGAGGCGGATCGCGGCCTCATTGGTGGCCCCGACATAGGCCGAGGCGAAGGCGATGCGCCGCATTTGCGCCGATGCCGCATCCGCCAGCTCGCCGCGGCCGTGGCCGATATTGACGTTCCACAGCCCCGACAGGCCGTCGATCAGGTCGCGTCCATCCGCGTCCCGCAATATCGCGCCCCGCCCCTCGACAACGAACAGCGGGGTCTTGTGGTCGTCGGGGTGGTGCAGCGGATGGACCAGAAAGCGCCGGTCGGTTTCGAGCAGCTGCGCCGTGCCATCCATGATCCCTCTCCTCTTCCCAGCGACTTTTCAGTGTACCCCAATCAGCCGGGTTCGTGCGCTTGCAATGCCGCCTCACCCGGGCGCTTGTCGCCGAGACGCAGCAGCGGAACGAAGGCGAACGCCAGAGCCGTAAACCCGGCGGACGCGATGACCAGCGGCGGCAGCCGGTTGTCGAACAGGTGCTCGTACAGATACGAGCCGGCATTGTCGCTGAGCGCGGCCGATAAATTGGTGACCGACATCAGCGCCGCGAACGCAAATCCCTCGGAGCGCTTCGGGCAGAAATCGGCCGCCAGGGTCAAGGTCGCGACAAACGCGATCATGCCGGCAACGCCAGAGGCAAAGTTCAGCAACACCGCACTCGTCTTGCCGTGCAGCAACACAAAGGCGGCGGTGCTGGCAGTGCCAAGCGCGATGCTGAGGTTGAGCAAGGCCTTGGAGCTGAGGCCGGTCAAGGCCCAGCGATGGAACAGCGAACCGGCGATCCAGCCGGCCGAGCCGACCGCCCCGAGAATTCCGATGAACTGCTGCGAAAACTTAAGCTCGTCGGTCATATGGTAATAGAGCGGCGTGGCAAAGCCGGGATTGAAATAGTAGAGGAACAGGAACAGCGCGATCAGCCACAACTCGCGGCGTCGAAAGGTCGCTACGAAGCCGCGAAAGGTGCTTTTGAGCTGGGCGAGATCGATCGGGCTGCGCTGCTCCTCGATCAGCCATAGGCTGCCGAACAGCGCCGTCAACGGCGCGACCGCGAGGATTGCGGCCGCCATGTGCAGCGCCGCTTCCGGAGCGAGCCGTTCGACCAGCAAGCCGCCGAGCAGCGAACTCGCCATCGCGGCGATGTTGAACCAAAGCCATTGCTGGTTGACGAAGGCGTCGCTGGCACGGAAACGCTGGCCGTTCTCGACCAGCACTGCCCCGCACAAGGTGCTGGCGATGGCCATCGCGTAAGCGGTCAGCAGCAGCACCAAAATCAGCTCGCCGGGCGCGGAGAGCCGGGTCATCCAGAAAAACGCCGCGGCGGCGCCGGCATTGGCAAGGACCAGGTAGGCCTTGCGGCGATAGCCGAACAGCGGGACGAAATCGGAGATCACGCCGTAGACCGGCTTGATGATCCAGGGCAGGTTCAGCACGGTCAAATAGGTCGTGACCTGAACCGGCGTCCAGCCATATTGCTGCTTCAGAAAATAGTTCAGCGGCTGGGCTATCAGCCCGCCGGTCTGCCCCAATCCCTCGACGACATAAACGAGGGCAAAGAAGGCCATAAGCCGCCGGAGCGGGACCTGCTCCTCGGTGGGCCGCGCTGCCTCGGCCGCCAAGCTCACTGCGCCGGCCCGAGCCAGTTCTCGCGTCGCGCCAGGTCGGCGATCGCGTCGGCGATCATAGCGCCGAGCCGACGGGCGTCGGCGTTGACATCGGCAACGCGTCGGGCCGAAGCGGGGATTGCCGCTCCGGGCGGCGGCGCCTGCGCCGAGTCCAACCGCTCGGTCATCAGCTGACGCGGGGGGACTCCGGGCGCCTGGTATTCCACCTGAAACCGGGCGGCAACCTCGCTCGGGCCGGCCCCGACGCGACGCCGACGGCCCTCATCGATACGGTCGAAAAATCCGGTAACGATCAGCGTCTTGCGGTCGGGATCCCCGTTCACCGCGGCGGAGCGGGCGGTATCGAAGCCGAACGCGCGCAACCGCTCGGTCAAAGCCAATGAGAGCTGGAATGCTGCCGCCCGTCCGACCGAGGCGGCGCGTCGGCGCTGCGGCACCCCCGGGGCGCCGCGCCGCAGCGAAAAGCCGAAGCTGGGATCGAGCGCGACAACCCGGTCGGGCACCGCGAAGGGGAGGACCAGCACGATGTCCGGCCGCGACGAATGCGGGCCGCTCGGCGGCATCGCCGCACAAGCGGCGAGCCCGAGCGGCAGCACCGTCGACAGCGCCAGCCGACGCAGCGGCATTCGGCGCCGGGCCAGGCCGTCGCGGTCAGCCCGCACTCGTCATGTCGTATACGGCGCGTTCGAACCGCCCATAGAGCCCGACGACGGCATGGTCGGCAAAGGGCAGGATCTGGGTCATGATCACGCCACCGATGCGCCGCGCCGGATCCACCCAGTAATAGCTGTTGAAAATGCCGGCCCAGGTGACGCTGCCGGCGCTGCGCCCGTTGGGACCGGGCTGCTGGCTCAGCATATAGCCGAGCCCCCAGCGCAGATCCTGGCCGGGAAAGAAGTCGACATCGTTGGAACGGTCGGGCATCGCCGTCTTCATCAGCCCGGCCGGCAGATCGCCGAGATGGTTGCGGTTCATCAGCGCAACCGTTTCCGGCTTCAGCACGCGCGCCCCGTCGAGGCTGCCCGCGTTGAGCAGCATGCGCACGAACCTGATGTAGTCCGGCGCGGTCGAGTAGAGCCCGCCGCCGCCGGCCCAGAATTCGGGGGTGGACGGCGTATCCAGCGGCTGCGCTTCGAGGCCGCCGTCGCTGTTGCGCTGATGCACGCTGGCCTGCCGCATGCGCTGTTCCGCCGAGGGGACGAAGCCGGTGTCAGCCATGCCGAGCGGGGCGAAGATGCGGTCGCGGAAATAGGCATCGAGCCGCTGGCCGCCGACCTCCTCGACGATGCGGCCGACCCAATCGATGTTGATGCCATATTCCCAGCGCTCGCCCGGGTCGAAGACCAATGGCAGGCGCAGCGATGCGATCCTGCCGGTGCCGGTCGAGGGCATGCCGGTGGCGCGGACATAGCGCCCGACATCGGGGTTCCAGGTCTCGTAGCTGAACCCGGCGCTGTGGGTCAGCAGATGACGCAGCGTGATCGGGCATTTGGCCGGGCGCAGCACCGGCGCGCCCGCGGCGTCGAACCTCTCCAGCACCTGCGGCGATGCCAGCGCCGGGTCGATCGCCGGCACCGGCGCGTCCAGCGCCAGCTTGCCCTGCTCGACCAATTGCATCGCCGCAACCGAGGTGATCGCCTTCGTCATCGAGGCGATGCGGAAGACGGTATCCAGCGTCATCGGCGCGGCCTGGCCGAGAGCCCGGCTGCCGAAGGCGCCTTCGTACAGCACGTCCGTGTCGCTCGCTGCCATCGCCACGACCCCCGGCACCTCCCGGTCCTCGACGGCGCGGCGCAGGACCGCATCGATCCGGCCGCCGGGATCGTTGGCAACGCCCTGCCGGGTGCGGCCAGCCGCCGCGCCCGAATCCAACACCGCCGCAGCCTTCAGTCCGCCGGATCGGCTTTGGTCATCGCGGTCCATCTTGTCTCCTCCGCTGGCGCGGTTGCTGACGCGCCGGTTGGTTCAGGTCGATGCACGCCGGACGTTGGCGCCGCGCTCCGGGATCCCGGTCTGTTCGAAGCAGACTTGCGCCAGCGCCGCGACGCCGTCGCGGATCTGCTCTTTCGATGGCAGCGCGAAGCACAGCCGCAGATGCGATTTGCTGGCAACCGGATCGCAGGCCCATTCCGGACCGGGATTGAACACGATCCCCTCCGCCGCGGCGGGCTGCACCAGCTTGGTCACATCGACCTCGTCGGGCAGTTTCATCCACAGGAAAATGCCACCCTGCGGATGCCAGCACTCGACGGCGGTGCCGAATTCGCGGGCCAGCGCCTCGACCATCGCGTCGTGTTTCTCGCGCAGGGTCTGGCTCAGCTCGGCGACATGCGGCGCGAAGCTGTGCCCGAAATACTCGGCGATGACCATCTGTTCGAGGGCGCCGGTGCCGCTGTCGTTCTGGGTCTTGCAGGCGACCATGCGGCTGAGGATCTGCCAATCGGCGACGACATAGCCGACGCGCAGGGCAGGGGCCAGCGATTTTGAGAACGACCCGATATGAACGACATGCTGCGGGTCGAGCGCGAACAGCGCCGGCGGCACGTTATCGACCCACAGCAGGTCGGCGTAGCACTCGTCCTCGAAGATCGGCACCCCGTATTTCTGCGCCAGGGCGAGCAGCTGATGGCGTCGCTCGAGCGGCATGATGCTGCCCGTCGGGTTCTGCACGGTCGGGATCGTGTAGATGTATTTCGGCGTGACCCCTTGCCCGCGCAGCCGTTCGAGGATTTCGGCGAGCGCATCGATGCGTATGCCGCCCTCGTCGAGCGGCGCGCCGACGATCTCGACGCCGAGCCGGCGCAGCTTGGCGATCGCGCCGCCATAGGAAAATTCCTCGAGAACCACGGTATCGCCGGGCTGCAGCAGCACCCGGTTGACGAGATCGATGCCCTGGCCGGAACCGGCGGTGATCAACACGTCATCGGGCGAGCACTCGATGCCGCGTCCCTGCTTCACCTTGTGGGCGACGAATTCGCGTAGCGGACGATAGCCCTGCGGACCATGCGCCATATTGTACAAAGCGAGGTTCGGCCCCTCGCGCCGCAGCACCGCGGCGGCAGCCTCGACCAGCTCTTCGACCGGGATCAGGGTCGGGTCGTTGTGGCCGCCGATGAAATTATAGCGCGGAAAGCCGGACCAGCGCGGCGCCGCCGGCGGCAGGTCCGGCGCGAACAGAGCGGAATAGGCGAAACCGGTGCTGCTCATGATCGACCTCCGCGGTGGCGTGTGCCAGAAGGCTCGCATGCCGCGCGCAACCCCTGCAAGCGCCCGCTACCGACAGCGCCCGAGCCGGCACTGCCTCGGAGCTGCAAGCAGCCGGGGTCAGAGCGCGTTGTAGATGTCGAGCGCGAGATCGAGATCCTCGAAGACCTTGCCGCGGCCGCGATGCAGCACCAGGGCGCGCGAGCAATACGCCTTGATGGTCTCGCCGACATGCGAGGCCAGGATCAAGGAGCGATCCGCCCGTTTCTCGAACAATTCCTCGTGCGAGCGGCGCTGAAAACGCTGATCGCCGACCGCGATGATCTCGTCGATCAAATAGCAATCGAAGTCGATCGCCAGAGACAGGGCGAAATTGAGCCGGGCCCGCATGCCCGCCGAATAGGTTCGGATCGGTTCCGAAAGGAACTTGCCGAGCTGCGCGAAATCCTCGACGAACTCATGCACCTGCGGGATGGGCTTGCCGTAGGTGCGGGCAACGAAGCGTATGTTG
>Ga0213875_10000951_pt1 | contig 20733 bp, 19 predicted proteins | sample BarmaccomBMRX_R8_FD_160105 | JGI IMG/M metagenome (GOLD analysis project Ga0213875, IMG submission 160105) | Root-associated microbial communities from Barbacenia macrantha in rupestrian grasslands, the National Park of Serra do Cipo, Brazil - RX_R8 | ecosystem: Host-associated > Plants > Roots... | reverse complement strand
CGGCGGTGCGGCGACCCTTAGTGGCGGCCACCCCCGGCGTTGCGGCGACCCTTAGTGGCGGCCACCCCCGGCGTTGCGCCGAGCCCTTATTGGCGGCCACCCCCGGCGTTGCGGCGAGCCTGAGAGGTCGGCGGTCGCGCAAGCGCTACACGCTCCCGCGCCGGCCCGGCGCTCAGCTCGGGGCGTCCGGGTCGCGGTCGGGCTCGGGCGGGCGCTCGATGACCCGCATCGGCGTCGCCACTCCGCGCCGCGCCAGGCAGCGCGGACAGTGCTCGAGGACGAGGTTCGAGTAGCGCACGCGGAGGCTCAGTCCACAGCGAGGGCAGACCACGTAGGACACGGTGCGGGCACCCTAGATGGCCTTCCCGCGGGCGCGAAGCGATCGCGTCCGCGCCCGGACGTCGGAGCCTGCGACGGGCCGCCTCAGTCCGCGGCGGCGGCGCCCTTGCCGGGGTTGAAGATCCCGTCGGGATCGAGCGCGTGCTTGATCGCCCGCATCATCTCCACGCCGGCGACGCCGTGCTCGTCGACGAGGAAGCGCGCCTTGCCGTAGCCGACCCCGTGCTCGCCGCTGCAGGTTCCGTCGTGTGCGAGGGCGCGGCGCACGAGGCGATCGTGGAAGGCCTCGCCGCGGGCGATGTCGGCCGGATCGTCGGGGTCGACGAGGATGAGCGCGTGGAAGTTGCCGTCGCCCACGTGGCCGACGATCGCCGAGGGGAGGTCGTGCTCGGCGATGTCGGCCTGGGTCTCGCGGATGCACTCGGCGAGCGCCGAGACGGGCACGCAGACGTCGGTGGTCAGCGCGCCGCTGCCGGGCCGCGTCGCCAGCACGGCCTCCATCGCGCCGTGGCGGGCATGCCAGAGGCGGCGCCGCTCGCGCTCGTCGGTCGCCCAGCGGAACTCCGAGCCCCCGAACTCGGCGGCGATCGCCGCGGTCTCTCGCGCGAGCGTCTCGACCTCGGTCCGCGACGCGCCCTCGAACTCGACGAACAGCGTCGGTGCGATCTCGAACGCGGTCTCGAAATGGGAGTTGAGCGCGGTCATCGACCGCTCGTCGACGAGCTCGATGCGCGTGACCGGGATCGCGTGCTGGCCGACGCGGATGACGCAGCGCACCGCGTCCTCGAGGCTCGGGAAGGTGCACTGGGCGGCGGCGACCGCCTCGGGGATCGGATGCACGCGCAGGATCGCCTCGCAGATGAGCCCAAGCGTCCCCTCGGAGCCGATCATGAGCCGGGTCAGGTCGTAGCCGGCCGAGGACTTGCGCGCGCGCGTGTGAGTGCGCACGACTCGCCCCTGGCCGTCGACGACGGTGATCGAGAGCACGTTCTCGCGCATCGCCCCGTAGCGCACGGTCGTCGTCCCCGACGCGCCGGTGGCGATCATCCCGCCGATCGTCGCGTCGGCGCCGGGATCGACCGAGAAGAAGACCCCCTCGGGGCGCAGCCGGGCGTCGAGCTGACGGCGGCTGACCCCAGCCTGGACGTGGACGTCGAGGTCGTCGAGCGAAGGGGCCCCGATCGCGTTCATCTCGCGCATGTCGACGCTGATCCCGCCCGCGAGCGCCGCGACATGGCCCTCGAGCGAGGTTCCGGCGCCGAACGGGACGAGCGGCAGGCGGTGAGCCGCGGCGACCCGGACGATGGCGGCGGCCTCCTCGGTGCTTCGCGGCCACACGACCGCGTCGGGCCGCGCCTCGGGATGAAACGACTCGTCGTGGGCGTGCTGGGCAAGCACGTCAGCGCCGGTGAACACGCGGTCGACGCCGAGCAGATCTGTCAGCGCGCCCATCGCGTCGGCGACGGCGGCGGCTCCCGGGCGCTCCAGAATCGACATCGCCCTACTGTGGCAGGTCGGCGAGCATCGGGTACAGGGCGCGGTAGCGCTCGCGCTGGGAGGCGTAGCGCTCCACCCAGTCGGGTCGAGGGAGGACCTCGCCGCTGATCCGCACCCCGAGCCGGGCGGCGGTGCGCGCATCCTCGAACACCCCGCCGGCGACCCCGCCGAGCAGGGCGGCCCCGTACGCCGCTCCCGCCTGCGACTCGGTGCGCTCCAGCGGCAGATCGAGGATCGAGGCGAGGATCTCGAGCCACAGCTGCGAGCGCGCTCCGCCGCCGGAGGCGCGAGCGCTCGAGGGACCGGATCCCGGGCCCCCGGCGGCGGCGATCAGGTCGAGGCCGTCGCGCAACGCGTGGCCGACCCCCTCGAGCAGCGCTCGGGTCAGCGCCCCGCGATCGTGGCGGAGCCCGAGGCCGGCGAAGCCGGCGCGGACGTCGACGTCGCCATGCGGCGTGCGCTCGCCCGAGAGATACGGCGCGAAGGTTAGGCCCTCGGCGCCCGGCTCCCAGCGGGCGGCCTCCTGGAGCAGCGCCGGGATCCCGTCGCCGTGGCCGATCGCGTCGTCGAGCCAGCGCAGCGCGCCCGCCGCCGACAGGATGACGGCCATCACGTGCCAGCGCTCGGGCAGCGCGTGGCAGAACGCGTGCAGCCGGCCGGCGGGGTCGGCAGCGTAGGCGTCGCGCGCCGCGAACATCACCCCGCTGGTGCCGAGCACGAGCGAAGCGGGTCCGCCGGCGTCGGTCACCGCCACGCCGAGCGCCCCCGCCGCCTGGTCGCCCGCGCCGGCGGCGATCGGCACCCCGGCGGCGGTGGCGCCGGTGACGGTCGCCGACTCGTGGACCGCCGGCAGCCACGCCTCGTCGACGGCGAAGATCTCGGCGAGCTCCGAGCTCCAGCCCCGGGCGGCGACGTCGAGCAACAGCGTCCCGGAGGCGTCGGAGACGTCGGTGGCCAGCTCGCCGCAGAGCGCGAGCCGGACGTAGTCCTTGGGCAGGAGCACGTGCGCGATCGCGGCGTGCACGTCGGGCTCGTGCTCGGCGAGCCAGGCGAGCTTGGGAGCGGTGAACCCGGCGAGCACCCGGTTGCCGCCCAGCTCCACCAGCCGCTGCACCCCGACGCGCTCCTCGATCGCGGTCGCCTGCGGCTGGCTGCGCCCGTCGTTCCACAGGATCGCCGGCCGCAGCGGGCGCCGGTCGGAGTCGAGCGCGACGAGCCCGTGCATCTGCCCGGTGAGGCCCACCCCGTCGGCGTGCTCGGCGTCGAGCTCCGCGAGCACCTCGTGGGCGGCCCGCGCCCAGTCCTCGGGGTCCTGCTCGGACCAGCCCGGACGGGGCATCGCCACCCGGTAGGTCCGGGTCGCCTCGGCGAGCACCGCGCCGCGCTCGTCGATCGCCACGCCCTTCAGCGAGGAGGTGCCGACGTCGACTCCGATCAGGCGCGCGTCGCTCATCGTCGGCATTCTCTCCTCTGACCCGAGACGAGAGGAGCGACGCGCCCATGAGCACCACCGAGGAGCCCCGTTTCACCTTCGGCCTGTGGACCGTCGGCCATCCCGGCCGCGACCCGTTCGGCGAGCCGACGCGCCCGCCGCGCGACCCCGTCGACACCGTCCACAAGCTCGCCGACGCCGGCGCCTGGGGCGTCAGCCTGCACGACGACGACCTCGTCCCCTACGGCACCCCCGCCGCGGAGCGCGACCGGATCGTCGCCCGCTTCGGTGAGGCGCTGCGCGACCGGGGGCTCGGGGTGGGGATGGCGACGACGAACCTGTTCACGCACCCCGCGTTCAAGGACGGCGCCTTCACCTCCAACGATCGCGCCGTCCGCCGCGCCGCGATCGGCAAGGCGATGCTCTCGATCGACCTCGGCGCCGAGCTGGGTGCCGAGGTCTACGTCTTCTGGGGCGGGCGCGAGGGGACCGAGGTGGGGACCGCCAAGGACCCCCGCGACGCGCTGGAGCGCTATCGCGAGGCGATCGACGTGCTCGCCGACTACGTCGTCGAGCAGGGCTACGCGCTGCGCTTCGCGATCGAGCCCAAGCCCAACGAGCCCCGAGGCGACATCTTCTTGCCGACCGTCGGCCACGCGCTGCACTTCATCACGACGCTGCAGCGGCCCGCGATGGTCGGGGTCAATCCCGAGGTGGCCCACGAGACGATGGCCGGGCTGTCCTTCCATCACGGGGTCGGCCAGGCCCTGTGGGCGGGCAAGCTCTTCCACATCGACCTCAACGGCCAGCGGATCGGCCGCTACGACCAGGACTTCCGCTTCGGCGCCGAGGACCTCAAGGAGGCCTTCGAACTCGTGCGGCTGCTCGAGCGCGCCGGATATGCCGGGCCGCGCCACTTCGACGCCCACCCGTACCGCAACGCCGACGAGGCCGACGTGTGGGCATTTGCGCGCGGCTGCATGAGCACCTATCGGGCGCTCGCCGAGAAGGCCCGCCACTTCGACGCGCTGCCCGAGGTCGCCGAGGCGCTCGCCGCCGCCGGCGCGGGTGAGCTTGGCAAGCCGTCGTGCGCGGGCCTTGAGGAGGCCGATGCACTGCGGGCCGCCGCCGGTGACCTCGACGTCCTCGCCCGGCGCGGCTACGCCAACGAGCAGCTCGACCAGCTCGTCGTCGATGTCCTGCTCGGGACTCGCTAGACCGTCGGCGCGGCGGTCTCGGCCGTCGGCAGGTCCGCCGGCGGAGTCCCGGAGAGCAGCCAGCCGTCGGCGGTGGGGCGCAGCACGCCGCGGCGGGCGAGCTCGGTCAGGGCGCTGGTGACCGTCGGGCGGCGCGCCGCCACGAGCTCGGCGAGGATCGTGTGCGTCAGCCGCAGGCGCACGACGACCCCGTCGGCCCGCACCCGGCCCCAGCGGCCGGCGAGATGCCAGAACAGCATGTGCAGGCGCACGTCGACGCGCGCCTGGTGGACGATCGCCATGGTGACCGCGAGCTGACGGGTGCGCAGCACCGAGCGGGCGAACAGGCGGCCCGCGAGCTGCGGGAAGGCGGTCATCTGGCGCACGAAGCGCTCGTCGAGCAGCGCCAGGCGGGACGGCTCGAGCACGAGCCAGCGATCGCAGACCGGCAGCGTCGAGCTCGTGGGCTCGTCGCGCAGCGAGCGCAGCACGTCGCCGTCGCCGAGCACCTCGGCGCTGTAGCGCTCCTCGATCCCGACGCGGTGGACGAGCACGCCCTCGAGCACGAGCAGCCCGAGCTGGCTGGCGGCCGCCGGGTAGCCTTGCCAGGCGCCCGCGGGCACCTCGATCGCTCGCGCCGCCAGGGCGTCGGCGGCCGCCTCGCGGCGATCGGGGTCGATCGCCTCCGCGAGCTCCACGTCCTCCTGGAGCGGATAGCAGACGTTCGCGTTCGCGCGGCCGATGGGAATCACCCTGGTCACTCTGCCAGAGGGCGGGGCTCGGTCACGGCGATCAGGTCGCGCGCCGTCGCGCGCAGGATCGCAGCGACGACCTGGTCGGAGTCGACCCGGCGCTCGCCGACCTCCTCGACGGCGTCCTCGGCATGGCATCGCAGCTGCCCGAGCAGCTCGGGCGCCCACGGCCGCGGGGCGATCGCGAGTCGGCCGAGGTCGGCGGCGAGAGATGCGATGCGATCGCGCAGCTCCGGCGCGGGGGCGGCGCGCCCGTCGCGGCGCAGGGTGGCCGCGCGGATGAGGCTGATGACCGCGTTGGCGAGCAGGTCGAGCTGCGCCGTGCGCGTCACCTCGGCATCGATCGTGCGGCGCAGGTGCCAGCGGCGCGGGGCGGTGCGAACGCCGAGACGCGCCGTGGCGCGCGCGCGGTTCAGCGCGCTGAGCCGGCGGTGGATGTCGTGTCCCGCGCCGAGCGTCCAGGCGTCATCGACGGTCTCGTCCGCGCCCAGCGCCGATCCGACCGCGCCGAGCCGCTCGGCGAGCACGCACAGGAGGTCGCCCTCGGCGTCGGCGAGGATCCGCACCGGGTTCGACGGGAACACCAGGACGCCGACGAGCAGGGCCGCCACGCCGCCGACGAGCACGTCGATGGCGCGCTCGGCGCCGGTGCCGTGCCGGTGGACGGTGACGACGAGGACCGCGGAGACCGCCGCCTGGTTGGGGAACATCATCCCGTCGCCGAAGAACCCGGCGCCGAGCGCGAGCGCGACCACCATCGTCGTCAGCACCGTGATCCCGAGCGCGAGCGTGCTCGAGCCGAGCAGCGGATGCGCCAGCTCGGCGACGCCGATGCCGAGCAGCACCCCGGCGATCATCTGAGCGATCCGCCGGCTGCGCTGGATGTAGCTCGTCGACAGCGAGATCGCCGCCGCGATCGGGGCGAAGAACGGCTCGGTGTGACCGAGCACGTCGTGCGCGAACGCCCATGCCAGCGAGGCCGCGAGCGCCGCCTCGAGCACCGCCGCGAACGACTGGAGCACGCGCCGCCGGGCGTCGCCGCCTGCGCGGGTCACGATTGCGGCGCCAGGAACGCCTCGAGCGGTCGCTCGGGCGCCGCGAGTGATCATCCGGGCCTCCACATCACGGCTACGCTAGTGGCCGTCCGCAACCGGAACGGCCACCGTAGCCACACCGTAGCGACGGGAGCGACCACCACAGCGACGGGAGCGACCACCACAGCGACGGGAGCGACCACGTAGCGACGGGAGCGACCGGAGCGCCGGCCGTAGCGACGGCAGCGACCAGTCCGCCGCCGCGGGCGCGCCTAGCATGTCCGCGATGCGACTCGGCCTGCTCACCGGGGGCGGCGACTGCCCGGGGCTCAACGCGGTCATCCGCGCCGCCGTGCGCAAGGGGATCGACGAGCACGGCGATCAGCTGATCGGCTTTCGCAACGGCTGGCGAGGGGTGCTCGAGGACTTCCAGGAGGAGCTGACGATCGAGTCGGTGCGCGGGATCCTGCCCCGCGGGGGAACCATCCTCGGCAGCTCGCGGACCAATCCGGCCCGGCGGCCCGACGGCACCGCGACAGTGCGCGCCTGCCTGGAGCGACATCGCCTCGACGGCCTGATCGCGATCGGCGGCGAGGACACGCTCGGCGCCGCCAGCCAGCTCTCGCTGGACGGCATCAACGTCATCGGGGTGCCCAAGACGATCGACAACGACCTCGGGGCGACCGATCAGACCTTCGGCTTCGACACCGCGCTCCAGGTCGCCTCCGACGCCATCGACCGGCTGCACACGACGGCCGAGAGCCACCATCGGATCCTCGTCGTCGAGGTCATGGGCCGCAACGCCGGCTGGATCGCGCTGCACTCCGGGCTCGCCGGCGGGGCCGACGTCATCCTGATCCCCGAGATCCCGTTCGACATCGACGAGGTGTGCCGGCTCATCGGCCGCCGCCACGGGCGCGGGCGCTACTTCTCGATCGTCGTCGCCGCCGAGGGGGCGATGCCGATCGCGGGCACGATGAGCGTGGCCACCGGCGAGCTCGACGAGTTCGGTCACCCGCGGCTCGGCGGGATCGGCCAGGCGCTCGAGCGCGAGATCGAGTCGCGCACCGGGTACGAGACGCGCGCCACCGTGCTCGGCCACGTGCAGCGGGGCGGCACGCCGACCGCCTTTGACCGGGTCCTGGCGACCCGCCTCGGGCTCGCCGCTGTCGACGCCGCTCACGCCGGCGAGTGGGGAACGATGATCGCCCTGCACGCGACCGAGATCGAGCCCGTGCGCCTCGCCGACGCGGTTGCCGAGGTTCGGCGCGTCCCAGTGGCGGAGTACGAGCGCTACGGGGTGCTCTTCGGCTGACGACGACCGTTCGCGCGTGCGCTGACGACGACCGTTCGCGCGTGCGCTGACGACGGCCGTTCGCGCGTGCGCCGACGACGGCCGTTCGCGCGTGCGCCGACGACGACCGTTCGCTTCGGCGACGACGACCGTTCGCTTCGGCTGACGACCACCGGTCGCGCAACCCGCGGCGTTGCGGCGCGCGGGGATGGCTCTATGCTGGTCTTGACGGTCTCAAACGCACACGGAGCGCCATCATGAGCACGACCGAAGCCACAAACGTCAACGCCAATCTCCGCAGGCTGCTCGAAGCGGGCACGAGCCCGTGGCTCGACCTCCTGCGTCGCTCGCTGATCAAGGAGGGCGAGCTCGCGCGGCTGGTCTCCGAGGACTCGCTGCGCGGCGTGACCTCGAACCCGTCGATCTTCGAGAAGGCGATCCTCGAGTCCGACGACTATGACGAGCAGCTGCACGAGCTGTTCGGGCAGTCGCTGAGCGCCCAGGAGATCTACGAGCACATCGCGATCGCGGACGTCCAGGCCGCGTGCGACGTCCTGCGCGAGACCTATGAGAGCGCCAACCACCAGGACGGGTTCGTCTCGCTCGAGGTCGCCGCCGATCTCGCCCACGACGAGCAGACGTCGATCGAGGCCGCGCGCAGCTTCTGGCAGCGGGTGAACCGACCCAACGTGATGATCAAGATCCCCGGCACGCCCGAGGGCCTCGGCGCGATCGAGCAGGGGATCTACGAGGGCATCAACATCAACATCACGCTCCTGTTCGCCGTCGAGGCCTACGAGCGCGTCGCCGACGCCTACCTGAAGGGGCTCGAGCGTCGCCAGGCCGAGGGCCTGCCGCTCGACGTCGCCTCGGTGGCGAGCTTCTTCGTCTCGCGGATCGACGGTGCGGTCGACAAGCGCCTGGACGGCAGCGGGCACGACGAGCTGCTCGGCACCGCCGCGATCGCCAACGCGCGCCACGCCTACCGGAGCTTTCAGCGGATCTTCTCCGAGCCGCGCTGGGACGCGCTGCACCACGGGGGCGCGCACGTGCAGCGCCCGCTGTGGGCGTCGACGGGCGTCAAGAACTCCGCCTACCGCGACACCATGTACGTCGACGACCTCGTCGGCCCGCACACCGTCTCGACGATGCCGCTGAGCACCCTGGAGGCGGTCGGCGACCACGGCACGGTGTCGGGCCCGACCGCGGAGCGCAACCCCGACGAGACGCTGCAGGCGCTCGCCAACGCGGGCATCGACATGAGCGAGGTCACCGACGAGCTGCTCGTCGACGGCGTCAAGCAGTTCGAGGACGCGATGACCCGTCTGCTCGACGGCATCGAGGAGCGCCGCGGGCAACAGTGACAGGGGCGCATCGCGCTCGCCACCGACGTGCGGAGGTAACCCCATGCAGATCGGCTTTGTCGGGCTGGGCAAGATGGGCGGCAACATGGTCACCCGCCTCCGCCGCGACTCCGACCACGAGGTGGTGGCGTTCGACTTCTCCGCCGACGCGGTCAAGGCCGCCGAGGAGCATGGCGCCACCGGCGCAAGCACGCTGCAGGAGATGGTGGGCAAGCTGAACGCGCCCCGGGCGGCGTGGGTGATGGTTCCGGCGGGCAGGCCGACCTCGGACACGATCGACCAGCTGCTGGACCTGATGTCCGAGGGCGACCTGATCGTCGACGGCGGCAACTCGAAGTGGACGGACTCGATCGCCCACCACGCCCGCTGCGCGCAGCGGGGCGTCAAGTTCGTCGACGTCGGCACCAGCGGTGGCGTCTGGGGGCTTGCGATCGGCTACTGCATGATGGTCGGCGGCGAGGACGAGGCGGTGTCTATGCTCGCCCCGATCCTCGACGTGCTCGCCCCGCCGGCAACCGAGGACCTGCCGACGATCGGCTGGGGCCACATGGGAGGCCCCGGCGCCGGTCACTACGTCAAGATGATCCACAACGGGATCGAGTACGGGCTGATGCAGTCCTACGCCGAGGGGTTCGCGCTCCTGCACGAGTCCGAGTACGGCCTCGACAACGAGCAGATCGCCAAGCTGTGGGGCAAGGGCTCGGTCATCCGCTCGTGGCTGCTCGAGCTCGGCGCGCGCGCGTTCGAGGTCGACGGGAACGACCTCGGATCGCTCGAGGGGTGGGTCGAGGACTCCGGCGAGGGCCGCTGGACGCTCGACCAGGCGATCGAGCACGGCGTTCCCATGCCGACCCTGTCGGCGGCGCTGTTCGCGCGCTTCTCCTCGCGCGGCGAGGGCGAGTACGCCGCGCGGGTCACCGCGGCGCTGCGCAACCAGTTCGGCGGACACGCGGTGAAGACCGCGCCGAAGATTTGAGCACCGCCGCGCCGCTGCAGATCACCGGCTCCAACCCGCTCGTCGAGGGTCTCGAGCGGCTGCCGGTCCATCCCACGGCTCTGGTCATCTTCGGCGCCAGCGGCGATCTCGCGCACCGCAAGCTGCTCCCGGCGCTCTACAACCTCGCCCACGAGGGCCAGCTGCCCGAGCGCTTCGAGATGATCGGCGTGGGGCGGCGCGACCAAGAGCACGAGGACTTCCGCGACGCCGTCATCGACTCCATCCAGCGCTACTCGCGCCGGCGTCCCGACCCCAACGTCCTCGGCGGACTGCTCTGCGACTGCCGGTACGTGCAGGGCAACTTCGATGACGACGCGGTGTACGCCGACCTGCACCGCACCCTGCAGGAGTTCGACGAGCAGGCCGGACGCCAGCTCGACCGCGTCTTCTACCTCTCCACCGCACCGGAGTACTTCCCGGTCATCGCCTCAAAGCTCGGCGCCGCCGGACTCGATCGCGCCGCCGACGCGCGCACCCGGATCGTGATCGAAAAGCCGTTCGGCTACGACCTCGCGTCGGCGCGGTTGCTCAACGCCAAGCTGCTCGCGGTCTTCCAGGAGAGCCAGATCTTCCGCATCGACCACTACCTCGGCAAGGAGACGGTGCAGAACCTGATGGCGCTGCGCTTCGCCAACGTCCTGTTCGAGCCGGTGTGGAACCGCAACTACGTCGACCACGTCCAGATCACCGCCGCCGAGGACATCGGGATCGGCAGCCGGGCCGGCTACTACGAGCGGTCCGGGGCGCTGCGCGACCTCGTGCAGAACCACATGCTGCAGCTGCTCGCGCTGCTGACGATGGAGCCGCCGACCGCCTTCACCGCCGACCGGCTGCGCGACGAGAAGCTCAAGGTCCTCGAGGCGATCGTGCCCTGCGCCCCCGAGGAGGTCCCCGAGATGTCGGTGCGCGCCCAGTACGGCCCCGGCGTCGTGGGCGGCGAGCCGGTGCCGGGATACCGGGAGGAGCCCGGGGTGTCGCCCGACTCCCGGACCGAGACCTACGCGGCGCTGCGCCTGCACGTCTCCAACTGGCGCTGGGCGGGAGTGCCGTTCTACCTGCGCACCGGCAAGCGCCTCGCGCGCAAGCTGACCGAGATCGCGGTCATCCTCAAGCCGGTCCCGCACCTCGCGCTGCAGAGCTCGGGATCGGTCGGCATCCAGGCCAACCAGATCGTGTTCACGCTGCAGCCCGACGAGGGCGTGTCGGTCTCGATCGCCGCCAAGATCCCGGGCTCGCGGATGCGCATCGTGCCCGTCAACATGGAGTTTCGCTACGGCACCTCGTTCCTGTCGGAGTCGCCGGAGGCCTACGAGCGCCTCATCCTCGACGCGATGCGCGGTGACGCGACCCTGTTCACGCGCAACGATGAGATCGAGGCGCTGTGGGGGATCATCGACCCGATCCTCGAGGCCTGGGCGCTTGACACGACCTCGAGCATCCCCGCCTATCCCGCGGGCAGCGCCGGCCCCGAGGCGGCGCGCGAGCTGACCGGCGACTCGCGCATGTGGCGGCGGCTGTGAGCGAGGACATCTGGTCTGAGGCGAACACCACCCCCGATGCGATCGAGGCGGCGATGCGCGAGCTGCTGCGCATCCGCCATGCCGCCAACGAACGGCTCGCGCCGGCGCGGGTGCTCAACCTCGTCGTCATCATCGACCGGGAATGGCGGGGCGAGATCGCCAACCGCCTCGAGCGCGCGGGGCGCTATCACGCGTCGCGCACCGTGCTGTGCTCGGTGCAGGAGGGGCGCCGGACGCTCGACGCGATGGCGAGCGTCGCCTCCGACGAGGACGCGAGTGGGGGAGGGGTGATCCACGAGGGCGTCGAGATCGACCTCGGTCCCGGGCATCTGCCCGATCTGCAGACGATCGTCGATCCCGTGCTCATCGGCGAGATCCCGACCATCGTCTGGTCTCCGCACGGGCACGAGGAGGCCGTGCGGGCACTGCTGCCGCTGACCGACGTCATCCTGCTGGACTCCGACGAGCCGCTCGAGCCCGCCGAGGCGCTCGCCCGCGCCGACGCACTGCGCGAGGAGGTGTACGTCATCGACCTGGCGTGGCTGCGCACGACGCCGTGGCGGGAGCGACTCGCGGCCAGCTACGACCTGCCCTCGCGGCTGCGGGCGCTGCGCTGCGTCGAGGCGGTCGAGGTCGGCCACCAGGAGCGCTCGTGCGCCAGCGGCCTGCTGCTCTGCGGATGGCTGGCCTCGCGGCTGCACTGGGATCGCGTCCATCTCAGCGGCGGCCTCGGCATGTACAGCGCCGCGATGAGCCGCGCCGACGGAGAGGTCGAGGTGTCGCTCCGCTCCTTCGAGCAGGAGGCTCCGGGACTTGTCGGGGTGACGGTCACCGGCGGAGACGGGTCCTCGCTCGCGCTGCGGCGCGGCCTCGGCGGCCTCGACGCCACCGAGCAACTCGCCGACGGCGCGGAGCGGCGCTGGAAGATCCTCGGCGCGTCCCGCGGGGAGAGCGGCATCCTCGGCGAGGGCGTGCGTCAGGCACTGCTGCGCGACCCGACCTATCTCCCGGCGCTGAAGGCGGCGCGGGAGATGTGCCCGATATGAGCGTCGCGTTCGAGGTTGTCGAGGACCCGGCCCGCGCGTGCGCGGCGCTGATGATCTCGGCCGCGATCGGCGGCGGGCAGATCGTGCTTGCCGGCGGCTCGACCCCGGAGGCCGCCAACGAGCGCTTCGTGGAGGCGGTCCGCACCGTCGGCCTCGGCCTCGAGGGCACGACCTTCTGGGTCGGGGACGAACGCTGCGTCGAGCCCGACGATGGGCGCTCCAACTACCGCATGATCCGTGAGAGCCTGATCGAGCCGCTCGCGGGCATTACGGAGGCGCGCGTCGAGCGGATCCACGGCGAGCTCGGTCCCGAGGCGGGAGCCGAGGACTACGACAGCCGCCTTCGCGCAGCGGGGCCGGCTCACTTCGACCTCGTCCTGCTCGGCATCGGGCCCGACGGTCACACGGCGTCGCTGTTCCCGGGTCAGGCGACGCTGTCGGTGCGCGACCGCCTCGTGGTCGGCGTGCCGGAGGCCGGCCTGGAGCCGTTCGTGCCGCGCGTGTCGCTGACGCTGCCCGCCCTGACGGCGACTCCCCAGGTCGTCGTCCTTGCCTCGGGAGCGTCCAAGGCCGAGGCGATCGCCCAGGCGTTCGGCCCCGGAACCAGGCCGGACCCAGCGGTCCCGTCCTCTCTCCTGGTCCCCGCCGCCGCGCTCATCACCGTTCTGCTCGATCCGGCCGCGGCCTCCGAGCTGGAGCCCGCGCGGTGACCGACGTCATCGGCGTCGACCTCGGCGGGACCAAGATCGCGGTCGCGCGCCTGACCGGCCACGCGCTCGGCGACTCGACGCTTGAGCCGACGAAGCTCGACGGCGCCGAGGCGTTGCTGCACCAGCTCGTCGAACTCGTCCAGCGCGCCCGCGGCGACGAACTCGACGGCGTCGGGATCGGAGTACCGTCGGTCGTCGATTTCGACGCCGGACGCGTGGTGTCCTCGACGAACATCCCACTCGCCGACGTGCCGCTGCGCGAGGTGCTCTCCGACCGGCTCGACGTGCCCGTGTTCGTCGACAACGACGCGACGGTGGCCGCGCTCGCCGAGGCGCACGACGAGCGGCTGCGCCTCGTCGCCCGGCACCTCGTGATGCTGACGATCGGGACCGGCGTCGGCGGCGGGCTCATCCTGAACGGGCGGATCTACCGCGGAGCGAGCGGGGGCGCGGGCGAGGTCGGGCAGACGATCGTCGGCATGGATCTCAGCGGACCGGTGCCCGACGCCGAGGGCTTCCCGCAGCGCAGCTCGCTGGAGGGCGTGGCCGCCGGGCATGCCCTCGATGTTCTCGTGGACGAGTTCGCGAGGGCGCACCCCGACTCCTCGCTCGGTCGCCGCGCGGCCGCCGGCGAGCGCCTGACCGGGGTCGAGGCGGTGCAGGACGCCGAGGGGGACGATCCCGATGCGCGGCGGCTGATCGAGCTGTGGGGCGAGCGCGTCGGACTGGGGATCGCCAACGCGATCAACACGTTCGATCCCGAGGAGGTGGTGATCGGCGGCGGCGCCGCCCGCGCCGGCGAGCTGCTGCTCGAGCCCGCCCGCCGGACGTCGGCGGCCTACGTGCTGCCGGGCCTGGGCAGGCGCACCACGATCCGTGCGGCCCGCCATGGGGTACGGGCGGGCGTGCTCGGGGCGGCGTTGCTGGCCGTTCACGAGCTGCGGGCGGAGGCCGCCCCCGCTCCCACCCAGGAAGTGACCCGATGATCGTCGCCTGTGGCTTCGACCACGCCGGATACGTGCTCCGCGACCGCCTGCTCGGCGTCGTCCGGAACGCCGGGCACGAGGTCCTGGACTTCGGCACCGATCGGCCCGACCCGATCGACTACCCCGATAAGGCGCTCGAAGTCGGCCATGCCGTGGCCGCGGGCCGCGCACGGCGGGGGATCATCGTCTGCGGCTCGGGCGCCGGGGTCTCGGTCGCGGCCTGCAAGATCCGCGGGGTGCGGGCGGCGACCATCCACGACACCTACACGGCCCATCAGGGCGTCGAGCACGACGACGTCAACGTGCTCTGCCTCGGCGGTCGCGTCGTCGGCGTCGAGGTCGCCGCTGAGATCGTCGCGGCGTTCCTGGCGGCCGAGGTCACCGATGAGGAGCGCCACGTGCGCCGCCGCGCCAAAGTCGCGGAGATCGAGCGCACCGATGGGGACGTCGAGCGGCTCTGACCGCCGCGTGAGGGCTCCTGACAGCGGTGGCCGAGCGCCTGTTCATCGTCCGCCACGGCGAGACCGAGTGGAGCGCCTCGGGCCGCCACACGAGCGTCACTGACGTGCCATTGACCGACGTCGGGCGTGAGCAGGCGCGGGCCGTTCGCGGTCGTCTGCACGCCGGTGCGTTTGGCCTCGTGCTCTGCAGCCCCCGGCGACGCGCGGTGCAGACGTGCGAGCTGGCGGGCTACGGCGACGTCGCGCAGCGCTGCGACGAGCTCGTCGAGTGGGACTACGGCGACTACGAGGGCCTGACCACGCCGCAGATCTGGGAACGCCACGACTCCGATTGGAACCTGTGGCGCGACGGCTGCCCCGGCGGCGAGCGGCCAGCCGACGTCGGGGCGCGGGTCGACGCAGCGATCGCCCGCTTCGCCGCGATCGGCGGCGACGGACTCGCCTTTGCCCACGGCCACGTGCTTCGGGTGCTGACCGCGCGGTGGCTCGGGATGGAGGTGGCCGCGGGCGCGCGCTTCAAGCTCGCCACCGCGGCCATCGGCGTGCTCGGGCACGAGCGCGAGACCACGACGATCGACCGGTGGAGCGCATGACAAACGTCACAGGTGAATTCGGCCGCCCGCCACTTACGGCGCCACCCGGCCGGACATACGCTTGCGGCCATGAACTCCGACCAGCACCATTCCACCCGGGACCGCGTAATCGAGGTGCGCGGCCTCCGGCGCTCCTACGGGGACATCGAGGCCGTGCGGGGGGTCAGCTTCGAGGTCGCCCGCGGCGAGGTGTTCTGTCTGCTCGGCCCCAACGGCGCGGGCAAGACGACGATCGTCGAGATTCTCGAGGGGTACCGGTCGCGGACGAGCGGTGAAGCCACCGTCCTCGGCCTCGATCCGGCCAGCGGCTCGCGGGCGCTGCACGAACGGGTCGGCATCGTGCTCCAGCAGTGCGGCGTGCAGCCCGACCTCACGGTCTCAGAGCTGGTCGAGATGTACGGGCGCTACCACGTGCGCCAGCGCTCGGTCGACGAGGTGATCGACCTCGTCGAGCTGTCCGAGAAGCGCGACGAGCGCGCCAAGCAGCTGTCCGGCGGTCAGCGCCGGCGGCTGGACCTCGCGATCGCGCTCGTCGGCGACCCCGACCTCATCTTCCTCGACGAGCCGACGACCGGCTTCGATCCGGCGGCGCGCCGGGCGGCGTGGTCGGCGATCAAGTCGCTGTGCGAGCTGGGCAAGACGATCTTCCTGACCACGCACTTCATGGACGAGGCGCAGTTTCTCGCCGACCATGTCGCGGTGATGCGCGACGGGCAGATCATCGCCTCGGGCCGCCCCGAGGACCTCGGCGGGCGCGACCTGCGTCCGGCCGAGATCCGCTTCACGCTCCCCGCCGGCGGCGTGAGCGCCGCCGACGTCCCGGCGCTGCCGGGCGAGCAGCGCTCGGTGCAGGGCGACCGCGTCATCGTGACCACCCGCGAGCCGGTCCGGGCCGCGCAGGTGCTGACCACATGGGCGGTCGATAACGCCGTCGACCTCGGTCACTTCTCGGTGACCCAGCCGACGCTCGAGGACATCTACCTGGAGCTCACCGGCTCCGGCGATCACAATCAGACCCGGGAGGAGCAGAGCGCATGAGCACCGTCCCTCACTCCACGCTGCGACGCGACCTCGGTCTCGTCAGCTGGCAGATCCGCTACGAGCAGCGCTCGTACTGGCGCAACCGGGGCCGCGCGTTCTTCACGTTTGCGTTCCCGCTGATGTTCCTGGTCATCTTCGCCAGCATCGACAAGGGCTCGCACATCGCCAGCCGCGGCGGGATCCCGTACGACGACTTCTTCATCCCAGGGATCCTCGCCTACGCGATCATCGCCACCACGTTCACGAACCTCGCGATCAGCACCGCGATCCTGCAGGAGGCGGGCGTGCTCAAGCGGATGCAGGGCACGCCGCTGCCCCGGTGGGCCTACGTGAGCGCCCGGATCGGCTCCACCTGCTTGATCACCCTGGCGATCACGGTGGTCGTGCTCGTCGCCGGGGTCGCGCTCTGGGGCCTGCACTTCCCGGCCGGTGGCCTCCCGGGCCTGATCATCACGCTGGTGCTCGGCACCGCCGCGTTCACGACGCTCGGGATCGGGATGACCCGCTTCATCCCCAACGCCGACAGCGGTCCGGTGCTCGTCAACCTGCTCATCCTGCCGATCACGTTCATCTCCAACATCTGGTTTCCGACCGACAACCTGCCGGGCGTGCTGAAGACGATCGCCTCCATCTTCCCGCTCAAGGCGCTGGCCAGCGGGCTGCAGTGGGTGTTCGATCCGCGCCATCACGGCACTCCGCTCGACGGCGACAGCGTGAAGATCCTGGCCATCTGGACGGCGATCGGGATCTGGCTGATGATCAAGTTCCTCCGCCGTCCCCAGGGCGAGGTCGTGTGAACCGGCTGCTGCGACGGCTCGGGCGCCCCGGGATGGCGCACGACTGGGAGGGGGGAGCGCCACCGGCGCGAGGCCGGGCGGTCGTCCTCCTGGTGTGGCTGGCGTTCATCGTCGCGCCGCTGCTCGACGCGATCTTCCGCCCGGAGCACGGCTTGACACACGGGCTGGTGATCGCCGCGGCGCTGACGTTCTCGGCGCTCTACGTCTGGCTGGTCCTGACCTGGTTCGATCCCGGGACGCGGCGCACGGCGGCGATCCTGTCGATCGCCATGCTCCTCCTCGCCGTCGGGCTGACGGCGCTGGACCGGACCTCGTGGGGCTATCTGTTCTCCTACACCGCCGCCTGCACGGCGCTCACCGCCCCCCGGGGATGGAGCTTTCCGGCGGCGTTCGGCAACGCGGCGCTCGCGGTCGTGGTGTCAGCCGCGGCCGGCGCATCGGCGGGAAGCTCGTTCGGCTTTGCGATCAGCGCGGTTGGGGTCGGGCTGCTGCTGTCGCTGATGCGCGACCTGCGGATGCGCAACGCCGAGCTGTGCGCCGCCCGCGCCGAGCTCGCCCACGTCGCGGTCGCCGAGGAGCGTGAGCGCTTCGCGCGTGACCTGCACGATCTGCTCGGGCACACGCTGTCGGTGATCGCGATCAAGGCCGAGCTCGCGGGTCGCCTGCTGCCCGACCGGGCTGCCGAGGCCGCCGCCGAGGTGCGCGACGTCGAGCGCGTGGCGCGCACGGCGCTCGGCGAGGTCCGCCAGGCGGTCAGCGGCTACCGCCAGCCGACGCTCGCCGGCGAGCTCGAGGGCGCGCGGGTCGCCCTCTCGGCCGCCGGGATCGCCGCCGAGTTCGAGGGCGCCGAGGTCGCGCTGGAGCCCGAGGTGGAGGCGGTGCTCGCCTGGGCGGTGCGCGAGGGAGCGACGAACGTCATCCGCCACAGCCGCGCAGGTCGCTGCCGCATCCGGGTGTCGAGCGGCCTCGTCGACGCCGCCGTCGAGGTCGTCGACGACGGCATCGGCGCCCAGCCCACCAACGGCAACGGCGGCGACCTCGGCAACGGGCTCACGGGGCTACGCGAGCGTGCCAAGCGCCGGCGTGGCCGGATCGAGGCCGGCCGCGCTCCCGGGGGCGGCTTTCGCCTCGCGGTGTCGGTGCCCATCTCGGTGGCCGCGTCATGATCCGCGTGCTGATCGCCGAGGACCAGGGCATGGTCCGCGGAGCGCTCGCGAGCCTGCTCTCGCTCGAGCCCGACATCGAGGTCGTCGCTCAGGTCGCGCGTGGCGACGAGGTGGTGGCGCTCGCCCGGCGCGAACGACCCGACATCGCCCTGCTCGACATCGAGATGCCGGGCGCCACCGGGCTTCAGGCCGCCGAGCAGCTCGCCACGGCCCTGCCCGACGTCCGCGTCCTCATCCTCACCACCTTCGGACGACCGGGATACATGCGCCGCGCGATGGAGGGCGGAGCTTCGGGCTTCCTGCTCAAGGACGCGCCCGCCTCCGAGCTTGCCGCGGCCATCCGCCGCGCGCTCGCCGGGGAGCGCGTCGTGGACCCCGGCCTCGCCGCGGCCGCGCTCTCCCAGGGCGAGTGCCCGTTGACCCCGCGCGAGCACGAGGTCCTGGCCGCCTCGCGCGACTGTCGCACGATCGCCGAGCTCGCCTCGGTGCTCTACCTCTCGCCGGGCACCGTGCGCAACCACCTCTCCTCGGTGATGCAGAAGCTCGACGCGCACAACCGCTCCGAGGCCCTGCAGGTCGCCGAGGAGCGCGGCTGGCTCTGACGAGCCAGCGGCCGGCCGCCCACGTCTGGAAGTGCGGCTGAGAGGAGTCGAACCTCCACGGGCTCTCGCCCACACGGACCTGAACCGTGCGTGTATACCAATTTCACCACAGCCGCTGGAGGAGCCAAAGGTAGCAACTGTCCTGCGTGCCTACTCGCCCCTCCAGACCGGGCGGCGCTTGTCCAGGAACGCCGACATCCCCTCCTGGGCGTCGCAGGTCATCGCGTTGGTCGCCATCACCTCGCCCATCGTCGCGTAGGCCTGCGCCTGCGGACGATCGATCTGGTCGTAGAACGCGCGCTTGCCGATCCGCATCGTCAGCGGGCTGCAGTCCGAGACCTGCTCGACGAGCTCCCACGTGCGCCGCTCGAGCTCCTCGTCGGGCACCGCGTGGTTGATCAGCCCCCATTGCGCCGCGACGTGCGCGTCGATCGGCGCGCCGGTCAGCAGCATCTCGAGGGCGCGCTTGCGTCCCACCGCGCGGCTGAGCGCCACCATCGGCGTCGAGCAGAACAGTCCGATCCGCACGCCGGGGGTCAGGAACTTCGCCGACTCGGCGGCGAGAGCCAGATCGCACGCGGCCACGAGCTGGCACCCGGCCGCGGCCGCCGTCCCCTGGACCTGGGCGATCACCGGCTGGGGCACGCTCTGGATCCGCTGCATCATCGCCGCGCACGCGTCGAAGATCTCGCGCTCGTCCTGCAGCGTGCGACCCACGAGCTCGCGCAGGTCGTGTCCTGACGAGAACGCCGGTCCGTCCGCCCGGATCACGATCGCCCGCACCTCGGGCTCCTCGGCGAACCGGTCAAGCGCTCCGCCGAGCGCTTCCATCACCTCCAGCGACATCGGATTGCGCTGCTCGGGCCGGCTCAGCGTGATGAACGCCGCCGGGGCCCGGAGCTCGAGCTCCAGCGGAGGCGAAACCGCCGTGGCGTCAGGCATGAATGCTCCCCTCTGTGATGACACTTGTTGCTGACGACCGGTCCCATTCTAGGTTCCGCGCTAGGCTGGAAGCCCAGCGTCCCGCCGCTATCGTCTAGGGGACTAGGACGCCGCCCTCTCACGGCGGAAACCCGGGTTCGAATCCCGGTAGCGGTACCTTCTTTATCCCTGCAGATAGCGAGTTTTAAGGGAGCAGAAAGGGCCTTTGGGGGCGGGCGGTCAGAAGATGCGCCGCCCGTGACCGCACAGAACTGGTCGAATCTCGTGCCGATAGTCGACCGGATCCGGACCGTCTGGCGCCGGTGACAGGGTCGAGCGATGGCACAGCTCGGGGTGAAAGAGCGGGTCCGGCCGCGGGCGTCAGCTCGAGGTGGTCGCGGTGTGAACTACGCTCGACAGCAGTATTGGCGGCTCTCTCGCGCCGGCAGAGCGGGGCTGGGAAGCGTCATCGCCGCGCTGTTCGGACTTGTGTTCGCGAGCGCGGGAGCGGCGGCGCTCGCCGGACTGCTGCTCCTCGCAGCACTAGGGCTCGGTCTCTACGCTCGGCACTGGCTTTCGCTCGCTGGTCGCAGTCGAGTCGGCGCCCGCTCGGAGGACGAGGTGCAGCGCGCACTCGCCCCTCTCCAGGCGGAGGGGTGGCGGCTTCGGCACTCGCTGCTGTGGCAAGGCCAGGGAGACATCGATTCGGTGGCGATCGCGCCACCGCCGCGAAACGGCGCTCTGGAACGAACTCGCGCGTCTGAGCGATCACCGGCCGCTCGACGCAGATCCGTCGGCCAAGCCGCGATGACCTATGCAATCGCCAGTCGCCATCCCGCCCGCACGCGCCCCTCGCGTGGACGCCTGCACGGGGACGACGCGAGCCTGACTTTCGCGCCATCGCCGCGCTGTGGGGTCAGGCTGCGGCGAGCGAGACGGACAGTGCGGCGAGTGCGATGGTTTGCAGCGCGACGCGCGCGTTGAT
>Ga0213875_10000950_pt1 | contig 20746 bp, 23 predicted proteins | sample BarmaccomBMRX_R8_FD_160105 | JGI IMG/M metagenome (GOLD analysis project Ga0213875, IMG submission 160105) | Root-associated microbial communities from Barbacenia macrantha in rupestrian grasslands, the National Park of Serra do Cipo, Brazil - RX_R8 | ecosystem: Host-associated > Plants > Roots... | reverse complement strand
CCGCAGGCCGCGGTTGGCGAGGTGTTCCAGGAATTTAGCGATCTGATGCTGCAGGAGACCTCGCTCGGTATCGGCGCCGACGCTTATGTCCAGGGGGTGCTCGAAAAGGCGCTGGGGCCGGGACGCGCCAAGCGCATGGTAGGGCGGTTGCAGCACGACGAGCCGATGGCCGGGATCGAGGCGGTGCAGTGGCAGGATCCGCGGGTTCTGGCCGAGAGTATCAAAAATGAGCACCCGCAGATCGTCGCGATGATCTTTGCCTATCTCGAGCCGGAGCAGGTTGACGCGTTGCTGCGCTACCTGCCGCAGGATCTGGTGGAGCAGGTGATCCCGCGGCTCGCTACCCTCGACACGATCCCGCCAACCGCCATTCGCGAGCTTAACGAGGCGATCGAAGACCTGCTCTCGGGCGACATTCAGCAGAACCGCGTCGCGGTTGGCGGTGTCACGGTTGCGTCCAAGATACTGAAGCGCCTCGACGAGGCGGCTATCGATAAGATTATCGAGCAGGTGAGGGAGGTCGATCCCGAGCTGGGGCAGAAGCTGGCCGACAGCATGTTCGCCTTCGAAGACCTGATCCAGATGGATGATCGGAACTTCCAGGTAATGCTGCGGGCGGTCGATCAGAGGCTGCTGGTATCGGCGCTCAAAGGTACCGACCCGGCGATGCAGAACAAGGTGCTGCGCAATCTGTCACAACGCGCCGCCGAAATGCTGCGTGACGAGATGGGGGCTCGAGGGCCGATGCGGGCCGCGGATGTCGAGGCCGCCAAGCGCGATATTGTCGAGATCGCGCGGCGCCTCGCCGACGAGGGCAAGATCATGCTTGGCAACGAGAGCGACCAGATGGTCGCCTGAGCCGGAGCCTCGATTGTCTCGCCTCAGCATATCGCTTTCGAGCCAAACGCCCGGCGCTTCCAGCGGCGCCAGCGGCAGTACGCACGCTGCTCGTCGGGGTGACGCGGTGCAAGGCTTTGCGGCAAAGCTTGGTGCGCCGACGCGCGCCGACACCGTGCCGCTCTCCGACCCAAATGACAGCGCACGCCTCGCGGCCACTGGCGGTTCAAATCGTAATGGAACGGCGCGCGGTCGCGCTGATTCTGACGCTACACCAACGGCGGACGCTGACATCCTCCCGGACGCTGCCATTCCCGTGCGCATCAGCGGTGCGACAAACTTAGCGAGCCAGCCGATGCCTCGCCATTCCCTCCCTGCCGATCAAGCGACCGATAACGCTGCGCCCGCGGGTTCATCGCCAACCACGCCACTACCGTCTGCCCCCGCCACATGTGGTGCTGCCCGTGACGGCACCGGGAAAAGTGCCAGGGCTGCAACGCAGCACCTCGTGAGCGCCGGCGAAGTTTCACTGCCTCCAGGAGGGGCGAAAGTGAACGAACCCGCATGGTCCTCGGCGCACGACGCAATGGTCAGCGGTGCGATATCCGCTGATGCCACTGCAGGCGGCGAGAAGGTCAAGAGCGACGCCGGTAAGATCGGCCGGGAAGCTATGGGGCACGCCGATGCCACTGCAGGCGGCGAGAAGGTCAAGAGCGACGGCAGGAGCGCGCGACCCCCAACACCACTCCAGAGGCAGGCGAGCGACGTCGCGGCGGTGTCGGATATGGCCGCGACGATCTCCGCCAGCACGCCACTGCCGGCGATCGCCGCAGCCGATAAGGGCAAGATGGCGCAAGGTTCAACGCGCCAACCTGTCATTGGTGCCACCGCAGCGGTCTTCAACAAAGCCGCGGCGCCTGTGGCGATGGCGTCTGCAGCTTCCGTCCCGTCGAAGAATGTCGCGGGTGACGGCTCGCCACCTAGGAGCGTCAGCGCGCTTGGCGAGAAAACCACTCAGTCCACGATGCAACACAAGGACAGCGCGGCGGATGGTCCCGCATCCCCTGTCGATGGCATGCAGGCCGCCAGTTCTCCGCAACCCGACCAGAGCGCGTTTTCGGCGGATGGCACAGCAGCACCTTCGAGCGGTGATGCCAGTAGCATCGCGAGTGTCGCCGGCAATCGCCCGCGACCCGCTTTGCTAGTGCAAGGCGATACCGGTGACACCTCCGCACCTCAACTCGGCTCTACGACGCTCGTCCCTGGCCTCGCTGGACCGATCGTGGCCCAGGCCGCGGCTGATCCGGCGGGCGACAATGCAATTCCGGATATCGATCCAAGACATTACTCGAGGGATGTGACGGCAGCCGATGCGGTATTGCCGTCGAGCGGCAATACCGGCGTCGCGGCGACAGGCACCATCAACGGTGCGACGCCAATGGCGGAGGTCACAGGGAGCTGGCAGCCGGCACGGATGGCAGTGGATGAGGTGACGGACCGGCTTGGCGGGCGGCTGGTTACCCTGGTGTCGAGCAACGAGCGGGAAATGGTCATTAATCTGCATCCGCCGGAGCTCGGTCAGCTCCTGGTGCGGGTCGCGGTCAATGGCCATAACGTATCCGCCTGGTTCGAGACGCCGCAGCCGCAAGCGCAGCAGGCGATCAGTCAGGCGATCGATCAGCTGCATAGCGACTTGGGCGGCGCCGGGTATGCCCTGACAGGGGCCTGGGTCGGGTCCGGTACCGGAAGCGGCGGTCCTGGGAATTCGGCGCCCATCGTGCCAATGGCGTCGCGGCGGTCTGCCGCGGCGGTCCGGTCCGCCGGCTCCCGATTGCTGGGAAGCGCCGCAAAAGCGGCGACCGCCTCGGTGAACATCTATGTCTGACACGATTGTCCAGCTGCCGGGGGACGCGGTTCGGGTTTATGACCTGCTCGACGAGCGCAAGCGGTCGCGTGCCCGCCTGCCGACGTTCGAACCGACCATGGAGCTGATCAATGATCGGTTCTGCCGGTATCTGCGGTCGGCCCTGCTGCACCATCTGCGGCGCCCTGTCGAGGTAAGCTGTGTTCGCATCGAATGCGTCAGTCACCGCGCCTTGCTCGAAGGCTTCAAGCTGCCGAGCTACATGACCTTGATTGGCCTGCGGCCGCTGCAAGGCGCGCTGATGATCGAACTCGATGCACGTCTGGTAGCGGCGATCGTCGAGAGCCGGTTTGGCGGCGACGGGCGCTTTCCGGTGACAATTGCCAATCGCGAATTCAGCCCGGTTGAACAGAAATCAATGCGCCGCGTGACGGAGAGCATTCTGATGCAGCTTGCGACCGCTTGGGAGCCAGTCGGGCGCTTTGAGCCGGAGATCCTGCGCCAGGAGGTTAATCCGCAATTTGCCGGTTTCGCGGCGGTCGACGATACGATTGTCGTCAACGAGTTCGAGGTCAGGATCGAGCGGGCTGCCGGTCAGCTGGTCATCGCCATCCCGTACTCGGCGCTGGAGCCGTTGCGCGATCAGCTCGTGGTCGACGCCCCCGAAGACTCGGCCGCGGACGATCTTCGCTGGCAGGAGACGCTGCGGGCGAGCGTGGCGCAAGCGGGGGTCACCCTGACAGCGGAACTGACGCGCATTGAGATCAGTGTAGCCGACCTGGTCTCGCTGCAACCCGGCAATGTGTTCGAGATGGACCGCAACACCACAGCCACCGTCATGGCCAACGGGATGCCGCTGTTTCGCGGTGCGTGGGGACGACGCGGGCGGACGATCGCGGTGCGCGTCGACGAGCACCTGGTTATCCCGCCAGCAGATCGGTGAACGGCAAGTCATGAAGTCCGAGCGGATCGCAGGCGTGCAAAGCACCATTAAGGGACCGCCCGCCAACCAACTGGCCTTTGCCAGTTTGGAAAACAACGGCGAGGGCACGGCGCTGGAAACGGCGACCGACGAGACGCCGGCTGGGGTTACACCGGCGCGCCTCGATCTCGTGATGGATGTGCCGGTGTGGCTCTCGGTCGAACTCGGCCGCACCGAGACGGCGATCAGAGAGGTCGTCGGGCTCAGCCGCGGTTCCGTCATCGAGCTGGATCGGGGGCCCGGCGCGCCACTGGATGTGCGGGTGAACGGAGTCCTGATCGGGCGCGGCGAGATCGTGCTGATCAACGAAGAGCGATTGGGGCTGCGGTTCCTGGAAGTGGTGAGCCCGTCGGAGCGGGTGAAGGGATCGGATTAGGAGGCGGCGGGTTCGGGGGAGCTGCTGGTCGCGTCGGGGGACGCGGCTGGAATGCCGCAAGGTCGGGGGATCGAGTTGGGGTTGTCACAGGCCTCTCACGACGCGTTGCTGACGCTCGTCTATGTCGCCGGGCCGATGCTCTGCGTCATAATGGTGATCGGCGTGATCGTCAGCGTCTTTCTGGCGGTAACGCAGCTGAATGAGCCGACGCTCAGCTTCGTGCCGAAATTTCTCGGCACGATCCTGGCGCTTGTGCTGCTGGGACCCTGGCTGCTGCATCATCTCGAGGAATTCACTATCCAGATCCTGACGGGTCTGCCCGGGATCGCGTCATGAAGCCGAGCGCGACATGAACTCTGCGACCTCAGTCCTTACGCCGCGGCTATCGTTTGGCACGCTGCGGCAGAACCTGACCTCGATGGTCGGGCCGGCGGCCTTTGTCCTGATCCTGGCGATGGTGATCGTGCCGTTGCCGCCGCTGGCGCTCGATTTTTTCTTTACCTTCAATATCTGCTTCGGGCTGATGATCCTGCTGGCGGCGCTGTACACGGCGAAGTCCACCGACTTTGCCGCGTTTCCGACGCTGCTGTTGATGACGACATTGTTGCGGTTGGCTCTCAATGTCGCCGCCGCGCGAGTCATCCTGCTTGACGGCTATATGGGCTCCGACGCCGCCGGAAGGGTCATCGAGTCATTCGGCGCGTTTGTCATCGGCGGCAATTACGCGGTCGGCATCGCGGTCTTTGCGATCCTGATCATCATCAATTTCGTCGTCATCACCAAAGGCGCCGGCCGCATCGCCGAGGTCGCGGCCCGGTTTGTGCTCGACGGCATGCCCGGCAAGCAGATGGCGATCGACGCCGATCTGAACGCCGGGCTGATCAATCAGGAAGAGGCCACCAGGCGGCGTCAGGACGTGTCGCGCGAAGCTGATTTCTTCGGCGCGATGGACGGCGCCAGCAAGTTTGTACGCGGTGACGCAGTGGCGGCCGTATTGATTCTGTTCATCAACTTGATCGGCGGCCTTATCATCGGCGTGTGGCAGCACGAGCTGAGCCTTGCCGAGGCGGCGCAGACCTACACCCTGCTGACCGTAGGTGACGGGCTGGTGGCGCAAATCCCGGCGCTGGTGATTTCCTCGGCGGCGGGCGTCATCGTCAGCCGGGTGACGACCGGCCACGATGTTGGCGGCCAGATCATCTCGCAATTCGCCAATTATCCGAAAGCGTGGATGCTGGCGTCGGGAATAGTCGGACTGTTCGGATTGATCCCGGGCATGCCGCATGTGCCGTTTGTCGCCTTTGCCGGTGTGCTTGGCGGTACCGGCTGGTGGATCGATCGCGAGCAGCGGCGAGCCGCGCAGGCGCCGCCCGCGCCACCACTGCCGCAGCCCGATAGCGGCGAGATCGATATCGGGGTCGTCGAACTGGTCGAACCGCTGGAAGTGCAGCTCGGTTATCGCCTCGTCGGATTGGTCAGCAATGAGCGCGACGGCGGCCTTCTGCGCCGCTTGCGCGCGGTGCGGCGGCAGGTGTCGCGTGAGTTCGGCTATCTCGTTCCGGTGGTCCATGTGCGCGACAATCCGGACCTGAAATCGACCGGCTATCGCATCCTGATCCATGGCGTCGAACGCGCGTCGGGCGAGGTGTTCCCCGATCGGCTGATGGCGATGTCGACCGGGCGCGTGTTGCGCGAGGTGCACGGCAGCCCGACGCGCGATCCGGTGTTTGGGCGTCCGGCTTTATGGGTCATGCCGGCGGCGGCCGAGGAGGCGCGCGGCTCGGGCTACACCGTGTTCGACGCGCCGGTGATCATCGCGACGCATTTCGAGCGCGTCATCCGCGAAAACATTGACGGCTTGTTTGGGCGCGGCGAACTGGAGGCAGTGCTGAAGCATCTCGGCACGTTGATGCCGAAAATCGTCGAGGAATTGACACCCAAGGTGATGTCGCTAACGGTCGTGCACAATGTGCTGACCGGCCTCCTCGCCGAACATGTGCCGATCCGTGATTTGCGCACCATCATCAGTACGCTGATCGAGGCTGGTGGCACGGCGCAGGAGCCGCGCGCGCTGCTGCAATTCGTCCGGCAGCGGCTTGGTGGCTTCATCGTCCAGACGCTGTTCGGCGCGATCGATGAATTGACGGTGCTGGCCCTTGAGAGCGGGCTCGAGCGCCTGTTGCACGACGTCGTGAGGCTCGCCGCCAATAGCATCTCCTATGATGTCGAACCAACCCTGGCCGCCGAGGTGCAGATGCAGGCGGCCGCCAGCGCGGCACGGTTTGAGGCGGCGGGGTCGAACGCGGTGGTTCTGGTTCGGCCGGAATTGCGTGAGTGTGTCCTGCACCTGCTGCGCCCGGTGCACCCGCGAATAAGCGTGCTCGGCTTTTCCGAAGTTCCACCGGCAAAGCGGATCAAGGTGGTCGAGCTGCTCGGCCGGGCTCCGGAGGGCCCCGCGCGTGCCGGATAATGGGATGCCGGATACCGTTGAGGCGCCGGTCATCGCTCGCGCCGCGGCGGAGTACGAGGCGGTGTCGACCGCTGGCCTTGACGAGAGCGAGGTGATCCGCCGCTACGCGCCGCTGGTGAAGAAAATCGCCACGCATCTCAAAGGCCGCCTGCCAGAGGCTGTGCAGGTCGACGATCTGTTCCAAGCCGGGCTGATCGCGGTGTTGCGCGTCATGCGCAGGGACGGAATGTCACTCGGCGGCATGCCGCCATTTTCGCTCCACCGCATCATCACCAACGCGATGATCGACGAGGCCCGGCGCGACACCTGGGCGCCGGTGCGCACGGTGCGCCTGGCGCAGAACGCCGGTCGGGCGATGCGGCTGGTCAAGCAGCGCCTTGGCCGCGACGGTACCGATGAGGAAATCGCCGAAGCGATGGGCATCGCACTGGCCGATTACCACCAGCTGCTGGTCGAGGTTGCCGGCATAAGGCTGACCCCGCTTGAGCGGTTCGAAGATGCCAACGAGCCACAGGCCGATGACGATCAGCATGCCGACCTCGATCGCAGCCAGATGCTCTCGGTGTTGACCGAGGCGGTCGCGTCACTGCCGGAGCGAGAGCGGACGATCGTCTCACTCTACTACGAGCACGAATTGAACATGGACGAGGTCGGTAAGGTGCTGGGCATCGACAAATCGACGGTGTGCCGGGCGCATGGCCGCGCCTTGCTGAATTTGCGCGTTGCACTCGGCGACTGGGTGACGGCGCGGCACAGCATCAGCGGCGAGCGGGGAGATTAGGCGGTGGATTTTCTCTCCATAGGCGGAATTATTCTGGCGTTCGCTTCGGTGCTGCTCACGATGGTGATCGATGGCGGCAATCTGGGTGCGCTGGTGCAGGATTCGGCTGCGCTGATTGTGTTCGGCGGCACCATCGGAGCCGTGTTGCTGCAAACCCCGCTCAGCGCCTTTTTGCGTGGCGTGAAGATGGGGTTGTGGGTCTTCCTTCCGCCCAAGGACGACCGTGCCGAGCAGCTTAAGAACGTGACAGACTGGCTGCGGATCGCGCGCCACCAGTTCGTACTGGCGCTCGACCCGGTGGCGGACCAGCAGACTGATCCGTTTATCCGCCAGGGGCTGCGCATGATCGTCGACGGCATCGAGGCGCCGCAAATCCGTACGATGCTCGAGGCGATCATATCGACCCGAGCGCATGAGGAGATGCACGGCGCGGAGATGTATGAGGCGATGGGCGGATATGCCCCTACCGTCGGCATTCTCGGTGCTGTGATGGGCCTTATCACCGTGATGTCGCATCTTGACGATCCCTCCAAACTGGGCAGTGGCATCGCCACTGCGTTCGTCGCCACGGTGTACGGCGTTGCCTTTGCCAACCTGATCTGCCTGCCCATCGCCAGCAAACTGAAGTTTCACGTGCGCCGGCGGATACGCCGGCTGGAACTGATCGCCGAGGGGATGGTCGGCATCGCGATCCTCGAAAGCCCGCTGCAGCTCGAAATGAAATTGCGCGGCTATCTCGACGGGAACGCGATGGAAGCGCCGGAGCGCGACGGTGGGCGGGAGGCAGGTGACGTGTCGCCCGCGCCGGCCACGTGACGGGCAGGCCGGAGACGGAGACATTCCATGCATTTTGAGGAAAAGCCACCCAATCACGAGCGCTGGATCATCTCATACGCCGATTTCACGACGCTGCTGCTCGCCACCTTTGTCGTCATGTACGCGGTGTCGAGCATCAATTCGTCGAAGTTCCAGGAGATGGCCGAGGCATTCTCCACTGCCTTTATCGGCCGCACCGTCACCTTGGATTCGACCGGGCTTGGCGCGCCGAACAAAGCGCCGTTCGACTTTATGCCGTCGCCCGTGCACGTTCCGGTGGTGACCCGGCAGGAGGAGATCAAGAACCTGCCGATCGCTCTGCGCCAGGAGAATGCGCTGCGTGCCATGCCGCAGGGCGAAACCGACAAGACGGCGCCCGTCTTGAAACAAGGTGATTTCAAACTGCCGCCGATCGATATCCGCCGCCTGACCGAGCATCACGCGCGCGAACTCGATGCCGCGTATGAAAAGCTGACGCAGGCATTGTCTTCGCTGATCGGGAAGGGTGAGGTGCAGGTGTCATTGCAGAGTCTCGGCGTCGTCATCGACATTAACGACGTATTGCTGTTCAGCAGCGGCAAGGCGCAGCTGACCTCGGATGCGTTGCCGCTGATCGATCAGGTGGCCGGCATTTTGAAAGGGCTGCCGTATCAGATTCAGGTCAATGGCTTCACCGACAACGCGCCGATTCATAATCCGCAATTCGATTCCAATTGGGATCTGTCGGCGACACGCGCGATCTCGGTGGTGAAACGGTTTGTCTCGGCCGGGGTCGACCCCGGTCTGATCGTCGGCGCAGGGTTTGGCGAGTATCACCCGGTCGTCTCCAACAGCACGCCAGAAGGCAAGGCGCAAAACCGCCGGGTATCGATTGTGGTGGTATCGCCCGCCGAGGATGAAAGCGCCATGAAGGTACGGTTGTTCGGTGGTGATGCGAAGCATGTTTCGACCAGTCCGATGCCGTCCGTAGGTGCAGTTAAACGTGGCGATGCGCCGCTTGGCGCCGCCAGGTGAGATTGCAGCGCGGCGACGCCTGCTATGGCCGGCAAAAACGACAGTGCGAAAAAGCCCGCCAAATCCCGGCAGCCGGGTGCGTTGCGACCAGTATTGCTGGCGGGCGGTTTGGGTTTGCTGTGGTTTGCCGAGACACCCATGGCCGGGCTTACCGACCAAGGGCCGATGTGGTCGGTCAGCGCGATCGTCGGTATTCGCCTCCTGGCGGATTTTGTCGGTGGCTGGGTCGTCGTGTCGCTGTTGCGGCTCGGTGTCGCGATCGCACGCTATGTGATCAGCCGCACCCGTGCTGCGGCCTAAGGAGCGCGAGGTGACAGCGCATCACGGCGCGCCCATGCCGTCGATCCTGCCATGGCAATATCCGTCGCTTGATGGCGAGGTGATCACGGAGCTGGTGCCGGAACCGGTGCCGCAGGAGCCACCAGCGGCACCCGTGCAAACCGCGCTGCCGCTCGAGATGGTAGCCGTCGAAGCACCCGCGGAGCCGGTCAGCCACGTGCTGCCGGACGCCAATCCTGCCACCGCCTATCATGAGGCGATCGAGCGCGGCCATGCGGAAGGATATGAGCGCGGGGTCGAGGAAGGCAGGATGGCCGCCTATGCCGCCGGCTTTGCCGAAGGCCGCGCGGCCGGTGAGGCGGCACTGGCGGGCCAGGTTGCCCGGCTTGTCTCTGTTATCGCAAACCTGTCGGCGCCGATCGCGACGTTCGACCGGGCGGTGGAGGATGCGGTCGTGGCTCTGGCGCTTGAGGTGGCACGTTGCGTCATCGGGGGTGAGGTGGCGCGCTCGCGCGAATACCTCGTGCGGTTGGTGCACGAAGCGATCGCCAAGGTGCCGATCGGCATGACGCAACTGCGTCTGCTCCTGAACCCTGGCGACCTCGATCTGGTCCGCAAGCTGGCGCCTGACATCGAGGAGCACGGCGGCGTCCTGGTCGGCGACGACAACATCGAGGCGGGCGGCTGCGTGATTTTTGCTGATGTCGAAGGTGGTGCCGGCTCCGATCGGCGCTGGCGGTCGCGTAGTGCGGAGGGCGCGACACAGGTCGATCTGACACTGCCCTTCCGCTGGCGCGCTGTCCTGCAAAGCTTGTTTGAGGGGGCGGATGACTGAGCTGCAGTCGTTCGTGGACACGCAACGGCTACTTGACGGGCTGGAACGCTATCGCGCGCGGTTGGCCGGCAGGGGTAGCGGTGTGATTGTGCAAGGCAGCCTGATGCGCACCGTCGGCCTCGTCATGGAAGCGCGCGGTATCCATGTCGCGATCGGCGAGCGCTGCTTTATCGAGAACGAAGATAAGCGCCTAGTCTCGGCCGAGGTCGTGGGCTTCGACGGCGACCGTGTGTTGTTGATGGCGGAGACCCGTGCCGATGGGCTGGCGCCGGGGGCACGGGTGATCCCCGGCGGCGGCACGATGGAAGTCGGTGTCGGGGACGAGCTGCTGGGTCGTGTCATCGACAGCAGCGGTCAGCCGATCGACGGGCACGGGCCGGTCAAATGCTCCGAGCGGCTGCCGCTGTTCGGGCATTCGATCAATCCGATGCGCCGCGCCCTGGTCGAGCAGCCGCTCGATGTCGGCGTGCGGGCGATCAACGCGCTGTTTACGGTCGGTCGCGGTGCGCGGCTCGGGCTGTTTGCCGGCAGCGGTGTCGGCAAGAGCGTGTTGCTCGGGATGATGGCGCGCTACACCAGCGCCGATGTTGTGGTGGTCGGCCTGATTGGCGAGCGCAGCCGCGAGGTGAAGGAGTTTGTCGAACGCATCCTTGGCGCCGGACTGAAGAAGGCGGTGGTGGTGGCCGCGCCAGCCAGCGACTCCGCTCTGGCGCGGGTGCACGGGGCGTACCGTGCGACCGCGATAGCCGAGTATTTTCGTGACCGCGGGCAACACGTCCTGCTGCTGATGGATTCGCTGACACGGCTGGCCATGGCACAGCGCGAGATCGGCCTGGCAGTGGGTGAAATCCCCGCCAGCCGCGGCTATCCCGCGACGGTTTTCGGCCGTATTGCGTCCTTGTGCGAACGGGCCGGTAATGGCGCGGATGACAATGGCAGCATCACCGCCTTTTACACCGTGCTGATCGAAGCCGATGACCCGAACGACCCGATCGGTGACGCGGCGCGGTCGATCCTCGACGGCCATCTCGTATTGTCGCGAGGCTTGGCCGATCGCGGCCATTTCCCGGCGATCGATGTCGGTGCGTCGGTGAGCCGGGTGATGCCGGCGGTCGTGCGGCGCGACCAGATCGTCCGGACGCAGCGGTTCAAGCAGCTTTACACGCGGTTCGAGGAAAGTCGCGACATGATCGCGATTGGTGGCTATCGCGCCGGTAACGATGCCGAACTCGATCGCGCCGTTGCGTTGCAACCGACGATGGACGCCTTTCTTTGCCAGGATATGACCAGCGCCATAGCGCTCGCGGACAGTGTCGCTGCCCTGGCGGGAGTATTGGGTGAATGACCACCAACGCCTCGATGAAGATGCTGATCGGCTCGGTCGAGCAGCGCACCGAGGGGGCTCTGGCGACATGGCAGTCGATGCGCCAGGAGTGTCAGCAGGCGCTTGACAAGCTGGAGGTGCTGAAGCGGCACCGCGAACGCTACAGCGAGCTTTTGCGCGGCGGGTTGCAGAACGGCATGTCGGGGTTTGCGACATCGGCTTATCTCGGCTTCATCAAGAAGATCGACGATGTCGTGCTGACGCAGCAAGGGGAAGTCATCCGTATCGAGGCGGCCTGCGCCCGCCAGTGGGAGCAGGTCGTCGCGCTGCGGCGCGAAAAGCGCACCTATGAGCTGCTCGGCGAGCGCAGCGAGACGCGCGAGCTGCAGACCGCGCTGCGGCGCAGCCAGCGAGAGATCGATGACGTGCTACAGCGCGCCGCAAGTCTGCCGGCGCTGTTTAATTGAGCCCGATTGACATTAGCCCGCGCTTGACTGATTCCCACATGACGAAATTCGGAAATTTGTCCCCATGAGTGATGCCAGCGGAGCAGTCGCCGCGGCGCCTTCCGCGAAGGGTGCCGGCAAGTCTAAAATGCTGATGCTGGTGGCCGCCGCGTTGCTCGCGGTCGGGTTGGGCGGCGGGGCCTATTGGTTTCTTGTCATGTCGAGGGCGCCTACCGGCGGCGGCGACGGCAAAGCAGCCGAAAGCCCACTCCCTTTCACCGTTGCGGTGAAGCCGTTTGTCGTCAGCATGGCGGGCAGTGACGGCACCTCGCATTTTGTGCAACTCGGGGTGAACCTGCAGGTGCCCGGCGCGCATGCCGGCGATGTCGTCACGACTATCCTGCCGCAATTGCAGGATGCGATGCGCCAGACCGTTCTGACGATGAAGTCCGATGACCTGCAGACCGTGCCGGGTATCAACAAGATGCGCGCCGCGATGCTGAGCCAGATCAACGAAGCGTTGGGCGAGGTGCTGGGCACAAAGCGGGTCACCGAGCTTTCTGGCGGCGACAAGATACCGGTGGTGCAGAACATCTTCTTCACGACGCTGATCGTCGAATAAACGGGTTGTGGCTGATCTCGTGCCCCTAGCGCCGGACTCTCTCAGCAGCCTGATCTTGGCAACCGGTGTTCTCGTCATTGTGCTGGGCGGTGCGGTTTGGCTGATGCGCCGCATGCGACCGGGTGCCGGCTGGGCGGGCGGGGGTGACTGCGTCGTCCTGCGCTCGTTGTCGCTGGGGCCGCGCGAGCGGCTGGTCGTGGTCGGGGTCGGCACCCGGCATCTTGTTCTCGGGGTTGCGAGCTCAAGCGTCACGCTCCTGTGCGAGCTCGACGGACCGTTGGCGCCGGCGGGATCAAGCGATCCCGCGTTTGGTCTGGCGGTGCGGCAAGCGGTCGATCGATGGCGCGGTCGTTAACGGTTGCGGCGCTCGCCGCTGGCGGCGTGCTGCTGCTGAGCGGACTTGCGGCCCAGGCCGCCGAAATTCCGGCGCTCAACCTGCAGCCTGATGGGCAGGGCGGTCAGAACCTGACTGTGCCGGTGCAATTATTGATCGCGATGGCCGGGCTGGTGTTCCTGCCGGCCATCCTGCTGACGATGACATCCTTCACTCGCATCATCATCGTGCTCTCGCTGCTGCGCCAGGCGCTGGGCCTTACACAGACGCCACCGAACCAGATTTTGATCGGGCTTGCGCTGTTCCTGACCTTGTTCGTGATGGGGCCGGTCTTCACCCAGGTGTCGAACGACGCCTTACAGCCGTTGCTCGATAACAAGATTTCGGCGACGGACGCGTTTGCCAAGGCGGAGGGACCATTCCGCGAGTTCATGGTTCGACAGACTCGCCGCGACGATCTCGGGCTGTTCCTCAAGCTGGCCGGCGGCGAGACATATGCCAACGCCAATGCGGTGCCGATGCGCATCCTGATCCCGGCCTTTGTAACCTCGGAACTCAAGACCGGGTTCCAGATCGGCTTTCTGATCTTTCTGCCGTTTCTCGTCATCGACATCGTTGTTGCCGCGGTGATGATGTCGCTCGGCATGATGCTGTTATCGCCGACCAGCATTTCGTTGCCGCTCAAACTCGCGCTCTTCGTGCTGGTCAATGGCTGGACGCTGGTGATCGGGTCGCTCGCCGAAGGCTTTGCCAAATGAGCGAGGCGATGATCGTCGCGGCGGCGCAGGACATGCTGCGGCTGACGTTTCTCCTGGTCAGCCCCTTCCTGTTGATCGGGGTCGCTGCCAGCCTGTTGATCGGCCTGTTGCAGGCCAGCACCCGAATGAACGATTTGACCCTGAGTTTTGTGCCGCGATTTTTAGCCGTGCTGTTGCTGGCGTATCTGCTGTCGTCATGGGCGGGACAGCGCGTCGCCGCCTATATCGAGCGTTCCGCCGCGACGGCCGCGACGCTCGTCGACTGAACCCGTGCTGAGTTTCAGCGTGTCAGATGTCGCGCGCTGGGCTGGCGAGCTATTCTGGCCATTTCTGCGCGTATTGGGGCTCCTGTCGGTCGCGCCAGGCTTTAACTCGCCGCTGATCCCCGCGCGCGTCAAGGTAGCGTTGGCGTTGCTGACGGCCATTGTGCTGGCCGGCGGCCTCAAGCAATCGGCGCCGCTCGATGTGTCGTGGGACACGCTGTTGCTGTCGGTCGAGCAGGTGCTGGTCGGTCTCGCGATCGGTCTGGCGATGCAGCTGGTGATGACCGCAATGGCGCTCGCCGGCGAGTTTGTCGGCGTGCAGATGGGGTTTGGGATCGCCAGCCTGTTCGATCCGCAAAGCGGTTTCGAGGTGCCGGTCATGTCCAACTTCTTCAGCCTGACCGGCAGCGTGCTGTTCCTTGCGATGAACGGGCACCTGATCCTGCTCGGTGTCCTGATGAAAAGTTTTGACGCGGTGCCGATTGCGACCGGGATGGGGATCAGCGGCAGTGGCTGGCATGCGCTCGCGGCATCCGGCGCGATGCTGTTCCAGCTCGGGGTGTGGCTGGCGCTACCTGTGGTCGCGGTGCTGTTGGCGGTGCATCTCGCAGTGGCGCTGGTGTCGCGCGTCGCGCCGCAATTCAACATCATCTCGGTCGGGTTCGCGGTGTTTCTCTGGGTCGGCATTGCCGCGACGGTCGCGGTGGTGCCGCTGTTCGTGCCCGCGGTGCAGCACATGATCGAAGGCGGACTGGCGCTGGCAGGCGCCCTCCTGCAGCGGCCGCCGATATGAGCGACACATCCGGCGCCGACGCCCGCACCGAGCAGCCAACCGAGCGGCGGCTCGAAAAGGCGCGCGAGGAAGGCTCCATCGTGCGCGCCCATGGGGCCGCCGGCACCGCGGTGTTGCTGGCGGGAGCGTGCGTGCTGCTGGCCGGCGGCGGACGGATGGCCGAGCTGTTAAAGCTTAGCCTTGGCGCCGGGCTCGACCTGGCTCCCGATTACATGCGCGATCCGGACCGGCTGCTGGCCGCCACCGCGCGGGTCGTGCGACCGGGACTGACGGCGCTCGCCCCGTTCCTGCTGCTGATGGTGGTGGTGGCCTTTGTCGCCGACGCCGTGGTCGGCGGCTGGGTGATCTCCAGCCGACCGCTGATGCCAAACATGTCGCGCATCAACCCGCTGAGCGGGTTTCGCCGCCTGTTTTCGCAGGCGGCCTTGGCGGAAATCGTCAAGGCGCTGCTCAAGTTCATGGTGGTCGCGGGGGTGGCGGCCTGGCTGATCGCCGGCCGATTGCACGGCTTTCTGCATGTCGGTGCGGATACCTGGCCCGGCGCGGTGCAAGACGCGGCGGGGCTGATCGAGACTATCTTTCTAATTCTGGCCGCCTGCCTCGCCGCGGTATCGCTCCTCGAGGTGCCCTACCAGCTGCACGCCTTTCGCGGTGAATTGAAGATGTCGCGGCAGGAGATCAAGGACGAGCAGCGGGAACTCGACGGCAGCCCGCAAACCCGCCGCCGCATCCGCGGCTTGCGATTGCGGCTGGCACGGATGCGGATGATGACCGAGGTGCCGAAAGCCGATGTCGTCATAATCAACCCCGAGCACTATGCGGCGGCGCTTCGCTACCGTGAAGGCGGAATGGCCGCTCCTCGGCTTGTCGCAAAGGGGACCGGAATGGTGGCGCTTCGTATCCGCACGGTCGCCGGGGAACACGGGGTGCCGGTCGTCGAGGTGCCACCTTTGGCGCGTTCGATCTGCCGCTTCGTCGAACTGGGTGATGAGATACCGGTCGGCCTCTACGGTGCTGTCGCCGAAGTGCTGGCCTATGTCTACCGGCTGCGCACCGCGCGGCAGGCGGGACAGCCCTTACCAGGGATGCCGGAGGACGGTCGGTTCGATCCTCCGACAGACTACGTTGTTTAGTTTGCCTAGGCTGCGCCCAGTACCTACGCTGCGCCCAGTACCTGCGAGGCGGCGGGATTGCGCTCCGACCCGTCGATCGTATAGGAGCGATGCAGGGGCTGCCGCCGCAAGACATCCAGCGCGCCGCGCAGATGTCGCAGCATCGCGGCGCAGATGATCGAGTTTTCGCGGTTGTAGCGATCGAGCGAGGCGATCGCCTCTGCTGCCGCCCCGGGAGCACCGGCGCCCTGCCACGTGGCATCGATCTGCTCTGCCAGGACCAGCTTGCGATGCGCCAGCTCGGTGATCCGCTCCGGGTTGCCCGACAGAAGGGCGTCCCGCTCCTCAGTCAGCAGGTCGCGCAGCTCGTCGAGCAGCGCCGCGAGTTCCATCAGCATCTTATCTGCTGCCCGTTCCCACGGTTCAGAACTTTACTTCGACGCCGCCATCGCGAGTGACAGTGGCGCTGACGGTTTTCTGGCTGTCGGGGTTTTCGACGCGGATATTGTCCCCGACTCGACCGTCCTCCAACGCAACGGCGCTGGTCTTGATTTCCATGGCGCTGTCTTCCGCGGTCAACACGACATGCTGGCCGCGATGCACGCTGATCGGCAGATCAAGCTGCGATTGCAGGATCGGCGTGCCCACCGCCAGCCCGGCCCGCAGGATCTTGCCCTCGACCTCCTTCATATCGGTGATGACGCCGCCGGTATTGGCGAACAGGTCGACGCGGCCGCGCGTCAGATCGCGCGCGGCAAGCGGCCGGTTCGGGATCAGATTGCCGGCCGCGACGATGGCCCCGACCCAGGCATGCACGTGCACCGGCACATAGATCGTCCAGTGCGGCGTGTCGCACGTGACCTTGGCCGTCAGGGACGCGGCGTTGGCCGGCGGCAGGCTCACCTCGATGTTGGGGCAGGGGGCCAGACTGAGCCGCGGATCGATGGCCCCGACCGACACCTCGATCGTCGCGTCATTGAGCGCGGCGAGCCGGGTGCTGACCTCGTTCTCGATCGCGCCGCGGATTGTCGCCAGGTCTTGACCGTCATTTGTCGCCGCGAAACCGGGCGCGATCCATCCCGCAATCAGAGTTGAGCAGCCAAGGCGCGCCAGGTACTGCCGAGTTCGGCCATCCATCGCAGGTTTCCTCTTGGCAAAATAACGCGACCAGCGGTAATGTACAGAAAAATGGAAATTCGGCAAGTTACGCGGAAATTCTTCAAGAGGTCGCGACGACGCAGATGGTGCGGATATACAGCATTATTGCCGGGACCGGTCCGGCCGAGGCGACGCGGTGACAAGCCCGCTGGATGCGGGGCTTGGCCTTTACCGTCACGCGCTGGCGCTGCGTGGCTATCGCCAGGCAATCCTCACGGCTGACATAGCCAATGCCAGCACTCCCGGATTCAAAGCCGTCGATCTGAATTTCTCGCAGGCTATGAACCGCGCGATGGGTAGCGACACATCCGGTGCCGGCATGCCGGCGGCCGTCGGGACGGATACAGGCGTCAAGGCGCTGCTGGTGAACGACGCTCGCCACATCTCAGCATCGGACCTCGGCGGACCGGGCACCGCCAGCGCGCCTGATGAGTTGCCGCGCGATGCGGTGCAGTATCAGGTCAGCGCCCAGTCGACAATCGACGGCAATACGGTCGATCTCGATCAAGAGAAGGTGACAGCGGCGGGGAACGCCGTCGACTACGCGGCGACCGCTACCTTCGCCACTCAGACGATCAAGCTGCTGCTGACCGCGATGGGCGGTGCCGCGCAAGGCGGCGGGGCGTAGGCGATGTCGCTGCTGGGCGTCTTCGGCATTTCCGGGTCGGGCATGGCGGCCGAGGCGCAGCGCCTGTCTACCGTGGCCAGCAATATCGCCAATGCCAACAGCTCAGTTTCGACCGGCGGCCAGCCCTACCGCGCCCGCGAGGTGGTGTTTCGTTCTGTGCCCGTCACGGAAGGTGACAACACGGCCGCATCAGCGGGTATGGCGGGTGTGGAAGTGGCGGGGGTAGTGGAAAGCGCCACACCGTTCCGGTCGGTTTATGATCCGGGCAGCGGCTTTGCGGACGCTCAGGGCTATGTGCAGATGCCCAATGTGAGCCCCGTCGACGAGATGGTGAATATGATCTCGTCGCAGCAGAATTATCAGGCGGATCTCGATGCCTTCAATGTCGCGAAGAGTCTTGCTCTGCGCACGCTATCGATCTGACGGATGTAGCCAATGACAGCAGCGGCAAGCACATTACCGGCGAGTGTCGTGACGCTCCCAGCGGGCACGCAGCTGGCAAGCTCAGCCGCCAGTACCGCCGCATCGTCACTTAATCAGAGCGACTTTCTGCAATTGCTGACGGCGCAGCTCGAAAAGCAGGACCCGCTGAACCCTCAGAGCCCCAGCGATTTCGCCGCCGAGCTGGCGCAATTCTCCACCGCCAGCGGTGTCCAGTCATTGAACACCGCGATGACATCCAATAGTGGCGTGCAGGCCACCGGACTGGTTGGCCGCAATGTCGCCGTCCCGGGCAATACGATTGTTCTGGGTAGTGGCGGCACCGCCACTGGCGCATTTCAGCTGTCGGGCGCGGCCAGCGATGTGACCGTGCAGATCAGGAATGCACAAGGCAAAGTCGTCGGCACACTCGATCTTGGCGGGCTCGGCGCCGGCAACCAGAATTTTTCCTGGGGCGGGCAAGGGGCGACGGGTCAGGCGCAGCCCGCAGGAAACTATACATACACGGTGAACGCCACCGCCGCCAAGGGCGTCAGTTCGGTGACGGCGACGACATTCGCGGTGGCGCCGGTGACTGCCGTCGTGCTCGGCGGCCAGAGTGGGCCGCAACTCGAGCTCGGCGGGGGTCTCTCACCTGCGGCGCTGAGCTCGGTGCAGGAACTATTTTGATCGGGAGTAGGTAAGGATGTCGCTTTCCATCGCGCTCTCCGGCGTGCAGGCCGCACAGACGGATATCGACACGATCGGTAACAACATTGCCAACGTTTCGACCACCGGTTTCAAAGCATCGAACGCCCAGTTCGCCGACATTTACAGCGGTGCCGCCAGCGGTTTCGCTGATGGCCCTGCTGTGCCCGGCGAGGGCGCGGCGCCCGCCAGCCTCTCCCAGGTATTCACCGAGGGCGCGTTGCAGCAGACCGGCAACCCACTCGATACCGCGATCAGCGGCAATGGCTTTTTTCAGGTGAAGACGGGGGCGGGCACCGCCTATACCCGCGATGGCGAGTTCCATATCGACAATAATGGATTTCTGATCACCGATACCGGGGCACAGGTACTCGGCCTGGTGTCAGCGTCAGCCAATAGCGCCGCGGCACCCGCGAGTCTTCAGGCTATCCAGGTCAATACTGGCGCGGCGCCGGCAACACCGACCTCGGCGGTCGGCATTTCGGTGAATCTGCCCGCAACGGACACGCCGATCGACACCACCGCTACCCCGTTCGATCCCACTAACAGCGCCAGTTATAATGAGAGCACCTCGTTTTCGGTCTATGACAGCCTCGGCGCGAGCCACGCGCTGACCACATACTTCACCGAGGTGAGCGGCTCGGGTTCGCCCAATCAGTGGCAGACGCATTGGCAATTGAGCGACCCCAGCGGAGCCGCCATTGCCTCTGGAACCGGTCCGGGTCTGACGTTCAGCTCCTCGGGTCAGCTGCAATCGGGTGGCGGCTCCATCACGACCGGGCCGCTGCCGAATGGTGCGGCCGCACTCAATATTGCCGAGGATTTTACCGGCTCCGGCGTGTCGAACCTTGCTTTCGCGGTTAACGGCGTCACCAATAATGGCAGCGGGGCCGGTCAGTTTTCCGGCGTGGCGATCGCTGCCAACGGCGAGGTGACGGCGAGTTATTCCAACGGTGCAACAAAGAGTTTCGGGACGGTGGCGTTGGCCAATTTTGCCGATCCGCAAGCCTTGACGCCAGTCTCGAACAATATGTGGCTGGCTACGCCCGGTTCCGGCACCCCGATCAGCGGCTCGCCGAATACCGGCGGTCTTGGGACCCTCCAGTCGGGCGTGCTGGAAGGCTCCAACGTCGATGTATCGACGCAATTGGTCAGCCTGATCACGGCACAGCAGGCGTATCAGGCCAATGCGCAGGGGATCAGTGTCGAACAGCAGGACATCCAGCGCCTGTTGCAGATTCAATAGTCGTCGCGCGCACCAGAGGAGGCGCTGAGTAGTGGGGCAGCAACTGCAGCTTCTCGCGATGACCGGGTTGAACGCGACGATGGATCGCATCACCGCGGCGACAAACAATCTCGCGAATATCAACACCACTGGGTTCAAGGCACAGCGCCCGGTGTTTCAGGCTCTGCCGGTGTATGGGCAAGGTTTGCCTGATCGGGTCGATGTCGTGGCCCGCGATGATAGCGCGGATTTTCGCTCCGGGCCCATCGAACACACCGGTCGCAGCCTCGACGTTGCGGTCAATGGCAGCGGCTGGATTGCTGTCAAGACAGCCGACGGCTCGAGCGCGCTCACGCGCAACGGCGCCTTGTCCGTGTCCGCAACCGGTATCTTGCAAACGAATGATGGTCACCCGGTTCTCGGCGAGGGGTTTGCGCCGATTTCCCTGCCGCCTTTGCAGAGTGTCACGATTGGGGCGGATGGCACGATCTCCGGGGCGCTGGTTGGGCAATCGCCGGAGCAGATATCGACACTCAATCGTATCATGCTGGTCGATCCCCCGGCGCAGAGCCTGACACGCCGAACAGATGGGCTGTTTCAGGATCAATCGGGCAAACCGACACCGTCCGCCAAAGTCACCCTCGCGGTGGGTGCCCTCGAGGGCAGCAATGCCGACTCGGTCTCGATGATGATCAACCTGA
>Ga0213875_10000949_pt1 | contig 20750 bp, 20 predicted proteins | sample BarmaccomBMRX_R8_FD_160105 | JGI IMG/M metagenome (GOLD analysis project Ga0213875, IMG submission 160105) | Root-associated microbial communities from Barbacenia macrantha in rupestrian grasslands, the National Park of Serra do Cipo, Brazil - RX_R8 | ecosystem: Host-associated > Plants > Roots... | reverse complement strand
TGGCTGGGTGAACCATTTATCGAGCGTGCGATTAAGCACGGTGTAGTTGAAGAGCGCGGAAAAAAGCGTGGGAGCGACGGTGAGGGCGAGAGCGCCGATAAGCAGTTTGCTGCGTATCCGCGAGCCTTCCTTGTTCTTCTGGCGGTCGATGTAGGTCTTGACCCACGCCCGAATGAGCATGAAGCCGAGCGTGACGGTGAGCAGGAAGATGGTGGTGGAGACGGCCCAGAGGACGATAGTTTCGCGAACGTCGCGCGGAGCGAAGGAAAAGCTGAACGACCCTTGCCACACGAGCATCGCAAGCAGCGCGAGAAGAGTCAACGCGGCGATCGCGAAGGGGAGGCGGCGTCGCACAACGCCATCGTAGCCCAAATGAGACGTCTTGATTTAGCTGTGTCGCGCTGCGGCCTTAGTGCGACTTCACACTTTTGTTCTTTTTGGCTTGAGGGTTTGCGGCGGTAGCGTACACCAAAATTTCCACCTGCCCGCCGTTGGTTGCATCAGCAGTTTTTCCAAGCCCAGCCGTTTTTAACCGTGTATCGTCGAATTTGAAATTGTCGACGAGGTACTCGCGAACCACCATGGCTCTTGCTTCGGTAAGCACGCGATCTTTGTCAGTGTCGCCCTTCATCTCCGTAGAAGTAGCGACAACGGCTAGCCCAAACGGGTGCGTCTGCAAAAACTGCCCCGCTTCGTTGAGGGTTTTTTCGGACTTGAGCTTTGCGGAACCGGCGCTATCGAAAATCTTGCCGGCGTCGAACACAAAGCGCTTGCTAATCGGTTCGTCGGGCAGTTGTGAGATGGAATTCTTCATGAGATCAGTCGAGTCCGAATACCCGCGTTTCTTGAAGAATCCCCGCAGCAGGAAATTGTGTTTGAGCGCCTCTGCGTCTTCCTGAAAGGCCGCCGCCGCGGCGTTCACATTTTGATACATGGCGCTGTTGTTGATCAGCGCGCCCACTGTTCCATGGCCTTGGTTGATCTTCGAAGTGATGTCGGCTAAGTTGTCCGTTGTCTCCTGCACGTTCTGCATGGTGTCCTGCGCCGAGCCGAGAAGATCGTCCGTTTTCTTGATCAAATCCCCAAACTCAATCGGAGGCTCGCTTGAAATCGTGTCGCCGTCCTTCACCTGCGGAGCGTCGACCGAGCCGAACGAGATCTCAACGTATTTGTCACCCAGCAAACCTTCCGCCTTGATGCTTGCGACCGAATCCTTCCTAAGAATGCTGTGTGTGCCGTCTTTCAGGTCCATCACAACTCGCACCTTCTGGTCCGGCCGCTTCGGCAGAACGATGTGCCTAACGGCGCCTTGTTGAAGACCGCCGACCTGAACAGGAGCCCCATCGGCTAATCCCGCTACGTTGTCGAAATCGGCGTTGAGTGTATAGGTGGACGTGAATAGGTAGTGCTGGCTACCTATCCAGAAGATCCCTGCCGCCAACACGAATAGCGTTCCGACCACGAACACGCCTAATCTGAAGTATCTGGACATATGTTGGGCTAGGCAGTCTCTCCGAGGAAGTGTTGAACGAACTCGTCACGACTGTTTTGCAAATCCTCGAAGCTGCCTTCGGCTTTAATGTTTCCTTTATCCATGAGCAGTAGCCGGTCCGCAAAAATTTGCGTGCTGCGCAAATCATGCGTTACTACGATGGCTGCCATCTTGCGTGTTTGCTTCAGCTCCAAAATGAGCTTTCCGATGTCCTCCGAAGTGATGGGATCTAATCCCGAGGTGGGCTCGTCCAACAACAGAATGTCCGGCTGCAACGCCAAGGCACGCGCCAGTCCCACTCGCTTCTGCATTCCCCCTGAAATTTGCGACGGCATTTTCTGCAAATCGTGACGCTTCATCCCCACGCTCTGCAGCAGTTCCCAAACGCGGTCTTTCCGCTCACTTTCGGCGATCCTCGAATGCCGCTCAATGGGGAAAGCCACGTTCTCTTCGACCGTCATTGAGTCATAAAGCGCAGCCTGCTGGAATAAGAACCCGATTTGTTTTCGCACTTGGTTCAACTGAGCGAGATCCAATTTCGTAATATCCTGTCCGCAAATTCGCGCAGATCCTGAATCCGGCGTCTCGAGACCGATCAAGATCTTGAGCAAAACGCTTTTCCCCGTGCCGCTGCGCCCCAGTACCGCGAGAGTTTCACCTGATGCTACGCGAAGCGTGATGCCATTCAGCACTTTTTGTGCGCCGAACGCTTTGTGGAGTTCGTCGACCTCAATCGCCGCATCTCCATTTCGACTCACCGGCGCTCCCTCAGCCATAGATCATCAGAATTAAGCGAACCAGCAACACGTCGGCCAAAATGATGAAGAGCGATGAAAGCACGACTGCGCTGGTCGCTGAGCGTCCCACTCCCTCCGTTCCGCCACGCGTGCGCATGCCTTGGAAACAGGCAACCGTTCCGATAATCAAGCCGAACACGGCGGTCTTGAACGTGGGCGGAAGAAAATCGCTGAACAGCGCGCCTTGAAAGCCGCTGTTCGCAAATGCCCGCAGGGATATGCCGGTGGCCAGCTTGTCGGCGGTCCAGCCCAGTAGGAGTCCGCAAAAGTCCGCCCCTAGCGTCAGCAATGGGAGCATCAGAATGCAGGCGAGAATCCGCGTCCCGGCGAGGTACTTGTAAGGATCTACCGCCGAAGCAATCATGGCGTCGATTTGCTCCGTCACCTTCATCGATCCCAGTTCCGCGCCGATCCCCGCTCCAACGCGCCCGCTTACCACCAAGCCCGTGATTACCGGCCCGCTCTCCTTAATGACGGAATAGACGATAACCGAAGGCAACAGCGACTTAGCGCCGAATCGCGTCAAGCTTTCGCGCGTCTGCAGCGAGAGGACAACGCCGGTTGCCGCTCCCGCGAGCGCCACTAACGGCAGCGACTTCGAGCCGATCTCGTCGCATTGCCGGACCAGTTCTCCCCACTCGAACGGCCGTGTAAACGCCGCGCGTGCAACGCGAGCGCAGAACCTCGCCAACTCGCCAAACCATTCAAAAGCTCCAATTATGAGGCTCTTTACGAGCGCGATGTCTTTGCTAAAACGGCTGGGGACAAAGCGATTGCGTTGGGCAGTGCCAGCAACTGCACTTGCAATCAGGACGAAGAGTGCGTACACTCGTGCGCTTCCGTTACTGCCTCTCTGGTTCGAAGCCGCAAGCTCAGAACAGCGGAACTAATCCGTCGCCAATGGCGAGCGCCAGGCACTTCTGTGCCTCGGCCACGGCTTTCGCTGTTTTTATGATAGCGATGACAGCAGAAGTAGCAGACGGTGAGACTAGCGGTAGCGCAGCAGCAGCAAGCTGCAGTCGTCTGCCGGCTTTGGCGTGTGCGCGTACACCGCGCCGAGGACTCGTCCGGTGGTAGCAAGCTCGATGGCAGGAACGACCGTTTCCTGCAAGCGGTGCGCCAAGGCCAACTCCGTCTCGAGCGCGGTCATCTCGATGCCCTCCGACCTGACAAACGCCTTGAAGAAGACGTAACCGATCGGCGCGCTCAGGCGAGAGCTTCCGCAACCGACAATAATCCCCACGCTAGAAGGTCGACGAAAAACCCCGCCGTCGCCATCGAAAAGAACAGCGCAACCAGCAGCTTCCACATGCGGCGCGCCGGGAGGCGACTCCAGTAGATTCTTTCGGGCCTTTGCCGCAGCCGTCGACGGAACCGCTGTATGGCGTCTCGTGTCGGTGAGAAGTCGCTCACGGGATCGGGCCGCCCGGCGGAGCGCGGGGTTCAGCGACCCACGGCTTCCATCGCGGCTTCGGCGTAGCGGTGCCCGGATGCTGCGCCCAACGGAAAGATCTGGTCGAGCCGTTCGAGATCTTCGGGCGTGAGCGTCACGTCGATGGCGCCCGCGTTCTCTTCAAGAAAATGGATGCGCTTCGTGCCTGGGATGGGGACGATGTCTTGGCCGCGGGACAGGACCCACGCTAACGCAAGCTGGGAGGCCGTGCATTTCTTCTCGCGGGCGATGCCTTGGACCTCGGCAGTGAGCGCGAGATTTTTCGCGAAGTTCTCGCCTTGAAAGCGGGGCATTCTGCGACGTGAGTCGTCCGGCGCGAGATCGTCGGCGGTTTTGAAGCGGCCGGTGAGAAAGCCGCGACCGAGCGGGCTGTAGGCTACGAAGCCGATGCCGAGATCGCGAATCGTGGGCAGGATTTCAGCTTCCGGGTCGCGGCTCCACAGCGAATACTCGCTTTGCAAAGCGGTGATGGGGTGAATGGCGTGTGCGCGGCGAATGGTCTGCGCGCCCGCTTCTGAGAGGCCGAGGTAGCGGACTTTGCCGGCGCGAATTAGATCGGACATGGCTGCGACGGTTTCCTCGATCGGGGTGTTGGGATCGACGCGATGCTGGTAATAGAGATCGATAACGTCGACTTGCAGGCGTTTGAGGCTCGTGTCGCAGGCTGAGCGGACGTATTCCGGACGGCCATTGACGCCGGTAAACGCACCGTCGGGAGCGCGGATGTTGCCGAATTTCGTGGCAAGTACGACCTCGTTCCGGCGGCCGCGCAACGCTCGACCGACCAGCTCTTCATTGCGCCCCATGCCGTAGATGTCCGCGGTATCGAGGAACGTCATACCGAGAGCGATGGCCCGGTGAATGACCGCTATTGATTCCTGTTCTTCGCCGGTACCGTAAAAATCGGACATGCCCATGCAGCCGAGGCCCAGAGCCGATACGGTCAGGCCGGTTGTGCCGAGTGTTCGGGTTTCAATCGCTGCGCTCATGGCTCCGAAGGTACTACATTGCGAGGGTGCGAGCCGCCCAGGCGGGCGCGCAGGTCGGCAGTCTGGGCGCGGTGACATTTGAGGCACAGAGTACGCATGTTTTCGAGATCGCATTCGCCGCCGCCTTCAGCAACGGGTCGGATGTGATCGGCATCCCACAAGCTGTTACGGCGGCGGAGTCCCCATTCGGCAATAGCTTTCAAGCGCGCGCCGCCGCGTAAACGTTTAATGTGACGCCACTCACGTACGCAGTTGATGCCGCAGAGTGCGCATACGCCGTGATCGCGTTCAAAGACTCGTTTGCGCAGGTGGCCGGGGTTGCTGCGCAGTTTCCATTCTTCGACGCACCATTCGGAGCAGAATGTACGGCGGCCCGGCGGCACCTCGAGGTTGCACCAGCGGCAGAGATAGCGGCCGTTGGCCCCAGTGTGAAGGCGTTCGATGACCGCGCTTCCGCCGGGCATCTTGCGGCGCGAGCTCACAAGAACTGGCCGATCATACCCCACGTCAAAGTAACATTGCGCGCAAACGGCGGAGCGAGACTGCAGCCGGAGCTAGATTGCGAATTTCTGCTGCGGCGTCATTACCAGGCGGAACGTTTTTTGCACGGTTGCGTAGCGGACCAGCGCCGCGGTATTAATGACGGCTCGAAGGGCGTGCGGCGCGGCGCCGGGGAATAGCTGGGTCAGTGAGCGAGCAGCGCCATCATCGCAGTGATAGAAGACGCGATCCGCCCAGGAATCTGCGAGCACCTCTCCGATTGTGCGCAGCATTCGTAAGCCGAAATTTTCACGATACTGATTTGTGATGTGAATGTGCGTCCAGCCGCTCCGCACTTGCTCGACATACTCCGAAAAGTTTGCGGCGGTGGTCAGATCCAGGATAGTGTTGGGCTCGAGCCCGTGACGATCCCCGCCCGAGATTACGGGCTTGCCGAGTGCGTTCGCGAGGTGGAGGACATCAGTGTTTTCTTTCCAGGGACGCAGTCCGTTCAGCTCCAGCGCGTGTATGAAGCCGCCATACCGGCGAACAAAGTAACCAATGGTTTCGGTGTGGCGGTCCGCGCCAATGCCTTTTTCGTCCCAGCACGGGTGATTGAAGACGATCAGCGTTTCGGGATTACGCGCGAGCGCGGCGAGCAGCTCTCTAGGATCGACATGGTCCTTTCCGGCGGTTACGGCTGCGAGGCTGCGGAACATTTGCGTCGCGGTTGCGCCGGGAATGTTGTGCACGCCGAGATGGAAGAATGTGCCGCAATAAGGAACCGTCCACTCGACGGAGATTGGAACGAGGCCGCGTAGGCTTAGCGGCGCCTCAATGTTGTCGTGATCGGTCAACGAGACTAGCGCCTTGAGTTGAAGTTTGTCCTCGATTTGATTACTTTCAAGCCGCCAAGCATCGTAGGGCGTGCAAGGGGGCGTCCACCACACGCGGCGCGCGTCGACCGGGGTGGCGTGTTCCAGTAGCGAGCCCAACAAGGGCAGGCGCTGCGAAAGCTCAAGAATAAACGCAAGGCTTTCGCGTGAATGCTGCGTGTGGCTATGCAGCGAGACTCCGGTGCGGAACTGCCGGACGGGGGAGCCAGACCATTCGGAGCGGATTCTAGTTTGGGTCACGGTTGCAGATCCTGCTGCCTTCAGCATGCGGAGGATTGGTGAAAAGTCCGTGTCGAAATTGTTACGAGCAGATGAAACATTTCGACTTACGAATGTTTTTGGAGGGATTAGGGCATCTGGGGCGTGGCTGTGCGGAGGCTTTTGGCTATCCAATCGGCGTGCGGGAGCCCCGAGGATGCGAGCGCGGCAATTTCCTTCTCAAGGTCGTAGGGGACGCGGCGGATGGTGGGCGTTGCGTCGTCGATCAAGAGATATGCGGCGCGGGGATCGCCGTCATAAGAAAGACTCACACTACCTGTGTTCGCGATGAGGAGGTGCGTGAGTTGGCGGATGAACGGGCGGTGAATGTGGCCGTAGACGACGATCGGCTGGCCGAGCGGTTCGTACGTCGACTGAAACTCTTGGTCGTTTGCGTCGGCCGAGGGCGCGCGCCATGGAGTTTCGGGGCGGCCGTGGACGAGCGCAATGGGCGCCTGAATGTGAACGCGCGGCAGGCTGCTCAGCCAGGCGATTCTTTGGCTGCCTAGAACGTCGCGAGTGAATGCCGCCATTTCGCGGATCGTTGACCAGAGGCCCCGTGGCGCGGAGGATTGAGCCGCGAATTCGTCGAGCGACTCGGGGCGGGAGTGCATTTCGTCGGTGTTGCCGAGGACGCCGGACCATCCCAGGTCGCGAATGTGATCGATGATTTCGGCGGGACTCGATCCAGGGTCGGTGAGATCTCCGCCATGCAGGGTCAGGTCGGGAGATGTTTCGCGGAGATCGGCGAGAACTGCTTCGAAAGCGGTTCCATTGCCGTGAATATCGGAGACGATCGCGATGCGCATCGATTTCTGCATTACGCGGCGAAGATGGTGCCGCGGCCGAGAAGGCATGCGGGATCCAGGTGCTGTTTGACGGCGCGCATGGATGCGATTTCTTCGGGCGAGTACATCAGCGCGAGTAGCCCGGTTTTGGTTTTGCCGATGCCGTGCTCAGCCGCGACGGTGCCCTTGAGTGTGACTACGTACTCAGCGAACTCTTGCATGAGGGCTTCGGCTCGCATGGCTTGTGCGGCTGTCGTGGGAAACAGATTTACGTGATTGTTGGCATCTCCGGCGTGGCCGAAGATGGTGTGTTGGCCGGGGAAAAATTCTTCGCAACCGCGTTTGTAACGGGTGTGCAGGTCGAGGTCGTGCGCGAGCGGAACGGCGAAATCGGTCACGGCTTTCGGGAACCCGTTGCGGCGGACTAGATCGAGGACGGCTGACGGAAGCGCGTGACGGAAGGCGCGGAATTGTTCGCGGCCGCGAGCGTCCAAGGCAAACCAGGACGCGCCGGCGATGGCGTTTTGGGCCCGCATGCGTTCGGTCCAGGCGTCGATTTCGGGGTCATCCTCAGAACTGAGGTTCTGTTCGATGAACAGCGCCGCACTTGCTTCTGAAGGAATCTCCGAATAGCGGGGGCGGAGCAGGTCAAGAGAGGCGTTGTCCATGAATTCGAGGAAACGCAGCTCGGGAAGCGCTCGCCAAGCGGTTACGGCCGCGAGGGCGTCATCTTCCGACGGAAAGAATATGATGCCGGCGAGAATAGCCCCTGGTTCGGGCAGCAGTTGGAATTCGGCTTCCGTAATGATGCCGAGGGTGCCTTCGCTGCCGCAGAACAGGTCGACCCAGTCGAGATCGGGATGGAGATGATAGCCGGCGGAGTTTTTGGTTGTGTCGGGCGCGTGGACGGGTTGGAAGGGGAAATCGACGCGCTCGCCGCGCGCGACGCGCCGCGTTGTGCCGTCCACCAGCGTGACCGTGAGCGCGAGGATGTGCCGGCGCACGGGGCCGTAGCGAAAGCTGCGCGCGCCGCCTGCATTGGTCGCGATGATGCCGCCGATCGAGGCCGAAATCTCCGTGGGATTCGGTCCGAAGAATTGCCTGGTGGCAGCGGCGGCGCGGTGAAGATCGGCGAGGGCGACACCTGGGCCGCAAATCGCGCGGCCCCTTTCGACACGCAGGGTGCGGAAATGATCGAGCGAGAGAATCCATCCGCCGTGCGGGACGCGCGCGCCTGTTAGACCCGTACCGGCACCCGCGATGGTGATGGGAATGAGATCGTGGGAGGCCGAGTTTAAGATTTCGCGCAGCTCTTCGACTGTGGAGGGGGCAAACAGTGCATCGGCTTCGCCTCGGTAACCGGACGAGTCTTCAAGATATGGGGCGATGTCCCCCGGCGCTGCTGGCACTTGCTTTTAAGATACGTCCGCGCGCGACCCGTCCCACGACTATGAGGCCGATTCCGGTCAGGAGAAGCATTTCCGGTTCGGGTACGGCGGCAACTGCGAAATCCCCGAACCCGGGTATAAGCTCAACTGCGTACTGCTGGCCGTCATAGGTGCCGATTGCCGCAATGTCACCGGCGTTGTTGATGGCGTAGGCAGCGTCGATCGTCCAGCCGGAACCAGCAGGCAATAGGGAATTCAGATCGATCATGACGCCGTTCACGACGATGAACCCGTTGGTTGCGGTGTTGCCCGTGATCCAGGAATAGCCGACGATGGTTCCGCTGTCGTTCACGCCATACGCGTAGCTCTGCGAGCCGCCGAGCGTTCCGAGATCTGTCATCTTGCCATTGATCCAGGCGAAAGCGTTTGAAAGTTGCTGTGAGGTTTGCGCATTTCCGACAACCTCGCCGAGATCGTTCATGGCGAGGCCATAGCTATTCCGTCCGCCCAGCGTGCCGAGATCGGTCATCTGTGAGCCGGTATCGAAAAATGCGTTGTAGGCGCCGGTCGCGAGCGTAGAGGTGCCCGCGATCTGGCCGCTCGCATTGATCGCATAGGCCGAGCTCCAAGTACCGCCGAGTGTTCCGAGATCGACGAGCTTGCCGCCGGGCGCTAATGTGAACGCGTGAAGATCTCCGGTTGCTGTCTGATACGCACCGGCGATCTGGCCGGAATCATTGATCGCGGTTCCGTAGCCTGTGATCCCCAGGTTTGTCATCTGGCCGTTCGACCATTCGGCTACGGAAGGCGACTGGTTGTTCGGAGAATATGTGCCGACGACCGTTCCTGTGCTGTTGATGCCGTTCGCCTGACCTTGCGCTTGCGACGAGAGCACCTGGGCCGAGCCGTTAAACGCCACCGGCGTTTGATTGCCGGTTGCATTCGTGACAAAACCGACTACCGTGCCGGAACTGTTGATGGCGGTAACGGCTCCTGCGCCGCTTCCGATGGATCCGAGATTTTGGAGGGAATAAATCGGGCCCGCCTCAAGCTGAGACGGGCCCAGGAGGAAGAAGAAAGAGAGCACCACCAAGGAGGACGAGACGAAGAGTTCGATATGGTGGCCGATCCGTGGCTGATGGCACATACCTTTCTCTTCGGCTCATGCCGATTTCAAGTATGCACCGGAATTGGGCGGTCGCCAATTGTCGGTAGGGGTAGTACTCCGGCGTAATCCGTACGGTTTGCAGCCAAAAACCGGCTACTGTGTGGCTTGGATTACGGTGCGCTCGCGCTGCCAGCGGACTTTGTCGCGGTACTCCTGGTACAGCGTGCTGGATCCGGCCCAATAGTAACCGCAGACGAAGAGCAGCAGAAAGGGAATGGCAGGGAAGTTATAGGTGTTGATGGCGAAGTCGACCATCAGAAGAAAGTAGGAGCCGACGGCGAACTCGGCGTAAGGTAACCAGCCGCTGCGGCGCCGGTAGGTTTCGGGCGCGACGGACACTTTATGGTTGCCGAGAGCGTATTTCGGGGTGCGTTTGAAGCTGCTCTTGACCCCGAGTAATGCTTCCATGACGGCTTTGCTGTTGCTAAGCGTGAGCGCGACGCCGGCTCCCATCAGCATGGGAAGAAACGCGAACGCTTTCCACCACGATTTCGGGTACAGCTCCTTCTGCGCGTACAGATAGAACGCGGAAATAGACCAGAAGGACGCGACGATCAAGGGAAGATCAATGGTGAGCATCTGAAACCAACCCATGTAGAAGCGGATGATCATCACCGGCAGCATCAGCATGGAGACGACCAACATAAGCGGGTACGAGATGTTCGGCGTGAGATGCATGAACGCCTCGATCTTGGTACGCAGCGGAAGGCGGGCGCGAAAGACCTGCGGCAGAAGCTTCTTTGCGACTTGAGTAAGGCCTTTTGCCCACCGCGCCTGCTGTACCTGGAAGCCATATGTCTCAACGGGTAGTTCGGAGGGGCAATCGAGGTTCGGGACGTAGAGAAATCTCCAACCTTTGAGCTGAGCGCGGTAGCTGAGATCCGAGTCTTCAGTCAGAGTTTCGTGGTGCCATCCGCCCGCGTCGTCGATCATGCTGCGACGCAGAACGCCGGCGGTGCCGTTGAAATTGAAGAACAGTCCGGAGCCGCAGCGCGCGCCATGCTCGAGCACGAAGTGGCCATCGAGGAGCATGGCTTCCACTTGCGTCAGCAGATTGAAATCCTTGTTGAGGTAGCTCCAACGCGTCTGCACGAGACCAATTGCGGGATCGGTGAAGTAATGGACGGTGCGGTGCAGGAAGTCGGGAGCGGGTACGAAATCAGCGTCGAAGATGGCGATCAATTCGCCGGTTGCGGATTCGAGACCTTCTGCGAGAGCTCCGGCTTTGAAGCCATGCCGGTTTTCCCGGTGACGGTACTCCATGGGTAGGCCAGCGGCCAAGTACTCATAGCAGAGGCGCTCGGTGTAGGGATGTGTTTCGTCGTTCGAGTCATCGAGCACCTGGATCTGCAGCAGGTCGCGTGGGTAGTCGATTTTGCTGATCTGTTCGAGGAGGCGGTCGACGACGAAGCGTTCATTATAGAGCGGTAGCTGAATGGTCACACGCGGGAGTTGGTCGAAAACGCGAGCGGGATGAGTGATGAGATTCTTGCGATTCTTCATGTAGCGGCGCATGGTCTCGAAACGATGGAGGCCGTACACGGATAAGATACCGAGGATGGCGAAGTAGGGGACGAGCAGCGCCCAATCGAAGAAAGAGAGCTGGTACAGGCCGGAGAACGTGTCATCGAACCACTCGTTCGCGAGGTGAGACGCGAGCGAGCTTCCGGCCGTAAGCAGAGCGGGAGCGCAGATGAGGAAACTCATGAAAGGTTGGAGGGGCGGAGTTCTCTGCCGATAAGCGTTCCCCCTGCTTTCCAGTTTAGCGACTGGAACAATCAGGTGTAAGTTTTTCGTATCCTAAAACGAAGGTCAGGCGAGGAGAAATTCCATGAGAGAACACGTCAGAATCCTGGGCATTTTGACCATTGTTCATGGCTGCTTTGTAGCGCTCGCAGGCGTGATCGTGCTGATTATCTTCGGAGGGTTGGCGGGGATATTGGGCGCGTCGGTTGATTGGGGTCGCGAGGGGAACGATGCGATGGAGGCCCTTCCGATCCTTGGGATTGTCGGGTTTTGCGTTGCAATCTTTCTGCTCGCTTTGAGCTTGCCGTCGATTATTGGCGGGTGGGGATTGCTGAATTTCCGATCATGGGCGCGGACTTTGGTTATTGTAGTTTCCGTCTTCAACCTGTTGCACATTCCGATCGGCACGGCATTAGGCGTATACGGCCTTTGGGTTTTGTTCCAGGACCAGGCGCGCCTATTGTTTGAGACGGGTGGGCAGTATGTTGCCGCACCTGCGGCGGCCGGATACAGGCCGGGAACAATGCCGCCGCAGCATCCGGTGTATCCGCCGCCTCAGCCGCCGGTTTAGCGGCGCTAGCGCAGTATTGTTCGAGCTTTGAGAAAGATGTCGCGCAGCATGGGCGCTGTGAGGCGGCCCGTGGACGTGTTTTGTTGGCTGGGGTGAAATGAGGCGAGCAGGATCGGGCCATCTGCTGTGGGGTGGAATACCGCGCCATGTGCAAAGCGGAACGATGAGCGTGACTGGATGGAACCGGAGAGTTGCAACACGGTGAGGTACGAATCGAACGCGATACGGCCGAGCGCGACGACTACACGCACGTTCTTAAGTGCTGCGAGTTCCCGGACCAGGAACCGCCGGCAGGCGAGGATTTCCGCGCGGTCTGGCTTGTTGTCCGGCGGAACACAATGCACGGGCGCAGTGATGTAGGCGTCGCGTAGAACTAGGCCGTCGTTCCGAGCAGTGCTGTAGGGCTGATTGCAAAATCCAGCGTCGTGTAACGCCCGATACAGAAATTCGCCCGATTTGTCGCCCGTGAACATGCGGCCAGTGCGGTTCGCGCCGTGAGCACCGGGCGCGAGTCCGATGATGACGAGGCGCGCTCCGGGATCGCCGAAGCCCGGGACAGGGCGGCTCCAGTACTGCTGGTCACGGTAGGCGCGGCGCTTCACCCGGCCGATAAATTCGCGGTGGGCGACCAAGCGTGCGCACGATGTGCAGCCTTCGATTTCGCCGTTTAGAATGTCGAGCGACGGAACAGTCTGCGTGCCCGCGATTATAAACTGCTGACTAACTGCACATCTTCGACGGCATCCGAGGAATGCCGGGAATTGGCGCGCTGGGGGTTTTTGCGGTAACGCTCGATGGATGCCGCGAGCGCCTGGAGTGAGACGCGCGAAAGATCGGGTGCATTCGGGTTCCGGAACATGGGTAGAACCTCGGAGAAGGTCTCGACAAGCTTCGGATCGCGCCAGCCCCGGGCAGATTCGTCGACCAGAATTTGCAGCGCTTCTTCAGAGCTGAAGGCTCGTTTGTACGGCCGGGCGGTGGTCAGGGCGTCGTAAATGTCCGCGAGCTGCAGAATCCGGGCGAGGAGCGGGATGTCTTCGCCCTTGAGACCGTCAGGGTATCCGGTGCCATCCCATTTTTCGTGGTGATGGCGGATGATCGGAAGCACGAGCGAGAGCGAGCGCATGCTGCTGCATATGCGTTCGCCGCGTTCGGGATGGCTTTTCATGACGTCCCATTCTTCACGCGTCAGCGGCCCGGTTTTGAACAGAATGTTGTCGGGAATTCCGACTTTACCGATGTCGTGCAGATAGCCGCCGCGCTGCAGAGCAAGAATGTCTTGCGCGGGCAGGCCGAGCGTTACGCCCATCGCGGCAGCGATGAGCGACAGGCGCTCGCAATGTTGACCAAGCGTCGGATCGCGCTCTTCGACGGATTGCGCCAGTGAAAACAAGACTGTTTCTGAATGATCAAGCGAATCGATCATCGCCTTATGGCGCAAACTCGCTTGGACGCGAGCGCAGAAGGTTCGGGGATGGAGCGGCGATACGAGAAACTCATCCGCTCCCGCTTCGATGGCCTGCACTTCGTAATCGACGTTTGCCGTACCATTGCCAGCATTCGCGAGGATGAAGACCGGCAAGAACTGCGTAGCGGTCGTCTTCTTGAGCATCTTGCAGAACTCTACGGCCCCGAGCTCGGGCGCACCCAGGTCGATCAATACGATATCGACCATATGGACCGAAATGGCGGCGATCGCTTCGGAAGTCGAACGAGCCTCGATCAGTTCATGATTTAGGTCGCCTAGAGCCGATTTCAGGTTGAGGAGCGCAGATGCGGAAGCGTCGACTAGCAGAATTTTACTTTTCGCGGAAGCTTCCTGGTTATCAGGGGGCATGATGTGCCAACGTGAAACGGGTAACATCCCGAGTTCTGCGTTGATATGCGTACCCGCCATTAAGTAATTCAGCCTTTCTGGACTTTCTATCGACCTAAGTGTTAGGCAGCTTTAGAAAATCTGTGGAGAATGCCGCGAGCATTGCGGCACATCGTGAGATATGGTGGTGGGCGAACTAAAGTACTAACCGGATCAGGACACGAAAGATGGGCCGAACGCGTTGCATGCAGAGGTCAAGCGCAACATTCTCGACACTGGATCAATCTAGTTGTTTCAGGGTCTTCGTGCGGTACTTGGAATGAATCGAGGCGATGCGTTTGCGTATAGAGCGCCCAGCGTCTTGCTTATAGAAGATAATCCGGGCGATGTTCGCCTGCTCACCGAGGCGTTTCACGAACTCAAATTCAAGGTGAAGTTCGAGGTGGCGAGGGACGGCGCCGAAGGGCTGGACTTTGTTCGGCGCTCAACTGAGGGCCAATCGGGCTCTCACCCGGACTTGATCCTCTTAGACCTGAATCTTCCAAAAATCAGCGGTCACGAGGTTCTGGCGCAGCTGAAAAAGGATCCACGGACGCTGCGGATTCCCATCATCGTCCTGAGTTCGTCGCGCGCAGAATCGGATATAAGCCGCGCATATGCATCCCACGCCAACGCTTATCTGAAGAAGCCATCCACGCTCGAGGACCTCATTTCAGCGGTTGAGCGCATTCAGAAATTTTGGTTAGAGACCGCCACGCTACCAAATTGAGGCGCAGTCGGAAGCGTTAGCGCATATTTCTGCGAGGCGTGATTTAATTGTGGTGGACCTCCCTTGAACACCATTAAAGTCGCTATTGCCGGCCAGGTACGAGAGCCGGCAGATCGCTGGACGACGAGCGACGCTGCGGAATTGTATGAAGTTGGGCGTTGGGGCAAAGGCTATTTTTCGGTCGGGGACAACGGAAGTCTGTTTGTGCATCCGACGAAGGAGCCGGGGCGCAAAATTGACCTAAAGCAACTGGTCGATACGCTCGAGTGGCGCGGGATCGCACTGCCGATTCTGATCCGGTTTGCGGAGATCTTGAAGCATCGCATCGGCGAGTTGCACCAAGCCTTTGACATTTCCATCCGGGAGCACGGGTATCAAGGCGAGTATTGCTGCGTGTACCCGATCAAGGTGAACCAGCAGCGGCAAGTGGTGGAGGAGGTCTTTAACTTCGGGCGCGCGTATCAATTCGGCCTGGAGGCCGGGTCGAAGCCCGAGCTGTTGGCGGTGCTCGCGATTGCGGACAACCAGACCCCGATCATCTGCAACGGGTTCAAAGATGACGAATATATCGAAATGGTCATGCTGGCGAGAAAGATCGGGCGGCAGATCATTCCCGTGGTCGAGAAGTTCACGGAACTCGAGCTGATCGCGAAGCATGCGGACAGAGTAGGCGTAAAGCCGCGCATTGGATTGCGTGTGAAGCTGGCGAGCCGCGGGTCGGGAAGGTGGAAGTCATCGGCCGGCTATCGCTCGAAATTTGGATTGACTGTCAGCGAGGCGCTGAAGGCCGTGGATTTCCTGAAGCAGCGCGGCATGGAGGATAGCTTGCAGCTGCTCCATTACCACATGGGCAGCCAAATCACGAATATCCGGCAGATCAAAGCGGCGGTGATGGAGGGCGCTCGGATCTACGTCGATTTGAAGAGGCTGGGCGCGGGTTTGAAGTATCTCGACGTGGGCGGCGGATTGGGGATAGACTACGACGGCTCACAGACGGATTTCGAGTCGAGCGTCAACTACACGCTCGAAGAATATGCGCGTGACGTGGTGTATCACATCCAGAGCATCTGCGACGAAGCGGAGGTGGCGCATCCGACGATCATCACCGAAAGCGGGCGCGCTATTGCGGCATATCACAGCGTGCTGGTGTTCAACGTGTTGGGGGTGAGCGGGTTGGGAGGCGACGGCGATCTCCCGACCAGCGTTCCCGAAGATTCGGAACAGTGCTTGATCGATTTGCTCGAGGGATACCGGTCCATTTCGAAGAAGAATTTTTTGGAGACGTATCACGATGCGCAGCAGGCGCTCGATTCGGCTTTGAACCTGTTCAGCCTGGGATATCTTTCGCTCGAGCAGCGCGGGCTGGCGGAAAACTTCTTTTGGGCGATTTGCCGGAAGACGCTGCGGCTGGCGCGCGAGGCGGACTTTTTTCCCGAGGAGCTGGAAGGATTGGATCCGATGCTCTCGGACACATATTTCTGTAATTTCTCGTTGTTTCAGAGCATGCCGGATAGCTGGGCTGTGAAGCAGCTATTTCCGATCATGCCGATTCACAGGTTGAATGAGCCGCCGACGCACAGCGCGGTATTGGGAGATATTTCTTGTGATTCGGACGGCAAGATCGATCAGTTTATTGACCGGCACGACGTGAAGAAAACCCTACCGCTACATCCATTCAACGATGGAACGTATTTGTTGGGGGCGTTTTTGCTGGGCGCGTATCAGGAGATCTTGGGCGACCTGCACAATCTGTTCGGCGATACGAACGCGGTGCACGTGAGCCTGGATGAACATGGCGAGGTGATCCTCGACACGGTGGTGCAAGGCGATACGGTGCGCGAAGTGTTGAACTACGTCCAGTACAACGCTCAGATGCTGCTCGATCAGTTTCGGAAGGATGTCGAAACGGCCGTCCGCGAGCAGCGCATCGGGTATGAGGAAGCGGGGCGGCTGCTGAAGTCCTACGATGAAGGGCTGCAGGGGTACACGTACCTGGAGCAGTAGGTGTCCGATCCGCTCCGGGTCGTTCTGGTTGGGGCGCGGAATCCACTAAACATCGGCGCGGCTGCACGCGCGATGAGCAATTTCGGTTTTGATTCGTTGCGATTGGTGCGGCCATACGATGTCGCGTTCCGTGAGGCGCGATCGGCGGTGCGCGCCGGGCATATTTTGGAGCGCGCGGAGATTTTCGATACTGTTGCGGCGGCGGTTGCGGATTGCACGCTCGTGGTGGGGACGACGGCGGCGGAGCGGCGGGAACTGCATGTGCCGCTATACAGGTTGGAGGGGGCGTGCGGCGTTATTCGAGAGCGGGCTGCGGGATCGGCGGTTGCGCTGCTCTTTGGGTCTGAGAAATTCGGATTGTCCAACGACGACATGAGCCATTGCCACGCGCTGTTGCGCATTCCGACGCGCACTGAGCATGGGTCGATGAATTTGGGGCAGGCGGTCGCGGTGTGTTTGTATGAGTTGCGGCGGGACCCGGAGGCGGTGACGCAACGATTCGAGCCGCAGCCGGTTGCGAATGCGGAAGAGTATGAGCGGATCACGGGATTACTGGCCGAGTTGCTGCAGTTATCGGGCTACGTTCCGGAGCGGACATCAGTATCGGCGGAGCTGAAGACAAGGCGGCTGGTGAGACGACTGCAAATCCCGTCGGCCGACGCGGAGACCTGGACTGGGATGCTGCGACAGGTCTTGTGGAGGGTGAAGCAGGGCGGGTAATGCGGCTAATTCGGATGGTATTCTGAAGCCCGATGGCGAAGGTAGACGTGACGCTTAAGCTCTCGCGCGCGCTTACGGACGCCGATTTCGACAGCATCTCGCGCCTGCATTCGGTTTACGGGATCTTGATGGCGCGCGTGCAGCCGTCGGGTGACGAGCTGCGGATTGAGTATGATGCTTCGCGGTTGTCGCAGTTGGAAGTGCGGGCGGTGGTTGAGCAGCAGGGAATACCGCTAGTTTGAAATTACTCCACCGACAGTGTGACCGTGACAGATTCGGTTACATCTATGTTCCCGATCTCAATCGGTGTTGGTCCTCGAACTTCGGCAGTTTCCGTCATTATGGGCATGCCCCTCAACATGGGCCGCATCGTCGTTTCGGCATCGGCGCTGAACACGCCTGTCACCCGCAAATTCAGCGCTTTCGCGATCGCTTCCGCACTGGCGCGCGCTTTGACTGCAGCCTCCGCAAGCGCTTGCGAGCGAACCGCTTGGTCATCGCGTAAAGTAAACGACGTATTTTGCACGTTGTTTGCCCCGGCCGCGGTTGCCGTATCGATAATCTTGCCGATTAAGTTGAGATCGTTCACTGTCACAGTGACGGTGTTGCTCGCCTGATAGCTCGTAATCTTCCCTTGCGCGCCGTGATCTGAGCGGAATTGCGGAGTTATGGAGAAATCGCTCGTCTTGATCTCGGCACGGCTGCCCAGCGCCGCTTTGAGCGCGCTGATTACGCGTGTCGTTTGTGATGCGTTACTTGCCGAGGCGGCGTCGGCGGAAGCAGCTTGCGTGATTACGCCGACCGAGATTTCGGCGCGGTCCGGCCGGACCGAGATCGTGGCCGTCGCGGCTGCGCGCACGACGTGACCCCGTTCCACATTCTGCGATAAGATCACCGAAGGCAGCACGGCGAGGGCACACGCCAGTTTCGTCAACATACGTCCAAATGTAACAACGCCATGTGTACTGCGGACCAGCAAACCTGCCGATATCTCTTATAGATGCGCAGATTCTGGCGATATGCCCTTCTGGTTCTCGCCCTGCTGGTGATCGGCGGCGCCATCTGGGTGTCCTATTACGCCAAAACACTTGCTCCACGCGCGCGCCAGCGGGTAGTCGACGCAGTGGCGCAACGCTTCGATGCGGATGTGGATCTAAAGTCGCTCGACATTTCGGTGTTTCCGCAACCCAAGGTGGTCGGCACTGGCCTCGCTATCCGGCATAGGAACTGGAACGATCCGCACCCGCTGATTTACATCGAACGCTTCACGGCGGAGACGAACTTCGCGACGCTCATCAGTCGTACGAATACGGTCAGCCAGGTGCGGCTGGACGGATTGAGGCTGCATCTACCACCGCGGGGGCGCGCAGTGTTGAAACAAACGGCCGAAGCAGGTAATACGGACGTCGCGAGCGCGAACGCGGGTACCGACAAGACGGCATTTCGCTTTTTGATTCAAACGTTGATTGCCGACGGCGCCGTTCTCGAGATCGAGCCAAAGGTCGCGGGCAAGGAACCCCTTCGCTATCAACTGCAAAAACTGCGGCTGGATTCTGTCGGCCCTGGGCAAGCGATGAAATTCACGACCACACTGACGAATGCCAAGCCGCCGGGACTCATCGACAGCGAAGGAAGATTCGGCCCGTGGCAGAAAGATGATCCTCGAGCCACGCCGGTCGAGGGAAACTACGATTTTCAGAACGCTGATCTATCTGTTTTCAAAGGAATTAGCGGGATTCTCACTTCCAAAGGCAGTTATCACGGGGTGCTGCAGCACATCGAAGTCAATGGCGCGACCGACACGCCGGATTTTGCCTTGAAGCGCGGCGGGACCAAAGTGCATCTCGAAACGAAATTTCATTCCATCGTGAATGGGACGGACGGGGACACAATACTCGACCCCGTGGACGCGCGATTTCTATCGTCCGAATTCATTTGCGAGGGCGGCGTTGTGCATCAGGTCGGAATTCCCGGCAAGACGGTCACGCTTGATGCTGAAACCCGGCGAGCGCGTATGGAAGACATTTTGAGATTGATCGAGAACAAGAAGCCGTTTCTCACGGGCGCGGTGAAATTCAAGAGCCGGATAGTCATTCCGCCGGGCAAGGAAGATGTTATCGACAAGCTGCAGCTAGACGGGGAGTTTGGTGTGGCGTCCGCTCAGTTCACCAGCGCAAAAGTAGAACAGAAGCTCGAAACCTTGAGCGATCGCGGGCGCGGAATAACGAAGAAAGACGAAGAGGAGGAGCCGCTGCAAACGGTGGCATCCAATTTCCTGGGACGTTTCAAGCTCAATCGTGGCGCAGTTTCCTTTTCACAGCTCAGTTTTCAAGTTCCCGGCGCGGGCGTCGAGCTGGCAGGGGTCTACAATTTGCGATCGGAGCAGATCGCGATGGACGGCAAGTTCCACATGCAAGCTACGCTCTCAGAAACCCAGTCCGGCATAAAACGCTTGCTCCTAAGACCGCTTGATCCGCTGTTCGAAAAGGACGGAGCGGGGTTCCTTCTGCCTATCAAAATTACGGGTGCGAGGGACCATCCTTCGCTTGAAGTGGAAATATTCCATCGAACGCGCGCAGTTCGGTGAGATCATGACGGAGTGGTCCACGATCACCACTTCGATGAAACAGATTCTACTCTGCGTTTGCCTGGCGGCGGGTTGCCTACCGCTCGCCGTGCTCCCGGTCCACTCACAATTTTCGCGGTCGATTCACATGCAACCCTTCGGCAAGACTTCTGACGGCGAGGAAGTCTCGCTGTACGCGCTCCGGAACTCGTCCGGGATGGAAGCGACTATCACGAATTACGGCGGAACCATCACGTCCCTCAAAGTGATGGACCGGAAAAAAAGGTTTGCCGACGTCGTTCTCGGGTTCGACGATCTGGCGGGTTATATTTCGACTGCAAACAACGCCTACTTTGGGGCGACTATCGGTCGATATGCGAACCGCATTGCGAAAGGCACGTTCACGCTCGACAATCAGACTTACCACACTCCTATCAATGACGGTCCCAATACGCTCCACGGAGGGTTGAAGGGTTTCGACAAGCGCGTTTGGCAAGCGGAAGAAGTGGCGACGCCGGAGGGTCACGCGCTCGAGCTGCACTATGTAAGCCATGACGGCGAAGAGGGGTTTCCGGGCAATCTGGATGTGACGGTGCGCTACTCGCTCGGCGAGAAAAACGATCTGCGGATCGACTATCGCGCGAGGACGGATAAAGATACAGTTCTGAATTTGACCAACCATTCTTACTTCAACCTTGCGGGAGCAGGGGAAGGCGACATCCTGCATCACAAGCTGACGATCACTGCAGACCGGTTCACGCCTATCGATAGCACTTTGATTCCGACCGGAGATCTCCAGCCCGTGACCTCGACGCCGTTTGATTTCCGGAGCGCCACCGACCTGGGGGC
>Ga0213875_10000948_pt1 | contig 20803 bp, 18 predicted proteins | sample BarmaccomBMRX_R8_FD_160105 | JGI IMG/M metagenome (GOLD analysis project Ga0213875, IMG submission 160105) | Root-associated microbial communities from Barbacenia macrantha in rupestrian grasslands, the National Park of Serra do Cipo, Brazil - RX_R8 | ecosystem: Host-associated > Plants > Roots... | reverse complement strand
CCCGGCGCCGCTTGAGTTTGGTCACCACCGTGCAGACCTGGGGATCGGCCACGTACTGCTCGCGGTGCTTGGCGCTCTTGCCGGTGTAGTCGAACACCAGCTGCCCCTGATGGCAGGTCACGTGCTCCTTGCGGATGGTGGCCATCCCGTAGGTGCCGTTCTCGGCCGCGTACTCCTCCCCGCCAACGCGGAAAAAGCCCAGGTCGATCAGCCGGACCGCAGTGGCCAGGACCCGCTCGCGGGACAGCTTGTCCCCGGCCAGGTGCCGTCCCACGACCTCGCGGACCCTGGGCAGCACCCGGCCGAACTCCAGGACCCGGTCGTGCTTGGCCTTGTCCCGTTCGGCCCGCCACAGGTCGTGGTAGCGGTACTGGCGGCGCCCGGCCGCGTCGGTGCCGACCGCCTGGATGTGCCCGTCGGCCTGGGGGGCGATCCAGACGTCCTCCCAGGCGGGCGGGATGACCAGCGCCCGCACCCGGTTGAGGATCTCCGGGTCGCGCAGCCGGGTGCCGTCGGCCGCGTAGTAGCAGAAGCCCTTGCCGCAGCGCCGTCGGCGGATGCCGTCGGCGGTCAGGTCGCTGCGGATCAGACCCTCGATGACATCGGCGGCGGTCACGTAGCCTCCCCGGATCCGACGTGGGCGAGCAGGTGGTGCTCGAGGACCGCGCTGGTCAGCAGCTCCTTGTAGCCGACCTCGTCGAAGAACACGGTGAGCCGGTCACCTTCGTCGGCCAGTACCACCCCGCGCCCCCACTCCTGGTGCTCGACCCGCATGGCCGCCCCGAACGAGCCGTGGCCCTGGCCGGCCGGAGTCGATCGTCCGGCGTCGCAGTTGTCGCAGCGCCCGCACGGGTCGTCCATGCCCTGGCCGAAGTAGCGCAGCAGGAAGCGGCGGCGGCAGTCGGTCAGCTCGGCGTAGCGGCGCATCATCTCCACCCGGGACCGCTCGACCGCGCGGTACTGCTCGGCGATCTCGATCGCCCGGGCGGCTGCGTCAGCCGGGCCGGGGCCGCCCGGCACCGGCTCGATCTCGCCGTTGAGGCGCACCGCGCCGGCCGCCTCGAGCAGGTTGAGCAGGCCGGTCAGCCGCCGTTCGGACAGCCCCGAGCATTCCGCCAGGTCGGCCACCGTGATCGGGGTCTGGGTGACCGCCGCCACCTCGGCCAGCAGCGTCTCGTCGGGCAGGCCGCCGCTGAAGAACTGGTGCAGGCCGAGGTCTTCGGCCCGGTAGAACAAGATGGCCTGGGCGGGCTGGCCGTCGCGCCCGGCCCGGCCGACCTCCTGGTAGTACTCGTCGAGCGAGCCGGGGACCGAGGCGTGCAGCACGAACCGCACGTCGGGCCGGTCGATGCCCATGCCGAACGCGCTGGTGGCCACGATCGACGCGCCGTGGGCGAAGATCTCCTGGGTCTCGTCCCGCTGCCCGCGGGACAGGCCCGCGTGGTAGGGCCGCAGGCCCAGCTGGTCCGCGTACTGCTCGGTCTCCGCCCGGGTCGCCGCGTAGACGATGCCGGTACCGGCCAGCTGCCCGGCCGTCTCCAGCACGGCCGCTTCCTTGTCCCCGGCCTCGTGGAACAGCCGGGCCGCGAGGTGGATCTCGGGCCGGTCGAACCCCCGGATGACCTGGGCCGGGTGCTGCAGGCCGAGCCGCCGGACGATCTCCTCGCGGACCGGCGGGGCGGCCGTGGCGGTCAGCGCAGCCACCACCGGGCGCGGCTCGAGCACCGCGATCACGTCGATGATGCGCAGGTAGTCGGGCCGGAAGTCGTGTCCCCAGGCGCTCACGCAGTGCGCCTCGTCGACCGCCAGCAGCCGCGGTGGCGTCTGCACCAGCACCGCCCGGACGTCCTCGCGGGCCAGCTGCTCGGGGGCCAGGAAGATGAAGGCGGTCTCGCCCGCCCGCAGCAGGTCGTAGGCGGCCGCCCGGTCGCGCTCGGAGGTGCTGCCGTTGACGGTCGCGGCCGTCAGCCCGTGCCAGGCCAGGTGCTCACGCTGGTCCCGCTGCAGCGACAGCAGCGGCGACACCACCACCGCCGGGCCGTCCAGCGCGATCGCGGCCAGCTGGTAGACGGCGGACTTGCCGGCCCCGCTGGGCATGACGGCCAGGCAGTCGCGCCCGGCCGCCAGCGCGGTCACCGCGTCCTGCTGCCCGGGCCGCAGGGCCGGGTAGCCGAAGACGCCGGCGGCGATCTTCGCGATGTCGCGGGTGCTGGACGTGGCCGGGCTCCTCACGGGCGGGAACTTCCCTGCGGTCCCCGGTCCTAACCGGTGACCCGGGTTACCTGATCAGATTGTCCAGGTAATGGGTGATCGGCGCGAGCCCGGTGTCCCGCCAGGCCAGGAACAGCAGGGCGGCGGTCAGCAGCGGGGTGACGATCCAGTGCTCGGCGAACTTGCCGGTGGTGAACTGCAGGCCGTCCGGCAGCAGGTGGAACTCCTCCCGGCTGACCGGGTAGACGACCGGGCAGCCGCCGTGGGTGAGCATGTCACCGGCGATGTGGGCGGCCGCCCCGAGCGCGATGCACAGCGGGGTCAGCGCCAGGCCGACGTTGAACCAGATCATGGCGGCGGCCGCCGCCACCCCCAGCGCGTCGCCGTGGTGCCCGCCCACGTGCAGTGCGGCCAGCGCGGCCGACAGCAGCAGCGACAGGAATACCCCGAGCGCGATCTTCCCGGCCAGCGAGTGGTCGTAGTGGGCCGCCGCCCAGGCGCCGGCCGTGAACACCACCACCCCGATGATGCTGTGGGTGCCCTTGCGGTGGCCGCCGCTCAGGTGGTGCACGATCCAGGCGAACGTCTCGGTCAGGAACCCGTAGGAGCGGGCGATGGTGGAGCCGGGCTCGTCGATGTCCGGCAGCACCCCCGCGCCCGCCGTCAGTACCAGGCCGGCCAGCAGCCCGGCCGGGGTGACGTGCAGCAACGGCGCCACCGCGGTGAAGGCGACGGCCCCGGTCAGCGCGTGATCGTGACCCAGCATGACCGACCACCTCCGGCTGCCCATTGTGAGAGAAGCGGCGGGCCGGATCACGGTGACACGCGGCGGATGGGGCGGACCCGTTACAGTCATGGCTGTGACCTGCGAGTTCTGGATGCACGGTTTCCCGGTGCCGGGCCAGACCGACCGGCTGGCGGCGCGGGCCGAAGAGCTCGGGTTCGACGGGCTGCTGCTGGCCGACAGCCAGAACCTGGTGGGTGACCCGTTCGTCGAGCTCGGGCGGCTGACCAGGGCCACGTCCCGCCTCGGCCTCGGCACCGGCATCGTCAACCCGGTCACCCGTCATCCCGCCGTGGTCGCCTCGGCGGTGGCCAGCGTGCAGGCCGAGTCGGGTGGCCGGGCGGTGCTCGGCCTCGGACGGGGCGATTCCTCGCTCAGCCAGATCGGCCTGAAGACGCCCACCACCGATCAGCTGGCCCGGTTCACCGAGCGGGTGCGCGGCTACCTGCGCGGTGAAGAGGTCGACCTGGATGGCCGGCCGAGCCGGATCGCCTGGATCGCGGCCGCCGGCCTCACCCCGCCCCCGGTCGAACTGGCCGCCACCGGGCCCCGGACCATCGCGCTGGCGGCCATCGCCAGCGACCGGGTCATGCTCACGCTGGGGGCCGACCCGGACCGGATCCGCCCCGCGATCGAGCTGGCCCGGTCGGCCCGCGCCGCCGCCGGGCTGCCCCCCGATCAGCTGCGGGTCGGGGCCTACCTCAACGTCGGCTGCCATCCCGACCAGCAGGTGGCCCGGGATCTGGTGCGGGGCAGCGCGGCCATCTTCGCGCGGTTCTCGGCCTTGAGCGCGGCCGCCGCGGGCGGGCTGGACCGTCACGACGGCCAGGTGGTGGCGGCGGCCGGGGCCGGCTACGACCGGAGCCGCCACGGCCTGGCCCGCGCCTCGTCGGCCGGAGCGCTCGACGATGAGTTCCTCGACCGGTTCGCGGTGGTCGGGCCGCCGCCGCGCTGCGCCGGCCGGCTGCGCGAACTGGTCGCGCTGGGGCTGGACCGGGTCGTCCTGGTGCCCGGCTCCCGGGACAGCGACCCGGTCCTGCTCGACCGATCGAATGAAACCCTGGCCCGCGAAGTGCTGCCCGCGGTCAGGCAGACCTTTTAATTCTGGAGGGGGACAGAGCCATGAGCGGTCACACCGTCAGCGATTATCTGCTCGGCCGGCTGGCCGAACTGGGGGCCGACACGATCTTCGGGGTCCCCGGCGACTACACCCTCCAGTTGCTCGACCACATCGTCGACCACGACCGGGTCGGCTGGACCGGCTGCGCGAACGAGCTGAACGCCGGCTACGCGGCCGACGGCTACGCCCGGATCCGCGGCATCGGCGCGCTGTGCACCACGTTCGGGGTCGGCGAGCTGAGCGCGATCAACGCGATCGCCGGCAGCTACGCCGAGTACGTCCCGGTCGTCCACATCGTGGGCGCGCCCGCCAGCGGGGCCCAGGCCGCCCAGCGGATGGTCCACCACTCGCTCGGCGACGGGGTCTTCTCCCACTTCCTCGACATGCACGCCCCGGTGACCTGCGCGCGGGCGGTGCTCATGCCCGGCAACGCGGCCGCCGAGATCGACCGGGTGCTGGTATCGGTGCGGGACCACCGGCTGCCGGGCTACCTGCTGCTGCCCGCCGACCTGGCCGAGGCGCCCTGCCCGCCGCCGGACGGCCCGCTGCCGGCCCCGGTCCCGATCACCGATCCGGACACCCGGGAGGCGTTCACCGACGCTGCCCGCCGCCTGCTGGCGACCGCCCGCAGCCCGCAGGACGTGGGCCTGCTGGCCGGGCTGCTGGTGCACCGGCTGTCGGCCACCGCCCAGCTCAGCGCCGTGCTCGGAGCGGGCCCGGTGCCCTACGCCAGCACCTTGTGGGCCAAGAGCGTGGTGGACGAGGACACTCCCGGCTTCGCGGGCATCTACGCCGGGGCGATCAGCGACCCGCCCGCCCGGGCGGCGATTGAGAACTGCCGCGCGCTGATCCTCGCGGGCGTCCAGTTCACCGACCTCAACAGCGGGTTCTTCACCCAGCGGGTCGACCGGCCGCACACCATCGAGCTGGCCGCCGCCACCGCCAGCGTCGGGGCCGCCACCTTCGCCCCGCTGGCGCTGCCGGATGCGCTGGCGGCGCTGGCCCCGCTGGTGGCCGAGCTGCCGTCAGCGGCGACCCGGACGCCCCGCTGTCCCAGGCCGGCCTGGGCGAGACCGTCGCCGCCCACCTGCAGGCCGGGGACATCGTCCTCGCCGACCAGGGCACCGCGTTCTACGGGGCCGCCACCTACCGGCTGCCGGCCGGGGTCACGTTCGTCGGCCAGCCGCTGTGGGCCTCGATCGGCTACACGCTGCCCGCCCTGCTCGGCGCCTGCCTGGCCGACCGCTCCCGCCGGGGGGTGCTGCTGATCGGCGACGGCGCCGCCCAGATGACCGTCCAGGAGCTGTCCACCGTCGCCCGCCAGGACCTGCGGGCCACCGTCATCGTCCTCGACAACGACGGCTACACGGTCGAGCGGGCCATCCACGGCCCCGAGCAGCCCTACAACGACATCGCCGCCTGGGACTGGACCGCCTTCGGGGCGGTGTTCGCGGCGACCGGGGCGCCGGTGACCACCACCCGGGCGGCCACGACCGGGGAGCTGGCGTCGGCCCTGGCCGCCGCGGCCACCGCCCCCGGCCTGACCCTGATCCAGGCCACGCTGCCGCCGCTCGACGTGCCCCCGCTGCTGACCGCGCTGGCCCGGGCGGCGGCGGCCGCCAACACCCGTCGTACGGTTAGCTGAGGTGCGCCCAGCGAAGGAGAGGATCATGGCGGCAAACGCGACGTGGAAGCCACCGTCCGAGAGCGAGCAGGAGAGCGGCGACCTGGACGCCGCCCAGCGCAACGAGCTGCCGGAGTCGGCCTACGCGTTCCCCAAGCAGCGCAAGGAGCCGCTGAACTCGGCCAGCCACGTGCGCAACGCCATCGCCCGGTTCGACCAGGTCAAGGACGTCAGCGACGACGACCGGGCGCAGGCGTTCACGAACATCAAGGCGGCCGCCGCCCACTTCGGCGTCGACCTGACCGAGAAGTCGTGGCACGACCTGATGCACTGAGCGGTACCGCTCAGGACGGGGCCGCGGGGCGCATCGAGTGGGTGGGGGACAGCTGCCGCCTGCTGCGCGCCATCGCCGCCGAGTTCACCGGGACCCGGCCGTTCGCCGGGCTGACCATCGGCACCGGCATCCACCTGGAGCCGAAGACGGTGGCGCTGCTGTTGACGCTGACCGCGGGCGGCGCCACCGTGGTCTCGACCGGCAACCTGTCCAGCACCCAGCCGGAGGCGGTGGCCTACCTGCGGGCCCGCGGGGTCGACGTGATCGGCGAGCGGACCACCGACCCGGCCGAGCACGACCGTTACCTGCACCAGGTGCTGGCCCGGCGGCCTGACCTGCTGCTCGACAACGGCGGCGACCTGTTCGCCCGCTGGCTGGCCGACCCCTACCCGGGCCTGCTGGGCGGCACCGAGGAGACCACGTCGGGGCGGCTGCGGCTGCGGCCGCTGGCCGGCCAGCTGGCCCGGCCGGTGCTGGTCATCAACGACAGCCCGATCAAGCAGTTCGCCGAGAACGAGCACGCGGTCGGGCAGAGCGTGCTCGAGTCCTACCTGCGCATCACCAACCGGATGACCAACGGCCGCCGGGTCACCGTGTTCGGCTACGGCGCCTGCGGCCAGGGGGTGGCAGCCAACTTCCGCAACGCCTACGCGCAGGTCGCAGTGGTCGAGGTCGATCCGGTGGCCCGGCTGCGGGCCAGCCTGGACAGGTTCGCGGTGCCGGACCGGGCGGCGGCGCTGCGCCGGGCCGACGTGGTGGTCACCGTGACCGGAGCCGAGTCGGTGGTGACGGCGGCCGACCTCGCCCTGCTGCGCGACGACGTGATCCTGCTCAACGCCGGCCACTTCCCGCGCGAGATCGCGGTCGACTCGATCGCCGCGTCTGACCAGGTGGCGGACCGGGCCGCGACGGCCGACGGGATCAGCACGTTCCGGCTGACCGACGGCCGCCGCGTCCACCTGCTGACCGGCGGCCACATGGTCAACCTGTCGGGCCCGCGCCCGCTCGGCAACACGATCGAGTCGATGGACCTCGGCTTCGCGCTCCAGTCCCGCTGCCTGGAGGCGGTGGCCCGCGGCGCAGTCGGCGCCGAGCAAGCGGTGGTCGCGGTACCCCGCCCGATCGACGAGGCGGTGGCCACCGCGTTCCTCGGCCTTTACGGAGGTCCGGGCAGTTCGCCTGAAACACTGTCGTTAAATCCTGTTAACGCAGGTCAGTTAGCGTTTTAAGATGGTCCGCTCACCGGACCTCCGGTCTCGGCGCGGAGGCTTGTCAATCAGCTCGAGCAGCATCGGGGCCGTTTATGGCGTTCCTCGTCCGGACCACCGACTTCGCCCAGACCGACCGCGTAGAGATGTGGCGGGACGCCCTGTCGGCGGCATTCGTCCCGTTTGAAGTCACGGCCTTGACCAATGATTTCGAGGGCGAGATCCGCGGCGACATGTTCGGCGGTATCGAGATCGGTGTCTTCTCCTCCGTCAGCCAGATCACCGCGCGGACGCCCCGCATGATCAGCTTGTCCGACCAGGACTACTACAAGCTCGGTGTCCAGCTGGATGGCGAGTGCGTCGTCCGGCAGGACGGCCGGGAGACGGCGCTGACGCCGGGCGATCTCACGATTTACGACTGCACCCGCCCGTTCGAGCTGATCTTCGGCGGATCGTGGCGGATGATCGCCCTCATGTTCCCCCGCCCCCTGCTCCGGCTGTCCCCTCAGGCCATGGCCGACCTCACCGCGCGCCGGCTACCCGGCAGCCGGGGCGTGGGCGCGCTCACCTCGTCTCTCCTGATCTCCCTGGCGGATCATCTGGAGCAGATCCCGCAGAGCTCGGCGGAACAGCTCGCGGGCAGCATCCTCGACCTCACCGCGACCTTGCTCAGCGCGGAGAGCGGGGCCCACCCCGCGGCGGTGATGGATCACCACCACCGGAGCCTGCTCCTGCGGATCAAGGACTTCATCGAGGCTCACCTGGGTGATCCGGATCTGACCCCCGACCTGATCGCGGCGGCCCACAACGTCTCGGTCCGCCAGCTTTACAAGCTGTTTGAAGCCGAGGGATCGGCGCCGGCGCGTTACCTCCGCGAGCGGCGGCTGGTGCACTGCGGTCAGGATCTGCGCGACAGCACCCAGCTCCATCAGCCGATCAGTGCCCTGGCGGCCCGCTGGGGTTTCGACAACTTCAGCCATTTCAGTCGCATGTTCAAGGCCAGCTTCGGCGAGTCTCCTCGTGACTACCGGCGGGCCGGCCTCGCGCCGCATGGGCGCCTCGAACTGGACGGCCGCGACCACCGCACCCGCGAAGCGGCGTCCTGGCCCTCCTGGTCGGCCGCCGACCGGGGATCGTGCCGGGAAGTGCACAAGTCGTGCAGGGACGCGTAAGAGCTGGGCTGGTATTCCTGCGAGCATGGGAATCAGGTGATAGCGCCGCTGGCTGAAGGGATATAGCCGGGTGATTATTGACACTGAGTGCCATGTTCTGTTCCGCACCTTCCCGCGCGAGAGCAATCCGGCTCGCCCGCTGACTACGCGGGCGTCATGGCATGAGTATTCAGGGGATCTCTTCGCGGCCGAGATGGAACGATCCGGTGTCGATAAAGGTTTCCTCATCAGTTATGACGCTGATGATATCCGCTGGTATCTGGAAGAAACCGAGGGCGGCGACACGACCGATTTTTTCGGCGGCCGCAAATACACCCTGGAGTCGGCGGTCAAGAAGTACCCGGAACGTTTTCTGTGGTTTGCGACACTGAAGAATCCTACCCGGCCCGACACGCTCGCCCGCATGCAGAAGGATTTCGCTGACGGGGCGCTCGGTATGAAAATATTTCCGGCGTATTCGCAGCTGCCGCTCGACGACCCTTCCTACTTCTCGATGTACCGCGCTATCGCCGAGGAAGGGCGGCGGATAATCTTCTCCTTCGAGGACACGGTGCCCGGGAAGACGCCGGACGTGGCCGACTACTGGCACCAGCTGGACGGGATGCTGGCCGAGTTCCCGACGATCAAGGTCCAGATCAATCATGCCGGTGCGGGTAACCCGGACGATCCGGTATCGGAGCCGCGTAACCCCGAGGCCCGGCTGATCTTCGATGTCGTCGGCCGGCACGACAACGTCTGGCTGTCCACCGCCTACCTGGGCAAGGTGTGGGACGACGAATCGGAGTATCCCTACCACAACTACCTGGCCCGGCTGGAGGCGCTGCGGGACGGGGTGGGGGCGAGCAGGCTCTTCTGGGCTACTGACTGGCCCTGGCTGGAGGCCTACCAGAATTACCCCCAGGCGGTGAACTGCATCACCCGGCATGCCTCGTTCTTCACCGACGACGAGCGGCGTGCCTTCCTGGGCGAGAACGCGTTCGATTTCGTGAAAGAGCTGCTCCCCAGCTACGAGCGGGCGAGGATCTTCGGCCGGGGGACCTCTTGACCTTCACCGTCGTCGCGCGCTGCCCCCAGACCAAGAGGCTCGGCGTGGTGATGGCCACCAGCTCTCCGGCCGTCGGGAACCGTTGCCCGGTGGTGCGCCCCCGGATGGGAGCGGCCAGCGTTCAGCTCATCGCGGATCCGCGTCAGACGGCGCTGGCCGGGCGGCTCATCGACCTCGGCTACTCGGCGCCGAAGGTCCTGGCTGAACTGTGCGCGAGCGACCCGAACATCGAGCGTCGGCAGATCGGCATCGTCGACAGCTACGGCAGCACCGCCGCCTTCAGCGGGCCGGACGACACCTGGTACAGCGGCCACGTCGAGGGCGGCGATTTCGTCGCCATGGGCAACGGGATCGTCAGCGAAGCCGTGGTCGGCGCGATGGCGGACTCGATGACCGGCAGCGCGGGCACGGAGCTGGCCGACCGGCTCATGGCGGCGGTGGAGGCCGGTGCCCAGGCCGGCGGGGAGAAGAAGGGCCAGTTCTCCGCGGCCATGCTCGTCTACGGTGATGAGCCTTTCGCCGAAGTCGATCTGCGCGTCGATTATCACGAGGGCGCCGTCAAGGAGCTACGGCGAATCTATGACTGGTTCCGGCCCCTGATTCCGTACTTCGTCGAACGCTCGTACGACCCGTACATCATTGACGCGGATTCCTACCGAAAATCGGTGGCCGGTTAGCCGGCCTGGCTGGTCGGGCCCCGATCATGCCGGGAGGTGCACGAATTGTGCAGGGACGCGCAAGAGCGGCGCGGCCATTCCTGCCAGCATGAAACAAGAACGCGGCCACGCCGCCGTTCCGAGTCGCGGCAAAGTGTTTTCGCAAATACGTCGCGATGCTCGCGGTAGGGTCATCTGCTCGGCGTTGAGGAATGACTCCGCCCGGATCCCAGTTCGCACGCGGTCGATGGCCGGTAACGCCGGAGCGGTCGCCAAATTTCGAGGTGGTGAATGCCGTGAGTAGTCCCCCGTCGCAAGCGGTGGCGCCTGACCTGTCGGCGGAGTCGTACGCCGAGGGCGCCCGCGATGACTACACGACCAGCGCGGTGCCGTTGTCGGCTCGCCGGTCCACGCTGAACATGACCCTGGTGTGGATCACCGGCAATGCGGCCTTCTCCACGCTCTACACCGGCTATTCGCTGTACCAGGGCGGCTTCAGCCTGGCCGACATGCTGATCGCCAGCCTCGTCGGCGACGCCATCCTGGGCATCTACTGGTTCTTCGCGGCCTACCTGGGATCACGCTTCGGCCAGACCGAGACCCTGCTGGCGCGGACGTTCCTCGGCCGGAGCGGCTCGATGGTGGTCTCCGCGCTCATCATCATCGCCTCGGTCGGCTGGTATTCGTTCCAGGCCAACCTGCTCGGTATCGCGATCTCCTCGCTGGCCGGCGTATCGGGCGACGTCAAGATCATCTCGCTCGGGGCCGGGATCATCATGATGTTCAACAATGCGTTCGGGTTCCGGAGCGTCAGCGCCTGGGCCAAGTGGATCGCGGCGCCGATCCTGATCCTGTGGGTGCTGTGGGCCTTCGCCAAGGTATTCGTCGAGACCCCGTCCTCCCAGCTGTACGCGACCCCGCACGTCGCGGCCGCGGTCGGTTTCGGCGTGGCCGTCAGCACCTTCATCGGCGCCGTGATCTGGGGATCCGAGCCGGACTTCTGGCGCTGGTCGAAGCCGAAGCCGAAGGCGTCCATCATCCCGATCGTGGTGGCCCTGATCCTCGGTAACGTGCTGTTCCCGCTGGCGGGCGCGGCCCTGGCCGCGTCGAAGAACATCACCGATTTTGGCCATGTGATCAGCTACATCACCAGCTACACGCTGGGCTTCGCCGCCATCGGCATCATCATCTTCGTGATCACGCAGGTCGCGACCAACGACCTGAACCTCTACGAAGTCGTGACCGCCGCGAAGAACCTGTTCAAAGGCCCGCGGATCGTCTACGTGGTCATCTTCGGGCTGATCGGATCGGTCTTCGCCTACTTCCAGGTGATCAACCACTACACGACCATCGCCGAGCTGACCGGCGTCCTGGTGCCGTGCGTCACGGTCGTCATGATCCTCGACGCCTTCGTCGTGCCCCGGCTGTTCGGTATCAGTCGTCCGGTCGGCACGGTGACGGCCTGGGCCTCAGCCGGCCTGGCCAACGTGCCCGGCCTGGTCGCGATCGCGGCCGGCCTGATCGTGGGCGGGTTCACCGGCGGGATCTTCACCGCCAGCACGACCTGGGGTATCGGACCCCTGCAGGCGTGGGCCGCGACCACCGTCGTGTACCTGGCCGGAGTCGCCGTCGTGAAGGCGCTGACCCAGGGCGAGACCAGGGACCGTCTGCTCGGCTTCCCGCTCACGGCCCGGACCGTGACCCCGGATCCGGAAGACGCCGCTGCCGGTTTGCCGGCTCAGCCCGGCCCCACCGTGGCCGGGGCCCCGTGAGCGGTCCAGCTCCCGTCACCCGGCGATCCCACCGAAAGGAATCCTGACATGCCGATCGAACCCAACTTCAACGAACTGCTCACCGTGGCCAAGAAGGCGCAGATAGTGGAATCAGGCGGTCCCCAGCCGCCCTGGGCCGAATTCCCGGTCGCCGAGTACGAGGCCCGCTACGCCAAGGCGATCGCCCTGATGGAATTTCTTGATCTCGACGCGCTGCTGATCACGCAGGAGGAGAACGTCCGCTACTTCTCCGGTTACCTGTCCATCCTGTGGTGCTCGAAGTTCCGGCCGTACGTCGTGATCCTGCCGCGAGACCGGGCGGCCGGCCCGGCCCTGATCCTGCCCAAGCAGGAAACCGGCAACGGGACGGGCACGTCGTGGATAGCCGACCAGCGCTACTACCCCGACCAGGACGACCCCATTCCCTACGTTCTGGACGCACTGGCCGACAAGGGCCTGGCCCGGCCGAAGGTGGCTATCGGGGCCGAACTCGGTTTCGGCGTCCGGCTGGGCATGAACTACGAGCAACTGTCCTACCTCAGGACCGGGTTGCCGGGCCAGATCACCGACGGTACGGCCGCGATCCAGACCTGCCGGATGATCAAGTCTCCCGGCGAGGTGGCCAAGCTCCGCCGGGCCTGCGAGATCTCCCAGATCGGTACCGAGGCGGGCTTCAGTGCACTGCGGCCGGGCATGACCGAAAAGGAGCTGATGGCCATCGTCTGCTCGGCGATGTACGCCGCGGGCGCGGAGCCGGGGACCCGGCCGAGCTTCTTCGGCTGTACGACGGGCGGCGACTACACGATGGTCAACGGGCTGGCCAAGAACCACGTGCTGCAGGAGGGCGACCTCGTGATGATCGACGGCGGCGCCGTGTTCGAGGGTTACGCGACCGACTACATCCGGCAGGCCGCGGTGGGCGGCGCCACCAGGGAGCAGCTCGACTACTACGCGATCGCGCTGGAGGCCAACAGCGCCGCGATCGCGGCGATCAAGCCTGGCGTCACCGGGGCTGACGTCTACGAGGCCGGCATGTCCGTGTTCAAGAGCCAGGGCGTCTACGATTTCAATCAGCTGACGATCGTCGGGCACGGCGTCGGCATGGACGTCCACGAAGTGCCCTGGCTGGGCGAACGCGACACCGTCTACACGTCGGGCACCGTGCTGGAACCGGGCATGGTCGTGTGCATTGAGCCCGTCTTCGCGGGCTACAACGATCCCGACTGGAAGAAGGGGATCTGGATCCAGGAGGACAAGGTCCTGGTCGCCGACAATGGCCCGGAGATCCTCACCACCAACGTGAGCAAGGAGCTGTGGGTTCAGGCCTCCTGACCCGGTCCGCCGCGCCGAGCCGCCACACGTAGCCTGTGGGTCAGGTGTTGGCGGCCGACGTGGCGGTGGGAGCCGGGATGGACCTGAACGAGCTGGTCGACTCGATGCGTGAGCATCTGCCCGCCTACGCCGACGAGATCACCGCTCAGGTCTGGGGAGTGCTCGGCTACGACGACGAGCACATGAGCCGAGCCGATCTCGCCGACCGGGTGGAACCCAGCCTGCGGCTCATCCTGCGGCTGATGCTGCAGAACGATGGACCGGCCGAGGACGCTCTTCACCATGCCGCCACCATCGGTGAGGCCCGGGCGCTGCAGGGGGTTCCGGTCGATGCCGTGCTGTACTCGTGGATGGCCGCGCAGCGGCTGCTGCTGGCCAAGATCCTTGATCATGCGGACGAGTTGTCGCCGCCCGACCTGCGTGACGCGACCACCCGGCTGCTGACCGGTATCGAGTCGCTGACCTGGCACTCGGTCGAGTCCTACCGGCAGACCCAGGGCGCGGTGAGCATGTCCTATGACGGCCCGACCGCTGACCTGGTGGCTGCCCTGGCCGGTCCCGAACCACCGGACGCGGTCGAGGTGGCGAGGCAGGCACGCCTGGTCAACGCGCGGGCCGATGTGCCCTACACGGCGGTCGCCGTGGGCAGCCAGTACGGTCTGCCCGGGTTGCTGCCGGCGCAGCGGCACATTCATCGAATCCTGCGGGCCCAGCTACGCGACCGCGTGCTCGTCGGGCAGGTGCAGCAGTTCGCGCTGATGCTGGTGCCTACCATCCATGATCGCGGTCGCATCGACCACCTGCTGCAACGCGCGCTCCAGGACGAGGTCTGCCCGCGCGGCACGCTGATCGGCCGGGGCGAGACGGTGGCGTCCCTGGCGGAGGTGGGCTCGTCGATCCGCCAGTCGTCGCAGGCGGCCGAGGTCGCCGGGCGGCTGCGGCGCTATGACCGGGTGGTCAGTTTCCTCAACGTCATCCCCGAGGTGCTGCTGCTGCGCAACCCCGAACTGGTGGAGTCACTGCTGGTCTCCCGGCTTGAACCGCTGCAGGGACGCCCCGAGCTGGTCGCGACCCTGCAGGCTTTCCTGCGTAACCGGCTGTCGGTGCGCCGCACGGCGACCGCTCTGACCACGCATCCGAATACCGTGCTGTACCGGCTCAAACGGCTACGGGAGAGCCTCGGCCGTGACTTCGACGACGTCGAGGCCCTCGTCGACCTTGTGCTGGCCCTGCGCGCGGCCGAGCTGTCCAGCGCCGAGGAAGATGCCGGGCCGGTCAGCCGAGCAGCCGACTGAGCCGGGCCAGGACCTGCGCCGCGTCGCCGGGCCGCCCGCGGTTCTGTACCACCAGCGAGTCGGCCCCCGCCGCGGCGAAGGCCGCCATTCCGGCGCGGATGCCGGAGTCGTCCCCGGCCAGGCAGAATCGGGTCAGCAGCTCGTCGCTGACCAGGTCGGTGCGTGGTGCGCCGCTGACCCACCCCGCGCGCAACTGCGCGGCGAGCTCCGGCCCGATCCCGGCGACGCTGGTGATCGGCTGGTCACCGTGCACGCCCAGGTAAGTGGCCACGAACGGCCGGATCCGGTCCCGGGCCAGCGCGGCGTCATCGTCGAGGCTGACGCCGACGAGCACGTCCAGGCGTGGCTGCGGGCCGACCACGGTGCGGACCCAGCGGACGTACTCCGGGGACGAGAGCGCCGACAGCAGCAATATGTCGGCGCTTTGAGCGCTGGCCCGCAGTGCCCGCTCGCCTTTCACGCCCAGCGCGATGGGGATGGGGCCGGGCGGGGTGAAAGCCAGCTGGGCCGCGAGCCGCTGGCCGTTCCACTCCTGGTCAACTGGCTTGCCGCCGAGTGCGGCGCGGATGATCGTCACCGAGCCGAGCAGGTGGCCGAGCGGCCGCTCGAACGGCAGCCCGAGCTGTTCGCCCATCCACCGCGCGTTGCTTGCCCCGAGCCCCAGCAGCACCCGGCCGGGACCGATCTCGGCCAGGGCCGCCGTCTCCATGGCGGTCAGGACCGGATGGCGGGTCCACGGGTTGACCACCCCGATGCCGACCCGGATCCGCTGGGTCACGGCGAGGACCGCGCCGGCGACGGCGAACGCGCCACGCTCGAAGTAGTCCTCGGTGAGCCACATGTCAGCTACCGGCAATGCATCGCACGCACGGGCCAGGGCCAGGACTTCCGCTGCGGGCGCGCGGCCGTTGGCGGCGACGGCCAGTCTCATGAGACGGCGCCCTCCAGTACCGCTTTCAGCGCTGGCAGCTCGGAGTCGATGACGGGGACGTCCGGCAGCTGGGCTGCGGTGGCGTCGACGTCCTTGAGCCCGCTGGAGGTAGCCACGCACACGACCCGGTCGGAGGAGCTGACCTGGCCCTGGTCGGCCAGCGCCCGCAGGCCGGGCAGGCAGATGGCCGCGGTGGGCTCGGCGTAGAGCCCGACAGTGCTGGCCAGGTGGCGCTGAGCGGCCAGGATGGCGGCATCATCGGGTACCGCGGTGGCCGTTCCGCCACTGGCCTGCAGGGCCCGCAGGCCCTGAACGGTGGCGATCGGCGTCCCGATCGAGAAGGCGACCGTCCCCGGGGCTGGCACCGCCACCGGGGCGGGCGGCTGCTCGGCCAGGGCCGCGCGATAGGCGCCGAACGGGTCCACCGCGATCATCCGCGGCAGGCGGTCAATCACCCCGAGGGCCAATAGATCGGCGAAGCCACGCTGGATGCCGACCAGCCCGTCGCCGTAGGCGGCCGGCACCACGACCGCGGTGGGCGGCTCGGGAAGGTCGCGGATGATCTCGTAGGCGATGGTCTTGTAGCCGTCCACTCCGAACGGGTTGGAGCCCAGGGGCGGATTGCGGAAGCCGGACAGCGGAGTCCAGCCCCACCGGGCTACCGCTTCGGACAGCACCTTCCAGCGTTCGGGTGCGGTCCGGAAGGCGACGACGGTCGCGCCGTAGGACTGCATGAGGGTCTTCATGCTCCGGGGGACCGAGGCCATCGTCAGCACCACGCAGCGTAGCCCGGCCGCGGCGGCGTAGGCGGCCGTAGCGGCGCCGTGGTTGCCCGACGTGGCCAGCGCCACCGTGTGCGCGCCGCGGGCCCGGGCCACGGTGATCGCCACCGCGGCCAGCCGGTCCTTGTAGGACCAGGTGGGGTTGCGGGTCTCGTCCTTGAACAGCAGCTGGCCGACTCCGAACTCGTCCGCCAGACCCGGGGCCGCGAGCAGTGGCGTACCGCCTTCATACAGGCTGACCGGCACCGCGTCGTCGGGTACGGGCAGCAGATCGCGCCACCGGAAGATGCCGGGTTCACCGGCATCCTCGCTGAGGCCGGCGCGGCCGCCGAGGTCGTAACGGGGCAGCAGGTTGGCGGACCAGCCGCCGGCGGTGCAGGCCGGGCAGCCTGCCCACGGCGCCAGGTCGTCAGTCTCGGTCCCGCACCGGACGCAGACGAGCCGTTCCGTGTAGGCGTTCACGCCGGGATGACGCGCAGCGTCCGGTCGGTGTCGGTGAACGACACGGCCCCGTCCTCGGTCACGGCCACGGTGTCCTCGACCATCATCCCGCCCCAGCCGAGTTCGTAGTACGGCGTCTCGAAGCAGTAGGTCATGCCGGCCAGCAGCGGGGCGTCCACCCCGGCGGCGATGATCGGATGCTCGTAGACCTCGGCGCCGATGCCGTGCCCGCAGTGCTGACGGCGGTAGCCGCTGATTCCGCCGGCTTCGACGGTCTTCATGCCCAGCGTGAACAGGTCACCGGCGTTCGCGCCCGCCTTGACGGTGTCGAGCTGGGCCTGCTCGGCCGCGTAGATCGCGTCGTAGCGGCTCTGCTGCCGGGCCGTCGGCGGGCCGACGACCGCGGTCCGGCCGATGTCGGACCAGTAGCCCTCGTAGAGGCAGCCGACGTCGAAACGGACCAGGTCGCCGGGCTGGATCGCGCGGTCCGTGGTCAGAGCGTCAGCCAGCGCCGACCGGGGGCCGCTGGTGACGATGACGAACTTGGGTACGGCGTCGCCTTCGACCATCGTCCCCGCCACCAGCCGGGCCAGGTCCCGCTCGGTCATCCCAGGGGTGGCGGCGGCCACCGCCCGGTCGATACCCTGCACGGCCAGCTCGGCCGAGTGCCGCAGCAGAGCCAGCTCGGGTTCGGTCTTGCGGGCCCGGACCGAGCGCGCCCAGACGGTCGCGTCGACGACGCCGGCCCCAGCCGGCAGACTGGCTCGAACCTCGTCCTCGTTCGGGCCCAGCCCGGCGCCGTCGAGGCCGATCCGCTCCGACGTCACCCCCAGCTGGCCGAGGGCCACGGCCACCGCCTCGGCCAGCGAGGCGTGGCGGTCAGCCCAGGTCGAGGGTGCCTCCCCGGTCGGCGACGCGAAGTAGAACCGGCCGAACGCGACGATCTCCTCGGGTGGGATGCCGAAGTCGATGGCGGGCGCCGAGTCGGCGACCGGCAGCACCAGCCGCCGCGCGTCCGGCGTGATGATGGCCGCCATCGGGTGGACGGCCGCCATCTGGGCCACCGGGGTCATGTAGCCGGTCGCGTACATCACGTTGACAGCCGACGTCGCGATGAACACGTCGAAGTCGGCCGTGGACAGCGCGTCCATCAACCGGTCCGTCCGGGCCGCGATCAAGGACGGCACAGGCAGTCTCCCTTGGGTCGTTCGAGCCAGATGGTGCAATTCAGAACCGGGCCATGACCTCGTCCCGGAACAGGCGTATCTGCTCCGCGGTCTCGGTCATCGTGTTGGCCGCGAACAGCAGGCCAGCCAGGCAGTCGACGCCGGCTGCCTGGTAGCGCCGGACCTGATCGGCGATCTGGTCCGGGGTGCCGATGAGGTTGCGGAGGGCGAAGTCCCCGATCCGCTGGTCCTTCAGCGTGGACTTCGACAACGAACGCATGTGGGTGTAGATGTGCGAGGACTCGAACTGGGCCCGGGCCGCCTCGGCGGTGGCGCCGACCGCCACGCCCAGCTGCAAGGCGACCTCGAAGCCGGCGGGCAGCTCGCGGCCGGAGTCAGCCGCGGTCTTCCGGATCTCGCTGATGCCGCCCGCCACCTCCTCGGGCGTGAGGCAGGCGGGCAGCCAGCCGTCACCCAGCCGGGCGGCCCGATCCTTGGAGCCGGGCGAGTTACCCCCGGAAAGGATCGGCAGCGGCGTCTGCCACGGCTTGGGGAACGACTCGACGTCGGCGAAGCGGACGTATTCGCCGTCGAAGCTCGCCCGCCGCTCGGTGAACAGCAGCCGCAGGCTGCGGATCGCCTCCTCGGCGTACCGGCCCCGGTGCAGCGCCACTCCCGGATGGAGCGCCTCGAACTCTTCCCGGTAGGCACCGATACCCACGCCGGCCACCAGCCGCCCGCCGCTCAGCTGGTCGAGGGTGGCCAGTTGCTTGGCCGCCACCACCGGATGGCGGAACGGCAGCACGATCACGCAGGTGGCCAGCCGCACCCGGCTGGTCTTGGCCGCGACGAAGGCGAGGTACTCGAGCGGGTCGTAGTAGCGGGGCGGATTCTCGAACCGGGCCTGGACGTAGCGCTGGCTGGCGATGTGGTCGTTGCCCCATACCGAGTCGAAACCGAGTTCCTCCGCCATGATCGCAAGCTCGACCGCTTCGCCGACGGATGCGTAGGGCACCGGGTACATGAGTCCCTCGGTGGCGGTAGGGACACCCACGCCGAATTTCACCAGATCTGACACCGTCCTCCCGGACTCGGGCAGCCAGCAGATTCCCCGTCCTCTCCGGGCGGTGTGCTCAATTTTGAGCCGTACGGCTGGGCCGCGGCTAGGTCGTTAAAATCCGAAATTTTACTCCCGTTTTTGTGACAATCACACAAAGAAAGCGTCGATAGCAATTTCCTTGAATTTTTTAACACAGACGACACAAATCGTATCTAAGCTGCGCTTACTGTTCGCCCAAGCTGCCTGATCCCGAAAGCTTCGAGAAACCGAATATGTGCTGATAGCACAACCAGGCCGATCTGCTTTGCCGTTGCGTGACTGGTGTGCAGGTCCGGTCGTTCCCGTTCGTTGATCACATCGAGGAGAGTCGGATGGTTCGCTGGGAACTCGATCCCCGGCGCAGTGCACTGCTGGTCGTTGACCTGCAGCGCCTGTTCGTCGAGGGCTACCCGCCGATCTCGGCCCCCGAGGGGCCGGCGGTGCTGGAGTCGATGAACAAACTGTCGGCCACCTGCCGCGAGCTCGGGGTGCCGGTGATCTACACCGCCCACGCGCTCCGTCCCGACCTGGCCAACATCGGGATCCTCGAGCAGCAGTTCCCGCCGATGAAGGAGGGGCTGCTGTCCAGCGGCACGCAGGCGGTCGGGATCGACGACCGCTACGTGATCGAGCCGGACGACATCTACCTGGAGAAACCCCGTTTCGGGGCGTTCACCGGCACCGATCTCGAGCTCATCCTGCGCGGCCGGGGAATCGACACGGTGATCATCGGGGGCATCGCCACCAACGTGTGCTGCGAGACCACCGCCCGCGAAGCCAACCACCGCGAGTTCAAGGTGGTCTTCCTGTCCGACGGGACGACCGCGGGCGACTTCCCGGATGCCGGTTACGGCCCGCTCACCTCGGCCGAGGTGCAGAAAGCGACCCTCACCATCATCGCCTACGCCTTCGGCGAGGTCACCACCTGCGACGACGTCGGTGCACGGCTGCGCCAGCACGCCGTCTAATCAGCCCGCGGATCCTCAGCACCAGTATCAGGAGAACACACATGCCCATACAGGAGATCAACCGGCGGACCATGCTGCGGGGAGTGGGAGCGGGCGCGCTGCTGCTCGGCGGCGGCGTCGCCCTGGCCGCCTGCGGCAGTTCGGCCAGCTCGGGCACGGCCGTCAGCAGCACCGGCAGCGCCGGCGCGAAGAGTTTCGGGGCGCTGAACTTCCGCCTCGACTGGATCAAGTACGTGGAGTTCGCCGGCGAGTTCATCGCCGACACCAACGGTTACTACAAGGACGAGGGCTTCAGCTCGGTCAACCTGATCGCCGGCGGGGCCAGCGCGACGCCGGCCGAGACCGACGTCGTGCAGGGCAAGGCCCTGGCCGGGCTGTCCACGCCCCCGATCACCTCGGCCGCGGTCGCCCAGGGGGCGCCGCTGAAGATCATCGGGGCTGTCTGGCAGAAGAACCCCTATTGCATCGTCTACCTGCAGAGCAAGCCGATCCCCAACCCGCAGGCGATGATCGGGAAGCGGATCGGGGTACAGGCGGCCAACACCTCAGCCTGGCATGCCTTCCTCAAGGCCAACGACATCTCGCCGAGCCAGCTGACCACCGTGCCCGTGCAGAGCGACCCGACCGAGCTGACGAGCGGCACCGTGGACGGGTGGTTCGGCTTCATCACCGATGAGCCCAACGAGCTGAAGGTGAAGGGCTACAAGGTCGGCGCCTTCCTGCTGGCTGATTACCACTACCCGCTGGTCGCCCAGACCATCCTGGTGCGGACCGACACCATCCAGAAGAACCGCGCCGCCCTCAAGGGGCTGCTGCGGGCCGAGATCCGGGGCTGGAAGGGCGCCCTCAACTCGCCCACCACC
>Ga0213875_10000947_pt1 | contig 20805 bp, 31 predicted proteins | sample BarmaccomBMRX_R8_FD_160105 | JGI IMG/M metagenome (GOLD analysis project Ga0213875, IMG submission 160105) | Root-associated microbial communities from Barbacenia macrantha in rupestrian grasslands, the National Park of Serra do Cipo, Brazil - RX_R8 | ecosystem: Host-associated > Plants > Roots... | reverse complement strand
GCCGACACTCCGGGCACAGGTGCGGCGCGGCTGAAGGCTGCGGAGGTGGGCAGACTGAGGGAGTCGGTTTCAGAAGAATACACCTCCCGTGAATAGCGGGCAGTTGATCATGCTCTTACAGGACAATAGCCTAAACGGAATGGGTCTGGCATAACGGGGCTGCGGCTGTTGGTGCGACATACGGTTCCTCCTGAGTTGTTAATGGGCTGCGTGAGGCTGTCTTCCAGAGCAGAAAACAGCATACGGTTGCCCCCTCACCGTAGCGTTGAGAGCTGACCGCTGCAACGGCTATTGCTGGCACACAAGAATGCCAAGCCGCTAACCATAAGCAAAGAGAACATTTGGCGGCAGTAGAAAACCCGCCTATCTGTAATTGGTAGGCGGGTCTAAAGAGGGGTGCATTAGTTGACCAGGCATCACTACAGGAGTGGCAGGTCATCCGCGAACAAGGAGCCTTGCCCTGCCGGAGGAGAAGGACTGATACTCTTGCTGCCTTTGCGCCTGCGCTTGAGGATGGGGGCCACGCTCGGCTGTAGCTCGGCATCATGTTCGGTGTCCAGCAGGTAGCCTTGCGCGTGCGGTGGAGCAGCTTCGGTCATGCTGTCGGACAGACGCGCGGCGACGCTAAAGGACTGACTATCAGTTGGGGACATGGCACACGCTGCTTGCTCCTTTGAGGCTTGCTCGTTCGCCTCAGTCGTTCCTGCAACGTCTGCCGGGTACTCCGAGGGAGGAGCCTGTGGTGTTTGGCCGACTTGCGCTAACTCCGCGTCGAGCCAGGGAATGGGACGGGCCAGCCAGGGTGCGTAGAGGTAGGCGTTCACCAAGGTCGCCTTGCATAGCACTCCGTCAATGTCCTGGGCGTACAGGCGCAAAGTGTGATTGCTGGCATGGAGGGGAAAGCGTCCGGTGCCCACGCACGGGTCGAGCATCGTCTCCATCCGGTGATCGTTGCCTGCATCAAAGACCATGCGGGTCATCATCTCGCAGACGGCGTGCGGCGTCACGAAGAAGCCCTGCTTCTGTCCGTAAGATTGCTCACTCAGCAGGTGGCCCAGATAGTCGTGCGGCCAGAGCAGCATCGCATCCACGTTCACCACTTGGTACAGGCGATGGCTGGCTCCGGCACAGCCCGCTGGCTCTTCCGGCAACGTTTTGTGCCCGGAGTGCCCGAAGGCGTAGAGCAGCCAATCCAGGAAGTAGCTGAAGTATTGCCAGTTGCTCCACCCCTGCCAGGAGCCGTGCTGGGGAATGCAGTTGAGGCTGGCTTCCAGCATCTTGAGGGTGCCTGGGTGCGGCGTGCTTAAGAATTCAATCTGTGGGATGGGGGCGTCCGGCAACTGGCCGTTGCCGCAGTTACACTGGCACCAGTAGTCCCACCGCTGCCACAGCCACTCGTCTAAGCGCAGCAGGAGGGGCAGCATCCAGCCGTGCGTTAAATCGCGGCGGATAGTGGGATCAGGCTTCTTGATGGCAAACCCCTCAAAACGCTGGCGGGCGCGGGCGATGCGCTCAGCAATGGCCTCAGGTTGGATGAGAGGATACGGCTCGTTGGGCGTGCCCGAGTCCGGTGGTGCAAGTGGCATATCTGTAGCTACTGCACTGCCAGGGGGTGTAGCGGCGGATGCCAAGGGCGGTGGTATTTCAAGTTGCATAATGCCTCCAAAGAAGGTGTCAACAGCAAAGGCGGGCTGGGAATTATAGCCGCGCTTCGGGGCTACTGTAGGCGCACGGCCATCGATGCGCCAGCGGCGGTGTGCCGGTGCAACAAAGGGGGAGGTGCAACCCGCGGAGGTGCAAGATGCAACTGAGGCTTGCCCGCCATGCGCTTGTGGTCATGGGCATCCTGTCACGGCGCGCAATAGGGCAAAGCAAAAGAAAAGCCCGCACATACTTAATGTGCGGGTAGGGGAAATGTGAGGCGGCAGTAGCGCAGCCTGGAAGCTGCCGAGAGGGCAACATTCGACAGCGCGAGGCCGCTTAGCACGCAACTTCTGTCATCCCTGCCTCAAGCGCAGGCGTTATTCTGGCTTATGGGAGTGTGGCATACCGGAGGGTGGGGTCCGTTGCGTCACGTCACTCCAGCCCAGGCGCAGTAGCAGGAAGGTCACTTCGGCAATTGTGGGGCAGTGATAGCCTTGGGCTAAGTCGCTCAGACCCGTTAACAAGTCTTGGCAGGCCAGTAGCGCGGGCCAGGCTTCGCTGAAAACTTCGAGGCGGGGCACGCCAGCCGTCCGGTAGCGGGCAGCGGGCTGCCTGCCGCTGTTGGACAGATCGTGCCAATTCAGCAGGAATTCCACGCTGGTATTGCCGGGGTCGGGTTCGCGCAGTAGGAGGTTAATCTCTTCAAAGACATGGCTGTAGGGAAGGGCCGAAGGGGCGTACCAGGTCTGGGACACGATGATGAACTCCCGGTGCCAGGTCTCGTAAGCGGCGCGAGGATCAACCGTGCTGCGGGGAGGCGGCGGAGCGCCGCGGTTGGTCAAGGTCAGAGTTCCTTCTGTAGTCATATTATCTCCTGTAGTCATAAATTCACCTGTGGGCCGAATTTCCTTGCGGCACAGATTTATCGGCTAGGGGGTGGCTATGCGGTTGGATCCGGTCGCCCCAGCCGGGCTAAGGCCGCTTCATTCGCAGAACCCGTATTGGCTGTCGCAGTTGGGGCGGTCATCGTCATCGAGTTCCAGCTCATACTGCTGTCCGCCCCGGCTGGTCCGCGACCAGCGCACCACGTCGTCAATGGTGGGCACCTTCATCTCGCCCTGGCGCGTTATGACCGTCTTGCTGCGCTGGCACAGGGGTACCTTGGTGCGGGCGAAGAACGTACTCTGACCGTTAATGGTGTCGAAAGACCGTTCTTCGGCGCGGATTCTCTCGATGCGTCCCGGGAAGTGCCGCGCGATGTGGTGGATCTCGGCCTTGCGGCTCATGATGCAGGGAAAGCAGCCGACGCGCTTGGCTCCCAGGGCATAGAGAGGATTGGGCGGAATACCGTAGCGGGCGTGGATGGCCCACACCTCCTCCAAAGTCCAGTGCAGCAGGGGACGGTACATCTTGCAGCCTAAGTAGCCGTCCCACTGGCGCTCCGGGAGTTGGGCGCGGGCCGGGCTTTCGTCGGCGCGGATGCCGCTGTGGGCGATGACGTCATGGCCCTGAGACAGCAAGGACTGGATGTGGCGCTGGGTGGGCAGCATCTTGAGTTCCTGGGTGCAGAAGCGGGCCTTAGCTGAGGGGAAGCGTTTCTTCTTGCGGGCCAGGGCATAGAAGTCCAAGGGCGGCTGGAGCCAGAGGATGGGATGCACCCGTTCGGAGAGCAGGCGCACATGGGCATAGGTGAGTTCGGATTCATTGCCCGTATCGCAGAAGGTGACGCTCAGGCTCTCCGGGGTATAGCCGCTCTCGTAAACGGCCCAGAGCAGCAGGGCGGTAGAATCCTTGCCCCCGCTGATGCCCAAGTGGTGGATCGTGGGGAGTTGGGCGCTGGGGATGTGCATGTCAAGGCTCTTGATCTCGGTAGCTGGCGTCGTGGCATCGCGCCGAGCCATAGCAGGAGGATGCATGGGAAACCTCTCATAGCGAAGAGGGGAAATTTGCTGGTTGCCCCGGAGCGCAGGATTTTCTGCTCAGCAACATGTTCTGCTCAGCAGGTGCTGTTGCCGGGGAACTGCGGGCACTCTTCCCGGCCAGCGTAGCGTGCGGCCAGGAGGAAGCAAGAGGCGTTGCCAGGAGGCAAGAATTCTCCCCAGCCGCAACAGAATATCGCAAGAGAGCCAGCACAGCAGCGACGCTGGGGAAGCACCGCCCATGTCGGACAATGCGCTCAGGACGTGAGGAGCTTCGACACGAACGGCGGAACGGCTGTGGGAGGGCGATGTGAAGCCTGCCGTTAGCTGGTCACTCATAATGGCCCACCATCTAAAAAATATTTAATGGTCGTTTGGTTACTGTAGAGCTACACAGCTTGCAGCGGCTTGCCGGAAGTGCGTAGCTCGCATCAGCAACGCAGGGGCAGGGGCTAAGGGCTTGCATCAGCGAACAACTTGGGGTGTCTTTTTTGTTGTGTCGAGAAACGAGTTCGTGACGACCGACAGCGGCAGTGCAGAGAGTTGTGCGGCAGAGGGTTGCAGGGATGCAAGGGCTTTCGCGGGAGCGGGCGCAAAGCTGGAGCATGAGACAAAACTAGTAACCGCATTCCTGTCCGGCTGGCATTTTCCGATGCTGGGACAGGAAGCAAAGGAGGGCTATGAGCAGCGTCTGCGAAGCACCGGTGCGATCCCATCAGTCGCACCCTGTCCTGCGTGAGCAGGAACCATCTTTATCCGTGACCGCAATGCGGCAACTCCCTGGCGGAGACTCGCCGCGTAAGTGTCAGTTGGTTGCCAATGGGCCGACGCTATACAACCGCGTCTTGGCGGTGATCGAGCATATTCCCTGGTACGGCTTCCGCACCCAGGTGCGCTTAGCCCGCGACAGCCGCGTCTCCGAAGCCTGCATCAGTCGCCTCCTGCGCGGCGAGTGCCAGCCGTCCCTGGTGGTGGCGCTCCAAGTCACCAAGGCTATCGAGCGGCGGTTGCAACGGCCCTTGGGCGTCACGGAACTGTTCTCCCTCGACGGCACCTTTCCCACGGCTTCAGTCTGCCAGTTGGTGGGCTGTTCCAATTGCCTGCCGGAGTGCTGCTATGACGAGGAGGACAACCTCAAGCCGGAGTGCGAGGCGATTAAGCCCGGACAATGGGCGTGGGTGCAGCCGCTGCTAAGCGGACTGCCTTCCGTGCAGCCCTTGCCAATGGCGCTGAGAAAGGAGGCGGCATGAGCGCAGCCAAAGCCCGACGCGTGAAAGAAGCTAAGCCGCTGCTTCCACCTTTATCTCCACTGATTCCTCCGCTGGAGAAGGCATCAGACGTGCGGCTGCAACGGGAAGTAGAGCGCCAAATGCTGCGCCTCAGCTTCCCGGCCTTCGCCGCCCTGGTGCGGGAAGTCCTCCTGCGCAGCGGCTATGAGCAGGTGGCGCTGGCAGGCCGCCTCTCTCCAAGGGGGCGCATCCTACACGGCGGCTGCGACCTCAAGGCGTACACCCGAACCGACCTGGAAACAGTAGTCACCGCCGTTCAGATGAAGCAGTACCGGGAGCCGGTAGGACGCCGCTTCTTAGACGAGCTGCGCGGGGCCATGCTACGCCTGCAAGCCGAGCAGGGCCTGCTTATCACCACCTCCACCTTCTCCCCCGCAGTGAGAAAGATCGCCCGCGAGAGCGAGGTGGCTCCGGTACGCCTGGTGGACGGGCGGGAACTGACCGGACTGATCATCCAGCACCGCCTTGGCCTCCGGGAACAGGCGGGACGCTGGCGGTTAGACGGTGACTACTTCAAAGGGCTGGAGCAATCAGCCAGCGCCACCATGTCCGCTACGCCACCGCTGGCCAACAGTCTGCTCCCGGACCATCTCAAGCCTGCTGAGACCTCAGCTATTATCACTCATCCCAACATTAATGCGGTTCCGCCCCTCAAGCGGCGGAACCAGAAAGGAGGCGGCATGACGTGGAGCACCCACGCCCTCATCGGCATCAATACCCTCTGGCTAGCGGAAGCCTTGCCACCGGCCTTTGATCCCCTCACTGGCGGCGCAATGAATATCGGCGTCCTGGCGGCGTGCGCGGCGTTCGGCGCCCTCCTGCCGGACTTGGACGCGGCGCAAAGCAAGATCAAGTATCTGGGACTCAACGGCATCCAGCCGTTCTACTGGCTCGCCCATGTGCTGCACCGGCACCTGGGGCATCGCGGCGTCCTGCATTCATTGGTCGGGTTAGGCATTGCGACGCTCCTCGTGCTGCCGCTGGCGGCGTGGTGGGGCTGGGCAGTGCCTTTGACCTTGCTCTTAGGCTATGCCAGCCACCTGGCGGCAGACGCCTGCACCCGCTCCGGCATCCCTTTCCTGTATCCCCGCAAGCGGCGCTACCACCTGCTGCCCCGGACCCTGCGCTTCGTTACCGGCTCGTCCGCAGAGGACGCCCTGTTCGCCGTCTGCGCTGTATTCGTCCTGCTCCTATTGCTGCGCCACTTAGTTCCTCTCTATGCGGCTCCTTTCTAATTGCCTGGTTGCCTTTACCCCTATGAATAGAACGTGGCTGAAGCCCCAACGCATCAAGGCGGCCCAACGCCGGATGATCCACCAGTGGGTCGTGCAACGGGCAGGTGGTGCGATATGTCCATCAACAGATTCGCTGCTGTCGCTCAAGCCTTGCATCCTGCGCCGGGAGGCCAAAGTCTTACGCGCGGAGGTGCGGGCGCGAGAAAGTCACAGCCGAATCTCATATCTCTAACTCAGAGTTAGCCCTGGCTGCCTAAAACCTCATGTTGGCTACCCCTCATAACAGTCCTGATAATCTTGATCCTCCTCTGACGGAGGCAAACCCCGCGGCGGCCAGGCCGTTCCTGATCGAGCTGCGCCAGGAGCAGAAGACGCGGGCCGGGTATTTCCAGCCGCAGGCTTTTCTCAAGCTGGGTGCCGCCTGGCGCACCTCCGGGTTCGTGCTGGCCTTGTCAGGCGATGACCTCAAGCACCTGCTGTTCCTGCTGAGCTTTGTGAATCCCAATAGCGACGTGCGGGCGGCGCTGCCGCAGTTGGCCGAGGCGATGCGCGTATCTCCCGCCAAGGCGCGGTCTCGGATGCGGCGCTTGGCTGAAGTGGGGTGGCAGGACAAGCCCTTGGTTATGGCTCATCGCACCGAATCAGGCTTAGAACTTTACGGGCTGCATCCTGAACTGGTCGCCTACGAGCACAGCGAGCAGCCGGTGCCGGAGCCTGCCGTTCCGAGCTACAGGGCGGCGGGACGGGAGGCAGTCATCGCCCATTCGCGGCAACGCTACGCCCGCCCCCGCCGCGAGGTGGAGCGCCTGATCGCCGAGCAGAACGGCTGGCCTCTGCCTGATGAGGAGAAAGCGGATAGTGACGATTCGATTCCTACAGGGTCGGGCGGAACCTCTACAGATGTATTACCCGATCATCAGCTTAGCCAAGTCGCCTATGTGAAGCAGCAATTGCTGCGTTTAGGCATGGACGGGGAGACCGCCGACGACCTGCTGCGCCGCTTCGGACTGGTGCGCATCCAGCGCCAGTTGCAGTGGCTGCCGTATCGCCGGGTGCGCAACCCAGCAGGCTTCCTGATCGCCGCTATCGAGGACAACTATGAAGCTCCCTCAGCATTGCGGTATCCTCCTCCGGCGCAAGCGGATATGACTGCTCCTCTTGGTGGAGACGATACAGCAGTCCCTACGGTGGCAACCGAGGGTATGTCGCCAGACAGCGCGACGCAGGACAACGTATCTGACAGCGCAATACCAAACCAAAGTGATAGCGACGAGATTACGCTGCCGCTGCCTTGATGAGCTTTAGAACCGCTGCCTGAACAAATCTAAACCTAACTACCGTGTATGCGATATCAACTACAATCCAAAGAAGCGCCCTTACGACAACCGCGTTCAGCCGTCTCGCCAGCGACGGTAAGCAGCTTAAGCACGGCGGGGGAACATGAGTTAGCCCGCACCACGGCCTTTCCTAACATGCTGCTCGACGAAGTCATGCCCACGCTCAAGGATACCGAGTGGCGCCTGTTGTGCGTCGTCGTGCGCCAGACTTTGGGCTGGCAGCAGCAGGGCAGGCGCAAGCGGCGGGACTGGCTCACCCAGCGCCAGCTCATCGCCAAGACGAATCGTAACAGCCAGGCGGTGAGCCGCGCCGTGGACAGCCTGGTGCGCCAGGGCTTACTGGAAGTGCAGGATCAAGTTGGCAACGTGTTACTCACCCCAGCCGGGCGACGGCGCCACGGCGGGCGGCTCTACTACCGCTTGGGCGCGCGCCTTACCCCTTCAGGAACGCACGACGGCACAAGGGCAGATGCGGCGGGTGGCGCAACCGATAAAGCGGCCATGAAAACCATACAGCCCAGTGTGAAAATCCCAGTGGGAAAATCCCACACAACAAAAGCAACCGGTACAAAATATTTATCTTACGATAAAGCGGCTGCGCTCCCTTTCTTTCGCCAAAATGACTCAGAAGATACTGAGGAAACGCCCTCCAGACGAGAGAAATCCGACCCACAAGTCCAGGTACTGCTGCGCCATTACCGCGACCTCTTCCGGCAGCGCAGTCTCGCGGGCGAACCGCCGCCCATCGCGTGGGGACGGGACGGCAAGATCGTCAAGGATTTGCTCCAAGATTATTCCTGCGCCCGCTTGGAGGCTTTGTTGCAACAGTTTTTGGCCTCCACGGACCCTTGGCTCAAGAAGCGCGGCTATACGCTGGCAGCTTTCCGCGATGCCGTGCCTGCTCTCCTGATGGAAGATAGCCTTGGCGCACCAAGCCGCACTCACCAGCCGAACTTGCGCACCGGCCAATGGACTCCGGCTGGCCAAATCAGGTCGTTACGGATAAAAACGTCCAGTATCCATCAGCACAGGGCGCAAGGCATCGGTCAATGGCAGCCGGTATGAGTTGTACGCTCTGGCAGGGAGACTGCTTCCAACTGATGGGGAACATCGCGGCCAAGAGCGTAGACGCGGTGATCAGCGATCCGCCCTACGGTACCACCGACCTCTTCTGGGATGCCAAGATTGACCTGCCCCGCTTCTGGCGGGAGATGGAGCGCGTCTGCAAGGACACTGCGATGGTTGTCCTCTTCAGCCAGCAGCCCTTTACCACCGACCTCATCAACTCCCAGCGAGGCTGGTTCCGCTACGAGTTGATCTGGCACAAAACGATGGCGGTCGGCTGGCTATCGGCCAACCACAGGCCCCTGCGGGCGCATGAGAACATCCTCGTCTTCGCCAAACGGTTTAAAGGCAGCACCTACCGCCCGCAGAAGGAACAGGGATATAAGCCCTACGTGAGCCGACACACCGGGCCGGTGGCGCACTACGGCAGGCAGCGGGATTGGCCTTCGGTGTCCCGCTCCGTAGGCGGCGAACGGTATCCCCGCAGCGTGCTGCACTTTGCCAACGGCGGCTATACCCGGAGCAATCCGCGCCTGCATCCTACGCAAAAGCCCCTGGCTCTCCTGGAGTGGCTGGTCAAGACTTATAGCCAGCCGAGTGATGTGGTGTTGGACCCGTTTATGGGTTCTGGCACCACCGGCGTGGCTTGCCTGCAAGGAGGGCGCGCCTTTATTGGCATGGAGCAAGCCCCGGCTTATTTTAAATCGGCCCAGGCGTGCTTGGAGCGGGTTCTCTCAGGAACATTCCTATGAACGGTTGAGAAAGTTACCCCATCCTCTTTAATAGATTAGAAATAGGGGAACATAACTCCTTTTATGTTGCACTAAATTGATGGCCAGGGAGGTGGCTCCGCTGGAAGTGGGCTGAGCCACCTGCTGGAAGTTGCCGATAGAATAATTCGGGCCAGGCCTATTCCCAAATATAGAATTCTAATCGGACCAGCCGTTGGTTAGGGTAGGGCGGAGCAAATTTGTCCGGGCCATCGGGAAATATACACGACTTCATGTTTCTCGTTTTTACCGTACGTAAAGGAGGTTATGTGCTGCTAAATCAGACTTTGTGAATTTGGTTGTCTTGAGGAGAGTGCACGCGGCGGCACGGCGGCGCTTGTAGGAGCTGGCCTTGTGTTCTACCATTAGGTGCCGTGGCTTCGGCTGTTGTGGGCGGCCTGGTTGAACATTTACCTCGTTGCCCATTCACTCCAGAAAAAACAAAAAATTCTCTTGACACCATGTAATGAATACTTTACAATATGTAAAGTATTCATTACATTTCTCTGGAGGTGCTGAATGTCACTGCATGAAAAGCAAGCCTGGTTCAACTTAGCCGTCCTCGGCCTGGCGTTCGCCACTTTCGCCGTGTTAGCGCCGTTTGCGGGGGTGCAGCGCGCCACCGCCGCCTTCGGCTGGTTAGGGCTGCTGGGGTTCAGTCCGATTATTTATGTGTCCCGGAAGCGGAATCGTCAAGTTGTCGCCGACGAGCGCGACCAGGCGATCCAGGCCCGGACCTCGGTTATTGCCTACTCTGTCTTCTGGGTCGTCTTTGTGGGCGGCAGCATGACCGTTTGGGCCCTGTTTCGGGATCGAGGTTCCATCTCGGTGAACGTTTTGCCGCTGTTCCCCCTCGTGGGCTGGATCGTCTTGACGCTGGTGCAATCGGTCGCCACTTTAATTCAGTATGGGCAGGGGAAGTAAGGTGCCATCGGCTGATCTCAAGAACCAAATACGGCGGTTGCGCTTTGAGCATGATGAAATGACTCAAGAAGCCCTCGCCACTCGGGTGGGTGTCAGTCGCCAGACTATCATCGCGCTGGAAGCGGGCAAATATGTGCCGTCCCTGGTGCTGGCGTTGCGTATTGCCAGGGTCTTCGGTGTCACCGTGGAGGAGGTCTTTCAATATGAAGCGTGCGTCAAATGAAGCCTGCCTCAAGGACGCATTAACAGCCGAACCAAAGACGATGTTGGCAGGCGGTCCATTCGCTCCTGGTCTGTTTTATTTTTTATCGTCTATCTTTTGAGACGGCTGCGCGCCAACACCGCCAGTGGCTGCAAAGGGCCCTTTGGTATTTCAAGACGCCATAGCGGATCATGAATAGCAGATCAGGAGCAGCTTTCTCATAGCCAAACAGCCGCGCCTCTCGTGCCTCGGCTTTGGGGCGTGGCTGATTTAGGCGTTCACCAGTAAGGAGGTGAATTATGCGATTGTGGTCTGTGCTTCTTATTGCGGTCGTTGCCGCAGTCTTGCTGGCATTTACGCTCGGAGAGAGCGGTTCTGCCGCCGCGCCGCAGAGGTCTGTCGAGTACAAGGTCATCCCGGCCAGTGATCTGGGTATTGTCGGTCAGCCGGGAGACGGGGTGTTCGACTACAAAGGCGCGACAAACAAGCTAAATGTGCTGGCCAAGCAAGGGTGGCGGTTCCGGGCCGTCATCACGGCTGCTGGTCCGGCAGGCGTCATTCTGGAGCGGCAGCAGTAAGGGTTGACGCCCCTACCCGTCACCGGGCCAGAGGGGAGCGATAAGATTGCGCTCCCCGCGACCACGAAGGTCGAACAGCCGAACCAGTCGCTACACCCGACCGCTACAATCTCTGTTTGGATCGCGCTGCGCCTGGCGCAGCGGCTGCCCTGAGCGTTACGACCTGAACGTTACAATAGGCAGCATGAGACAGCATAATAAGGAGTCGCTATGAAACATCGTAGGACAATCAGAACCGTCGTTGCCGTCTGCACTATCGGCCTGGCCGCCACTGGCTACGCCCAACCGGACCCGCATGAGGCGGGCAAGAAGGCCAATCCAGCGAACCAGGATGCCGCCGCTATGCTCAAGGCACAAGAGGCCGAGAATTTGCGCCTCGCGCGGATGACACCCGCCGAGCGCGCAGCCACCATCCACCAGATGATGCAGACGATGCTGCGCGCCTCGCTGGTGCGCGCCGGCTTCGCTGACAAGACCTTACAAGACACGATTCTGCGATTTGTGGTCACGCAGGAAAAGGCGCGCAAGCCGGTGCGGGTGGCCGCCCATAAGGTTGAGATGACCTTAGAGCCACACGATCAGCCGGTCAACGCGGCCTTCGTGCAAACCTACCTCAACGACTATTTAGCGGCGGTGGAAGATGCCAAGGTCGAACGCGAGATGGTGACGCAGACCCTCGACCAAAAGATTGGCTTTAGCAAGCGGCCCAAACTCCAAGCGTGGTTAATTGTCAATGGGGTCATTGGCGATGCCGCCTGGTTTACGGGCGACATTACGATCTTAGGCATGATGGCTGGCGCGTCTTTAGCCGAGTTCCAGGCGCCACCCAACGCGGTTGGTGCTGCGGGTGCCGCGGATGCCGTGCCGGGTGGCGCCGCTGCGGGTGCCGCCGTGCCGAATGCAGTGCCCGCTCCGGCTCCTGGGGAGCCAGTGGCACCTGATGGCGGCGTAGTCGTAGTTGTCCCCCCGCCCGCTACTAACGGCGCGCGCCGTTAGTCACCCCAGGTGTGGCGGGGTGCCTCTTGCGGGCCGTGCAGCGGTGCTACCTTCGGCTGTATTCAAGGGCGCTGCTCGATGAGTGTTGAATGAGGAGAGCCAAAGGAAGCATGAAAGCCGCCGCGTTGATGCAGGGTCAGCCGCCCTCTTCAGTAGGCGCGTTTGCGCTTGGGGTAGGGCTTAAATCCGCTGCGGCTGCCGCTGGTTTTCTCCACCAACTTCATGCCGTTACGCTCCGCATTCTTAAGCGTCATGGTCTGGGTCGTTTGCCCCACAACCAGGCGCACAAGCCGCACCATCAAAAGTGGCGTCGCTACGCAAGAGAAAAGAGAGAAGCCACTACCGGGCCATCGCTTGCAGATTGATGCTAAGTTCTTACAAGCCATACCCGGCAAGCGTCGCAGCTACTGGCCATGCACCGCTATTGATGACTGGACGCGGTTGCGTGTGCTCAAAATCTACGAGAGGAACAACCAAAAGAATGCTTGTGACTTTGTCGATACGGTTCTTTTACGACTACCGTTTCGGGTGCAAGCCATTCAGACGGACAACGGCCCCGAGTTCAGCGCCCAATTCCACTGGCATGTCCAAGACTTGAACATCGCCCATATCTACATCAAGCCTAGAACGCCGCGTCTCAACGGTAAGGTCGAACGTTCCCATCGCATTGATGAAGAGGAATTTTACCGGCTCCTGGAGGGCGTGGTGATTGAAGATGTGGGTGGGTTCAACAACAAATTACAGGAGTGGGAGAACTTCTATAACTACCAGCGTCCACATGGCGCCTTAGCGGGCGATAGCCCCTACGAGCGACTGCGCCACAAAGCTGATCTTATGGATTAAACTTAACCTTCAACCCGATCTTCAACTGTCAACCCGTTTCCCTGTGCGTACATGCCCCTTGTTCCCTTTCTTTTGCGCACTTTGCTCTGAGCCTCGCGCCAACTTCTGTCTGCGAGCTTGTCTCGACGACGAACTTCTTCAGAGGAGAAGCTAAAAGAGAGAGACACCTTTAACATATCATCACTCGATGCTGTGCCATTTAGAAATCGCTCATAACGGGCAGCCTGTTCCTGATGCCAGGCTTTATGCCGTATTGCGAATGCTTTCTTTCGCTCTTGCTCTTGTGCGTCGCGCTCTGCTTTGGTTTTTCTCATGAGACGCTATCTTACCAATAATCGCCTCGCATTGCGGCGCTATACAGGCAATTTTGAGCGATTACAGCCCCGGCGCATCATTGGGCCTAAATGCTAATCGTGGCTTAAAATGGCTCAGAATCGAATTTTATTTAAGAGCCAGGACGGGAGCAGAGTCGCCAGAGTAGGGGAGTGGGCTCAGGAGAGGGGGACTTTCCTGAGCCTACCATAGTTCACGCAAAACAGAGGATAACAAAGGAAAAGAAATGAACAAGACACAAGAGAATCAACATTCTGTCAAGATGTATGTTCGTGATGTTCGTGATGTGGCTACGTGAGCGACACTTTGTCACGGGTGAGGCAGTGGCCTTGCGCACCTACGAAGTGAACCGTTTGCAGGAAAAGCTGTTATGGGAGCATGGCGGCGCGCCTACTCTTCTTGCTTTAATCCTGTGACGTTCCAATGAGGCGATTTTGAGCGATTAGGCTCCCGGTGTGGAATCGTGCTGGTTAGGGGTAGAGTGGCTTAAATCGCCTTTAAACGCATTTTTACTAATCAGCTTGTAGTCACACTTTGCAGAGGACGTGAGGCAGCATTCATCTAAACACATCGCTGCTTCAAAGTAACTGTCACTCTCAAAGACAAGTTCTATCTTTTTGCTATTGGATGACTGAACCACGCCAAAGCTTTTGTTTAATTCAATACTCATATACCGGTCTGCGAGTGTTGATAGCAACAATCCGCCAATATAGATTCATAAGCACTGACGCGCTACAGTTAGCCACAGCGAGCGCATAGGACTCAGGACGGCACTAACACGACACCTTTCAATCAAGATTCTGTAGCGCGGGAGCAACGAAAGGATGAGCTGAGATTCAGGAACCAACTGAACCTCAGCCCGGCACTGTGGAGCAATGCAATTAAGAGGATACTGTCAACCACACGGCGGCGCTGTCATAAAACTATGATTTTTGTGTCGTAAAAATACGACGCTGGCCTGGTGGGGTTGTAGAAAGGGCAGGAAACGCCACAACGTGAGCAATACCTCACCCTCGGATTTACTCGTGAACAACCCTTGGCTTATCATCGTCTCCTGTAGCGATGATTAAAAAAGATGACGAAAACGCCGAGCCGATTGTCGCTGTGCCAACTGCTAACGATGCAGAGATGCAGTCTGTCTTAGATGATATTGCGGCCAATTGGCAACGCTACCGGGAGCTTAAGGCACAGCTCGAAAAACTGGTGCAAGAGAAGCAGCAAGGGCCGTCTAACCACGAGCCACCGCCTGCCCCGCCTGATACCTGCTGACGCGCCACAAAACGCAAAAGCTAAAAGCGGTGGAAGGTCAGTCTAACCTGATGTAAAATTATGGATTGCTCTTTCCGTCGGAGCCAAAGACATCATGAGTTACTCGCCCTTTCGCATGGTGTCTTTGTATTTCTGCCGGGTGCCGTGGCTGGCTACAACTTTAACCACTAAACCTACACCACAAACGAGCAAGCTCTATGGGTAGGCTAAACTTTTGCTATGCGTGGAGACAAGACACGGCTATTCTGTATAGGTTTGAGGGCTTAAAGCTTCACACATGATAATCATTTATTACAGGGTGTATGGAAACTCAGTGTAGAGTTGAATTTCTAACCTAAGATGATGTGCTCTACTGTTTACCCCAGCGACCTCACTGATGCGGAATAGCACCATTTGGAACCCCTCTTGCCTGCACCTAAAAGAACGGGGCGGCCCCGCCAGTGGAACCTGCGCTTGATTCTCAACGGCATCTTCTATCTGGTGCGTAGTGGCTGCGCGTGGCGCATGTTACCCCAGCAATACCCGCCTTGGCCCACCGTCCATGACTACTACCGCCGCTGGCGCCGCGATGGGACTTGGGAACATATCCATACGCAGCTTCGTCAACAGGTTCGCCAGGCCGTGGGGCGAGCCGCTACGCCCAGTGGTGCTATCCTCGATAGTCAGAGCGTCAAGACCACGGAAAAGGGGGCGCTGCTGGGCAAGACACCATTGGCTATGATGGTCACAAAAAGGTGAAGGGACGCAAGCGCCATTTATTGGTTGACACCCAAGGCTTAGTCCTCAAGGTCAAAGCCACCGGTGCGCATTGGCCTGAACGCACCGCAGCGCAGCAGCTCTTGGAGCCGTTGATGGGCCAGTTGCCACGCCTGCAAGTGGTGTGGGCTGCCCAGGGTTACAGCGGTGACTTAGAAATCTGGATACAGCAGCGTTTGGGCTGGCGCTTGGAGATTGTGCGGCGCACCAGCCCCAAGCGCACCGCGACCAGATGTTGGCCACAGCACGCCAGCGGCAACGAGCCGGAGCTTCTGTAGTGGAGATGTGGGCCGGACTACGCTCCGGGCGGGGTATCGAATTGTTACCGCGCCGCTGGGTAGTGGAGCGCACCTTTGCCTGGCTTGGCAAGAGCCGCCGTTTATCTAAAGATTACGAATTCCTACCACAAAGTAGCGAAGCGATGATCTACCTGACGATGACCCGGCTCATGCTCAAAAGATTGGGCAAAATGTCTCGGCAACCAGCTTCGTGAAGAGTTTCCATACACCGTCTTAGGTAATTATGTCATGACGCTCGGCGAGTGCAGTAGGTCTTCAAGAAGGATAGGACATCGGGAAACCAGATATCGCTTCCCGCATACGCGAAACTATGACCCTCACGTGCAGAGTGCCCGTACGGCGGATAAATTTTAACTTGTGCCTTCTTGCCAACAGCGCGCATCGCTGCGGATAGTTCCTTGGTGGGGGACGTATCGAAGTCGTTGGCAGCCTGGAAGAAGAAGATGGGTGACTTCGACGCTCGGACAGACCGAACCATGAGTGCACGCAGGCTGGGAGCGCGGGCCCAGGTTTCTGCTCCGCCAGAGGCGTCAACGGCGGCACAGTACGATCCCTGCGCGGCTCCGAGCACGCTCTCGACGCCACCAAACGAGTTGCCAGCCACCGCCACTTGCCCGACGAGCACATACGGCTGAGATTTCAGCCACTGCAATGCGCCCAACTGATCTTGGAGTTGCTCGCCACTCAGTAGACGCGTCATTGTGCGTTCGCCCTCTGCCATGCCGCCGTGTGCGATAGCGCGTGAGATTTCGTCGCCGATGTAGGGGCCAGCCGCCGCACTCAAGCCTTGCCCTCTTCGGTAGGGCATGAAGAACACGAATCCGTGGCTTGCGAATCGTGGGCCAATGGCCTTGCTCGCTTGGCTGTTCAGCATCCCTGGGGCACTGCCGTGGTTATAGAGAACTGCCGGGAATGGGCCGTCGCCTGGCGGCTTGAACAGTTCTCCGCCATAAGCTCGACCTTCGATTTGATAGTGAACCAGAACAGGCTCTGGCGAGCCGTCCCTAACACCATTTGCGGGGTTACCTAGAGCTTGTTTCGGAGCAGCCAAATAGCTAAAAGCAATTAACATGACTGCAGCGATTAACGCGATAACAAGGATAGAGTTAAGACGGCTCAGAACATTCATATTTAGTTCTTTCCCGAAGTTTGGCCTGTCGGAAAGCTGCGCACAGCAGCCCAACAATATATTATGGCCCGCTAATCCACTTCCACCGTGACGCTGTGTTGTTCTTTCTCCCGTTGCAGTTCCCGACGCACGTAACGTATGTCAGCTAGGGTAGCCAACAGCCAAGCCAACACAGCAGGAGATATAGCTAACACTACGACTGCCCAACTGTAATGAACACCCCTCATACCCGCTATTATGCCACAGCCTGCACCAGTGGGATTTTGGATATGGCAGGGCAGGGTGCTGTCAGATGAGCTAAGGGAGTGGGTGAGAGGGAAGGCGTCGGTTGCACCGCCTGTTTGGGCAGTGGAGTTGTCATACCACCTCCGTGAATATTTTGTGTTACGGTTTAGCGAAAACCGCGTCGTCAAGTTTATCGAAGAACTTGATCCCCGTGATGGTGAACTCTTCAAATTTCTGACCTGCTAAGTGTGCTACAGCTTTGTGATAGAGTTGTAATCCATCCCTGTTTTTGTAGTCACTATAAAATAATTCCAAGACCACCAGCTTGCCGGTCTCATCTCGAATCTGGTTTTCGCGTTTGGCCAGCAGACTACTATCTTTGAAAAAATAGAGCTTCACGTCTCGATGTCCGGGAGCGGAGATCTTGACCCCAACGGCAGGTCTCCCTGCGATCTGGATTTCAGGTATTGTCTCGCACCCGTAGCCAGGTTCAGTCAGTGGCACGAGTTTATCGAGAGTTTCGGGATACATCTCTTCTTGCATGACTTGGCGTTCGGCTCCTTGTACAACGCGCGTTTGGCCGTTCTCACTGATCCAAACTTGCTCGCCATTGAAGACTTGCGTCTTACGCAAGTCCATCCCGTTAACCTTAAGTTCCTGCACATCCTTAACACGACTTGGTAACTGCCAGGTTTGTTGCCAGGTTCCCTCAACCTGACCTAGGCCCGGTAAATCAGCTTTCATCATGCCACCCCACTGCATGACTTTTAGTTTACGGATCTTGGCCACGACGCCATGTGCCGCGATAGCTTGATTAATGATATGACGGGCTTGGTCATCTGCTTGGCGTGCCCGTACTTTTCCGCACAGTAACACGGCGATCAACAATAACTTAGTGATTCTTGACATGCTCGCCTCCGCCTCCATTTAGGTTAGGGAATCGTTTCAAGAGATTAGATCCGGCTGTCAAGCCGCCAGAAGAGCGCGGCTACGCCAAAGAAGAGAAGGCCACATAGCAACTGTAGCCATCCTGTTTGTGGTAGGCGGCTAAACAGCAACAGTGATGTAGCTCCTACAAGAGACAGCAGGCCAGCGAGAGCAAAGATGATGGCCCAAAACCTGAAAGATTGTAGCATCTTCATCTGGTCGTCACCTCATGGTCTGTTATAGTGCTTCGCGCACCGCCCAACAGTGTATTAGATGGACTAGCCGTTGAGCGAAAAGGTGGAATTATGCCATCTAACACGGCATTTTGCGGGATAGGTGGCATGCGTCGCCATCCAAAACTATAAGATGCCGCACCCTCTAATCCACTATCACCGTGACGCTGTGTTGGGCTATGTCTCTGGCGCGTGCTGCCCGTTGTTCCCGGTGGTTCAACAGAACCATTGCCAGGACACCAAGCCAGAAAAGGAAGAACGCCAGTAGCATAAAGAGAGTGTCTATGCTCATCTACTCCACCACCTGATAGCCGCCACTGTTGGACGCTTCTACTGTGATGCTGTGGGCTTGTAGCTGGCGCTCGTGACGCAGTTGCTCATCTTCACTTTTAGCACACATCCCACTGCCGACGCAGGCAAACACGAGAATCCCAACCTCCACGACCATGGCTATGATGATTTGCAAGCGAAGTTATTGGTATTCAATCATGAAATCTCCTTCCAATACAGAGTATCGGATTGAGACTTCATCTGTTACCCACTCTTCACAGGTTCACACTCTCAGGCGGGGCTAAGGGAGTCACGGGTGACGGGACGGCGGCGTGGGCTGCCGCAATTGTCCTTGTATCACTTCCAAAGTGGCCTTGATTTGCTGCAACTCGGCTTCCAGGCGCTCAAGGCGGGCTTGCATGTCCGCAGTATCCTTTGCCCTGTCCCCTTTTGGTGTGACGTAACCGGGGAAATCTCCGGGGGCCACTTCCGGCGCCACCGGAGGGCTGGGTTGTGCAGCGGTTGTGCTGGCTTCTGCGGACGTAGCCCAGTGCGTGGTGCCTGCTTCATCGACAATTCCCACAGCGTCGATTTCATTCCAGCCAGGCTCACGTTTTGAATCAAGGTAGAGCTTGATGCGATTACTCTTTGGCGCAGTTGCGGCGGGTATTGTGACCAGGCCCGGCCCCCCACCGCGGGGCGTGGGATCTTGCCCCGCGAAGGCCGTCACCTCTACGCCCTGTAAGGTGAACACACTGATTCTAGAGACCGCACCTGGGTTATTGCTTTCAAAGAGCTTAATAGCTTTGATCGTGATCGGCTCCGCGTATTCCAGGAGTAGCCACTCGTCTTGACCACCTGGCGTGCGGGAAGCCCACGCGGTGGGGGCGTGGCCGACTTGGGTCGTATCGGGTGGGCCGACGGCTTGTTCCGGTCCAAAAGCTCGCTTTGGTTTGGCAGTGGTTGTCAGATCACGCCAGATGTACCAGTAGGGGTAAACGTATACCCAGTAGCCGGGCGGCAAGTTCTTATAGCCCGCCCATTCGGTGCCCTGCCAAATCCCAAAGTCATCGAAATCCGCGTGGGTCTGGGCATCGTCTCGGACCTCGATTTGTTGGAGCAGCATGGCGTATTTGCCATGCACCCGCGCCTTTTTCAGCGACTCCTCCCCCGGCAACGCACGGGGGCGTTGGCCCGCAAAAGCACCGCGCTCTTCCGGCAGCGGCGGCTGAGCCCACGCGCGAGACAAGTGACCGGCGGCACTCAGGCCGAAGCACAGGCCGACGACGCCAAATATGCGTGGATATTTCATGCTAACTCCTTCTGACACCCCTACACGTCACGGTGGCCCGCATGTTCTCTTGAAGCGCGGAGTGCCGCCACGCCAGCCTGTAACGTCTGCTCGGCTGGCGTGTCGGAACATTCGGCTTCATGGATTGCCCGGCTTGCGGCGACGAGTCGCTCCGCTTCCGGGTGGTGGAGGCTCCGCTGAATAAGCACGGCCGTGACGACAGGTGACCTCGCAATCCACCCCGGGAATCCTCGGAACCACGACCCCGAACTGACAGGCACTTACCATTTACCTGCAATGGCGCTTATGCTATTTCGGTGTCGCCGGCGGGGGCTGCGGCGGGGGCTGCCGTAATTGTTCCTGTAGCCCTGCCACAGTCGCCTTTAGCTGTTGCATCTCGCCTTCCAGGTGCGCCAAGCGAACTTCCGTGTCCGTTGGCGCCACAACGCCAGCCTTGCTCAAGATGTAGGTCGCATCCTCGCCGCGAGTCAACACTAACCCCGCAGCAAGGCCGAGCTGCTTTAATGCCGCTTCTGGTGTCACGTCTTGAAGTGCCATGAACTTCAGGCTCACATCGCCACTGTCGTGTATGAGAACGGTCAGGTTACCTTGCTCTGCGATCATTTGGGCGGCTTCGGATACCTTTGTATCGCGGAACCTGAAACTGATGAGAGCCGGGTTCGGGGCAGGTTGGGCCGACTGGGCAAGTTGGGCTGGCTGGGCCGAACATGGCAGTAGGTTCGCCGCCGTGCAACACACAGCAACGACAATACCTGGTACGACTTTCATAGCATGTCCTCCTTGTATGTATCTTGAACCTGAAGTTCAGGAACTTTTGTGGTAGATCCACGATCCACGCTGGCTCGGTCTTACTCCCTCACGAGGAGTCGACCTCCCCGCTTCCGCCGAGCAAGTAGTCATTGCCGTAGAGTAGCTCGCTGCACCCCGCCTCGATCCACTCCCGAATCGTCTCCTGATCATCTTCGGTATAATCGTCCGGGTCATCGAGGAAGTCCACCTGCATGGAGTGCAGCGGGTTCAGCTCCACGCCAATCTCGGGGATAACAAATGGTCGCACCTGAATGGTCGCGCGCTCGAACCCGCCGAACTCACGGGACAGGTAAACTTCCAACTCCGCCACGTCGAACTTGCCGTCACGGCCTGTTGCTTTGGTATCGATGCGGAGCGGGTCGGGCCGTTGCAGCACCTCCTGTAAATCGCCAGCGGCGTCGAACACGGCGAGGTAGAGGGTGGGTGAGCCCGCATTAGGA
>Ga0213875_10000946_pt1 | contig 20825 bp, 11 predicted proteins | sample BarmaccomBMRX_R8_FD_160105 | JGI IMG/M metagenome (GOLD analysis project Ga0213875, IMG submission 160105) | Root-associated microbial communities from Barbacenia macrantha in rupestrian grasslands, the National Park of Serra do Cipo, Brazil - RX_R8 | ecosystem: Host-associated > Plants > Roots... | reverse complement strand
AGGGCGCCGTGACGATGCGCTAGGAAAAGCCTTTGTTGGCGACGCTTGCGACATCGTAGGCGCGCATGCCGCGCGGGCCCTCGGCGACGTACAAATACTCGCCGCGCAATTGCAGGCATTGCGCGGCGAGCGAGTCGTGACCGTGCGCATCGGTCAGCCGCCGATCGTTGGCGACGTGCTCGCGGTAATAATCGGGGTAGGCGTAGCGGTGCAGATAGCTGCCGATCACCGCCTGCGGCTCGTCCCACTCGGTGACGCGCACAGCCTCGATGTCGTGCTCCTCTCCGACCCAGGCGTCGTAGCCGACGAAATTGACGAAATTGGTCCCGAGCAACAGCAATTGCGCCATGATCGCATTATTGTCGTTCTGCTCGGAGATGTGACAGTCGGTGCAGGTCTTGGTCTCGGTGCGCCGCTCGGTATGCGGGTAATGCGGCGAGAAGGCCTGGCTGGAGAAGCCCGCCGCGGAGACCGGCGGCTGCTGCACATAGATGTGCTCGCGGTTGATGTTGGTGGATGACAGCACGAGCGCCGAGCGCGAGGCGATCGGCGCGATCACGTTGTTCTTGATCGTGCTGTGCCGGCCGAGCTGGAACATGTCGTCGCGCGCGACCTGCGGGTTATAGGTGGCGAAATTGCGGGTGATGTCGCCTTCGAAATGGTGCCGCTCGGTATGTTGGTTCGCCTCGATCGGCAGATGGCAGCCGCCGCAGCTCGTCGTCCACGACAGGTGGCAGGTGTAGCAGGCCATCTCGTCATTGGAATGCGCGAGCTGATCGGGCGGGACCCCCGGCCCCCATTTCATCGAGGTGCCTTTCGACATCAGCTTGGCGCGCGCCGCGCGGGGATTGTATTTCGGGCTCGCCGGGTCGACGACTTCCTTGACCAGCGTCATTTCCCATTCGAGGTCGGGATAGACGGCCGAGCGCTGGAACAGTTTGTTGCCGCGCCATTCGAACCGGGCGCGCCCGTCCGCGGTGCGCATCAGCGTCATGTCCGTCCCGCCCGGCCGCGCGGCGGGACCGTGGGTGCGCAGATTGGGGAGCGCGGTCGCGGTGCCGTGGCAATCGGCGCAGGTGATCTCGATCGCCGCCTGCACCTCGCCGTAGATGTGCCCGTTGCCGTGATTGTCTTGCGAGAAATGGCAATCGACGCATTGCATCCCGAAATCGACATGGATCGAATCGAGGTGCACCGCCTTTTTCAGTTTTTCGGGGTCGTCCGGCGAAATCACATTGTTGTTGTCGTCGAGCAGGTTGCCTTTGCGGTCGCGCTTGAAGATGGCGCGGAAATTCCAGCCATGCCCGTGGTAATCGGCAAACTGCGTGTCGTTGATCTGCGGGTTGAGCTCGCTGACCTCAGCGCTGAATTCGGGGTCGGCCCATTTGCCGCGCACAACGGCGCCTTCGGGGTTGCGCTCGAGCGCCGCCCGCATCTCGGTATCGGTCGGATATTTCTGCCGCTGCGGCCACATCTGCGGGGCGGCCGTCTCGTAATCCCACATCGTGTAGCCGAGCATGCTGTTGAGAAACAGGTTCGGCTGGTGCATGTGGCAGATCATGCATTGGCTGGTCGGGATCGCCGTCGTCATCTGGTGGTGCAGCGGGTGGCCGGTCTCGTCCTTGGGGATGGTCGGGTCGGCGCTGAAACTCGTGCCGCGATTGCCGAAGGCGGCGTAAGGGCCGCTTTCCTGCACGTCGCGGTCGTTGGCGTAGACGACGTGGCAGCCGGCGCAGCCCGAATTGCGGTAGTCCCCGGGATTGTCGTTGCTCCCGAGAAACCACATCGTCGGATCGTTGAGCCGGGTCTTGGTGATGTTGAGGATCGGGATCGAGACGCGCAACCCGGTCGCGGGGCCGCGGTTGGACTGGCGCAGATCGGGGCGGCCGGGCTCGTCCAAGCGCTGCAGATTGCCGGTCGAGTTGGGGTTGCCGATCTCGGGGAATTGCGGGTTGATTACGCGCCCGCCGCGCTCGAACACGCGGAACACGTCGCCGCTCGGGAAGGTCTCCCAGGCGGGCAGCGGCTTCAGCACCGCGACGATGCCGTTGAGGCGCTCCATGCGCGGGTCCGGCATGACCGGGGTCACCAGCTCCGCCGGCTGCCCGTCGCGGGTATAGGCCTCGCCGACGATCGTGTGCTTGAGCGGCAGGATGCCGTTATTGTAGGCGCCGGCAGCCCAGAACATCGCGGTCGTCGCCATCAGGTTGCGCTCGGCCGCCTGGATCACGGCCATATGGCAGGCGCCGCAAGCCTCGCGCGCGACGCGGTAATCGCTCGGGTTCAGAAAGCGGACGAATTCGGGCGATTCCCGGTTCAGCAAGGTGTAGGTCCGCGGCGGCTTGACGCTCGACGGGTAGTTCCACGCCTCGGGAAAGCGCGGCCGGACATGGGCCGCGTCGAGCGCCTGCCGGTAATCGGGGGTGTTCGGCAGCAGGACCGGCGACACGAAGACCTGCGGGTTGCCGCCATGGCAATCGGCGCAGCCGAGCGTCACACCGGGGCTCGAATGCATCGTCACCGAGTCGGTGGTCTTGTGGCAGCTCATGCAGCCGGCGCTCTTGGCCTGCGCGGCCTCGGCGCTCTGCTGCATCGGCGCCGGCGGAAAGCCCGGCGCGACATCGCTCTCCTGAGCGAGGCAGACGCTCGCGCCGCCGGTCAGCGCGAGCAGCAGCAATGCCGCGCGTATGATCCCCCCCAACGACATCCGATCAATATGCCAGGATCACGTTGGCCAGCACCGAATAGAGGAAGTTGCCGTTGGAAAACAGCGCATCACTGCTTTGGTAGAGGGAGCGCAAGCCGTTCCCGGGCAGCAGCACCGCGCCCGACAGGCGCAGCACGACGTTTTGCGAAAAAAGCGGGCGATAGGTCAGCGCGACCGACAGGTCGTAGCCGATATTGTTGCCGATATTCGCCTGATGCCGCAGGAATTCGAGAGACGAGGTATTGGCGAAGCGCAGGTAATTCGCATTGGTCGAGACGCGCAGTTCCGGCAGCACGTCGACATCCCCGCCGATGCCGGCCAGGATGATGCCGGGGTTGATGAAATTGGACTGGCCTTCGCCTTTTGAGGCACGCAGATCGGCCAAGACGCCGTTCTCGGTGTTGAGCCCGACCCCGCCGCCGCCGATCAACGGGATGCTGCGGCGGATCCAATAGCTCGTGTCGGCGCCGGCGAATTGCGGATTTTCGAAGATCGCGTCGAACCCGGTCGCGTGCCCGTTCTGCGGGTTGCTGTCGCCGCTCGCATAGAGCCCCGACAGCCTGACCCGCGCGAAATCGAAATCGACCGAGGGCTCGGCCGCGGCAAAGAACGCGTTGATGTCGGCGCCCTTGTTCTGCGGGTTGGGGCTGAACTGGTTGTGGCTCAGACTGCCGACCGCCCAATAGGCCGAGGTGGTCAGGTTGAACCGCCCGAAATGTCCATCGCCATTATAGCCGAGATAGTTAACATCGTAATTATATCCGCGGTTGTCGCCGATCTGGGCCGGACGCACTAGAAACCCGTTATTGTCGAAGTAGAGCTCGTTTCTCTCGCGATTGCTGTTGCGGATCGCGGTCAGCTGCGAGGTGAAGCCGGTCACCGGGAAATCCTGCCGGTAGACGTTCGCAATGAAAATATCGTCGTTGCGCAGTTTTTTCTGGATATCGTTGAGGCCGCTATTCGTATCCTTCTCGATGCGACGGAAATATGCCAGGTTGTATTGCCAGCGGTTGTTCTCGCGATTGCCGAACAGGCGCATGCCGAGTTCGTTGTCCTGGAACAGGAAGCCGCGGAAATCGCTGTTGAAGGGCTGGATGCCGACGCGGATCGAGTCGAAGTCGAAATACTCCGAGACGTTGCGGATGTGATAGTCGACAAACGCTTCCTGCAGGCCGAGGAATGACTCGTTGCGCGACTGTCCGCGTTGCGGGTTGACATTGACGATGCCGAGTTCGCCGGCGTCGAGGTGGTTGAAGTTGAAGGCGGGCGTCAGGCGGAATTCGACATCGGGCGGCTTGAACGCGGTGTCGCCCTCGAACAGGTCGAGGGTCAGGATCTCGGTCTGATTGAAAATCTTGCGGCCGTAGCGGCCGAAGGTGTCGTTCTCGCCGGGGCGCGGCGTCCCCTGCAGGGCGGTCGCGGTCGGAATTCGCGTCGGCTCGAACAGCGTGTCCGAGATCGCGTCGACATTGAGGAACCAGTTATTGCCGAAGATCGGCTTGTCGCCCTTGAGGGTGTTGGTGTTGTACGGGTCGAAGCGGTTCTCGCGGCGGCCCAGCGCATCGAGAATGCGGTAGCGGTCGGGCACTGGGACGTTCAGCCCTGGCACCAGCGGCTGCGGCGGCGGCGCCGCGTTCGGGTTCTCGACCGGCTCGACCGCCGGCCGCTGTGGCGGCGGCGGCTGGCCGGGAATGCGCCGGTCCTGGTCCTGCGGTCGCTCGCCTCCGGGCACCGGGGCGCCGAGCCCCTTGAGATAGCGCGCCCAGTAATCGGCTTCGGCGCGGGCCTGCGCCGCCATGGCATGCAAGGTCTCGTCGGGCAGCGGCTTCTTGAACACGCGCTCCAGTTCCTGACGCACCTCCGGCAGTTCGATCGCGCGCTCGAAGGTCTGAGCATCGCTCGACGTCGCGCGGTAGAGTTCGTCCGCCATCCGCCGGGCCCGGCGGAATTCGCTCGAGCTGCCGGTGAACTCCGGCGGCTCGGGGGCCGCCCAGGCCGGCCCGCCCGGCAGCGACAGGATCGGTGCCAGCGCGAGCGCCAGCGCGTATCGCCGCAAGCTCTTGGGTCGGAGGGACACCGGCATGCCGATCCCGGCCGTCAGCAGGGGTTCTGCACGTTGGAATTGAGGAAGGGCGAGGCGGGGCAGTTGATGTAGCGCAGATGCACGCCGCCGGGAGCGAGCTGGTCGGCGCGGATCGAGGTCGGCGCGTTGTTGAGCGTCCCCGGTCCGTTCTGGGTTCCCAGATACGAGACCATGTTGTCCTGCTGGATGCCATCCCCTGATACGCCGATGCCGCCGACCAACGTGCTGCCGCGATAGACCGGCACCGAGCCGGAGAAGATCTGCAGGCCGTTGGCGAGCTGCGTCTTGCCTCCGGAGACGGGCGGCAATCCGCTGCCATTGAGGCCGGCGCAGCCTTGCGGCGGCGGCGGCGCCCCGGTCGTGCCAGCGACGATGTCGTTCTTGACGAGGTCGAGCTGCAGGCCGGTCGAGAAGACGCTCCAGCGCGGAAAGCGGAGGCTCAGAGAGCCGGGCGGATTGCCGTCGATGCCGTCCGGATAGAACGGTCGCGCCACATTGCCGATCGCGTTCTCCGACCACGCGATCCCGTCGGCGAACGCATTCGGCTCGATCAGCGATTGCGAGCGCGCAATGTAGTCCGCGAAGGTGCCGGGATCGGTGCTGGCCGGGCCAGTCAGCGAGCTGATCTTGGCCGCGGTGTCCGTGCGCGAGAAAAAGGTCGCACTGCGCGCCTTCTGCCGGGACACGTCGGCGCCGAAGATCGGCGCGTCCGGCGTCCGTGCCTGGGCCAGCACATTGCCGTCGAGGTCGACCACGGTCACGGTCACCTGGACGAAGCTATTGGTCGGAACCCGGATTGCGGCGCGCGCCGAGTAGGCGACATTGAGCCCGCTGGTCAGCAAGGCCTGCGCCTCGGCGGCGCTGATCGCCTGGCCGGCCGGCACCAGACCGGCGGTCGGCTGGTACAGCACATGCCCCGCCCCGTCGGTGAAGACGAAGGGTGTGACGGTGGCGCCGGGGTAGAGCGCCGGGCCGAAGGTCCCGTCCGGAACGATCCCCGAGCTGCCGTCCGTACTCCCATAAACCAGGCCGGTGATGGCCGTATGCCCGGGGGCGGGCCCGGCGAAATAGCCGGTGACTGTGACCGGACTGAGCGCGCCCTTTGCCGAAACCGGTGCGGCAAGGTTCGCGGTGGTGGCGTCTGTGTAGCGCAGCGTGAGCCCGTTGACCGCGATATTCGGCGCCTGGATGCCCTCGGGCGCCTCATAGCCGGTCACCCCGGCGATGGCGATCACCTCGGCGTCCTGGATGTCGATATCGAACACGTTGAGGTCGAGCGTGTAGATCGTGTTGGACATGACCCCAATGCCGCCTGCGAGCACGCCGTTCTTGTAGATCGGCAGCCCGCCCGGGTCGGCCGAGAAGCCGAGCGGCGAGCGGTGCGGCCCGGGGTTGGTTCCTCCCGGCGTCGCCGAGGCGACGGTATTGAAGTCCGAGCACGGCAGTTGGCTGAACTGGACCCCGAACAAGGGCCCGCCCGGCGTGTCCGTAACACCGGGGTTGAAATGCTCCTGGATGATCTGGCTGGCGGTTCGGGTGCTGAAGGCATTGCCGTTCGAGGACAGGTACGCCCCGGTCAGCGCTTTCGAGATCGCCGCAAGCGTGCTCGGGACGGCCACCCCTTCGAGCCCGCTATTGCTGATCCCGCGCTGCGAGGTCACGGTTGCGGTTCCCGGCGCGCCCGGCATCTGGGTCAGGGCGAGCACATTCCCGACGCGATCGACGACGGCGATCGTCGACGGCTTGCCGCGCGCGTTCGCCTCGTTGACGGCCTGGGCAACGATCGCGTTGACATCGGATTCGGTCAGATTCGGGGTGGTGCCGCTGACCGGCGCGGCCGGGTTCGTCGCGGTGCTCGCCGGCGGGGTCGGGCCGGTGACGCCGCCGCCGCCCCCGCCGCAGCTGCCAGGTGCGGCGCAAAACAGGCACAGCACGGCCGCCGCCGCCTTGAAGCCGGGATGGCCGAGCAGGCGCTTCGCGTCGATCCCCCTCATCGCTCGCATCCTGGTTCGTCCCCCCGAAAAGCGCGCCCGATTGCTCGGGCTCGCTCTGCTACGCGCCGCTGCCGGCCATTCGATCGCGCGGTGGAGGGCCGCAGACAGCCGGGCCTTCTCGCGCCGGCGTGCCTGCAATCTTACGGCTTTGGCAAAGACTGGAAAGACAAGCGGCGCGACCGCAGCACGCCAAAGCCATTCCCCCAGCAGAAGCCCCCGCCGCCCCCCTTCTTCCCCGCGGTCCGGTAGCCTTCCTAGCACCCGATCGAGCCCGCGAAAACGCGAATCGCGCGCCGGCTCGCAAGCCCCTGTGATAGTTGTGACGCGCTAGCGTGTCGCGCCCGCAGCCTGCCGCATCGGCCCGTTCTCGGTGTGGTGAAAACCATGGCAAGTGGTGCAGGTCGATTCCGCCTTGAGCGCGGCATCCTCGCCGCCGTGGCAGGATTGGCATTTCTCGATCCCCGGGATCAGCACCTCGGCGCTGGTCTCGGAATGCCGGGCGTCGTGGCAATCGGTGCAGCTGATCGGCGCGTGCCGGGCGTGGTCGAAGCGGGCCTGCGGCAAAAAGCGCGTGCGCAGGATGACCGGCGCGACCCGGAACGCGTCGCCGTCGCGCGAGACGGCGTGGCAATAGCCGCAGCCGCGCTTTTCGTCGAAGATGATGCCGAGCGCCGCTTGCGTCTTCTGCGACACCCAGGCGAGCGCGTCGCGACGCTGGCTCTCGGTCGGCTGCTCGAGCGGGCTGCCGGCGGCGCGCCGGACGAGGTCGGGCGCGCCCGGCTCGGCGACGCCGCCCTGCAAGGCCTGGCGCGCATAAAAGTCGGCGACCGCGGTCGAGACGCCGGCAGCATCGCCGTGCGGCACCGTCTTCCACGGCAGGCTCACGTCGAAATTCAGCTCGTGGCAGCGCTGGCATTGCCCCTTGTAGGTAATCGGCAGGAAGCCTTGCCCGCCCGGCTCGGCGACATGGCAATCGGCGCAGATCATCGGCTTGTAGCCGAGCACGGGAAACCCCGCTTCGACCAGATGCGCGGCGTGGGAGAACGTCAGATTGGGATGATCCGCCGGCTTCGGCTCGCCCCCGAGCGGAAACCGCTCGAACCGTCGCTGCGCCGCGTCCGCGACGAGCGTGACGCGGAATTGCGGATGGCCCGCGGGATAGCCGGTCACGTCGCGGGCCCCCAAATCCGGCGCGCTCTCGGCCACGGAGCGGTGGCAGTCGAGACAGAGCGCGGCTTCGCGGATCACCAATCCGCCGGCGCCGCGATGCTCCTCATGGCATTGCGCGCAGCGGGTGCCATCGACGACGCCGTGCATCGTGCCGAGCTTGGTCGCGGCGGCCGGATCGACATGCCCGCCGATCCTGCCGTGGCACTCCAGACAGGCGGCGTCCGGCACGCGCGCGAACGCGTCGCGATGACAGGTCGCACATTGCTGGGCAAAAAAGCGATGCGGATTGGACAGCTCACCCGGGTTCCATGACAGGTTCGCCCAGGCGATCATGTCGGGCGGCGGCACCGGCCGGTTCAGCGAGGCGATCCCGCCGATCGAATAGGCCGCGATCGGCGCGGCCAGGCAAAGCAGCGCCAAGACCGCGAACAGCAGCCACGAGACGGCGCGCTTGCTGAGCCGCGAATGCTCCAATCCGATGCGGCTTTGCGCGAGCAGCCGCTCGAGCGCGTCTCCCATCGGCTGGACCAGCTCGACCGAGAGCGCCGCGTCGTATCCCGCCGGCGGCTCGGTAAACAGGATCCGGTAGGGGCCGATCAGCACTTCGTCGCCGGGGCCGACCTGGCTGGTCTCGACCGTGCGGCCGCGCACGCGCAGCGGCGTCGAGCCGAGCCGCTCGATGAAGATTCCGTCGCCGCGCTCGTAAAGCGCCGCGGTCTGCAGCTCGACCCGGATGTCGGCAAGCTGGATTTCGGTGTCGGTGCCGCGGCCGAGCCGCAACCTGTCGGCGGTCACCGAGTGCGACCGGCGCATGACGGCTGCGCCGCGTCGGGTCAGAAGCGTGATCTCGACCTGCATGCGATCGGCCGCGACGACTCCCGGACCCTGCCGCGCCTCACCAGAGAAAGAAGACGGCCACGACATGCGCGATCAGCGCCGCGAGCAAGGCAAAACTCAACGGCACGTGGAAATACAGCCAGATATCCATGATCGCCTTGTAGCTGATGTCCTGCCGCACGCGCGTCAGCAGCGCCGCCTTCTCCTCGAGCAGCAGGCGGGTTTGCCGGGTGGCCGATTCCGAATCCGAGAAGCCGGTGGTGGCCTCTCCGGCGAACCCGGCGAGGGCGGCCGCTGTGCTGCATTGGGGGTAGTTGCCCGAAAGCTGCCGCCAAACCGAGCCGCCGATTTCGGTCGATTCGATCGAACGCCGGACCAGCGCGGCGCTGCGATCGTCCAGCCCCATCGCGCCGGTCCGCAACTCGTCGTTGAGGCTGGCGATGCGCCCGAGCATCTGACGCATCGTCGTGCTCTGGCGATTTTCGGTCATCAGCCGCGGGTAATGCGCGTAGGTGAAGACGCCGAACGCGCCGCTCGCGACGACGAGGCACATCAGCGCATAAGCGAGGGTGTGGATGTTCCAGCCGAAGTGAAATCCGGTGTGGAGGGTCGCGACAACAATCAGCGAGAGGCCGAGATAGACATGCGCCGAGAGCCGCGCGACCAGCACCCCGTGGTCCTGACCGTAGGTGCGCTTGCGATAGCCGAACCAGGTCAGCCACAGGATCAGCAGCGCGCCGACGGTGCCGAGCGCGTAGCCGGCCCAGGTGCCGCCATAACGGCTCCCATAGGGCACGTCGGCCAGATAGAGGATCAGCGAAACGACGGCGAGCGCGGCCGCCAGTTTGAGGTAGCGGAAATTGCGGACGATCAGGAACGATTCGTGCCGGCTCGGCCTGCCGGACCGCGCCGTGTCGGCCGAATCGCTGACGCTCATGCGCGCGCCTGCCGGATGACCTCGATGAAGCGCGCCGGCTCGACCCGGATCGCCGCCCCGGTCGGGCAGGCGCGCACGCAGGCCGGCCCGCCGTCGATCCCCTTGCACATGTCGCATTTGACCGCGTGCTTGCCGCCGGTCCGCTTGGCGAGCGCCTCCGGAGAGCGGTCCTCGCCCGGTCCGTGCCCGCGGCCGAAGAACAGCCAGTTCAGCAGGCTCGGCTTGGGCGGCGGCACGGCTGCCAGCTGAATGACCCCGTAAGGGCAGTTGCGTTCGCAATTGCCGCAGCCGATGCACTGGTCGTTGATGTACACCTCGCCGTTCGGCGCGCGGTGGATCGCGTCGGGCGGGCACTCCTTCATGCAATGCGGGTCTTCGCAATGCCGGCACGAGGTCGGCACATGCAGGGTCGCATAGGTCGGGCCGGCCTCGCGGTCGAGCCGGCTGACCCCGTAATGCGTCTCGGCGCAGGCCTTCTCGCAATTGTCGCAGCGCACGCACAGCGATTCGTCGATCAGCAGCACGTCGGTCGCCTCGCCGAGGCCCTGCCGCATCAGGAACTCGATGATGTCGCCCTTTTGCGCGCCGTGTTGCAGATGCTGGCGCTCGGCGAGCTTGACCTGAAGCTTTTCCTCGATCTCGTGCCGCAGTTCGGGGTCGCGGTCGAGCAGCGCGCGGAACGCGGCGCTGTCGATCTTGATCGCCTCGGTCGCCACCGTCGCCTTCACCGTGGCGGTACGCGGCCGCTGCATGACGAGCGCCATCTCGCCGACATAGTTGCCCGCCGGAACATAGGCCAGCACGATGTCCTTGCCGGCAACGCGGACCGACACCGTCGCCGAGCCCTTGCGGATCAGATAGACCGCGTCGTCCTGCGCCCCTTCCTCGATCAGGGTCTCGCCGGCCTTGAACTCGACGACCGAGGAGCTCGCCACGACATCGGCCAGCACCCGGTCGTCGACCTGCGGGGCGAGGTAGGTCTTGATCTGGCGAACCACCGCCGCTCCGTCGATCCGCTGCTTGACGGCCGGTTCCGAGCGCAGCAGCCGGATCATCGTGTTGCGGTCCACTTCGAGCAGCAGCGAGGGCATCGTCGCAACGACCGTCGTGGTGCGGCGCCGCCCCGAGATCAGCGCCATCTCGCCGAAGAACTCGCCGGTGCCGAGGCGAACCATCTCGTTCGGATCGGCGGGATTGATCCGAATGCCGACCTCGCCGTCGATGATCGAATAGAGCGAGTTGGCGAATTCGTTGCGCTCGAACACGACCTCGCCGGCATCCGGATGATGGATTTCCGCATGGATCAGGAATTCGCGGATCTGCAGCGGGGTCAGCGAGGAATAGAGCGGCAGCCGCTCGCGCACCGCGGTCACCAGCTCGGAGACGGTCATCGGAATGCGCGCGGCGTCGAGCTTCGCCTGGATCAACGGCTCGTCCGCCGGCGGGATCGGATTGCCGAGGATGTATTCGATGACCTCGTAGCCCTGGTTCAGACAGTGCTTGATCAGCGGGTAGCCGGCGAGCGCACCGATGATGTAGAGGCCGGGGATCTCCGATTCGTACGTCTCCGAGACCTGCGGGAAGGCGGTCGGGCTGTCGCTCGGAAAATGGATGCCGCAGGATTCGACAAAGCGCCGCGGCGGCAAGGCGCCGATTCGCGCGATGATCCGGTCGCACGGCACCCGCGCGGCGCCCTCGGCGGTTTCGAGCACGAGATGTCCGTCCTCGACGGCCTTCGGCTCGGCATTCATGAAGTGCTGGATGTCGCCCTTCTTGATGGCGGCGTCGATCAGCGCAACGTTGCCGGCCTTCGCGCGCGGGAAATCGGCGACGCGGTTGATGATCGCGACGTTGTTGTTGACCGCGAGGGCGAGCGCGTTTTCGAGCCCGGCATCGCCCGTCCCGATGATGACGATTTCCTCGCCCTGGTAGGCGTCCGGATCGTCGAGCTGATACTGCACGAAGGGCAGGTCGGCGCCGGGGATGCGCAACCGGTTCAGATTGCCCTGCAGCCCGATCGCGAGCACGACGAACTCGGCCGTCAATTTCTCGCCGCTGCCGAGCGTGATCTCGAAATTGCCGCGCTCGCCCTTGATGGCGGTGACCTCGGTGTTGAGGCGCAGATTGACCTGCGCCTCCTCCAGCCCGGCGACCCAGCTCTCGATCACCTCCTCGCGGGATTCTTCCTTGAAATCGAGATCGCTGCGCAGCGGCAGGATCTCGGGGGTCGCCATCACATGCTTGCGCTTCTGGTACTTGAAGATCGTGTCGTTGACGTGATCGGTGCGCTCGATCAGGACGTGCGAGACGCCCTTCTTCGCGGCATGCGCGGCCGCGCTCAACCCCGCCGGACCCGATCCGACGATCGCTACTCTGACATCCACGGCCACGCCGAACTCCGACCCGTTTGACGATGAATTGTTGCATTCATGGCGGGGAAGCGCAACTTACGTGCGATCCGGATCGCCACGCGCGACGCTGCCCAATTTATCACCGGTTACATGTCAACGGGCAGCTAAAACGGGAGCCACGCGGCGGGACGAGCGGCCCCGCTCCGGTGCGACATTTGCGCGATGCGGCGCGTGCGACAGCAAGCTTATTGATGCCGCGCGCGACCGGCCGGTAGAGTGAGGCGGTGCGGTGCGTCGCAATCCGATAGCGGGGCGCGCGGGCGACCGGTGGCCGCACCCTGCCGATAGCGACCGAACCGCTGTTATGTCCATAGACGCGAATGATTGACGAGATCGGGCATTTCGCCCTGGTGCTCGCACTGTGCATCGCGGCGCTACAGGCCAGCTTGCCGTTGCTCGGCGCGGCGCGGCGCGATGCGGCGCTGACCGGCTTCGCGCGGCCCGCCGCGGTGGCGCAGTTCCTGTTCATCGCGGTCGCGTTTTTCGCGCTGATGCGGGCCTACGCGGTCTCCGACTTCTCGCTCGCCAACGTCGCCGCCAACTCGCACAGCGCCAAGCCGCTCCTCTACAAATTGACCGGGGTGTGGAGCAACCACGAGGGCTCGATGCTGCTGTGGGTGTTCATCCTCGCGCTGTTCGGCGCTGCCGTCGCGGTGTTCGGCCGCAACCTGCCGCCGGCCCTGCGGGCCCGCGTGCTGGCCGTCCAGGCGATGATCGGGGTCGGCTTCCTGCTGTTCATCCTGCTGACGTCGAACCCGTTCGCGCGGCTCGTCCCGGCGCCGCTCGACGGCAACGGGCTCAACCCGGTCCTGCAGGATCGCGGCCTCGCCTTTCACCCGCCCTGCCTCTATCTCGGCTATGTCGGCTTCTCGATCTCGTTCTGCTTTGCGATCGCGGCCCTGATCGAGGGGCGGGTCGACCCGGCCTGGGCGCGCTGGGTGCGGCCGTGGACTCTTGCGGCATGGTGCGCGCTGACCGTCGGGATCGCGATGGGCAGCTGGTGGTCCTACTACACCCTGGGCTGGGGCGGCTGGTGGTACTGGGACCCGGTCGAGAACGCCTCGTTCATGCCGTGGCTGATCGGCACCGCACTGTTGCATTCTGCGATCGTCGTCGAGAAGCGGGACGCTCTGAAGACCTGGACGATCCTGCTCGCGATCATCACCTTTTCGCTGAGCCTGATCGGTACGTTCCTGGTGCGCTCCGGGGTGCTGACCTCGGTCCACGCCTTCGCCTCCGACCCGGCGCGCGGCACCTTCATCCTGCTGCTGCTCGGGGTCGCGACCGGCGGCGCCTTGCTGCTGTTTGCCATCCGCGCTCCGAGCCTAGCGGGCGGCGGGCTGTTCGCGCCGATCTCGCGCGAGGGCGGGCTGCTGCTCAACAATCTGCTGCTCGCGACGGCCTGCGCGACGGTCTTGCTCGGCACCCTCTATCCACTCTTCCTCGATGTGGTGGCGCAGAAGAAGGTCTCGGTCGGGCCGCCCTATTTCAACGCGACCTTTGTGCCGATCATGGTGCCGCTGCTGGTCGCGATGGCGGTCGGGCCGATGCTGTCCTGGAAGCGCGGCGACCTCTTGGCCGCGCTGCTGCGGCTCAAGCTCGCGTTCCTGTTCATGGCGGCCGCCGCGCTGGTCACGCTCGCGGCGATGGGCATCGCCTCGATCGGCGCGGCGTGCGGGCTCGCGCTCGCGGCCTGGCTGCTGGGAGCGACGATCGTCGAGTGGACCGAGCGGGTGCGCCTGTTCTCCGAGCCGTTCCCGGCGTCCTTGCGGCGCGCCTGGCGGTTGCCGCGCGCTGCCTGGGGCATGACCTTCGCGCATGCCGGGATGGCCGTCGTCGTTGCCGGGATCGCCGGCTCCAGCGCGTGGAGCGTCGAGCGCATCGAGACCGTGCGCGCCGGGCAATCGGTGGAGCTTGCCGGCTACACCCTGGCGCTCGACGATGTGAACGAGGTCACGCGCGCCGACCACACCGCCTTGCGCGCCGACATGCGGCTCCTGAAGAATGGCCGCGAGATCACGGCGATGCACCCGGAGAAGCGCTTCTACCCGGTCGAGGGCGGGACGCAGACGGATGTCGCGATCCGCACCGATCTCTTGTCCGATTTCTATGCCGTGCTCGGCGACAGCGACGGCAAGGGCGGCTATGTGCTGCGGCTCTACTACAACCCGCTGGTGCCGTGGATTTGGCTCGGCGCCGCGCTGATGGCGCTCGGCGGGCTGGTGTCGCTGAGCGACCGCCGCCACCGGGTCGGGGCGCCGGCGCGCCGCGCCAGGGCATTGGCCGGGGCCGCCGCGCAGCCGGCAGAGTGAAGCGTCGATCCGACGAATGACCGCGCGCCGCTGGCCATATCTCGTGCCGGTGGCCGTCTTCGCCCTGATGGCGGCCGCCTTCTATGGCGGGCTCGGGATCGATGCGACGGTCCTGCCCTCGGCCCTGATCGACGAGCCGGCGCCGCAATTCGACCTGCCGCCTTTGCCGGGCCACGAGCACGGCTTCACCACCGAGGACCTGAAGGGGCATGTCAGCCTGGTCAACACCTTCGCCTCCTGGTGCGCGCCGTGCCGGGCCGAGCACCCGGTGCTGAACGCGTTGGCGCAGAGGAAGCGCGTCCCGATCTACGGCATCGACTACAAGGACAAGGAGGAGGCGGCGAGCGCCTGGCTCGGCGAACTCGGCGACCCCTACGACCGGATCGGCGCGGATAGCGGCCGGGTCGGGATCGACTGGGGCGTCTACGGCGTGCCGGAAACCTTCGTCATCGATCGCGCCGGGCGCATCCGCTACAAGCATGTCGGCCCGCTCAGCCAGCAGGATGTCGACCGCACGATCCTGCCGCTCGTCGCGAAGCTAGAACGATGAACCGCGTGCTGCTGATCTGCGCGATGCTGGCCTGTGCCGCGCTCAGCGCGGCTCCCGCCTACGCCGTGCGGCCCGACGAGATGCTGCGCGATCCGGCGCTGGAAGCGCGCGCCCGGGAGGTCGGCAAGGAATTGCGCTGCCTCGTGTGCCGCAACCAGTCGGTCGACGATTCCGACGCCGATCTCGCGCATGACCTGCGCGTGCTGGTGCGCGAGCGCATCGCGGCCGGCGACACGAACGCCGAGGCGCTGCAATACATTCGGGCGCGCTACGGCGATTACGTTCTGCTGCGGCCGCCTTTCCAGGCCGATACGTTGCTGCTGTGGGGCGGTCCGGCGCTGCTGCTGCTGGCGGCGGCCATCGCCGCGCTGCTGTTCTACCGCGGCCGCCGTGTCGCCCCGGTGCCCAAGCCGCTCAGCGCAGAGGAGCAGCGGCGGTTGCGCCTGCTGCTCGATGGCGGAACCGAGCCCCGTGCGACCAAGCTCAGGGGGACCGAGCGGTGAGCATCGGCCTGCTCGTCGCCCTGATCGGCATGACCTCGCTGGCGATGGCGATCCTGCTCGTCCCGCTGCTGTTGCGGCAGCGCGGCGAGGAGCGGCGCGAGGCCTACAACCTCGCGGTCTACCAGGACCAGCTCGCAGAGGTGGAGCGCGATGTCGAGCGCGGCGTGCTGTCGGCCGAGCAGGCCGAGGCGGCGCGCATCGAGATCAGCCGCCGCATGCTGGCGCTCGCGCCGGCGGCGGCGAGCCCGCGCCGCGCCTCGGCCGTGCCGCTCGGAGCGACCGCCGCCGCGGTCGTGATGCTGCCCTTTGCGGCCCTGGCGATCTACGCCGCGCTCGGCGCCCCGAATGTTCCGGACCAGCCTTTTGCAAGTCGCGGCGAGGGCGGTGCGGCACCGGTCGCGAGCGGCGCGCCGCCGCATATCGACATGGCGCAGGCGGTCGCGCAGCTGACCGACCATCTGAAAAAGAACCCCGGCGATCTGCAGAGCTGGCTGCTGCTCGGCCGCTCGCAGATCAGTCTCGGGCGCTTTCAGGACGCCGCCGATTCGTACCGCCGCGCCGCCGATCTGTCCGCACAGCGGCCGGACGTGGTCGGCGATTACGGCGAGGCGCTGGTGCTCGCCGCCGGCGGCACGGTGACCCCGCCGGCGCATCAGGCCTTCGAGACCGGGCTACAAGACCCGGAGACCGCGCCGCGCTCGCGCTATTACATCGCGCTCGCCGAATTGCAGCACGGCAATACCAGGGCGGCCTTGCAAAGCTGGGTCGATCTCGAAGCGGATTCGCCGTCGGATGCCGATTGGCTGCCATTGCTGCGCCGGCGGATCGCCGACGCCGCCGCGTCGATCGGCGTCGATCCGGCCAGCTTCAAGCCCTCCGCCGGCGCGGGCCGCACCGCCGCTGCGGCGGAAGCCGCGCCAGCCCCCGCAGACAAGCCGGCGGCCCAGATGCCCTCTGCCCAGATGCCCTCTGCCAAGACCGTCGCGGAGGCGGCGAGGGCGATCGCGGACGCCTCTCCGCAGGATCGCCAGGCGATGATCCATGCCATGGTCGATCGGCTCGCGTCGCAATTGGAGCAGCGGCCCGACGATGGCGACGGCTGGGTCCGCCTCGGCCGCTCCTACATGGTGCTGAACGAGCCGGAGAAGGCGCGCGATGCGTATGCGCGGGCGGTGCGGCTGAAGCCCGACTCGGTCGAGCTGAAACTCGCCTATGCCGAGGCGATCATCGCGGCTTCCGGCGATGCCGGCGCGAGCCCGCCGCCCGAGATCCCGGGGCTGATGCGCGACGTATTGCGCGCCGACCCGCAAAACCGCGAGGCGCTGTGGTATGTCGGCATCGCCGAAGCCGAGGCGGGGCACGCGCAGGCCGCCCTCGATCTGTGGAACAAACTGCTCGCGCAACTGCCGCAGGGCGCCCCCGAGCGGCAGGCCGTCGAACAGCGCATCGCCGCCCTGAAGCCGACGCCCGCTCGTTAGAGCGGAATCCGATGAGGTCCGATCGGCGTTGAAAGAACTCCCCTCCCGCGGGCTCGACCAGCGGGTCCACGTCTTCATCGACATGCATGCGAGCAAGACGTGGGTGGCCGGGACGAGCCCGGCCACGGGGCCAAGAGAAGGGGTTCGATTTGAGTGGATACTGCTCTAGTGTCCTGAACCAGAAATCCGCATCATTATTGTCCTCGTCATTCCGGGGCGGGAGCGCAGCTCGCGAGCCCGGAACCCATGAACACTCGCCTAAGAAAACCAGGAAAGGCCTGTGTTCTTGGGTTCCGGGCTGCCGCTGCGCGGCCCCCCGGAATGACAACCATAACTATCTAACGAACTTATGGTTCAGGACACTAGTCTCTAGGCGGTATGCTTCATTTCTTTTTTCTGGAGTTAAGATCGACCGCGGCGCGGATCAGTTCTTTGAATGCGTTCTCATCGATCTTATCGCCTTGATGCAGGTCGATCGCGCGCCTTGCGTTACCCTCAAGGCTGGCATTGAAGAGGCGCGCGGGGTCGTCGATCGATGCGCCTTTCTGAAAGGTGAGCTTGACGACATCCTTGTAGGACTCGCCGGTGCAGAGGATCCCATTGTCGGACCAGACGGGAACGCCCCTCCACTTCCATTCTTCGATAACCTTCGGGTCTGCCTCCTTGATCAGCTTGCGGACCCGCGCAAGCGTCTCGCCGCGCCAATCGCCCAGCTCGGCAATTCGCTCGCTGATGAGCTCGGACGGCGATTTGCCTTGATCCATGTCGGGTTTCGTCATCCCGCTACGACACCTCTGCGAGCTCGCGCGCGCGGGTCGAGCTGGCGGCGGCGAGGTGGTCCTTGGCGAGCACGGTGTAGACCGCCGGCAGCACAAAGAGCGTGAACAGCGTCCCGATCGACATGCCGGCGACGACGACGATGCCGATCGAGAAGCGGCTCGCCGCGCCGGCGCCGGTCGCGGTCAGCAGCGGCACAAGCCCCACCACCATCGCCGCCGTCGTCATCAGGATCGGCCGCAGCCGCACCCGCGCGGCGTGCTCGATGGCGCGGCGGCGATCGACCCCCTCATTGATCTGCATCTCGTTGGCGAACTCGACCATCAGGATGCCGTGCTTGCTGATCAGCCCGATCAAGGTGACGAGCCCGACCTGGGTGTAGATGTTCATCGTCGATAGGCCGATGAACAGCGGGAGCATCGCGCCGCAGATCGACAACGGCACGCTGACCAGGATCACCAGCGGGTCGCGCAGGCTTTCGAACTGCGCCGCCAATACCAGGAAGATCACGATCAGCGCGAACACGAACGTCACGACGAGCTGGCTGCCCTCCTGCACATATTGCCGCGAGTCGGACAGGTAGTCGTGGCCGAAGCCCTGCGGCAAGTCACGCGCCAGCGTCTCGAGATAGTCGACCGCCTGGCCCATCGTGACGCCCGGCATCGGCACCGCCTGGAAGGTCGCCGAGTTGAGCTGGTTGTATTGCGAGAGCGCGTTCGGCTCGGTCACGGTCTTCAGGCTGACCAAATTCGACAGGGGCACCTGCTGCCCCGCCGACGAGGTCACGTAATACTGGGTCAGGGTCTGGGCGGTCAGGCGGTCGACCCGCGGCACCTGCGGAATGACCTCGTAGGAACGACCGCTGAGATTGAACCGGTTGATGTAATTCTCGCCGACCAGCACGGCGAGGGTATCGCCGATCGCCTGCATCGTGATGCCGAGCTGGTTCGCCTTCGAGCGGTCGATATCGACGCGAATGGTTGGCTGGTTGAAGTCGAGATCGCTGTCCACGACGATGAACAGCCCGCTCTTCCTCGCCGCGTCCTTGATCCGGGTCATCGCCCGGTAGATCGATTCGAAGTCGCCGGTCGAATAGATGACCATCTGCACGGGCAATCCGCCGATCGAGGCGGGCAGAGGCGGCAGGGAAAAGACGAAGGCGCTCAGCCCTTCGACGGAGGCAACCTTGCGCTGCACCAGCGGCTTGAGCGCCTGGGCCGAGCGGCTGCGCTCGCCCCAGGGCTTCAGGATCATGCCGGCGATGCCCTGATTGGGCCCGTTGCGGCCGTTCAGAACGAAGGTCAGGTCGGTCTCGGAAAAGGACGAGAAGGCCTGATCGAGCTTTTCGCCGTAGGCGTCCATGTAGTCGAGGTTGGCGTATTGCGGCGCCTTGGTCAGCGCGAACAGGACGCCTTGGTCCTCCTCGGGGGCCAATTCCTTGCTGGTGTGCATGTACATGAAGGCGAGGGCGACGAACACGGCGGCCGCGAACAATGCGGTCACCGGACGATAATCCAGCGAGCGCTGCAATTTGCCGTGGTACCAGCCGGCCAGCCGCGAAAAGCCGCGATCGATCAGCCGCGCAAAGCGCCCCTGCGACATCTCGCGGTTCAGCAGCAGCGAGCACATCATCGGCGAGAGCGTCACCGCGACGATGCCCGAAATGATCACCGCGCCGGCCAGCGTGAAGGCGAATTCGCGGAACAAGGTGCCGGTCACGCCGCCGAGAAAGCCGATCGGGGCATACACCGCCGCCAAGGTCAGGGTCATCGAGATGACCGGGCTCGCGATCTCGCGCGCCCCGATCAACGCGGCCTGCGGCGCCGATCGGCCCTGCTCGATGTGGCGATAGACATTCTCGACGACGACGATCGCATCGTCGACGACGAGCCCGATCGCCAGCACCATCGCCAGCAGCGTCAGCAGGTTGAGCGAGAAACCGAGCGCCGCCATCAACGTGCCCGCGCCGATCAGCGACAGCGGGATGGTCACGATCGGGATCAACACGGCGCGCAGGCTGCCGAGGAACAGGAAGATCACGGCGACGACGATCACTACCGCCTGGCCCAAGGTCATCTTGACCTCGTCGAGCGAGGCCTGGATGAACTTGGTCGAATCGTAAGCGACCTGCATCTTGACCGCGGGCGGCAGGTTGCGCTCGATCTCCGGCAATAAAGCGCGGACCCCGCGTACCAGGCTCAGCGGGTTGCCGTTCGGGGTCGCCTGCACGCCGATGAACACGGCGTGCTGCCCGCTCATCGCGACGCTCGAGGTCCAGCTCTGCGCGCCGAGATCGACGGTGGCGATATCCTGCAGGCGCACGACCGCGCCGTTCTTCGACTTGACCACCATCTGCTTGAACTGACCGACATCGGTCAGCCCGGTACGGGCCTCGACATTGGTGACCGTAAAAAAGCCCTTCGTCTGGCCGGGGGCCGATTGGTAGTTGTTGGCGCGGATCGCGGCCGCCACGTCGTCGGCGGAGATGCCGCTGGCCGCCATGCGGGCGGGGTCGAGCCACAGCCGCATCGCAAAGGTCTGACCGCCGAGGATGTCGGCCGAGGCGACCCCGTCAACGGTCGCGAGCAGCGGCTGCACGACGCGCGTCAGATAGTCCGAAATCCCAGCGCTCGACAGTTCCGAGCTGGCGAAGCCGAGATACATGACCGCGGTCGTCTGCCCGGTGGCCTTCAGGATGATCGGGTCCTGCGCCTCGGTCGGGATCTGGTATTTGACCTGCTGCACCTTGGCCATGATGTCGGTCAAGGCCTGGCTCGGGTCGTAATTGAGCCGGATATAGGCGGTGACCGTACTGGTGCCCTGGATCGAGGTCGCGGTCAGGTAGTCGATCCCCTCGGCGGTCGCCACCGCCTGCGAGATCGGGGTCGTGATGAAGCCCTGGATCAGGTCGGGCGAGGCGCCGGGGTAGATCGTCGTGACCGTGATCGTGGTGTTCGACAGCCGCGGGTACTGGCGGATCTGCAAGCCGAGCAGGGCCTTGAGCCCGATCAGCAGGATCAGCAGGCTGACGACCAGCGCCAGCACCGGCCGCTTGATGAAGATGTC
>Ga0213875_10000945_pt1 | contig 20842 bp, 17 predicted proteins | sample BarmaccomBMRX_R8_FD_160105 | JGI IMG/M metagenome (GOLD analysis project Ga0213875, IMG submission 160105) | Root-associated microbial communities from Barbacenia macrantha in rupestrian grasslands, the National Park of Serra do Cipo, Brazil - RX_R8 | ecosystem: Host-associated > Plants > Roots... | reverse complement strand
CCCGCGCCAGCGCGTGACAGATGCGCTGCCCGAGCCCGCCATTGCCGCCCGTCACCAGTGCAACCGCGCCCCTGAGATCCATCAGCTTCCTCCTGCATGCCGACGCGCGGCGATCGCACACGGCCTCGCGGCGACGGCGCACAGTGTGTTGCCAGAGCCCCTCTGAGGCAAGCAAGCCGTCACCCGCAAACTCGGCCCAACGCGGGCGCAAGCTTGGTTTCGCGGGCCGTCGGCCGGTGGTCGATTTCTTGCCTGGCCCGGAGGCGGGTGGGAGGGCAATCTTTCGACTGACGCGCCTTTCGCGCCCCGGCAAGGAGCAGAGATGTGCCCAATGATGTGACCTCCCCGAGCACGGAGTTGCATTGGCTGACGATCGCCGAAGCGGCGCGTCGGATCGAGGCTCGCCGCCTCTCCCCGGTGGAACTGGCCGACGCGCTGATCGCGCGCATCGAAGCCCTCGACCCGCAGATCAACGCCTTTCTGCTGCCCACCTTCGAGAAGGCGCGGGAGCAGGCCCGTGCCGCCGAGCGCGAGATCATGAGCGGCCGGTACCGCGGCCCGCTGCACGGGGTCCCGTTCGGGCTGAAGGACATCTACTGCACCGCCGGCATCCGCACGACGAGCCATTCGCGGATCTGCGCCGATTATGTCCCGACGGAAGACGCCACGACGGTGGCGCGGCTCTACAAAGCCGGCGGCGTCCTCCTGGGCAAGCTCGCCACCCACGAATTCGCGCATGGCGGACCGTCTTTCGACCTCGTCTGGCCGCCGGCGCGCAACCCTTGGAACCGCGAGCACTTCACCGGCGGCTCGTCGAGCGGTTCCGGCGCGGCGGTCGCGGCGGGGTTCGTGCCCGGCGCGATGGGGTCGGATACCGGAGGCTCGATCCGGGGTCCGGCGGCGCTGTGCGGCATCGTCGGGCTCAAACCGACCTACGGCCTGGTCAGCCGGGCCGGCATCTATGCCAATTCGTTCACCTTCGACCATGCCGGCCCGATGACCCGCACCGTCGAGGATTGCGCGATCGTGCTGCAAATCCTCGCCGGTCACGACGCGAAGGACCCCGCAAGCGCGGAATGCGCAATCCCCGATTACCGCGCCGCCTTGACCGGCGACATCAGGGGATTGCGGATCGGCGTGCTGCGGCACCTGTACGAGGAAGACGTGACGGTCGCGCCCGAAATTCATGCGGCGCTCGAACAGGCGTACGCGGTCTTCCGCTCGCTCGGGGCGACGCTCGAGGATGTCCGGATCCGGCCCGCCTTCGATTATTACGCGGTCAAGATCACGATCGCCGAGAGCGAGCAATACGCCATTCACGAAGAGGAGCTGCGTGCCCGCCCGGGCGATTTCGGCGCCGACTTCCTCGGCCGCGCGCTGCCAGCCATCCTCTACAACAGCTCCGATTACGTGCAGGCGCAGCGCGAACGGCGCGTAATGCTGTCGGAGATGGCGCCGATCTACGCGAAATACGATCTATTGCTGGCGCCGACCGCCTCCGGACCCGCGCCGCGGCTCGATGCGTGGCGTACGATCCGGTTCTGGGAGCAGGCCTCGCTGACAACGCCGTTCAACGTGACCGGCGGCCCGGCGCTTGCGCAGTGCATGGGGTTCACGGCGGCCGGTCTGCCTCTGTCGCTGCAGATCGTCGGGCGTCCATTCGACGAGGCGACGGTCTTGCGGGCTGCTCACGCTTACGAGACGGCGACGGCTTGGCGCGATCGCACGCCTTCTCTCGACCCGGCGGCTCGGTATTCTACCGCGCTGCCGCCGACCCCCCCGCCGGAGTTCGGCGCCGTTGCCGAATGGCGCGACACGGTCGTGGCCGCGTGTCGCCGTGCCGAACTGTCGCTCGGCGAGGACCAGATCGCGATGGTCTGCGCCGCCGCTCCCTATGTCGCCGCAATGACCCGATGGCTGCGGCGGCCGCGCGATTTTCGCGAAGAGCCCGCCAACATCTTTCAATTCCCCGGTGAGCCGCCCCGCGCTGGGTGATTCAAGCCATCGCTTCGGTCCGGTGTTATCGTGCGCCATGGTTAGAGGGCGAGAGACCCCGGAAGAAGGGCGACAGCACCGGCGTGTGCTGCGCGGCTGTGCCACCGGTCCGGTTGTCCTGCTCCTCCTGGTTATCGCCGCGCTCGTTCTGATCGCTCTTTACCGCGGACCGTTCTTCGGAAATTTGTGATCGAACGTCACATCCCGGAACCATGGAGGACGCAGTGACGGATTTCCCCTACCGCACAGCACTGATCGTCGGCGCCGGACCCGGCATCAGCGCATCGCTTGCACGCCGGCTCGCCGCGCTCGGCCTCGGCGTCGGCCTCGCCGCCCGCGATGTGGCGAAACTCGCGGCCCTTGCCGGCGAGATCGGCGCCAGGACCTTTCCGGTCGATGCGTCCGATCCGACAGGGGTCGCCGCGCTGTTCCAGGCCGTCGACGCTGGCCTCGGCGAGCCGGACGTCGTGCTCTACAATGCCAGCGCCCGCGCGCATGGCCCGCTCGCCGAGCTCGATCCGGCCGCCGTCGAGAAGGCGCTCGCCATCAGCGCGTTCGGCGGCTTCCTGGTGACCCAGCAAGCGGCCAGGCGCATGATCCCGCGCGGACGCGGTGCGATTCTGCTGACCGGCGCCAGCGCAAGCGTCAAGGGGTTCCCCCATTCGGCGGTGTTTGCGATGGGCAAATTTGCCCTGCGCGGGCTGGCGCAAAGCGCGGCCCGCGAACTCGGGCCCAAGGGCATCCACGTTGCCCATTTCGTGATCGACGGCGGCGTGCGCAGCGCGCGCCGGCCGGACCCGGCCGACAAGCCCGACAGCACGCTCGATCCGGACGCGATCGCGCACACCTACACCGAGGTCTTGCGCCAGCCGCGCAGCGCCTGGTCGCTCGAGGTCGAGCTTCGCCCCTGGGTCGAGCATTTCTGAGCTGCCGCCGGGCACGCCCAAGCGGCCGCGCTCGGGCGCCGCCACTGCTCAGTACATCAGAAGCTCACGCGCAAGAGCGCGCGATCAGACCCGACGCACACCGTAGAATTGCGGCCAGCCGTCGCGCACGTCCTGCAGGTAGGAACGGAACGCCGTCGGCTGGTCGAACATGCCGAGCGGAGCGTAGGGCGGGTCCTGCCAGAAAAGCGCCTGCATGTCGCGGCAGATCTTCTGTTGAGCGGCAAGATCCGGTGCGTCGAACCACGCCTCGCGCAGCGCCTCCATCGGCGGATTGGTTGGCCAGCCGAACCAGGCACTGGCCCCGCTGCCGCGAAGGGGGATCGCGGGACCCGGCGAGATGTTGCCGAAGCCGCCGAGATTCGTATGGAAGATGTTCCAGCCGCCATGGTCGATCGGCTCGCGGCTGGCGCGCCGCTGCACCACGGTGCCCCACTCCAGCCCTTGGAAATCGATGTTCATGCCGATCCGTTGCAGGACATCGGCGCAGACCTGCGCTTCGGCATAGATCGACGGTATCGTTGTCGGCGCTAGCACCACGACCCTTTCGCCGTTATAGCCGGCCGCCGCAAGGTCGCGCTTGATTTTGGCGAAGTCCTTGGGCCCGCGGGTGATCTCGACCCCGACATCGCTGGCGAAAGGCGTGCCGGGGACAAAAATCCCGACATCGGTCTTGATCAGGTCGGGTTCGGCGCCGGCGACGGCGGTCATCACGTCCTTCTGGTCGATCGCCGACACGACGGCACGGCGGATTGCCGCGTTGTCGAAGGGCGGGAACAGATGATTGAACCGCAGGCAGCCGATCTCGCCGGTGCGGTCCTTCACCGCGACGACGAGGTTCGCGTCGCGCTTCAGCTGCGGTACCAGATCTATCGAGGGCTGTTCCCACCAATCGATTTCGCCCTGCTGCAGCGCCGCCGAGGCGGTCGAGGCGTCCGGCAAAAAGGTCCAGATCACCCGGTCCACATGGACCACCTTCGGTCCGGTATTGAAGCTCGGCTTGCCGCTGGGGCGGGGCACATAGTCCGGGTTCTTTTCGAACACGACGCGGGAGCCGGGGACGCGTTCCGCAGCCACGAACTTGAACGGTCCGCTCCCGATCGCCTCGGGGATTTGCTGCATCGGGTCGGTCCTGGCGAGCCGCTCCGGCATCATCGCGCAATACACCTGCGCCAGCGCGTCCGGCACAAGAGCGAACGGCTTCTTCAGGCGAAACCGGATCACTTTGTCGGAGGCGGCGGCGAGCTCGTCGGTGCGAGCCATCAGCGCCGCGCCCATCGCGTCGCGTTTGGCCCAGCGTTCGATTGTCGCAACGCAATCGCGCGCCAGAACCGGCGTGCCGTCATGGAATTTGAGCCCGTCGCGCAGGGTCAGCTTCCATTCCTTGCCGTCGTTTTCGATATTGTGGCTCTCGACCATCTGCGGCTGGACCCTGAACTCGGCGTCGAACCCGTACAAGGTGTCGAACACCGCGAGCGAATAGTTGCGGGTGATGTCGGCGGTGGTCCACACCGGGTCGAGCGAGGCCAAATCCGCATGCGGCGCGAATGCGATCCGCGTCTGCGTTTCGGCTCGCACAATGGGTGGCGCGGCGATCGCGGCGGCGCCGAGGACAGCGGATTTCAACAGGTCGCGACGCTTCATCAGGGTACTCCGGCGGGGCCGCTGCGACCGCATCATGTTCGCCCTCTCGGCCGGCTGCGCGCAATAGATCTGCGCGGGGGCGGGGTTATTGCCGAACCCGGCGTCGCGAGAGCCTTTATTCCTTGACGCCGCCGGCCATCAGGCCGCTAACCAAATAGCGTCGCACCAGCAACGTGAAAACCAGCACGGGAAGCATCACCGAGACGCCGCCGGCGGCGATCTTGCCCCATTCGAACCCGGTATACTGCATGAAATTGACGATCGCGACCGGCGCCGTCATCGCCTCGGTTCGGGTCAGGATCAGGGCGAAGAAGAAATCGTTCCACGACAGGATGAAGCACAGGATAGCCGTTGCCGCGAGGCCGGGCCCCGCGAGCGGCAGCACGACGCGCGCGAAGGCACTCCAGAGGCCGGCCCCGTCGATCCACGCCGCCTCTTCGAGGCTGCGCGGCACCGCGTCGAAAAAACCCTTCATCGTCCAGACGACCAGCGAGAGGTTGAAGGTCACATAGATCAGCGCGAGCCCTGGCACCGTGTCGATCAGACCGAGCCAGGTGTAGGCAAGAAAGAATGGGATCGTGAAGGCGATCGGCGGCGCCATGCGGCTGACCAATATCCACATCGCCACTTGCCGCTGCCCGCGGAAATGCCAGCGCGCCAGCACATAGGCGGCGGGCACGCCGAGCACCAGCGAAAACCCGGTCGAGAGAAGGCTGGCCGCGAGGCTGTGACCGAACGAGGCCGGGAAATCTCCGGTCCACACCGCGGCGTAATTGCGCAATGTCGGGCGAAAGGCGAGGCTCGTCGACATGATGTCGGCGCTCGGGCGGAACGACATCAAAACCAGCCACAGCGCCGGCGACAACACCAATAGAAGCAGCGCCGCTGCGAGCGCGTAGCGCAGCCAGGCGCGCAGCATGCGCCTACTCATCCATCGCCATGCCACCGCCGGCACGGTTGATGACGAGGCTCAGAACGAGCACGCCGGCGACCAACAGCGTGGCGATCGCGCTGCCGTAGCCCCAATAGGCGAAATTGAAGGTCTCGACGAAGGCGTAATAATTGGTCACCTGGGTCGCGCCGCCGGGGCCGCCATCGGTCAGCAGATAGATCAACGGGAACGCCTTGATGCTGTCGATCGTACGAAACAAGGTCGCGACCACCAGGGTGGTTTGGATGTATGGCAGCCGCACGTGCCAGAACAATTGGATCGGGCCGGCGCCGTCGATCCGCGCGGCCTCCTGCGGCTCCTTCGGCACCATCTGCAGGGCCGCCAGCGTCATCAGCATTGTGAACGGAAACCACTCCCAGGTATCGGCCACCGCGATCGCCCAGAGAGCAGTGCCGGAATTGGTGATCAGCGAATGGAACGGCACGCCCGCAGCCGCCGCGAGCCGATGCAGCGGGCTGATCGCCGGCGTGTAGACGACCTTCCAGATGACCGCCACGACGATCGGCGGCAACACCATCGGGACCAGGAATCCGGTACGGATCGTCTCGAGGATGCGCGACGGCTTGTAGAGCAACAGCGCGAGCCCCAACCCGAGGAGAAGCTGCGAGACGACCGTCACCAGCGACAACTGTATCTGCACCCATACGGAGCGGATGAATTCGGGCGAGGTGAAGGCCTGCTGGTAGCTTTGCCAGGGCTCGGAAAAATCGAATGAGGCCGGATCGGCGGGGGTGAGCGGCGTCAGGCTGGTAACGATCAGCCAAACCGCCGGGGCGAGCGTTACCAGCCCCAGCACTCCGAGCGCCGGCAGAAGCCCGCTGCGAAGCGCGCGCCGCCGCTCGCGCGCCCAGCCGCGCGCCGGCGCGCTCGATCCCGGCGCGCGGCGGTCTGCCGCCGCTGCCATCCGCGACTGCAGCGGCGTCTCCGTTGTCATGCGCGAGGGCGGTGCGCTTCTATAGCTTGACGCCGGCCCGCTGCAACGCGCGCAACGCGTTCTGCTGGGCCTGCTGCATCGCCTCTTTCGCGCCCATCTGCTGCGACACGATGGTCTGGATCGCATTGTCGATTTCGCGATCCACCGGCGGATAAGGGGGTGCGGTGCGGTAGAGCGTGTACCCCTTGCCGGCAAGCTCCAGCGTGTCGCGGTAGAGCTTGGCGCCGTCGAAGCCGTTGATCGTCAGCTTCTTCTGGAATTCGGGAAGCGCGATCATCGAGCTGCGCGTGACCGAGCTGTAGCCTTTCTCGTCGAACATCCGCTTCAGCAGCGGCTTCGACATGGCCCAGGTGATGAACTCCCACGAGGCGTCCTTGTTTCGCGCTCCCGCCGGTATCCCCCAGCCATGCGAGGCGACATTCGGAAACCGGCCGGCCGGACCCGCCGGCATCATCGAGAAGGCGCAGGTCTTGGCCACCTTGCTGTCGGGTTCCGCCATGCGGACGAGGAAGGTCTGGTTGTAGGTGGAATAATTGATTTTGCCGTCCAACAATGCCTGCGTGGTCTGGTCGTAGGTGTAGGACAGCGCGCCGTCCGGCCCGTATTCGCGCAGCGCGTTGGAGAAGAATTCCGCCGCGTGAACAGCCTCCGGCGTGTCGAGCATCGGGTGCAGATCGTTCGGCGGATTGCGGAAGATCAGGCCGCCGAACGCCAACAGATAGGGCGGGAACTGCCAGCCGTAATGGTTTTCGGTACCGAACGCGGCGGGACCGCCCAGGGCCTTGATCGCCTTCAACATCGCCGGCATCTGGTCGAAATTGTCGGGCTGCTTGAAACCGGCTTGTTCGATCAGGTCGTAGCGGCTGGCGCCCGCCATTTGCGCGTCGGCAATCCATGGAATGCCATGCAGCGCCCCGGCGCGGTCCTTCAGAGCAGCGGTGCTGCCGGGCAGGAAATCGCCGGGATCGAAATCTGCCGGGGTCTTCCGGGGATCCTTGATGAAGTCGTCGAGCGGCGTCGTCCAGCCGGCGCCGATCCAGCGCCCGGAATAGATGAAGGTGACGTTGATGACGTCATGCGCGGCCGATCTGGTCGCCAGCTCGATATCCATGCGCTGGTTGTAGATCGGGAAAGCCGGCGTGTCGTAAACGACGGTGGCGCCGGTCGCCGCCTCGAATTCCGGCAAATAGGCGCGCAGAAATTCGGAATAGGTGTGACTGAACGAGGTGACATGCAGCGTGACGCCGTCGAGCTTCTTCGCCCCGCCCTGGGCCGGCGCCCGCCCCGAGAAGCTTAGAAGACCCGCTGCCGTGCCGGCGAGCACGGTGCGACGGGACGGCCCGGCGGCGCGGCGTGTCATCGCGTATCCTCCGATAGCAGCGCTCGAACGGCCGCGTTGAGCGCAGGATTGCATGGGCCACAAGCCCCTTCAAGCGGCCCAAGACATCGGACAAAGCGGCGTCGCACTTGCCGGCGCTGTCATGCCTCCGGCCGGCATGAACCCACAGACCGCAAAGAGACGGGATGCGGCCCGTGCCCCCGCCTGCGCGGGGGTGGCGCATTGCGACTTGCCGCTCAGTGCAGCGGCGAGCCCTGGATCGTGACGCGGTGCATCAGGCGGCGCTCCCCGTGATAGTCATTGACCGCGAAATGCCAGGTCGAACGGTTGTCCCACAGCGCGAGCGATCCCGCGCGCCAATGAAAGCGGCAGGTGAATTCGGGGCGAACGGCGTGCTGGTAGAGATAATCGAGCAGCGGGTGAGACTCCTGCTCCGTCCACCCCTCGAAACGCAGCGTGAAACCCGGATTGACGTAGAGCGCCTTGCGGCCGGTCTCGGGATGCCGGATGACGACGGGATGAACGGCGTCCTGGGTGGCGAGCTCCGGGTTGCCGATGCGGCCGACCAGGTCGCCGCGTCTGGCGTGCGCCTCCGGACCGAATACATGCCGGCTCGAATGGCAGGCGCGCAAGCCCTCGAGCGTCGCCTTCAGGCCGTCGGACAGCGCGTCATAGGCGGCGTACATGCCGGCAAACAGCGTGTCGCCGCCGGTCGTCGGAACCTCGCGCGCATAGAGCATCGAGCCGAGCGCCGGCACCTGATCGTAGCTGTGATCGGTGTGCCAGCCATTGCCGATATTGCGCCGCTGCTCCGGTTCCTTGCGGACTTCGGCGATCATCGGATAGCCGGGCACGCTGGCGAAGAAGCGGTTGATGTCGATCCGACCGAAACGCTCGGCAAACGCGACGTGCTGCGCCGGGGTCAGCTGCTGATCGCGGAAAAAGACGACGCCGTATTCGCCAAAGACGTGGCGGATTTCGCCGAGCGCGTCCTCGGCCAGAGGCGCTGCCAAATCGACCCCGCCGATCTCGGCTCCCAGCATTGTGGAGAGGGGCTCCACGCGAATATGGCAATAGCTCATCCAATCCTCCCACCGGGGCGCAGCCGCTTTCGCCCGATGATACCATCGACGGTTCCCCCCGAGCAAAGACCGTCCGCCCGAACGCCGCGAGACGCCCGGCGCTGCGACCGGCGAGACGAACGTGATCGACACCGAGGTGATCGAGCGCTTGCGGCTCGCCTAGCGCGGGCTATGAGAGCAGCGCCCGGATCGCGGCCAAAGAGGCCGGCCCGTTCCACATCGGTCACGCAACGGTAACGCGGGCGCCGCTACCGTCGCCGCCGATCACTGCAAGCTGCAGCCAGTGTCGTCAACCATTCATCGATCCTGCCCCACTCAATGAGGCCCCGGCGTGGTGACCGGGGAAAGCGTGCTCGGTTGGCATGCTGGTGTGTGACGACCCGGCTTCAATGAGGCCCCGGCGTGGTGACGGGGGAAACGGTGGCTCCGGGCAGGTGACCAATCATCGTGCTTTGCCCGCGCATTTTCGAGCGCCTTGCGCCGGAGGGAGAGCGGTTCATCAAATCTTCTCGATCTCCGCATGCCGCTGCGGACCGCAAGTTGTTCCCACACAATTGCAAATAGCGCTGCGAGGGCTCCGCCGGTTTGGCACACCACCGCACCGCTCGCGCGGATGCGGCGACCAGTCTATACGATTACCGGACCGCGATCGAGCACCGAAAAGGGCTTGCCGAGGCTCTCGATGCGCGGCCGGTTTGCTGCCGCGAGACCGACATCGATGATGATCACATGGTCCTGGGCGTGATTGATGATTTCCTCGAGCGCCCTGCTTCAGCTCGATGTGATGGCGGCGGGTGAGCCGACACTGGAAGACCGACAGCTGCACCCACTCGCCAAAGCCTTCCATGATGCGGAACACCTTGCGCGAGCGCCGCGGCGCGGCGATGTCATAGGCTACGATGTAGAGGTTCTCGTCACCGCCGACCCGCGCAGGTTCGCGGCGCATGCCGGAGCCAACCGCAGTCATCGTGGCTCTACCGCAGGCAGTTCCGGGATCTCGCCCATCAGGTGCCGGCCGAGCAGGCGCGCCTGGAGTTCCAGAAGTCTGCGATAGCACACCCGATAGCCGAACACGGGATGAGTAATTTCAGTCGCCAGCCATCTTTCGAAGGCTGCGATCACCTTCTTGCGCCCGGACGGAGATAGGGCGCAGGCCCGCCCGCCCCAGACAAAATCACCGGGCTTGATCTCGCCGTTGTTGACCGCCGTGATCACCGTCGAATCGGCAAGGATCGGCCGGAACGGCTCCATGACGTCGAGCGCCAGCGCCGGCCGGCCATAGCGGGGCTGGTGGTAGAAGCCGCGATGCTGCGTTCCGGTCAGCGCGCCGGAGCATTACTGACTTCTCCATCCCCCAGGCGATTGACCGTAAGTCGCCCCGTTTTAGCCCTCTCCGTTGTGATGGCTTGCGGGTGTCTGCGGCCACGCGTTTCGCTTGTCCGACACCACGCGACCTTCCTTGATCACCAGGATCAGACGGCGCACGTTCTCTATGTCGTCGAGCGGGTTCGCGCCGACTGCGATCAGATCGGCGAGCTTGCCCACTTCGACCGTCCCAAGATCGGCGCCGACGCCGCATATCGCCGCGCCGTGGCGCGTCGCCGCCACCAGCGTCTGCCACAGTGTCGCACCATCCCGCACCCATAATCCCATCTCGAGCAGCGCCGCATCCTTGAGCGGCCGGATGTCCGAACCGAGCGCCATCTTGACCCCGGCATCGAGTGCCTTACGGAACCACGTGGCATGCACGTCGGAAGCTGCCTCGGCGCGGCAGCAGAGAGATGGCGACAGCGCGCGCTGTGCAACCCAGGCGGTCTCGTAAGGGTTGGTCGCCTGACCAGGGGTCAAGTGACTGATCGCGAGGGTAGGCACGTACCAGGTGTCATGCTCGAGCAGCAGCGCGATGCACTCGTCATCCATGATGTAGCCGTGTTCGACACTGTAGGCGCCCAATCGGATCGCATTCTTCACCGCCTCCGGGTTGGTGGCGTGCGCCATGACCTTAAAGCCGCGCTTGCGGCAAATCTCGAACGCGGCGCGGATCTCATCGTCCAGCAGGAAGGAATGGGTGTGGAGGTCCCAGGCCGGTCCCATGATGCCGCCCGACAGGTTGAGCTTGACATGGTCAACGCCGTTTTTGATCTGCTCGCGGATCGCCTTTACCCAGCCATAGGGACCATCGACCTCCAGCGCGTGACCCGAGGTCAGGAAATGGCCGCCCGTGGTAGTCAGGAAGTACCCGCTGGCGAACAGCCGCGGCCCGACATGCTGCCCGGAGTCGAAGGCGCGCTTCCACGCCACATCCATGAAGTGGTGCGCGCCGGCGCAGCGCAGCCCGACAATGCCGGACTCCGTGAGGGCGGCGGCGAGCCGGTGCCCGAAAAGGGTCACCTGATCGGCGAGCGGCATTTCGGCCAGCGACAGGTAATCGGGGTGGATATGCACGTCCCACAGGCCGGGCAGCAGGTAGGCGCCCTTGAGGTCGATCACCTGCGCGTCGCCGCTGTTGTCCGCTTCAGAACTCGGCAGGATTGCGCGTATGCGACCGTCCTCGATCAGCACGGCGGCGTCCGGCCGTACCTTGGGTTCGACGCAGTCGATCAGGTTCGCATGGGAGAGGATCGTCTTCATGATGACCTTACTCAGGCCGAAGCTCGTCGCTCCGGCGCATTATTCGAGCTTCTTCCAATCCTGCGTCAGGTCGCGCATGAAGCCGCGGACCGTGTTGTTGATGAACTCGATGTCGGCGGGCTTGAACCCGGGGCTCGCCGCGACATGTCCCTGTACCGAAGGGATTGTGACATGGCGGCCGTCCGAAATAGCCTGGGCCGCTGCTATCCCTTCCTCGACCGGATTATAGAGGTCGAGCATCCCCGACATGATCAGCGTCTTGGCCTTGACCCTATGCAGCGCCTTGATCGGGTCGCCGCCGAAGATCCGGTTGCCGTCGATCGGCGTGTCCCCGACATTGTGCCGATCGTAGGCCCAGGTCTGGGCAATCCAGTCATTGGCGTCGAAGCCCGACTTCGCGGCGGCCGTCTCCTGGTTCTGGACCCAGGAGAGAACGTCCATCGGTTCGGGAAACTGCTCGCGCAACGCCTCGGGCGTTCGCGTCGCCAGTACCTGCAGGACATCGGCGCGCATATGCCAGCCCGCCTCCGGCTGCGACGTGTAGTGGCCGCCGTTGAAGGTCGGGTCCAGCATCAGGGCATGACGGGTCGCCTCGTTCACGGCGATCGACCAGGGCGAGGCTCGCGCCATCGGCGTCAACGCGATCAGCGCATCCATCATCTCGGGGTGGCTGACGCCCCATTGCAGGGTCTGCATGCCGCCCATCGATGCGCCCGCTACTGCAACGAGATGGCTGATGCCGAGGTGCTGGAGCAAGAGATACTGGCTCTGCACCATGTCGCGGATCGTGAAGTGCGGGAAATCCGGCCCGTGCTGAGTTGCGCTGTTGCTCGGTGAGGTAGTCAGGCCGTTGCCGATCGCATTCGTCTTGATCACGAACAGGTGATCGGTATCCAAGCCCTTCCCCGGACCGATCATGAAGTCGAGCCGATGATGGTTGCCGGCGATCGCCGTAACCATCAGCACGGCGTTCGACTTGGCGGGGTTGAGCGCGCCCTGGGTCATGTAGGCGATGCTGAAATCGTGGATGGTACCGCCGGCTTCCAAGGGCAACTCGCCGATATAAAAGGTTTGCAGGCCGGGCTCCGGAGCAGGTTGAGCCCGCACCGGGCTGCCAAGCGCAAGAACGACGAAGACGATCGGCAACGCCCGGAGCATGGCTCCCCCAACTTTTCGTTCTCACCAGCATTGCGCGTCGTGACCGCAAAGCGCAATCCAGGCTTTGTTCGGCAACCGCTGGGCTGCCACGGGACCCGGCGCTGTATTCGGCTGGATCTATCGGTGGTAATTTCCGAGCAGGAATTTCAGCACCGGTTCGGAGCGCGCAGGATGCAGACCCAAAACAGTACCATTCTTGAAGAGACAATTGCGGGCGTGCGGGCGGTTCTCGGCCCCGATCTCGACCGGATCAGGGTCGAGCGGGCCGTCGTCGGGCTGTTCTTCACCGGGGTCAAGCTCGACACCGGCAACGCCGGGTGCTGTGCCACCCCGATCAAGACGATCCCCGAAGCGGTCTGCTGTCCGAGTTCCGCGATGGCGATGCCGTTTCCCGGCAAGCTGGCCGGCCGCCCCGCCGGTGAGCTGGCGCGAGAGGCCTTATCTGCGAGCGGCATTCGTCGCGCGGTCGGGATTGCGGCGCTGAACGCCCTCGCCGAGTGTTGTTGGCAGCATCGCCCGAACGCGGCCGTGACATTGCGGGAGGGGATCGACGCCTTCGACGCGACCGAGATCCGCCCCGGCGATAGGGTCGTCGTGGTCGGCGCGTTCGTGCCGTTCCTGAAGCAGCTCAAGCGTCAGGGTCAGTCCTATCTCGTGCTGGAGCAGGATCCGGCAACGCTGAAGGCCGACGAGCTGCCGTTCTTCAGGCTCGCCGATAAGGCCCCGGAGGTGGTACCCGAAGCCGATGTCGTGCTGATCACCGGCACCACTCTCGTCAATGACACGCTCGAGGAACTGTTGGCGCTGGTGCGACCCGATAGCAGGGTCACCCTCGTCGGACCGACAGTCGGGATGCTGCCCGACCCGTTCCTCGCGCGCGGCGCGGATGTCCTGGGCTGCGTCCGCATCACCGATCCGGACGCGTTCCTCGACCTCCTCGCCGAGGGCGGCTCTGGATACCACTTATTCGGCCGCTCCGCGCAGAAGATCGTGCTGGCCCGCAGGCAAGTCGAATACGCGGCCCGGGTCGCCTAGAGTTCGAAGTTCGCGGCACTACCGGGCCCTAATCTCCGTGTCATTCCGAGGCGCAGCTCGCGAGCCCGGAACCCATGAACACGAACGGAGCGGAGCCTTGCGAGGACAGTGTTCTTGTTGGTGTGGACGGCCCCCGACGGCATCGAAGTGCCAAGCTGTGATGTTTTCAACCGCAGCAGAGGGAGCCGCCCGATGGCGATTATCCGTATTGGTCTCGACACCTCCAAGCATGTCTTTCAGCTGCACGGGGTTGACGAGGAGGAGCGGCCGGTGTTGCGGCGGCAGCTGCGGCGCGGCGAGATGGCGAGGTTTTTCGGCCGCCAGCCGCCGACCCGGATCGGGCTCGAGGCGTGCGGGGCGGCGCATTACTGGGCGCGGGTGTTGCGCGAGCTCGGGCACGAGCCGGTGCTGATCCCGCCGCAATACGTCAAGCCTTATGTCAAGCGCGGCAAGAACGACGCCGCCGACGCCGCGGCGATCTGCGAGGCGATGAGCCGGCCGGGCATGCGCTTCGTGCCGGTCAAGAGCGCCCAGACCCAGGCGGCGCTGATGACGGTCAAGCTGCGCGAGCTGTTGGTGAAGCAGCGCACGATGCCGATCAACGCGATGCCCGGCGCGACTTGGGGCCATGCCGCCGAGTTCGGGGTGATCGCGGCGCGCAGCCCGGCCAAACTCGCCGAGCTGCTGGCGCGCCTGCGCGCCGCCGACGACAGCACCGTGCCGCCGCCGGCGCGCGAGCTGTTCGAGGTCATGGCGGCGCAGCTCGACGCGCTTGAGGCCCGCATCAAGGGGTTGGAAGCCCGGCCGATGGCCTGGCACCGGACATATGACCGCAATCGACACGCCCGCTTCCGCAGCTGAACCCTCGTGCAGCGGTGGCCGTCCACATATCGGTTTCGGGCTCGCGAGCGGAGTTTATCCTCGGGCCGGCCGCAGGCCGAACCTGTAGGCTCGCTCCCGCAACGCGTTGCGTTTCGGGCTCGCCTAACTAGTTGAGCCGCAGGTCGATGATGTGCTTCGGGTCGGGCTGTAATTCGCCGCGCTCGACGCGCTTGACGATGTCGGTCAGGGCGGCGTTGGTCGGGGCCGGGATGCCGACCTCCTCGCCCTTGCGCACGACAAAGCCGTTGAGGAATTCGATCTCGGTGCGGCGGCCCTTCACCATGTCCTGGCCCATCGAGGGGCGATGCGCACCGCCGCCGGGCTTGTTGGCTTCGGCGAGGCGGTGCTCGTCGATCTCGCGGGTCGCCGCCGGGTCGCCCTCGCCGGCGCGGGCGAGCGTCTCCGGGTCCATGTGGCTGACCTCGTCGAAGGTGTAGCCGAGCGCCTGGCCGACACGGATCGCCTCGCTACCGAGCCGGTTGGAGAATCGCCGGATCGCATCGTTCTTGACGACGTCGCGGCTGATCATGCCGGTGCAGGCCGAGAGGCCGTTCCCCATGACGTTGGTTACCAATTTCGACCAGCGCTCGCCCCACAGATTCTCGGTGACGAAGGCGCTGTCGGCGTTGGCGAGTAGGGCGCAGACCTCATTCGCGCGGTCGGTCGCGCGGCCATGCACTTCGCCGACGCGGAACACGGTGTGCTTCGCGCCGTGCTTGCCGCCGGCCCGCGCCACATGCCCAGGCTCGTTGAGCCCGACCGTGATCGAGCTGGCGATCGACCCGAGCGTCTTGCCCCAGCCGACGATCCCGGCGATCGTCTCCTCGTTCATGCAGTTCTGCAACGAGACGACATAGCCGCCCGGCGCCAGATACTGCCGGATCAGCATCGTCGCCCATGCGGTGTCGTAGGATTTGGTGCAGACGAAGGCGATGTCGATCGGCGCCTCCTTCGACAGTTGCTGCACCTCGGTCACGTGCAGCGCGCGCGCCGGCACGGTGAAAGGCTCGACGTCTCTCAGATGCGTGATCTTGAGCCCGTGCTGTTTCATGTGATCGACGTTTTCCGGCCAGAAATCGATAAAGGTCACGTCTTCTCCGGCCTTCACCATATGCGCGCCGGCATAGCCGCCAACCGCGCCGGTCCCGACGATCGCAATCTTTTTCTTCGCCATGGCCTTTCCTCCGATCAGCGCCACCCGGCGCGCCTCGTTTCGCGGGCAATCCTAGTACGGCGCGCGCCGGCGAGGAAAGCCGATGCCCGGGCCCAGCGCAGGGGCCGCCTGCGCCGGCCTTCAGCGGCGCGCGGTCGCGGGCTTGCGCCGCGGCTTCGGGCGGCCCGAACCGCGGCGAGCCCCGGCCTTGCCGCCGGCGGGGCGGAGCTTCGGCGAGACCCGCCGCCGCAGATCGAGCACGATTGTGACCGGCAGCGCCGCAATCCCGAATGCCATCGCAAAGCTCGCCGCGCGCTCCAGCCAGCGCAATTCGCCGGCGATCGCGATAAGCCCGAGCAATAGGCCCGCACCGAACAACAACAGGGCCGTCTTGCTGAACCGCACGCCGCGTGCCTGCCAACCATTTGGACGCGCCATCGTCGCCGCAGGCCGCCGCGGTTGCAACCGCGCGGTGCTTTGCCGAGGATGGCGCCGATGAAAACCGGTCGTGGCGCCGAGGAGGGCAGCGGCGAGGGCGGCGCGCCCGCCGCGTCCGGAGGCTTCAACCGTTTCGCGATCACCGCCTCGCTCGTCGCCGCGACGATCATGCAGGGCGTTGATACGACGATCGCGAATGTCGCCCTGCCGCACATCCAGGGCAGCCTCTCCGCGGCGCAGGACCAGATCGCCTGGGTCTTGACCTCCTACATCGTCGCCGCCGCGATCATGACCCCGCTGACGGGCTGGCTTGCCGCCCGGTTCGGCATCAAATACGTGTTCCTGATCTCGGTGGTCGGGTTCACGATCGCCTCGGCCCTGTGCGGCGCGGCGACGAGCCTGACTCAACTCGTCCTCTTCCGCATCCTGCAAGGGATCTGCGGCGCCGCGCTGGTGCCGCTGTCGCAATCCGTCTTGCTGCGGACCAACCCGCCGGAGCGGCACGCCCAGGCGATGGCGATCTGGGGCACCGGCACGATGCTCGGGCCGATCATCGGCCCGGCGCTCGGCGGCTGGCTGACCGACAATTACAACTGGCGCTGGGTCTTTTACATCAACCTGCCGGTCGGAATTCTGTGCTCGCTCGGCCTTCTGATCTTCATCCACGAGACCCGGCACGCCCATCGCGAGCGCTTCGACATGCTCGGCTTTGCCATGCTGAGCCTCGCGGTCGGGGCGCTGCAGCTGTTCCTCGACCGCGGCGAGCTGAAAGACTGGTTTGGCTCGACCGAGATCTGGGTCGAGGCGACCGTATCCGCGGTCTGCTTCTATCTGTTCGTCGTGCACACCGCGACGGCGAGCGGGCGGCTGTTTCTCGATCGCGAATTGCTGAAGGACACCAATTTCCTCGGCGGCATCGTCATGATGTTCTTTGTCGGCGTGATCCTGAACGGGACGCTCGCGCTGCTCCCGACGATGATGCAGGATTTGATGAACTATCCGGTCGTCACGACCGGGCTGATCACCGCCCCGCGCGGCTTCGGCACGATGGTCGCGATGTTCCTCGTCGTGCGCCTCGTCGGCAAGCTCGACACGCGGCTGATCATCCTGTCAGGCCTTCTGCTGACGGCCTATGCGATGTGGCAGATGACCGGCTTCTCCCTGTTGATGGGGCCGGGCCCGTTGCTGATTTCGGGGCTGCTGCAAGGGTTCGGGCTCGGCTTCATTTTCACGCCGCTCAGCACCATCACCTTCTCGACCCTGCCGCGCCACAGCCTGACCCAAGGCACCGCGTTTTTCAGCCTGATGCGCAATGTTGGCGGCAGTTGCGGCATCTCGGTGGTCGAGGCGCTGCTGACCGAGAACACGCAGGTCGTGCATTCGCGGCTCGTCGAGCATCTGCGCCCGGACAACCCGCTCGCCCAGGCGCCCTACCTCGCGGCGCCCTACAGCTTCAAGACGGCCGCCGGCATTGCTGCGCTCAACGCAGAGGCGACGCGGCAGGCAGCGATGGTCGCCTATATCGACGATTTCATCCTGATGGTGGCGGTCGCGCTCCTCTGCCTTCCTCTCCTGTTGCTGCTGCGCCGCCCACTGCGCCCGGCCGAAAAGCCGAGCCTGGCGCTCGATTGACAGCCGCCCGATCGATTGACAGCCGCCCGGCGGGGCGGGCAGAGAAGCGCAGGGCGGCGATGAGCGCAGGGGGGCACGATGCAGGGTTTCAAGCAATTCATGCTGCGCGGCAACGTTCTCGACCTCGCCGTCGCGGTGGTCATGGGGGCGGCCTTCGGCGCCGTCGTCTCGGCGCTCGTCAAGGATCTGATTACGCCGCTGATCGCGGCGATCGTCGGCAAGCCCGACTTTTCGGCGATCGAGTTCACCGTCAATGGCAGCCGCTTTCCGGTCGGCGACTTCATCAATGAGGTGGTGTCGTTTCTGCTGATCGGGACGGCGGTTTATTTCCTGATCGTGGTGCCGGTGAACCGGCTGACGGCGAGATTGCGCCGCGGCGAGCCGACCCCCGACCCGACCACGAAGAAATGCCCGGAATGCCTCAGCGACGTGCCGATCGCGGCGCGCCGCTGCGCCTTCTGCACCTCGCCGCTCCGCGACTGAGCGACAGACCGAAAAGCCTGGGATAAGCGGGCGGGCCGCCGGCCCGCTTCAGGCCCCTATTTCGCGATGTCGGAATACGGGGCCTGCACCTGGCCTGTTTTGTATGCGGGGGGTTCGAGGATGATTTCGGTGTTGATGTCCTTGAACTGGCCCGGATCGTTGTTTTTGATGTTCTGGAATTGCACTTCTATAACGCGCGGCTTGGCCCACTCGCCGTCCTTGCCGTAAGCAACGTCGCCGACGATCGTCTTGAAGGTGTTGGCGCGGATGTAGTCGGCGAGCTTGTTCTGATCGAGCGTCTTGGCGCCTTCGACCGCCTGAGCGAGCACCTGCATGTTGGCGTAGGCGAAGGGCGGCAGGTACCAGCCGATCGGGTCGACGCCCTCGGCCGCCGCCTTGCCCTGGTAGGTCTTCAGGAAGTCCATCACCCCGGGAAATTGCAACGCGGGGGCCGGGATGAAGTAGTCGTAATCGATGATGCCGTTGATCAGCGGCCCGAGCTGCTGCTTGATCGAGGTGATCTGCAGTCCGACCATGCCGCCGCCGAGATAGCGGGTCTTGAACCCGGTCTCGTTGATCGCGCGCACCATGCCGACCGAATCGGGCGGGTAGGAGGCGACGAAGACCATATCGGGGTTGGTCGCCTGGATCGCCCGCACGATCGGCGTGTAGTCGGTCGTCGAGGGCGGGTAGGTCTTGTCGTAGACGATCTGCAGCCCGTTCTGTTTCGCGATGTCGCGGGCGCCTTCGGAAGCGTTTTTCGGGTATTCGGCATCGGCAGCGACGATCGCCAGCGTTTTGGGCTTGGGGTCGCCCTTCAGCGCCACATCGAAGAAGGGCTGCGCGAAAGCGTGCTTGGGGTCGGGCCCGGCCGGCAGCATCGAGAAGTATTTCGGGTAATGAAACTCGGTGTTCACCGCCAGGGCGAAGAGCCCGAGGAACAGCCGGTCATGCTGGATGATGACCGGCATCGCCGGCGCGACCATATTGGTCGCGTAGCCCGACACGACGAGGTCCACTTTGTCCACGTCGAGCAGCTTGGTGTAGAGCGCCGGCACCGTCGGCGGATTGCTCTGGTCGTCGTAATAGACGAGCTTGACGGGGCGGCCCATCAACCCGCCCTTGGCGTTGACGTCGTTCTCCCAGATCTGCATCGCGAGGAGCGCCGATTTGCCGATCGCGGCGAGCCCGCCCGTCAGCGCCATGCCGAACCCGATCGTGATCGGCTCCGCCGCGCGCGCCGCCCCCGAGCACCCGAGACACGCAGCGAGCGCCGCCGCCCAGACGCCTGCCAGGCGCCGCTTCCAGCCCGTCCTCCCGACCATCTTGACCCACCCCGGTTTGTCACCTGTCGCGGCATCGTGGCATGCCGGCCGGCAAAAAACCAGCATCGGCAGCCGCTTCCGGCCCGACCGCGCGAGCGGCGATGGCGTGCGCCCGCGACCGGGGCTAAACTGCCCGGACAACAGGTTTCGCTGGAAGGATGTCCGCCATGAAGTTCCTCAGCGACGACGAGATCGGCAAACTGGCTCCGGCCGAGACCTCCTCCTTCGCGTCGCCGGTGCCGACCCAGATCGTGTCGTCCGACGAATACCTGCCGGTGCCGCAAACGCCGCGCCAGCGCGAGGTCGAGGTGCGGCTGACCGAGATGAGCGATCGGCTCGCCAAGCGGCAGGGCCTGTCGCGGCGCCGGTTCTTCCAGACCGCGGCCGGCATGGCCGCTTCCTATGTCGCGATGAACCAGGTTTTCGGGCGGCTCTTCGAGGTCAGCGAGGCCGAGGCCGCGACCCCCGACATGGCGAATGAGCGGGCGAATGCCTTGTCGGGCCAGTTCATCATTGACGGCCACACGCATTTCCTGCGCGACGACACAAGGCTGATGGCCTTCGTCAAGGGGCGCGAGGCGGTCGGCCGCGCCGGCTGGAATGCCGCGATCGGCGACAAGGAACAGACCATCGACGATCTGAAGTACAACAATTACGTCAAAGAGATCTACATGGACAGCGACACAAAGATCGCGCTGCTGTCCAATTCGCCCTCCGACGTGCCGGAGGATTGGTTCATCCCGCAGGAGCAGGTCTTCAAGACGCGCGCCGCGGTCAACGAGAAGGCCGGCACCCGGCGCATGATGGCGCATTTCACGATAACGCCGGGGCAGCCGGGCTGGCTCGAAAAGGTAGATCAGGCGATCGAGGTCTTCAAGCCGGATTCGTGGAAGGGCTATACCGTCGGCGACAATACGCACAAGGAGCTCGCCGCCTATCCGTGGCACGCCGACGACGAAAAGCTGATGTACCCCTTCTACGAAAAGATCGCGAAAAGCGGCATCAAGAACGTCTGCATCCACAAGGGGCTGTTCGCGCCGGCGGTCGAGGAGAAATTTCCGCGGCTGCGCCCTTATGCCGATGTCAGCGACATCGGCAAGGCCGCCAAGGACTGGCCGCAGCTCAACTTCCTCGTCTACCACTCGGCCTATCGCTGGGTCGGCGGCAACCCGGCCGACGGCATGGCCGAATTCGACAAGACCGGGCGCAGCTCGT
>Ga0213875_10000944_pt1 | contig 20886 bp, 19 predicted proteins | sample BarmaccomBMRX_R8_FD_160105 | JGI IMG/M metagenome (GOLD analysis project Ga0213875, IMG submission 160105) | Root-associated microbial communities from Barbacenia macrantha in rupestrian grasslands, the National Park of Serra do Cipo, Brazil - RX_R8 | ecosystem: Host-associated > Plants > Roots... | reverse complement strand
CAGCGGGCCGTCGTCGCCGGCGAGGGCCACACCGCGCGGGCCGAACAGCGTGTCGGGAGCAGGGCGCACCGGCGCGGTGAGCTCGGATTGGCCGAGCCCGCCGAGTATCACGCGGGCTCCGGCTGTTGCAAGCAGGGGACGCGGAGGCGGCTCGATGAAGGGCGGCACGCGGTGCGGCTGGACGAGCGAGACCAGCATCGCTAAGCCTTGACCTGTACGATCTTGGTAATTTCCGGACAGGTGGCTTGCAGCGCCGTTTTGACGGCAGCGTCAATGGTCAAGCGTGAGGCTGGGCAGTTGTCGCAGGCGCCGAGGAAGCGGATTTCGATCGCTGGCGGCTCGATCCGTACCAGTTCGATATCGCCGCCATGGCCGGCGAGGACCGGCCGCACATCCTCCAGCGCCGTCTCTACTCGCTCGGTCAGACTTGGCTTGACGATGCCGTGATGGCGCAGCATCGCATAGACGATCTCGTCGGTGGCAGCCTCGCGCAGCGCCGCGGCGGCTTCGGGCCTGGTGCGCAGCGACCGCACCAGACGGCGCAGTGCCTCCGCGTGCAGCGCGTCGATTGCTTGGCGATAGGCCCGGGCGGCGTCGCGCGCCCCGGCGTCTCCCGCCTCGATCTGGGATTCAAGCCGGATGATTTCGCCGGCCAACTCGGCAAGCGTGGGGCACCCGGCGGTAAGGCTGCCGTCCATCGCGCGGCGCTATGGCACCGGTGCCAGCTCGCGACGTAATTCGGCGAGCGGTTCGGCGACGATCTCGGCGTTGGTCCACTCGCCATGCGTGCGGAAGATCCCGGCGGCTTCTTCGAGATAGGCCGCGGCGCGCGCGAGGTTCGCGCGACTGCCGCGCTCCGGCGTGGCCGGATCGTCGGGCAGGTTCATCAGGCAGTTCGCCTTATTGGCGATCGTGTTGGCGTATTCGAGCGGCGTCGTCTCGACCGTGCGGACCTTGAGCGCCTCGTCATAGGCGTCGAGCGCACGGAGGTTGTTTTCGACCAGATGGGTGGATGAGGCGTATTGCAGCGCGTTGCCCAGATTGTTCTGCAGCATCGCGTATTCGACCGGGTGGTCGATCAGCGTGACGACTTTGAGCCCCTCCTCGAAGGACTGGACGGCGAAGGCCTCGTGCATCTTGGCGCTTTCGTCGGTTGCCGGCATCGACAGGAAGGCGGTCGCCAGATTGTTCTGCAGGATCGCGTATTCGGCTGGGTGGCGGGTGCGGTCGAAAGTGCGCAGCGCGCGGTGATAGGCGGCGATCGCGTCGGTGAGTCGTCCGCGGCCGGTGCCGGCGAGGTATTGCAGCACGAGGCCATGGTTCATTTCGGCCTCGGCCAGCTCTTCCTTGCGGCCAAGCTCGGCCAGGGCCGGGATCGCCTCGTCGTAGGCGGCGCGCGCAGCTTCGAGCGATTGAGTGCCGTCTTCCGGCATCGCCTGCAGCGCGGTGGCGCGGCGGGCGGTGATCCGCGCACGCAGCAAACGCTCGTTGCCGGGGCAGACATCGAGCGCGCGGTCGTAGAGCGCCACAGCGCCGGCAAGGTGGTCGGGCGTTTTCGGCCGCTGCTGCAGACCCAGCGCGATTTCCATCAGCATTTCGGCGCGCTCGCGCGCCGACGCCGTGTCGTCTTCGGCGGCGGCGAGCGCCGCCTCAAGCTCGTTGGCGAGGCGGGTCGGAATCACGCCGCCACCTCGGTCGTTTGCACTTCCCGTAACAGGTCGGCGATGCGGTCGGCGACCTTGGCAGCGGCGGCCCGGACCGCCGGCGTGAGACCGATACCGAAATCGAGCGATTGGGCCTCGATCAGCAAAACGCAGACCTCGGCCGGGAACTCAGTGCCGAAGATGCGGCGGCCGGCGGCGATGGCGTCCTCCCAGCCGAAATCATGTGTCGCCAGCGTTCGCGCCGGGCGGGCGACCAGCTCGCTGCCCGGGATCTCGAAAACGGCGCCGGGGTCACTGCCGCTGGCGCAGGCGTCGACGACGATGAGCTGACGGCAGCCGCGCGCCGCAAACATCACCCCAACGCCGTCGGTCCCGGCGTCGAGCAGCTTGACGCGCGTCGGGTCGGCGCCAAGATCAGAGGCCGAGAGCCGCCGCAGCACCTCGGCGCCGACGCCGTCATCCGTGCGTGTCGGGTTGCCGCAGGCGATGACCGCCGCAACGGTCGGCGCGGCAGGCGCGAAACTTAGATCCGCCACAGCTTGCAGTACCAATCGGGTCGAACCGGCACGGCGAGCTCGGGCAGGTCGCACCATTTCCGGTTGACGAGGAAATTGATGCATTCCATGCAGCGCAGCTTATCGGGCCCCCACGGGTGGTCGAGAAAGCCGCCGATCACCAGCTTGCCTTCGAGGTCATCGGGTTTGAGCGCGCGCAGCCGCGAGATGATCTCGGCGAATTCCTTCTCGGTCTCGGGGAACGGCTCGACCTCGGTCTTGAGACCCCCCTCCATCAGTTCGGCGATCTGCTGCAGCGTCTCTGCGTCGTCTTTTGGGGCGCTCATCGCGGTTCCTACGCGGTGCGGAAGCGGGCCAGTTCTTCGCCCGTCCGCCGGTCATGTGCATGCACCGTGCAGACGAGGCAGGAATCGAACGAGCGCGCGACGTGGCCGACCTCGATCGGATCGCGCGGATCGGCGACAGGGGTGCCGACGAGGGCCTCTTCGATCGGGCCGCGAATGCCAGCGCTGTCGCGCGGGCCCACGTTCCAGGTGGTCGGCGCGACGATCTGGTAATTCTTGATCTTGCCGCCTTCGATATCGATCCAGTGGCACAGTGCGCCTCGGATCGCCTCGGTCGCGCCCCAGCCGCGGCCGTCGCGCTCCACCGGCTTGATGTACCAGGTGTCGCCGAGACGGAACTCGCGCAGACAGCGCTCCGCCTCGCGGTAGAGGCCAACGAGTTCGTGCATGCGCGCGAAATGGCGCAGCATGACGCTGGGGCCGCCCAATGCCTTAAACATCCCGAGAACCAGCGCGTCGGCATATTGCCAGGGCTCTCCATCCGCGCGACCGGCGATCAGTTGCCGAGCCAGACCGCCCGTCTCCATTCGTCCGTGATCGACATCCGATACCGCCGTCGCCCAGGAGTAGCGGCCCTCGAAATCGGCGGTATTGTGATCGCTCGGCGCGGTCACGCGCTCGAGGGGATGTACGGCGCCCGTCTCGTCGTACCAGGCGTGCGCCATGTCTTCCCGAACCGCGGCTTCGTCGGCCGGCAAATGGCGATCGCTGCGGCTGTCATAGATGCCGCCCTTGCGGATCACCGCGGCTGCACGGCCGTCGATGGTGGGATGGTTGTATTTATCCTCGTGCGGCAGGTAGCCCCAGGAAAGGTAGCGGCCGACGCCGCGGCCATATTGGTCGAGGCCGATGTCCCGGCTCATTCGCCAAAACAAGGCAAGGTCGGATTTCGCGTGTTCCGGCTTCTCGTCGATCCAGGCAAGGAAGTCGTCGAACGAGCGGACCTGTTCGTAGCGCTCTAAGCTGCATCCCAGCCAGACCGGCTCAATCCATCTCCGGCGGAAGTGTTCGAGGATCGACCACGCCCGCGTGACGTCGGTCAGCGTTGGCGCGCACATCACGCCGCCCGGAACCATGTAGCTGGAATGCGGCCATTGCCCGCCGAACAGGGCATAGATCTCGACGGGCCGGCCGGAAATCGTCACGCCAAGCTCGTAATGCTGGCCCGTATAAGGGGCCCAGCGGCGCACCGCCTCGTCGTAAAATCGCGAGCCGGCGTATTTCCGGTTGGTGTAGTCGATCATGAAGAGCCCGTAGTGGTGACGGACGAGGCTCTGCAGCGACTCGGCAATCTGGCCGAGGTTGCGCGCAAGGATTGCGTTGCGGGGGACCTCGGTCGCCCAGGCGGTATCCAGAGCCCAGGCGGCGCAGGTCAGGTGGGAGGCGCCGCAGATCCCGCAGGCGCGCGGCGTCACGATCAGCCCGGCTTGTGGGTCCTTGCCGCGCAGGATCACCTCGAGCCCGCGGAACAGCTCCGCTTGCGTCCACGCCTCGACGACGCGACCCCCCTCGATTTCGACCCGCACGTCGAGATCGCCTTCGACGCGACCGACCGGTGAAATGTCAAGTATCTGCGTCGTCATCATGCCGGTTTCCGGCTAGACCACGAAGATGTCTTCTTCGGCCCACCGCGGCGACGCCGCCTTGGCCGCGGTGGACAGCTTGATGTAACCGATCTTGTCGATGCCGGTGGGAAGCGCCTTGGGCACCCCCATCACCGTCTGCGTCTTGAATACGGTTCCCGGCGCCAGCTCGTGGAACGGAAATTCCGGCTCGGTGCAGCCAAGACACGGCATGCCCGCCCGTGTCTTCGACGATTGCCGGTTCCAAAGAATGCGATTGCAGGGCGAGTGGGTCATCGGACCGCGGCAGCCCAGGTCGTAGAACAGGCAGCCCTTGCGTTGACCAAATTCGGTGGCGGAGACCTTGTAGGAAAAGTGCATGTTTCGGTTGCACCCGGTCTGGGTGAAACTGCTAAAGAACGTCTTGGGTCGCTGGAACTCGTCCAATGACAGCTCCTGGCCCCTTCCGGTCGCGAGCGCGACCAGGATCTGCGTCATCCAATCGGGGTGCGCCGGGCAACCCGGGATATTCACCACCGGCAGGCCGGCGCCGGAGCGGTATTCCTTGCCGAGAAATCCGCCCTGATCGCGCTTCAGGAACTGTAGGCCAACGCTGTCCGAAGGATTGGGCGCCGTGGCGGGGATCCCGCCATAGGTCGCGCAGTCGCCGACGGCGACAACGTAATTGGCGACACGCGCAAAATCCGACACCCAATCCTTCATCGGCCGGCCCGCGAACCGGTTCCACTGCCCGGTGCCGTTCGGCGCTCGAACCACCGTCCCTTCAAAGACCAAAATGTCGAGCGGCTTCTCGCCAGCGACCAATGCGCGGAGCAGCGCCTGCAGATCGTGGCCGAGTTCCATGCCAAGCGAGGGATGCCATAGCACGCGAATTCCGAAACTGCTGACGAGGTCGCACACGCTCGGCTCTTCGGCGTTGAGGAACGACATCGTATTCCCCGAGCACGCACCGCCCTGGAGCCACAATAGATTTGCCACCGCCACCGCTCTCGTGCCAGGAAGCACCGGAATAAATGGTTAATCCGCTTCGGTTAATTAGGCATTAATTTCGAACCGCCTTTGTTGCTTTCGTCGGGCGAGGGGGGTTCACGGAGTGAGCAGTGACGGATCTTCCTCCATCTGCCTAAAGTCACGGATTACGGTCTGAATCGCTCTGCCGGCAGGCGAACGGTGACGGTGGTGCCTTTGCCAAGCTCGCTCTCGATTTCGAGAGTGCCGCCGTGCATCTCGACCAGCTTGTTTGTCAGCGGTAGACCGAGCCCGATCCCCTCGTACTTGCGCGCAAGACGGCTGTCGACCTGTCCGAACGGCGCCATCGCGATCGGAACCTGATCCGTGGTCATACCGATGCCGGTATCGGTGATGCTGATCGTTAGGCCACCGCCCGTATCGCGTCCGGCTGTCAGCGCTACGCCGCCGCCGGTCGGCGTGAACTTGATCGCGTTCGACAGCAAGTTGATCACGACTTGCCGCAACTTCTTTGGGTCGCCAAAAAATTTCGGAAGGTCCTTCTCCACCGCCATCGAGCAACCGACCTCGCCCTTCTCCGCCATTTGGGCGACCAATTCGGCACAAAATTGGACGATTTCATCAATATCGATTGTGTCTTCGTTTAGCTGGAGTGAATTGGATTCGGCCTTTGCGATATCAAGGATATCGTTAATGATCCCCAGCAGATGGGAGCCGCTATCGATGATGATCTTGGCATCGGCAGCGTAGCGCGGATCGAGAGGGCCACGGATCTCCTGCTGCATCATCGACGCAAAGCCGATGATCGCATTCAACGGCGTGCGCAGCTCGTGGCTCATATTCGCGAGAAATTCGGACTTCGCTTTGTTGGCGGCCTCGGCGGCGTCTCTGGCAGCTATGAGCCGTTCTTGGTTTTCACGCAGCTCGTCAAAGGCGGCGATCAGCCGCTGCTGGTTCTTGTGCAGTTCGTCAAACGCCCGCGATGCACGCAACATGTAGCGAATGCGCTGACTGAGCATCAGCCAATTGAGCGGCTTAGCGATGAAGTCGGTGGCTCCGACCTCATAAGCCCGCGCGATCGAGCCGGTATCGTCGAGTGACGTCGCCATCAGAATGGGAATTTGCGCAGTGTGCGGGCGTGAACGCAGCGCGCGGCATAGCTCGAACCCATCCATGACCGGCATGACGGCGTCGACGACGATCAGCGCGGGGACCGCTTGGTCGCAATGGGCGCACGCTTCGGCGCCGTCTTCCGCCTCGATGATGGTGAAGCCCTCGTCTTCGAGCGCGTCCCGCATCAGCGAGCGCACGACTGGATCGTCGTCGACGATCAGCAGGGTTTGCATGGTCATGGGTGGGGCCGACATGCCATCGGCCTCGATGACTCCCACGCCGTCAGGCGGGCTCATGGATATTCTCCTCCAAGGCCTGCAGGTTTTTGATTGCCGCAGCGAGATCGTCGTCAAGGAAGTCGACCAGCGGACGGGCCGCCTCAATCCCCTTCTCCCGCGCGCGCATTTCTATTTCGCCGCAGCGCAGCGAGAGCTGTTTTGCGCCGAGTGCCCCGGCGCTCGATCTTAGGCTGTGGGCGGCGCGCCAGAGCGCTTCGGCGTCCTCGTTAGCGCAACTGTCGCGGATCGCCGCGACCCGCGACGGTGTCGATTTGAGGAAGCTGGAGAGCGCCCGCGCAAACGGCGAGGGCTTGCCCGGCCTCGCCATCCCCCGCAATGTCTCGATCACCGAAAGATCGATCACTTCGTCCTGTGCCGGAACCGTCGCCTCATTGGACGCGAGCGCGACATCATCGTCTTCTTCGGAAGGGTCGTGCTCGGGCTCGACATCGCGCGGCTTCAGCCACCGCGACAGCGTCGAGGCCATCTGCCGCTCGTCGAAGGGCTTGACGAGAAAGTCATCCATCCCGGCCGCGAGACATTTTTCGCGCATATCGCCGATCGCGTGGGCGGTAAGGGCAATGATCGGGATGCGTTTACTACCTCCTTCGGGGAGGGATTGCGCCATCGCCTCGAGCTCACGCACGCGGCGCGCCGCTTCGATTCCATCCATGATCGGCATCTCGCAATCCATCAGGATCGCGTCGAACTTTTCCTGGGCGAACAGGCGATATGCGGCGCGGCCGTTGGGCGCGCTGACGGTGCGGCAGCCCATCAGCTCGAGCACGCCAGCAGCGACATCCTGGTTCACCGGATTGTCCTCCGCCACCAGGATCCGGGCCGCAAAATTCGGCAGCTGGGCGCGTGAGCCGCGGCGCCGCGCGCCTGGCACGCGCTGTACGCGCCCGCCGCCATGCGAGATCGACATGAGCGTCGAGAACAGTTCCGAAGGGCGGGTCGGCTTTGGCAGCACCGCGGCTGCATCGAACCGTTCGAGGCTGCTAGCCATATAGCTGTCGAGACCCGAAAGCAGGACGAGCTCGGCCGGCTTCGGGGTGCCGCGAATTTGTCGCGCGAAATCCTCCGCCTCCGCTTCCTGCCCCTTGATGTCGAGGATCACCACATCGAAGGGCTGCTCGGCATCGACTGCCTGCTGCCAGAGCGTTCTGGCCTCGTCGAGCGCGGTCACAACGGTCGCGTCGATCTGCCAGCTCGACAGGTAGAGCGAGGTAACATGCGCACTGACGGCATTCGTCTCGGCGAGCAGCGTGCGCAGCGGTCGGGCTAAGTGGCGTGGCCCGCGCGGTGCCGCGCCGGTGAGCGATGAAGGCTTGAACTGCGCGGCAAAAGAAAAGCGCGAGCCGCGCCCGGGCTCGCTCTCGACCGAGATGTCGCCTCCCATCAAGAGGACGAGCTGGCGCGTTATCGCCAGCCCTAACCCCGATCCGCCGCGCGCGCGCGTCAACGACCCGTCTACCTGGTGGAATGACTCGAAAATGCGGGCGCGCTGCTCGGATGAAATGCCGATCCCGGTGTCCTCGACGACAAAATTGAGGACAATCGCATCGCCGTCGATACGCGTGAGCGACACCTCGACCAATACTTCGCCTCGATCCGTAAACTTGACCGAGTTGCCCACCAGGTTGACCAGGATTTGACGCAGCCGGGTCGGGTCGCCGACCAGCATTTGTGGCACGTCCTCGGCGACAAAATAGATGAACTCGAGCCCCTTGCGTGCGCAACGCTCGGCAAACAGCTCTGCCATTTCCGCGATTGCCTCGCGAAGATCGAACGGCGTGGCTGACAACTCGAAGCGGCCGGCTTCGATCTTCGCGAAGTCGAGAATGTCGTTGATGATGCCGAGCAGCGCCTGGCCGGAATGGGTGACATTGTCGAGCAGACGACGCTGACGATCGGTCAGCGATGTCGCTGACAGCAGATTGGCCATGCCGAGCACGCCGTTCATCGGCGTACGGATTTCGTGGCTCATCGTCGCAAGGAACTGCGATTTCGCGAGATTGGCGGCTTCGGCCTCCTCGCGTGCTCGGACCAGCTCGGCCTCGGCCCGCTTGCGTTCGGTAATGTCGCGCAGGATGCCGGTGAAGAAGCTGTCGCCGTGGAGATTGACCTCACTAACCGCCAGCTCGATCGGAAACTCCGTGCCATCCTTGCGAATGGCCGTGACTTCGCGGCCGACACCGATAATGCGCGGCTCGCGGGTCTGGAGAAATCGGGCCACATAGGCGGCGTGGCGGCTGCGGTGCGGCTCCGGCATCAGCATCGTCAGGTTTTGCCCGAGGATTTCTTCGGGGCTATAGCCAAAGATGCGCTGCGCGCCCGAGCTCCATTGCTGGATATGGCCGCCCTTATCGATAGTTACGATCGCATCGACAAAAGCGTCGAAGATCGCCTGTAGCCGAGCGCGCTCGCTCTCGGCCTGGCGCTCCGCGATCACGGCATGCTCGCGCGATCGGACCAGTTCGGCCTCGGCGCGCTTGCGTTCGACGATTTCGGCCCGCAGCCCGATGGCAAGTTCCGACTGGCGCCCGGCGATCGAGGCGGCGAACGTGATCGCCCCCGTCAACAGGGCGATGACGGCAATCAACAGCGCCATCAATGTGGTCGGCAGCGTTTCGCCCAATGTCGGCGCTGCATCTGTGGGCAAGAAGACTGCGGCGCGCATCGCCGTGTAGTGCATGCCGGCGACCGCGAGCCCCATCACGGGCGCCGCGATGACTGTCGCGATGGTCTCGGACACGGCGTAGCGGTGCAGCTGATAGCGTATCGTCAGCGACACGAAAGCGAGCGCCACCGCGACCACGACAGAAGCCACAACGAGGCCGAAATCGTAGTGCAGCAGCGCTTGCGGCCGCATCGCGGCCATGCCGGCATAGTGCATCGCGCCGATCCCGGCGCCCATCAGCAACGCTCCGGCGGCGAGCCGCAAGAAGGCGAGTTCGCGGCTGTGATCGATGAATCTTAGCGCAACGCCGCTCGCGAATACGCCGGGGACCATCGACAGGATCGTGCCGACAGGATCATAGCTTTCGCCGCACGGCAGCGAGAAGGCGAGCATGCCGATAAAGTGCATCGACCAAATGCCGCCGCCCATGCTGGCCGCGCCGGCAGCCGTCCACGCCCAGCGGCTCCGGACCGAGTTCGACGCGGCAATTCGCGAGGCAACCGAAAGCGCGACGAATGCCGCCACGATAGCGATTGCGATCGATAGAAGCACCAATGCGGGATCGAATGTCCCTTGGTAGGGAGGTCCAAGACCGGATGTCCGGAACAGCTCAAGAATGTCTGGCGTCACCGCTGATCCCCGTGTAGACGGACCAGCCTCGCGGAACGCGGTTAATGTTCTACTTAAGGCGCCACGACCGGTATACCCCACCCGTCGGACGCTCGCCGGTTCGCCTCAACAATGCCGCGACTGCCTGCCGCACATGGCCGCGCTCGATTTGTCGGGCCGTGCGCGACGAAATCGCGCCGATAGTCGGTCACGCGACGGTTCGGTAGCTCAGCATGACGCCACGCGATCGCCGGTCCGGATGACGCCTCCCTCGATAATTTTGCAGTTCAGGCCCGACCGGTGCATCAGCGCCTTGAATACGTTCTTGCCGGTCACCTCTTCGAGATAGCGGCACGGGATCGACAGGCGGGTCGCCTCCAGCAGCGTATCGCCGAGCCGGAAGCGGCGACCGACCAGATGATTGAGCGGCACGCCCTCGACCGTGACGTTGCGGCGGTGCTCGGCCGGGGTCAGCACGACGTCGTAGTCGCGGCGCAGCGCCAGCAGCGTCTCGATCTCGAACAGCGTGACCTGCCGCCCCTCCTCGGGCTTTTGCGAATAGTACCCGGTGCCGAGCAGGTAGCGATCGCCCGCGATGCCCTTGCCGGCGATCAAGGTCAGGCTCTCATGCGCGGTCATCGGCTGCGATGCGGCCGCGCAGCTGTGCAGCGCGACGATCCTGCCATTCCAGTCGAGCATGGGCGTCCCCTTCGCGAGCGTTCTCAATCGAGAGGCCGATGCGCCGTTTCGGGCGCCGTCAATGTCGCGGTCAGCGTTATCGCGGCGAGCGCGATCAGGTAAAGCGAAAAGCCCCAGGTCCCTCCGGTGCCGCCGGCCAGCGCCGTCGCGATCACCGGGCTCAGCCCGCCGCTCAGCGCCGCCCCGATCTGGAAACCGAGCGATGCGCCGCTGTAGCGTATGCCGGTGTTGAACAGCTCCGACATGAAGGTCGCCCCGACCCCGAACATCACACCCTGGCCGATCGCGATCGCGACCGTGACTGCCAGCGTCAGCAGCACCGGGTCCTTTGCATCCATCAGCAAGAAGACGGGAAAGGCGTATGCCATCGAAAACAGGCACGCGGCAATGTAGAGCGGCTTGCGGCCGATGCGGTCGGACAGCCAGCCGTAAAACGGTGTGATCAGCATCTGAATGCCGGCGCCGATCTGGATCGCGGTCAGAATTGTGCCGCGCGGCATCCCGAGCTTCGCGGTCGCGTAGTAGATCGAAAACACCGAGCCGGTAACGGCCCACGCGATCTCGGAAACTTTCAGCGCTATGGCGGTGAAGAAGAACCGACGGTGCTGCGTGACGACCTCGACAAGCGGCGTGCGGCGCACGCCCCTTGCGGCCTGCAGGCGACGAAAAGCCGGGGTCTCGGCGAGCCTGAGGCGGATCCACAGCCCGATCGCGACCAGCACGATGCTGATCAGGAACGGCACGCGCCAGCCCCATGCCATAAAGGCCTCGTTGGACAGGCTCGCCGAAACGAGCGCGAACGCGCCGATTGAGGTCAAGACGCCAAACGGGCTGCCCGCCTGCACCAGCGCACCGTACAACCCGCGCTGATGCGGCCGCGCGCTCTCGACCATCATCAAGACGGCGCCGCCCCATTCGCCGCCGATCCCAACGCCCTGCACCAAGCGGAGTAGGATCAACAGGATCGGGGCCAGCACGCCAGCCTGTGCATAGGTCGGCAGCACGCCGATCAGGGCCGTTCCGAAACCCATGATCACAACCGTCAGCGCCAGCATGCGCTTGCGCCCGACCCGGTCGCCGAAATGCCCGAACAACGCGCCGCCGAACGGCCGCGCGATGAAGCCGACGCCATAGGAGGCGATCGAGATCAGCGTGCCGACAAGCGGATCCGCGCTCGGAAAGAATAGCTGGTTGAAGACCAATGTCGCGGCGGTGCCGTAGATCGTGAAGTCGTACCACTCGATCATGCTGCCGATCACGCTGGCGAAGATGATTCGCCGCAGCGCGCCGGGCTCCTCGAATGCGATCGGACCGGCGTCGAAAGTTGTGCTCGTCACGGGTGTTCCTCGTCAGACCCCGGCGGTTAAAGCAAAGGCGGTGCCAAGGGGCCCGGCGGCGGTTCGGTTGTTGCCGAGCCAAGCCGTCCGGTTGGCACGGGACTTGCGACGAGTTTACGGGTGCGCAAGGGCGACGATAAGGCGGAGGGACGATGACGAGCCGGCGGCAGATTTCGCGGCGAGCCCTGCTCACCGGGGCGGCGGGCGCGGGTGTCGCGGGCGCCCTGCTAGCGTCGCCGCCGGTGCTGTCGACGGCGCGTGCTGAGGGCATCGAACAGCGCGCGGTCGAGATCGCGGCCGTGCGCGACCCGCAGCTCGGAGCCCAGGTCGCGATTGCGAGCGAGTTCGAGCTGTTTCAGCAGGAGGGCCTCGAACCGGCCGTGCACTGGAACCAGTCCGGCGCCGATGTGATCACGGTGATGGCCGGCGGCAGCCAGTACCTCGGGACAGGCGGCGTCTTCGCCGAGGTCGTGTTCGGCGGGCAGGACTTGCCGATCAAGATCGTCGCCGCCCTGGCCGACATCGCCGCGACCCAGGGGTTTGCGCTGTCGCCGGGGGTGAAGCTTGCGCATCCGCGCGAGCTGGAAGGCAAGCGGCTGGCTTTCACGCAGGGCAATTCGCAGGTCCTGATCCTGGCCAAGATGGCGAAGATGTTCGGGTTCGACGCGGGCAAGGTCACTCTCGTCAACATGAACCCGTCGGAGGGCGTCGTCGCCGCGTCGAAGGGCGACGTGCACGGCCTGCTCGGCTGGCAGCCGAACCTCTATCGGCTGGTGACGATGGGCGGTACGATGTACGCGACCGGAACGACGCTGTACGTCACCGACAAGCCCGAGTCGCTGCCGCTCGCGGATCGGCTGCAGTATAACCACTCGGTACTGCTCGCCTCCCAGGGCTGGATCGACAACAAGCCGAACACCGTGAAGGCGGTCCTGCGGGCGCTGCGCAAGGCCACCGATATCCTGACCCAGGACCGGCCGAAGGCGCTCGACGCGCTGCAGAAACAGCTCCGCATCGACGCCGATGCGCTCAAGGTCATGGCGGAGGCCAACCAATACGGGCTCGGCATCAGCGACGCCGTCGCGGCGAGCCTCGATTTCCAAAGCCAGTGGGCGCTCGAGATCAAGCGCATCGCGAAACCGGTGACGCCGGAACAGGGTTTCGCGCCGCAGCTGCTGCAATCTCTCGATCCCGGGCTTGTCACCTGGAAGGCGCGGGCATGACCGCCGCTCGGAGAATGCGGGTGGGCGCGGCGGCCTGGCGTCGGATCGCGTTCGCCCTGCCGCTGCTGTTCGCGGCAGCGACGGAAGCGCGCGCCGCGGACGCGATCGAGCAGAAGGATGTCGAGATCGCCGTCGTCCGCGACCCGCAGCTCGGCGCGCAAATGGCGATTGCGGATTATTACGGCTACTTCAAGGACGAAGGTCTCAACGTCACGATACACTGGAACCAGTCCGGCGCCGACATCATCACGGTGATGGCGGGCGGCAGCGCCTATCTCGCCGCCGGCAGCATGTTCGGACAGGTGCTGTTCAGCACCCAGGGCCTGCCGATCAAGACGCTCGCCGCGCTTGCGGACATCGCCGAAACGCAGGGTTTTGTGCTGTCGCCCGGCGTGAAGCTCGGCAATCCACGAGAGCTTGAAGACAAAAAAATTGCGTTCACCCAGGGGTCGCCGTCACCGCTGTTGCTGGCCAAGATGGCCAACATGTTCGGCTTCGACATGGCCAAGGTGCGGCTGGTCAACATGAACCAGCCGGAAGGGATTGTTGCCGCATCGAAGGGCGACGTTCAGGGCCTGCTCGGCTGGCAGCCTTTCCTGTACCGGCTCGTGACGATGGGCGGAACAATGTACGCGACCGGCACGACCCTTTACACCGGCGGGGCGCCGCAGCGGCTGCCCGATGACGACCGGCTGCAGATGAACCATTCGCTGCTGATGGCCGCGCAAAGCTGGATAGACGGCAAGCCGAACACGCTGAAGGCGGTCATGCGCGCTCTGCTGCGCGCCGACGACCTGATTGCGAAAGATCGCCCGAAGGCCCTCGACGCACTGGAAAAGCAGCTGCGCATTGACCGCGATGCGCTGACCGTGATGGTTGCCGCCAACAAGTACGATCTGGCCCTGGACCACAACGTCGCTGCCAGCCTTGCGTTTATCGGCAACTGGGCCGTGTCGATAAATCGCGCGCCGCGGTCGGCCACGCCCGAGGAGGCGTTCGCTCCGGACCTGCTCCGCGCGCTCGACCCGAGCCTCGTCAGCTACGCCGGCAACCGGGCCGAAAAATGACCGCGGCCGTCGAAAACTGGACCGCCGCCGCACCGGTCTCGGCGGCGCGCGATCGCGAAAAGCGGGTGGCGATGCTGCTGCGAGCGGCGTCCCTCGCTCTGTTCTTTGCGATCTGGTACGCGGTCGCCATTCTGAATTCGCAGGTCTTCAAGGTCTTCAATCCACTATTGCTGCCGGCACCGCATACGGTGCTGTTCGCCGGCGTCGAGCTGGTCCGCTCCGGCGAGTTGCAGCGCGACATCCTCGCCAGCATGTCGCGCGTGATCCAGGGCTTTCTGCTCGCCGCCGTCCTCGGCGTCGCACTCGGCACAGCCGTCGGTCGCTCGCGCCGACTCGAATACCTCGTCGAGCCGACAATCGAATTGTTGCGCCCGATCCCGCCGCTCGCCTTCCTGCCGATGATGGTGCTGTGGTTCGGCATCGGCGAGACCTCGAAGGTGGCATTCATCGCCTACGCCGCCTTCTTCCCGATCTTCACGACGACGCTCGAAGGCATCAAATACGTCGATCCGCTGCTGATCCGCGCCGCCTCGAGCCTCGGCGCATCGCGGCGCGACATCTTTCGCTACGTCGTGCTGCCGGCGGCCTTGCCGAGCATCATCACCGGCCTGCGGCTCGGCTTCGGTCTGTCCTTTTTCGTCATCGTGGCAGCCGAGTTCATTGCCGCCGATTCCGGCCTCGGGTACCTGATCAACGATGCCCGAACCTTCTTCCTCGTCGCGAACATGCTGCTCGGAGCGGCCATCATCGGGGCGATCGGCTTCGGGTTCAATATCGTGCTCCGGCGGCTAGAAGGGCGGCTGCTGAAATGGCGCAACAATGTCCGTAGCTGAGGCTCTCAACGGGGCCCTGGCGCCTGTAACGGCGGGGGCGCGTGCCAAGGTGCAGATCGCCGGAGTGTCGAAAAGTTACGACGGCAAGCTGGCGTTGCGGCGGGTCGATCTCGAACTCTCCGAAAACAGCTTCACTTGCCTGCTCGGACCATCGGGCTGCGGCAAATCCACGCTGCTGAACATGATCGCCGGGTTTGTGCCGCCGACGACGGGGCAGATCCTGGTTGACGGTCGCGCGGTGTCCGGCGCGGGCGCGGACCGAGGCGTCGTGTTCCAGGAATACGCGCTGTTCCCGTGGCGCACGGCGCTCGCCAATGTCGAGTTCGGCCCGTTGATGCGGCGCCGGTCGGCGGCCGAACGGCGCGAAACCGCGCGTCGCTATTTGAAGCTGGTCGGGCTCGAAGCGCATCGGGACAAATACCCGAACGAGCTGTCCGGCGGCATGAAGCAGCGCGTCGCGATCGCCCGTGCCCTCGCCAACGCCCCATCCGTTTTGCTGATGGACGAGCCGTTCGGGGCGCTCGACGCACAGACCCGCGAGATCCTGCAGGAGGAGCTGCTGCGCATCTGGCAGCAGGAACGCAAGACCGTGGTGTTTGTGACACACAGCATCTCGGAGGCGATTTTTCTCGGCGACCACATCGTCGTGATGGCAACCCAGCCGGGCGCGATCAAGGAGGTGATCGAGGTGACCTTGCCGCATCCGCGCGACCGATCGAGCCCGCAATTCGTGCAGATGGAGCGCCGCATCAAGTTGCTGGTGCGCGAGGAGGTCCAGAAGCTCGGTGTGATCTGAGCGAAGCGGTCACGCTCCGAACGAAGGATCCGGAAGATGGGACAACCCGACCGCAATCGATCCTGGTCCAGTCGTCGCCAATGACCGAACCGGTGACCCGCGATCTGTTGGGCTATGGCGGATCGCCGCCCGACCCGCGGTGGCCCGAGGGCGCGCGGGTCGCGGTCTCGATCGTGGTCAATTTCGAGGAAGGCGCCGAATATTCGATCGCGGATGGCGATGACGAAAACGAGGCGGTCTACGAGATCGAGCAGCGCCTTGCGGGCCAGCCGGACCCCGCGATCGACAGTCATTTCGAATACGGTAGCCGGGCCGGATGGTGGCGGGTCATGGAGGTGCTCGCCCGGTACGGGGCGGTGGCTACGGTCAGTGCCAGTGGACGAGCGGTCGAACGCCTGCCAATGCTGGCCGTCGACGCGATTCGGCGCGGGCACGAAGTTGCGGCTCATGGCTGGCGTTGGGAGAGCCATCACGCGCTGGACGAGGCCACCGAGCGCGAGCGCATCGCCCGGACGGTCGCGGCGATCCGTGAGGCGGCGGGCACGCGGCCGCTCGGCTGGCATACTCGCTCTCCGGCCTCGTACCGAACCCGGCGGCTGCTCGTCGAGGAAGGCGGCTTTTTGTATGACAGCGACGCCTACAACGACGATTTGCCGTATTTCGTCCGGGTGAACGGCAGCCGCCATCTGGTGCTGCCCTATGCGTTCGACACGAACGATATGCAGTTCTTTCATACGCAGCGGTTTCGCGGCGCCGCGGATTTCGCCGAATACGTGACCGACGCTTTCGACTGCCTCCACCGCGAGGGCGCGCATGCTCCGAAGATGATGTCGATCGGCCTGCATCTGCGCATGATCGGGCGTCCGGGCCGCATCGGCGCGCTCGAGCGCATTCTCGACCATATCGGGCAGAAGGGCGGGGCCTGGATCGCTCGCCGCATCGACATCGCCCGCCATTGGCTGGCCCGCTTCCCGGACAAAACCGACTCTTAAGCGTCATGCGGCGGCCCCCTGGAGGCTCGGGTCGGGCCGCAGCAAATCGCACAGCGTCTCGTGCAATTCGCGGAACTGCGGCAAAAACCGCGTCTCGGTCAGGTCCCGCGGCCGCGGGATGTCAATCGGCTGGATCGCCCGGATGCGCGCCGGGCGTGCCGAGAACACAATCACCCAGTCGGCCAGAACAATCGCCTCGTGGAGGTCGTGCGTCACCTACAGGATCGTCTGGCGCACGGTCTGCCATAGCCGCATCAGCTCGGCCTCGATCAGGAGTTTGAGCTGCGCGTCGAGCGCGCCAAACGGCTCATCCATCAACAAGGTTTGGGCGCCGAAGGCCCGCGCCAGGCTCACCCGCTTGCGCATGCCGCCCGAGAGTTCACCTGGATAGTGGTTTTCGAATCCGCTCAGACCAACCTGCGCAATCAGGCCTCGAGCGCGAGCGATCCGCTCCGCACGAGGGACCCGCGCAATTCGAGCGGCTTGTCGAGACGGGTTTCGCTGGCTGCCGACGACCCAATCGCCCCTGCAGCATATCGGGAGGTTTGAGCTTCTGCCCGCGGCGAGCCCGGAACCCATATTCCTGCCCATCGCGTCCCCTCCAGCTGGAAGGGCGTCGGCGCGGTAGCCGCCAGGTTCAATCTCGCCATCAACACGTCTCGGATCGGTCAATGGATAATCTGCACCTGAATCGAAAACGGCAGCGATGATGGATATTGTTGCGCGATACGCTATCTTGTCTAATTAACCACACGGACCTGTGACGGAGGAGAGATCGGTGCAACCACAGCCGCAGCCGCCCGAAAAGGGGTATGTGCTATACGGGAAGGTGATCGATGGGAGCTTGGCCGCGCCGCTCGCCAACGGCGCGATCGTGACCGAAGGTGCGGCGATCTCGTGGGTCGGGCCCGACCGTGAGCTTCCCGAACGCTACCGCGCGGCAAGCGAGGATGCTTTCCGGCACGTGAAGCTCCCCAATCGGTCGATTCTGCCCGGATTGATCGATGGACATACCCATATTTCGTTCGGCGAGTCGCGCACGGAGGAAGAAAACGCGCTCTACACACCGGTAGAGTTCCGGACGCTAAAGGCGATCTGGTTCGCCAAGAAGGTGTTGCAGGCGGGTGTGACCAGCGCGTTCGACGCGGCGACGTCCTATGCAATCGGTCAGGCTGTCAGAGATGCGATCGACAGCGGCATGTTCGACGGCCCGCGTTTCAGCATCTCGGGGAAGCAGCTCACCAACCATCAGGGGTTGGAAGACTCGTTCCCCAGCAACATGGAATTCCCGCCCGGGCAGAGCGCCGTTCTTGTCAAGACGCGAGACGATCTGATCGAAGCGGTTCGCCTTCAAGCGAAAGACGGTGTCGACGCGATCAAGGTATCCGGTTCGAACGACAATTTGATAACGCCCGACGCCTTGGGCACTTCGGCGTTCACCGAAGAGGAGTTCAAGATCGTCGCCGATGAAGCGCATCGGCTGGGGCTGCTATGCAGCGTGCATGCTCGTTCGCGAGATGCCGTGCTGTACAGCGCCCGCGCCGGCTTCGATAATCTGCTCCACGCCTCCTATATCGATGACGCCGGCATCGAGGCCGCGCTGAAGCACAATTGCGTCATCACCCCGACACTGACGATGCTGGTCAACTTGGTGGCGGCGAAGCAAACCGTTGCGGGCGCCTCGTCGATGGACGCCACGCGGCGAGAGATCGATGCCGCCGCCGAAGGGCTGACACGGGCATACAAGGCCGGTGTGCCTCTGATCTCGGGCAGCGAGAGCGGATGGTCTCCGGTGCCGTTCGGGCAATGGCATGCTCGAGAAATGGAGATCTTCGTAGAGATGTTGGGGCTGACGCCGCTACAGGCTATCCATAGCGCCACAGTGGCCTCGACCCGCATGTTCACCCGACAAGGACAAAAGATCGGAAAGCTCGAGACCGGACGGTTTGCGGACATCATCGTCGTGCCCGGCGATCCCACCGTCGACATCAAGCTGCTCCAGAAACCGAAATCCTTCGATTTCATCTTTAAGGGCGGGAAACAGATAGACAGGACCCCGGCGCCCCCGCGAGAACGCATGTGGTATGAGCGCCAGAAGACGTTCCTGAACGGCTTGTGGACGTTCGACGAGGACACGGGCGAGTCCAGTCTGGTGGCATGAGCCGCGTGACTCGACGCTTGGGCCGGGAGAAGTCGGCGGACGAAGCCGCTGGTTCTCGAGCCGGCGGCCCCGTGACGCGTCTGTCCGACGCCGCCGACGGATCATCCTCGTTCGCGGGCTTCGTCACATCTTCGGAGAGCGGTCGGCGGCGGCGACGGCGCTTTTGCGTCAGAGCAGAACCAAAGTACGACGAAGGCGAAAACGGGAAGCGGGATCTGATTCGCGGCGCCTGCGAGTGGATAACGTGCAATCAGATTCTATTCGACTCGTGGATTCGCTAAGCGATGCATGTCTGAGCAAAATCTCGGAGCAGCCGGATGAGCGAAGTCAGAGAGGTGTTTGCGAGGTCGCAAGGGAACGGGTTTCGTTCTTCGGAGCGTGGACTTCGGTCCTATACCGATCATTTCGGCCACGCCCGCCTCGCTCGAGTCGATGCGGATCTGGGGCAGGCCCGCGGCCTTCCGGGTGCCGCCTACACCGATCCCGCGATTTGGGACCTCGAGCATCGCACGATATTCCGGCGCCAGTGGTTTGCCGTCGGATTTGCCAGCGACATCCCGACGCCGGGCGACTTCATGCCGATCCGCACGGCAGGTTGGGAGATCCTGGCGATACGCGGCCATGACGGCGTCGTGCGGGCCTTCCACAACGTCTGTCGACATCGTGGAACGCGGCTGGTCCACGAGAAAGGCCATCGCAACCAGATCCGCTGCGGCTGGCACTGCTGGACCTATGGTCTCGACGGCGAGCTCCGCTCGACCCCGATCGTCGGGGGGGTTGGAGTCCACGAGGCGGATGGGATCGACAGACAGGCGTTGGGCTTGGTGCCGCTCGCGACCGAGGTCTGGACCGACGTGATCTTTGTTCGGGTCGCGGCGGAGGGTCAGCCGCTGCGCGAGCAGCTGGCGCCGCTCATCGAGCGAATGGCTCCGTACGCGCTCGACAAGTTCTGCCTCGACGCCCCTGCCGAGAATGAGGAGCGCGTCGTCAACATCAACTGGAAGCTCTATCACGAAGGCGGGCTCGAAGGTTACCATATACCGTTCGTCCATCCGGCCCTGGAACAGCCTCCTGGCTATACGATGGATGTCGGCGAGAAATGCTTTGTGAGCCTGACCGGATCGCTGGGGAACTACAGGCGGCTCGGCGTCCAGATTAACGGAACGCCAAAGTTCGACTTCAACGACGCGGCGCAAGCTGCCGCCGACCGAGGTGAGCGGCTGCCGTACACGATCGCCTTCACGCCACCGACGATCGTCGTCGCACCGTGGCCAGAAATGCTGATCATGACGCTGCTCCGGCCGATTTCGGTCGATAAGACGGGCGTTCGCCGCAGGATGTACTTCATCGGTCCGTCAGCCTCCGACCCGGCGTGCCAATCCGCTCGCCAGGCCATCCTCGATACCTGGGATGACATCACAAACGAGGACGGGAAGTATTCCGGGGCGGTGCAGGAGCTGGCATCGCTGCGGGACGAAATCGGTCTGGACACGCGCTTCTCGCCGTATTGGGAGCCTGCGGTAAGGGCATTTCAGCAGCAGATCCTCCGAAGGACGATGATCGAGGGAGAATAAAGGTGAAGATCGTCACGTTTGTACACGCCTGCGGTCCTCGTCTCGGCTTTCTCGATGGTGGGATGGTCGTCGATCCGGCGGCGTGGCTGGCGCGCGGGCGCAACGGCCAAGAGCTGGCCGGCGCCTTCTCGGATGCTGCTTCGTTCATCAGGTCTGGGCAGACCGGGCTCTCGGCTGCCCGGTCCGTCCTGGATTGGTCGAGAGGGACCGGCGACGGACGGGTGCCGGTGACAGAGTCTCGGCTGATTGCTCCAGTCCGGCCGGCCACCATCCTGTGCAGTGGCAGCAACTACCACGACCACAATGCCGAGAAGGCACCTTCGGATGCGAGCGGGAAGGAGCCCGAGTTCTTCGTCAAGACCTCCGATTGTATCGTCGGCCCGAACGAGCCCATCATCCTCAACAGAGAGCTGACGAAAAAGCTCGACGCCGAGGTCGAGCTTGCC
>Ga0213875_10000942_pt1 | contig 20900 bp, 21 predicted proteins | sample BarmaccomBMRX_R8_FD_160105 | JGI IMG/M metagenome (GOLD analysis project Ga0213875, IMG submission 160105) | Root-associated microbial communities from Barbacenia macrantha in rupestrian grasslands, the National Park of Serra do Cipo, Brazil - RX_R8 | ecosystem: Host-associated > Plants > Roots... | reverse complement strand
TCCAGAAAGAGGTTGGGCCGCACGATGACGAACGGCAGCCCGGACTTCTCCAGGTAGCGGTCGCACTCGGTGTGGGCGTTGATGAAGTCGGCCGGCGACCCCCGGTCGGCGCCGAGGATCGAGCTGCGGACCAGCAGCCCGACCTCGCTCCGGCGGGCCGCGTCGATGGCGTTGCGGTGCCAGCGGACCGCGTCCGGATGCGGGCTGGACAGGAGGAACACTTTCTCCACCCCGTCCATGGCCGCCACCAGCGAGCCTTCGTCGGCCAGATCGCCAACCACGGTCTCGGCCACCGCGCCCCCTGAACCCACCGAGCCCCCCAAACCCTCCGAGCCCCCCAAACCCCCCGAGCTGTCCGCCTCAGCCGCCCGGACCAGGACGCGGACCTGCTCGCCCCGGTCCAGCAGGTCCGCGACGAGCGCGCTGCCGATCTTGCTGCGTCCTCCGATGACAAGAATCAAGGCTGGTCTCCATCCCCGTTCGCGCCCGGCCGGCCCGTTGCCAGCGCGCTGGGCCAGCCCGCCGCCGGGCCAGCCCCGCCCGGACCGGCCCGCGGCCGGCTCCTGCGCCCCAACCTGGCCCACCGCCCGCTGAACGATCAAGGGACGATCCCTGATCGGATCGATTAGGGTTCTTGATTGATGTGGCGTGACCTGGAGCTCCGTGAGCTGCGCATCTTTCTGGTCCTGGCCGACGAACTGCACTTCGGCCGGACCGCCGAGCGGCTGGGCATCTCCCAACCGGGCGTGAGCGAGGCCATCCGGCTGCTCGAATCGCGGCTGGGGGTCAAGGTCTTCGACCGCACCAGCCGCCGGGTCAGCCTCACCCCGGCCGGCGAAACGCTCCGGCGGGACCTCGCCCCCGCCCTGGGCGCCCTGGACCGGGCGCTGGCCCAGACCAGCGAACTGGCTCAATCCGTCCGCGGCCTGCTGCGCATCGGCTTCGTGATGACCACCGAGGGCCCCGCCCTCAGCCGGCTGACCGCCGCCTTCCAGGCCCGCTACCCGGCCTGCGAGATCCGGCTCCAGGAGGTCGAGACGTTCGACGCCTACCGGGCGCTGCGCCGGGGCGACATCGACGTCCTCTGCAACTGGCTGGCCGTCGACGAGCCCGACCTGGTCGCGGGCCGCGCGTTCGCCCACTACCAGCGGGCGCTGGCGGTGGCCGCCACCCACCGGCTGGCCGGGCGGCCGGCGGTATCGATCGAGGAACTGGCCGACGAGGAGGTGGCCGAGCTGCCGCCGACCACCCCGCCCGCGGTCTACGAGCTGCTGGTGCCCCCGGCTACCCCGTCCGGCCGCCCGATCCGCCGCACCCAGCCGGTCCAGACGATCAACGAGATCCTGGCCCTGGTCGCCCGTGGCCGCATCGTCCACCCCACCAGCTCCACCGTCCCCATCTTCAACCGCGACGACGTCGTGCTGATCCCCATCAGCGACCTGCCCCCGCTGCCGCTCGGCCTGGTCTGGTGCCGCAGCCGCGAAAATCCCCGCATCCGCGCCCTGAACGAGGTCGCCCGGTCGATCGGCTCAGCCCGCTGACCGGTCCTGGCCGTCGAGCGGGTCAGATGCTGCGCAGCGCCCGGATCCGGTCGGCCCGGGCCCGCTTCCCGACGTCGGTGGCCACCCCCGAGGTCTCGAACCCGTGCGGGCAGCCCGGGTGCACGTGGAACTCGGTCGGCACCCCGGCGGCGGCCAGCGCGGCCGCGTAGGCGGCGTCCTCGGCCCGGAAGATGTCCAGGTCGCCGACCTCGATGTAGGCCGGTGGGAGCCCGGCCAGGTCGGCCGGGCTGGTGGCCCGGGCCGGGGCGGCCGACCAGGGCACGTCCGGTCCGCCGGCCGCGTCGCCCAGCAGCGCCGACCAGCCGGTGATGTTGTCGTTCCAGGTCCAGGTGGCCAGCCCGTCCAGCTCGGGGTCGGGGACGGTGGTCCGGTCGTCGAGCATCGGGTAGATCAGGATCTGCCGGGTCAGGGCCGGCCCGCCGCGCTGGTGGGCCAGCCGGGTCACGGCGGCGGCCAGGCCGCCGCCCGCGCTGTCGCCCATGATCCCGATCCTGGCCGGGTCGGCGCCCAGCTCAGCCGCGTGCCCGGCCAGCCAGGCCAGGCCCGCGTAGCAGTCCTCGACCGGGACCGGGTGCGGGTGCTCGGGGGCCACCCGGTAGTCCACCGCCAGCATCGGCACCCCGCTGCCGCCGACGTAGGAGGCGATGGCCCGGTCGTACAGCTCGACGCTGCCCATGATCATCCCGCCGCCGTGCACGTACAGCGCGGCCCCCGGCCCGACCCGGCCGGGCGGCTCGTACCAGCGCAGCAGCAGCTCGGCGCCGTCGCCCCGGGTCAGCCGGAAGTCCTGGCTGACGACCCGGTCGGAGTCGGGCAGCTTGGCGAACCGCCCCGGCATCGTCAGCGCGGCGTTGACCCGCCGGGTCTGCCAGTCGCCGGCCGCCGGGGGAGTGACCCCCGCGCTCTGGGCGATCTGCGGGGCCATCGCCGCCGCGATCTGCGGGTCGTACGCCAGTGTCATCGAGCCTCGCTAGGGGACGTTGCGGGTGATCGAGACGAGTTTAGGGACGTACGGATTCCCGGTGGCGCTCGCACCGATGATGAGCGTGACCCCCGCGTACGGCTGGCCGCTGGCGACCCCGAGCACCCTGGCGTCGGCGGCGTCGGCCGGACGGCCCGTCCCCGCCAGGAAGAAGCCCGGCCAGATCGTGAAGCCGTTCTGCGAGGCACCGTGGGTCCGGGTCAGCAGCGTGATGATCTGGGTGTAGGTGCCGGACTGGGCGAGCACCTGGTCCAGGGCGGCGGCCCCCAGCGACGCCGGCGCGTCCGGGCTGAGCAGCCGGTCCAGCGCGGTGCGGTTGCGGGCCCGGGCATCGGCCAGGACGGCCCGCTCCACCGCGACGACCTTGGCGTTGAGCGCGTGGCCGACGTCGTCGACGGTGATCGCTCCCGGTTCCGGCTTGGCCGACGCCTTGGCCGCGGGCGCCGGTCCGCCCCCGCCGGCGCTCACCGCGATCACGATCACCACCACCAGGATGATCGCGGCGCTCCCGGCCCACACCGCAGGCCGGCGGCGTACCGCCTGAACCAGCCGCTGCCATCCCCCCTGCTCATCCATGTATGGAGCCTGATCCCGGCAGGTCGCTAAGTCGTCACGTAAGCGTCACGCCTCATCTATGTCGCTCAGCCGGCCCGCTGGCTGACCGCCTCGATCGCGGCCACCACCGCCTCCGGCGCCCGGGCCAGGATCTGCACGTGGTTGCAGGGCACGGTGGCCGCCACGGACACCCGTGGGTTGGCCGCCTCGGCCTCGGCCGCGCCCGCCCGCATCGTCGCCATCTCGTCGGTGCCAGCGCCCGGGTGCGGTCCGGTGCCGACGACGTAGGCGGCCGGAACGCGCAGGCCCGCGAAGTCGGGGCCGAGCTCGCCGTTGACCGCGTCGGTCTCGATCACCACCTCGGCCGCCTGGTCCGGTGACATCCGGGCGGACCGGCCGAACGCGGCCAGCACCCGCATGATCCAGCCCAGCCGCCGGAACTGCGCGTACGCCTGCTCGCGGGCGGCCGGCCCGAGCATCGAGACCGGGTAGGCGCCGTCGACCAGCACCAGCCCGGCCACCTGCTCGGGGTGCCGGGCCGCGTAACGCACGGCCAGGGTGGCTCCCAGCGACCAGCCGACCAGCACCGGCCGGTCCAGCCCGGTCGCCTCGATGACCCGCTCGATGTCGTCGACGGCGCCCGCCGCCGAGTAGTCGGCCGAGCGCCCGGACTTGCCGCGCGCCCGGGCGTCGAACCGCACCGTCTGGTATTTCCCGCCGAGCAGGCCGAGGACCCGGTCCCAGTCCCGGGTGGTGGCGAACGCGCCGTTGAGGAACAACAGAGCCGGACGGCCGCCCGGGCTCTCGATCGTGTGCAGTTGGGTGTCGGCGGACGGGACCTTGAGCTGGGACATGACGGTGGTGCCCTTTCAAACGGCGCCCACGGCGAGCACGCCTGGTGAGCGCTAACTGCGGCGGGCCTGCCACTCCTCGAGCAGGGCAGGCATTTTCTCGGCGAGAAAGTCGTAGAACTCGGCGCTCTCGCTGATCATCGAGCGACGGCTGGTGGAACCGTCCGCGAGCAGGCTCAGCGCCTCGCGGGCGAGGGTGGCCTGCTCCCGGTAGGTGGCGCCCGCGAACCCGGTGACGTCGAGCGCCCGCGGGTCGAGGGCGACGCGGTCCGAGCGCTGACCGGCGGTCCGGGTCCGGCGGACGGCCCGGTAGCTGGCCAGCAGGGCGACCGCCCCGGTGATCGCGCTCCGGCTGGCCAGCAGGGCCTCGCTCAGCTCGGCGATCGTCTGCTCGGCGGGCTCGCAGATGAGCAGGTACCCCAGCACCCGCCCGGCCACCGGCGGGAACCGGTACTCCCGGGCGTAGAACTCGGCCACCCGATCCAGAAACCCGAACTCCTCAGCGGTCGGCATGGCATCAGTCTGACATAGACAACTTAGATAACACAAATTTGTGTTATTTGATTCATTCTTAAAGGGTGCCAGCGCTGCCGCCCGGGTCCCGCGCAACAACCGCCGCTATCCTGGCCTGCTCGCCGCCTCCAGCACCCACCGGCCGAGGCCCCGTCGCTCAGAGGGCCCGGCCGCCCCGGCCCCGTCGCTCAGAGGGCCCGGCCGCCCCGGCCCCGCCACTCCTCCCGTCCTCCCGTCCTCTCACCCTCCCGTTAGACGAGACGCAACGTTGCGTCTACGCTGACCCTCATGGCCCCCGGAAAGACCGCGCCCCCCGCCCCCGCCCTCACCGGCACCCCCGCCGCCCCGCCCGAGTCCACCCCCGCCCGGGCCGTCGCCGTGATCGCCCCGGCCGTGATCCTGGTGATCGGCATGGTCGCGGCCGTCAACCTGGCCATCCCCCAGCTCCAGGCCAGCAGCCTGCACCCGTCGGTCTCAGCCACCGCCTGGGTGGTGGACAGCTACACGCTGGTGTTCGCCTGCCTGCTGATCCCGGCCGGTGCCCTCGGCGACCGGTTCGGCCGCAAGCGCGGAATGCTGGCCGGCCTGGTCCTGTTCGCGGCCGGCTCGGCGCTGTCAGCGCTGGCCCCGAACGTGGCCACATTGATGGCGGGCCGCGCGCTCAGCGGCGTCGGGGCCGCGCTGGTGCTGCCCGCGACCTTGGCGGTCACGCTGGCCCGCCTCGAACCCCGGGACCGCCCGCGCGGGGTGGCGCTGTGGTCGGCCCTGACCGGGATCGGCGGCGTGGCCGGCAACCTCGGCGGCGGCCTGGCCGTCGAGTACGGCGGCTGGCAGGCGCTGTTCTGGGCCGGGGTGCCGACCGCGCTGGCGGCCGCGGCCCTGATCGGCTGGCAGGTACCCGCGCTGACCCGGCACCGCGACCCGGTCGACGGCGGCGGCGGGCTGCTGCTGACCGCGGGCAGCGTCGCCCTGCTCTACGGCATCATCGACGGCCCCGAACGAGGCTGGGGATCGTGGCCGGTGCTCGGGTCGCTGCTGCTGGCGATCGTGCTGCTGGTGTCGTTCGTGGTCTACGAACTGCGGGCCGCGCACCCGATGCTCGACCCGCGGCTGTTCCGGCTGCCGGGCGTGCGGGCCGGGTCGCTGGGGATCGTCGCGCTGTTCTTCGCGCTGTTCGGGCTGTTCTACATCAACGCCCAGTACCTGCAGGACGTGAAGGGCTACTCGGCCGTGCTGACCGGCGTGTGCATCCTCCCGGTCGCGGTCGTCATGCCGATCACCAGCGCCCGCAGCACCCGGCTGGCCGCCCGCATCGGCGAACGGGCCACGATCGGTCTCGGCATGCTGATCCTCACGGCCGGGATCGCGCTGCTGTCGTTCGCCACCGCGGCCACCCCCTACCCGCTCTACGGCCTGCTGCTGGCCGTGGTCAGCGCCGGGATGGGATTGGCGATGCCGCCGCTGTCGGGGATGATCGTCCACTCGCTGCCCCCCAGCCACGCCGGCGTCAGCTCCGGCCTGAACAGCACCACCCGCGAGTTCGGCTCGGCGCTCGGGGTCGCGGTGTTCAGCACGATCCTGACCGCGCGGTTCGCCACCCATCTGCCCACCGCCCTGCGGGCCGTCCCCGGGGCCCAGGGCCAGGCCATCCGCCGTTCGATCACGTCCGCCCTGAACTACGCGGCCAGCGTCCCCGGCCCCGCCGTCCGGGCTCACCTGATCGACGGCACCCGCGACGCCTTCACCAGCGGCACCAGCCTCGGCCTGCGCGTCGGCGCGGTCCTGCTGCTGCTCACCACCGCCGTCGTCGCCCACCAGCACCCCCGCGAGCGGGAGTCCTAGCCGAGTACCTGGAACACCACCAGGTCGGTGAACGTCCGCGAGATCGGCCCCCCGGTGATCAGCGCCCGGTAGAAGATCGGCCCCAGCAGCTCATCGAGCGCCCGGTCGACGTCGAGGTCGGGCGACAGCTCGCCCGCGGCCACGCCGCGGGCCAGCATCGCCCGCTCGGCCTCCCGCCGCGGCTCCAGGTAACGGGTGCGAAAGGCGCCGGCCATCTGCTCGTCGTGCTGGGCTTCGCCGATCAGCGCCAGCAGCACCTTCCCGGCCGGGTCGCCGGTGATGAAGCTGGCCAGGGCGTGCAGGTACTGACGGGCGTCCTCGACCGCCGAGCCGGTGTCCGGCACCGCCAGGGCCTGCTCGGAGTCCTCGATCAGGGTGTCCAGCAGCACCTCGACCTTGGACGGCCACCAGCGGTAGATCGTCTGCTTGGCCACCCCCGCCCGGGCGGCGATACCCTCGATCGTCACCGCGGCGAACCCGCGCTCGGCCAGCAGGTCGTCGGCGGCGTGCAACACCGCGATGCGGGCCTGCTCGCTGCGCCGATGCGGCGCCCGCCCCTTGGCGCCCGGGGTCGGCGACATCGTGGACTCTGACATAACTCGATCATGCTAGCGCAGCCCGCTCCCGCGCTAGACGCAACGTTGCGTCTCCAGAGACGGCAACCCTCGCGATACGCAACGTTGCGTCCCACGACCCGAACTGAGCCATACGCAACGTTGCGTTTCTCTCATTTTTAAAGGGCGGCATCCACGGCGAGGCCGACAGCTACTGCGTCTTCCATGACTGCGCCGATCCAGTCGTGGCCCAGCCGCGCGCTCGCCCAGGCCCGCCAGCGGGTTCCGAGCCAGCTGGTGGCCGCCGCCGTTCCGGCCCCGGCCACCACGCAAGCCGCGGTCAGCCCGACCGCGACCCGGCCTGCTCCGCTTTCGTCCTGGCCGTCACCCTCGCCCGAACCGGCGTCCGACGACGCCCGGCGGGCAATGACCGCCCCGGCGGCGGCCCCGGCCGCCACCCGGCTGGCCAGGCCCGGTGGCGCCAGCCGGCTCGGCGCCTGCGGCAGTTTGTCGGCCGTGATCTCCCCGGCCGCCAGCAGGGCGGCGATGGCCTTGGCCCACGGCCGGCCCAAGATGCGATCGGGCTGAGTCCCGGCGCCGGGGCTGGCGGCCAGCGTCAACGCGGCCAGCCCGGCCGACGACCGGGACCCGCTCGCCGCCCCGGCCAGCACCGAGGCCACCACCGGCCGGGCCGAGCGGGCCGGCGCCCGTGACCCGGCGGGTGTCCCGGCCAGCACCGTCGTGATCATCGCCAGCGACGGCCCGCTCACGCTGGGCCGTCCGCGTCGTTCAGCGCCCTGCTTGGCGCTCCTGAGGTCATGCCGGCCTCGCTACCCCGGTCGCCCGGCTGGGAAACTTCGTCTTCTCGGGCCCGGCCACGCTCGGGGCGGGATGGCGTGGCCGGCCCGGTACCTGGTCGCTCCGGGGCCTGCTCCGTCCCGGTCCGGCGGTTCGTAATGAGTGCATGACGATCGATCATGGTTCGTTTCCCCCGTTGCTGCCGCCGAGGCTGGCTCTTACGTTTTGTAGGCGCTGACCAGCGGATTTTCGATGAGCAGCAGGAGAGGGAGCGGATGGCAGACGCGGTGGAAGGCGGCACCGGGCAGGCCACGGTTGGCCAGCTGTCGGTGGCGGCCGAGAAGCGGGAGTCCAGCGGGCGGCCGTGCACGGTCGTGAGCCTGACCGGCCGGGTCGACGAGACCGAGCGGGACCAGCTGCGTAAGGCGCTGCACTCCGCCGCCCGGCGGGGACCGGCGTTCGTGCTCATCGACCTGTCCGCGGTCCCCAGCATCGACGTCACCGGGGTGCGCGAGCTGGTCCGGGTCCGGGCGGTGATGTCGGGCCTGGGCCGGGTGGTGGCACTGGTCTCTCCGAGCCCCGGCGTGGCCCAGTTCCTGGAATCCTGCGGTGCCAACCAGCTCATGCCGGTCTACCCGGACGTGGCCGCGGCCATGGCCGGCTGACCCCCACCGCCATCCCCTTTTAAAAATGGAACAACGCTCCGTATACTTAGCGGAGCATCGTTCCATTTTCAGGAGGGATCATGCACTACCGCACGCTGGGCCGGACCGGGATCAAGGTCAGCCCCTACTGCCTGGGCGCGATGATGTTCGGGGTGATCGGCAACCCCGACCACGACGACTCGATCCGGATCATCCACAAGGCGCTGGACGCCGGGATCAACTTCGTCGACACCGCCGACATCTACTCGCGCGGTGAGTCCGAGGAGATCGTCGGTAAGGCCTTGCGCGGCCGCCGCGACGACGTGGTGCTGGCCACCAAGGTGCACAACCCGATGGGGGAGGACCCCAACCAGCAGGGCAGCTCCCGGCGCTGGATCATCGCCGAGGCCGAGAACTCGCTGCGCCGCCTGCAGACCGACCACATCGACCTGTACCAGGTGCACCGGCCCGACCCGTCGACCGACGTCGAGGAGACCCTGTCGGCGCTGACCGACCTGATCCGCAGCGGCAAGGTCCGGGCGATCGGCTCGTCCACGTTCCCGGCCGCCGACATCGTCGAGGCCCAGTGGGTGGCCGAGCGCCGCGGGCTGGAACGGTTCCGCGCCGAGCAGCCGAACTACTCGATCCTCAACCGCGGCATCGAGCGCGAGGTCCTGCCGGTCTGCCAGCGCTACGGGATGGGCACGCTGGTCTGGAGCCCGCTGGCCGGCGGCCAGCTCACCGGCCGCTACCGCAAGGGCCAGCAGATCACCACCCACCGGTCCGGCACCGGCTTCAAGTACCTGAGCGACGAGCGCCGCCTCGACGTCGTCGAGGAGCTCATCGCCCTGGCCGCCGAGGCCGGGATGTCGCTGACCCACCTGGCGATGGCGTTCGCGATCGCCCACCCGGGGGTCACCGCCGCGATCATCGGGCCCCGCACCATGGAGCACCTGGACGACCTGCTGGCCGGGGCCAAGACCGAGCTGAGCGACGAGCTCCTGGACCGGATCGACGCGATCGTCCCGCCCGGCACCGACGTCGGCACGCTGGACATGGCCTACCAGCCGCCGGCGATCCGGCAGGCCGGGCTGCGCCGCCGCCCGGCCGACGAGCGTGCCGCTGACTGACAGACCCAGGCAGTAGCCTCGAACCCATGGAACTCCACGTCGGCTGCGCGATGTGGAGCTACGCGGCCTGGCCGGGCCGCTACCTGCCGCGCGGACTGGGCCCCCACGACCGCCTGCGGGCCTATTCGACCTGGTGCAACGCGGTCGAGGGGAACACCACCTTCTACGCGACCCCGCCGCCCGCCACGGTCGCGTCGTGGGCCGGGCAGACCGGCGAGGACTTCCGGCTGATCCTCAAGCTGCCCAAGGTCGTCACCCACGAGCGCCACCTGGCCGACGTGGCCGAGCCGATGCGGGAGTTCCTGGCCGCGGTCGAGCCGCTCGGCCCGCGCGCCCACATGCTCTGGATCCAGCTGCCGCCGTCGTTCAGCCCGGCCGACCTCGGCACGCTGACCGGCTTCCTGCGCCGCCTGCCGCGCGGGTTCCGGTACGGCGCCGAGGTCCGGCACCGGGCGTTCTTCGACGACCCGCGGGCAGGCCAGGCGCTGGAACGGGCGCTGGCCGAGGTCGACGCCGAATGGATCCCGTTCGACACCACCGTCCTGTTCGGCGAGCCACCCGCCAGCGGCATCGAGCGCGAGGCGTGGCGCAACAAGCCGCGCCTGCCCCGCCGGACCCGGGCGCTGACCAGCTACCCGATGGTCCGCTACATCGGCCGCGACGACCCCGGCCAGACCATCGCGGGCTGGCAGCCCTGGCTCGGGGTGGTGGCCGGCTGGCTGCGCGAGGGCCGGTCGCCCACCGTGTTCATCCACACTCCCGACAACGTCATCGCCCCCGAGCTGGCCCGCCGTTTCCACGCCGAGGTGCGCGCGAAGGTGCCCGAGCTCGACCCGCTGCCGGAGCCGGTCGCGGCCGAGCCGGCCAGCGAAGAGCCGCTGACTCTGTTCTGAGGTTGCGCCTGGGAAGGCGATGCCTCCGGCGGGGTACTTCTGGCTCTGGGATGGGGCCAGGCCGGCCATCGGTGTGCACTTTGCGTGCTTCACCCGACACCCCGGTCCCACCTGTCCCAGCCCCAGTTTCACTGGAGCGAAACCGGTGATTATCGCCGGTTCTGCTCCAGTGAAGGCCGAGTCCGTGACGCCGAGTTGGAGCTCGTGACTCCTGTGACTCGGGAGGTTCCGAGCGGGGAAGCCCGGGCCCCACCGGCAACTCCAGCCCGCTCAGCCCAGTCTCCGGCTCGCCACATTCCTGTCGCAATGATACTGTCGCAATATGTCTTGCGAGGGATCGGGTGCGCGGCCCGGGTCGCAGCCTCAGTCCACGCCCGACGATTCAGCCGCCACTCCAGCCCCCACCACCCCGCGCGTCGTCAGCGACCCCCAGACGATGCGGGCCCTGACCCACCCCGTCCGCCAGGCCCTGCTCGAGCTCCTGCTCACGGAGGGCCCGATGACCGCCACCCAGGCCGGCGAGCGGATCGGCGAACCGCCCAACACCTGCTCGTTCCACTTCCGCCAGCTGGCCAAGTACGGCTTCGTCGAGGAAGCGGGCAAGGGTCCCGGCCGCACCCGGCCGTGGAAGCTCACGACCGCCGGGATGCGCTTCACCGACCTGCACGAGGACACCGAGACGGCGCTGGCCGCGCGGGCGCTGGACCGGATGCTGCGGGAGCGCTACTTCGCCCGGCTGCAGGCGTTCTACGACACCCGCTCCAGCTACCCACGGCGCTGGCAGGAGGTGACCGGCGGCAGCGAGTTCCTGCTGCACGTCTCGCCCGAGGAACTGCACGCGCTTGACGAGCAGATCACCGGGCTGCTGCTGCAGTACCGGGACCGGATCACCGACCCGAGCCTGCGCCCGGAGGACTCACTCCCGGTCGAGGTGCTGCTGTTCGCCTACCCGATCCGGCCCGCCGGGGACTGAGCCGTGCGCCGGCTGCTCAGGGTCCGGGACGCGCGGATCTACCTCACCGGTCAGGTGTTCTCGCTGTACGGCGACACCGCCCTGTGGCTGGCCATGGGGATCTGGGTCAAGACGCTGACCGGCAGTAACGCGGCGGCCGGGCTGGTGTTCTTCTTCGCCAACGCCCCGGTCCTGCTCGCCCCGCTGACCGGGCTGCTGGTCGACCGGGTCCGCCGCCGGCCGCTGCTGATCGTGGTCAACGCGGCCACCGGGGCGGCCGTGCTGCTCCTGCTGCTGGTGCACGGCCGCGGCCAGGTGTGGCTGGTCTACCTGGTCATGACCTGGTACGGGCTGGCCTACTCGGTGCTCGCGGCCGCCCAGTCGGCCCTGCTGGCCGCCATACTCCCGGCCGACCTGCTGGCCGACGCCAACGGGGCGCTGCGCACCGTCCAGGAGTCGCTGCGGCTGGCCGGTCCGCTGACCGGGGCCGGGCTGTTCGTGCTGGGGGGCGCTCACGTGGTGGCGATCCTGGACGCGGCCACGTTCGCGGTCCCGGTCATTTCCCTGCTCAGCTTGCGGACCCGGGAGCCCGCCCCCGCGCCCCGCCAGCAGCGCTGGCGGTCCGAGCTGACCGCCGGGGTCCGGCACGTGGCCCGCACCCCCGCCCTGCGTCACCTGGTCATCGCGGCCGCCTGCGCGCTGACCGTGTTCGGCTTCACCGAGACCGTCATCTACGCGGTCGCCGGCACCGGACTGCACCGGCCGCCCGCGTTCGTGGGTGTGCTGATCGCCGTCCAGGGGGTGGGGGCGGTGATCGGCGGGCCCACCGCCGCGCCGCTGACGCGCCGGATCGGGGAGGCCCGGCTGGTCGGGCTGGGCATGCTGGTGGCGGCGGCCGCCGCCCTGCTGGAGATGCCGCCGCTGCTGCCGTCGGTCATCGCCGGCGTGATCCTGTTCGGGATCAGCATCCCCTGGCTGGTGGTCGGCTTCACCACCCTGCTGCAGCGGCTGACCCCGCCCGACCTGCAGGGCCGGGTCTACGCGGCCGCCGACACCCTGGTCACCACCCCGCAGACGGTCTCGATCGCGGTCGGCGCGGCCCTGATCGGCGTGGTCGGTTACCGCCCGCTGCTGGCCGTTCTGGCCGCCGTGGTCACGCTGGCCGCCGGCTACCTGCTGACCCGGCCTGAGCTGCGCACCCGTCAAGTCAGGTCGGCGGGCGGGGTCACGTCGTCGTAGACCCGGACCGCGGCCAGCTGCCCGCCCGGGTCGCGCTCGCAGACGCTCAGCCCGGCCTGCGGCGGCAGGTCGTGCTGGCCCCAGCGGACGCAGTTGTACTCCAGCGCGCAGCGCACCCCGTCGTCGGTCACCGCGCAGTCCTGCAGGCCGATGCCGCCGCCGTCGCTGAACGTGCGGGTGAAGAACGACCGCAGCTCGGACGGCCCGCGGTGGACGGCGTGGGGCCCGATCGGCTCGCGGTAGTACCCACCGGGATCGAACGTGGCCAGCACCGCCTCCAGGTCACCCTTGGTCAGCGCCGCCTGGAAGGAGCCGACCACGTCCGGGAGCGGGCACGGCTCCGGTGACAGCACCGGCGGCCGCACGGGCCGCCGCCCGTCGACCGGCCACTGGCTGCAGTAGGTGCGGAACACCACCGACAGCTCGTCCGGCATCTCCGCCACCACCGCGATCGGCCAGGCCACCGGCTGCCCCCGCACGGTCAGGTGGGCGAGGATCTCGACCACCGCCCGGCCGCCGGCCTGGGTGGCCGCCACCGTCTCGGTCCGGGCGCCCAGCCCGGCCAGCCACGCCTTGTTCTGGTGGACGAAGTGACGCAGCGCCTGGTGGCCGCGGACCTCGCCGGCCTTGGGGTCGTAGACCACCACCCGGCCCGGCCAGGCCGACTCCAGTACGTGCGGGTCACCCCGGTTGAGGGCGCTGAAGTACTGGCCGACCGGGTCGGCCCGCCCGCGGTCGCGATCCTGCTGGCGGACGAGTTCGACCGCGCTGACGAAATCAGGAAACCAGGGCATGATCACATCCTGACGCCCGCGCCCGGCTCAGCGGAAGGCCCCGGCCCCCTGGCCGGTGAAGACCAGGGACCGGTCAGCTGGCCGCCCTGGTGAGGGCTTCGAAGGCCTGGCTGATGAGGTCGGGCAGCTCCGGCTGGCCGTCGTTCTCGACCCAGGCGACGACCGCGGTGCTGGCGGCGGCCAGGCAGGCGGCGACCGTGACCCGGGTCGGGAAGCTGGGCTCCGGCCCCAGCGCCTGCAGGATCAGCTGCTGGGTGGCCATCTGGTCGGCCCACAGCCGTTCCCGCAGCACCGGGGTGGACACGATCAGCTTGTTCTGGGCCAGCAGCGCCGCCCGGTCGGTGCCGTAGACCTCTTCGAGTCCTTCGAGCAGCGCGGCCCGGATCCGCCGGGCGAGCGGCCAGGCCGCTGGGGTGCGGGCCAGCAGGGTGGCCAGCAGCGGGTCGTAGGTGTCGGACAGGGCCACGTCTTCCTTGGTGGGGAAGTAACGGAAGAACGTCATGTGCGAGACGCCCGCCGCCGCCGCGATCTGCTCGACGGTGGTCGTGTCGTAGCCCTGCTCGGTGAACAGCCGCAGCGCGCTGGCCCGGATACGGTCGTGGGTCGCCGCCTTCTTACGCTGCCGCCAGTCCGGTTCGGGTTGGGTCACCTGTTCATCGTCGCGCACCGCCCGGGCAGATAGCGCCAGCTGACACCGATGGCGGCCGCCGAAACGGCCGCGCAGCTGAGCATGACGATGCTCAGGCCGTGCAGGAACGCGGTCCCGGCCGCGACCCGGAGGGCCGCGCCACCCGGGTGCAGACCGCTGGCGACCCGCACCGCCTGGGCGACGGAGGCGCGGGCGGCGGCCGCGTCGCGGCCCGGCAGCCCGGCCAGCGCCGGGCGCAGGTCGCGGGTGTAGGCGGTGGACAGCACGCCGCCCAGGGCGGCCACGGTGACCGCGCCGCCGATCTGCCGCAGCGCGCTGTTGACGGAGGCGCCGATGCCGGCCTCGTCGCCGCCGACCGCGGCCATGACCGCGTTGATGGCGACGGCCATGGCCGCGCCGGTCCCCAGCCCGCACAAGCTCAGCCCGGCCGCGGCGACCGGGTAACCGGTGGCCAGCCGGACCTGGCTGAGCACGGCCAGCCCGCCGGCCAGCAGGGCCAGCCCGGCCGCCACCGTGACCCTGGTCCCGGCCCGGCGCTCGGCCTGGCCCGCCACCCCGCCCGCGATCAGCAGGCCGCCCATCAGCGGCAGCAGCCGCAACCCGGCGCGGCCGGGGCTGTCCCCGAGCACGCTCTGCAGGTACTGCGGGGTCACGAACAAGATCCCGTACAGCGCCACCGAGACGGCCACCGAGGCGGCCGTCCCCGCGGTGAACCGCCGGTCGCGCCACCAGGCCGGGTCGATGAGCGGGTGCGCCGACCGGTGCTCGCGGACGACGAAGGTGGCCAGCAGCAGCGCCGCCGCGGCCAGCGGCAGCCAGCTGGATGGCGCCGTCCAGCCGTGCTCGGGGCCGTTGATGACGCCCCAGACCAGGCAGGTGACCGTGGCCGGGCACAGCAGGGCGCCGAGGCCGTCCAGCGGCGGCGCGGTGGGGTTGCGTGACTCGGGCATCAGCACGGCGCCGGCGGCCAGCGTCACCCCGGCCGCGGGCACGTTGATCCAGAACACCGAGGCCCAGGAAAAGCTCTGCAGCAGCAGGCCGCCCAGGACCGGCCCGAGCGGGAGGCCGAGCGCGATCCCGGCGGTCAGGATGCCGATGGCCTTCGGCCGTTCCTCGGCGCCGAACGCGGCCGCGACCAGCGCCAGCGGGAACACGATGCCCGCCCCCAGCCCCATCAGCGCCCGGGCCGCGATGAGCTCACCGGCCGAGGTCGACAGCGCGCACCACAGCGACGCGATCAGGAACACCGCCAGCCCGGCCAGCAGCAGCCGCTTGCGGCCGAGCCGGTCGCCGAGGATCCCGGCCGGCACCATCACCCCCGCGAACACCAGCGCGTAGGCGTCCACCAGCCACTGCAGGTCCCCGGTGCTCGCGTGCAAGGCGTCCGAGATGGCCGGCAGCGCGATGTTGAGGATGGTCAGATCGAGGTTCACCACGACCACCGAAAGGCAGGTCACGCCCAGCATCCACCATCGTCTGGCCATCATCACGCCTCCTGTTAGCAGCTAACATGTTAGTCGCTAACATAATGATGACGGGCAAGGGTGGCAAGCGAGATTCGAGGATGGCAGGCGGGGTAGAGGCGCCCGGCTGGTCAGGGGGGCGAGAACCTCAGCCCGGTGGCGTCAGCTCGTGCCGCTTGACCAGCCAGGCCGTGATCTCGGCCGCCGCCAGCTCGTTCCCGGTCGGCTCGCCGTCACTGATGGCGCCGCCGAAGTGCAGCCCGCGGACCGTCGCGGTGGTCAGGTCCTCGGCCCCCAGCGCCTCGATCATGCGCCGGCTGTCGGCCGGGAACGCCGCCTGGTCCCCGGTCAGCTCGATGAACAAAGAGGGCACGGTGACCCCGGGCGCGCAGCGGACGAAGCCGGCCCGCGAGCTCAGCCCCGACCAGGTCGACAGCCACGCCTCCGGGGTGGTCAGCCGCCCGAACCCGACCAGCCCGTAGTCGATCAGGTCGGGCCGCCGCCCGAACAGCGAACCGTACGGCCGCTCGTTCGGGTCCAGCGACAGGTCGACGGTGCGCGGGTCGGCGTCGGTGCGGAACACGGTGATGACGTGCGGCGCCAGCGACCGCCGCCGGTCGGCCGCCGCCCCGGTGGCCTTGAACGCCTTCCGGGCCGCGTTCGCCCCCGCCAGCTGCTCGCGGGCGACCGCGTCGATCCGCGCCACCCGCTCGCGCTGGGCCGCCCGGTACCGGGCCAGGAACTCCGGGTCGTAGGCGGAGCTGGCGGGCGGCTCGGCGAACCCGTTGGCCGGGTCGAACGGGTCCAGCCCGGGCAGCACCGACAGCGGGTCCTGCTCGTCGGCCACCGACGGGTCGATGCAGTGCAGCAGCAGCTGGCCCTGGCCCGGGTGCGGGGCCAGGAAGATCGCCCCGTCGGCCACCGGCAGCTCGGCGTCACCGAGCTTGACCGGCCGCCCGCCCGGGGTCGCGGTCAGCCGCTCGCCCGCCGCCCGCCCGGCCTGCTCCAGATAAAAGGCGAACAGCGGCCCGCCCCCGGAGTGCCCGAGCGTGACCAGCGAGGCGAACCCCTGCTCACGCAGGAACACCAGTCCGGCCGCGACGTCGAGCAGCGCCTGCTCGTGCAGCAGCGACAGGTCGTTGTTGACCGACCGGGTGTGCTGGGTCCACACCGCCGCCCCGGCCCGCAGCAGCAGCGGGACCAGCGGGTGGTGGGTCAGGTCCTGGCGCGGGTGCATCAGGCACACCACGGTGCGGGCGCCGGGCACGGTGACCAGCACGCCGCGCACGGTGGCGCCGTCGGCCGTGGTCAGCTCGTGCACCGAGGTCACGGCCGACGCCGGCCGCTCACCAGCCGCAAGGTACCGCCCGGCCCCGAGCCGCTCGCTGGAACTCAAACCGGCTCCACCCGCAGCGCGTTCTTGTCGTGCTGGACGATGTGGCTGTCGCGGGCCACCCCCGCCACCGAGCTGTACCAGACCGCGTGGCGGCAGCCGGTCGCCCGCCGGTCGATCACGATCGGCCCGGCCGACGTGATCTCGAAGTAAGGCCCGATCCGGCCCACCGTGACCTGCGGGTCCTGCGCCGCGACCTTGGCCAGCGGGGTGTTCTCGGGCACGTCGAGCACGTAGAGCGCGGTCATTTCCCGGCCGTCTCGCCCGCCTGGGTCAGCTCCCAGTCGGCCGCCCGCTGAACGATCAGCTCGGCCTTGCGCGCCAGCAGCTTGCCGAACGACGGGTCCGGCTCGGCCACCACGTCCAGCAGGGCGTCGATGGTCAGGTTGGCGTCCAGGTCCTCCTGCGGGGTGACCGGCCGCATGGCCCGGGTCAGCTCGATCATGTAGCCGTTGGGGTCGTGGGTGTATATCGACTCGATCGTCTCGTGCTGGATCTGCATCTCGACCGGCCACTGCGACTCGTCCAGGCGGCGCCGGTACTCCATCAGGTCGTCGTAGTTGTCGACGTGGATGGCCAGGTGCCGGGAGCGGATGAAGTACTCCGGCACCTCCGGCCCGAACGAGGCGTAGGCGTCGCCGCGGTCGGAATCACCCCACGGTGTGGTCCCGAAGTAGTAGAAGAACGCCAGCCGGTCGTCGTTGCCGATGTCGAAGAAGAAGTGGATGAAGTCGGGGTGGTCCTCCGGTCCCCAGCCCGCGGCGCAGATCGAGTGCACCACCGGGAACCCGAGGACGTCCCGGTAGAACCGCACGGTACCGGCCGGGTCGAACGTCGGGAACGCGGCGTGGTCGACCCCTTGGACGCGGTGATCCATCCCGGTCATGCCCAGCCTCCTGTCGGGTGAAAGTTCTGTCCCTACTCTCCCGACAGTATGCGCGCTTTACGAATTCGTCAATATTTTAACGAAAACGTCGAACGAATGCGATCTCAGCTCTTGATGATCCGTTCCAGGTGGTCGATGTCCTGGCGCAGCAGCTTGAGGGCGGCGGCCGGCCCGTCGTCGTCGGGGACGTGGCCGTCGGCCCGCAGCAGGCCGGCGATGGCGGTGTCGGCCAGCTGCTCGGCGTCGGCCTCGGCCTGGTCGTGGCCGGGCTTGAACCACCAGGCCACCCAGTTGCCCATGCCGATCACCCCGAGCGCGGCGACCCGTGCGTCGACCGGCCGGAATAGGCCCGCCCGGATCCCGTCCTCGATGACCCCGGTGATCGCGGCCAGCACCGCCCGGCGGCTGGCCGCGTAGGTGTGCGACAGCTCGGGCGGCAGCTCGGCCTCCGACCGGATCATCAGCCGGAACCGCTCGGGCTGGTGGGCCTGGCGGAGCACGTTCTCGCGGACGATCTCGCGCAGCTTGCCGACCGCGTCCAGGTCGGTGCGCTGGGCGATCTCGGTGATCTGGGCGGCCGAGCCGCCCGCCACGTCGGCCGCCAGCTTGGCCAGCAGCTCGTCCTTGCTCTTGACGTAGTAGTAGAGGGCCGGGCGGGTGATACCGAGCGCGTCGGCGATGTCCTGCAGGCTGGTGCCGGCGAACCCGCGCTCGGCGAACAGCCGGATCGCGTGCTCGTAGATCTCGTTCTCGACCAGCTCGCGGCGGGCCGTGCTGGGCCGTTGGCCGGCGTTCTTCGATGAGCTGGTCGTCATGACCGCGATTGTAGAGGCGGCCGGGCGGCCGAGCCGGTCGCCAGCAGCTGCCCGGCCCCCGGCAGCGCGGGCGGCAGCCCCAGGTGGCGCAGCAGCGCGTAGGCGCCGGCGGTGGCGGCCGACAGCACCGGCAGACCGAACTCCTGCTCGGCCGGCCCGATCAGGTCCAGCGACGGCATCTGCACGCAGGCCGAGATGACCAGCGCGTCCACCCCGGCCAGGTCGAGGCCGCGGGCGGCCGCCATGACCTCCTCGCCGGGGATGCAGCCGACCGCGGTGTTGTCGCCGACCTCGAGCGCGGCCCAGTCGGCCACCTCGAAGCCCTCGGCCTCCAGGTAGCCGACCACCTGCTCGGCCAGCGGGCGCAGGTAGGGGGTGACCAGGGCGATCCGCCGGGCGCCGAGCGCCTGCAGCCCCTCGACCAGCGCGCCCGCCGACGACAGGACCGCGGGGGCCTGGGCTGTGCTGCCAAAGTGCGCGGGTCCGGCCAGCTGGCCGGTGAGGGCCGCTTCGGTGCGCCGGTGCTCGCCCGGCCCCTGGGCCATCACCGCCACCAGGCAGGCGTACAGCAGCGCGTCCACGCGGGCGTCGGCCAGCTCGGCCACGCAGCGTTCGCGCTGGGCGTTCATGGCCCGCAGTTCCTCCGGCGAGACCTGCGCCATCCGCATCCGGCTGGAGTGGAACGAGAACCGGGCGCTGGCGTGCCGGGCCAGCAGGGCCGGCACCTCGGTCTCGACGGTGACGTTGGAGCTGGGCACGATCAGCCCGATCCGATGAGTGGTCACAACACACCTCCGGCGGCCTCGACCTGGGCCGCGATCTGGGCTTGGAGCCGCTTCTTGTCGGTCTTGCCGACCGACGTGCGGGGGATCTCGGCCAGGTGCTCAATGTGCTCCGGCCACTTGAACTTGGCCACCTGCAGCCCGGCCAGGTGGGCGCGGATGTCGTCGAGGGTCAGCGGCTCGCCCTCGACCACCAGGTAGGCGCAGGTTCGTTCGCCCAGCCGGGGGTCGGGCATCGCCACCACCGCGGTGGCGGTGATGCGCGGGTGGCGCAGCAGCAGCCACTCCACCTCTTCGGCGCTGATCTTCTCGCCGCCCCGGCTGATCAGGTCCTTGATCCGGCCCTCGATGCTGACGTAACGGCCACCGTCGATGGTGTGGATGGTGGCCAGGTCCCCGGTCCGGTAGAAGCCGTCGGCGGTGAACGCGGTCCGGTTGACGTCGGGGGCGTCGAAGTAGCCGCGCAGCGTGTACGGCCCCCGGCAGATCAGCTCGCCGACCTGGCCGTCTGGCACCTCGGCCTCGCCGCCCGGCTCGACCACCCGGATCTCGTCCCGCGGGGACAGCGGGGTGCCGACGGTGGTGGCCCGGGCCTGCCGGGGCGAGCCGGGCGGGGTGGTGAGGAACATGCCCTCGCCCATCCCGAACAGCTGCCCGGACCACAGGCCGCGCCGTTCCAGGTCGTCGAACAGCGCGGTCGGGACCTTGGCCCCGGACAGGATGACCTGGGTCAGCGCGGCCGCCGCGGCCGGGAACCGGGGGTCGGCGAACGCCCGGTAGTGCGCGTGCCCGAGCAGCACGTGGGTCGCCTTTTCCATAGCCATCAGAGGCAGGGATTCGGCCAGGTCAGCAGAGCCCAGGACCAGGCCGGCGCCCACGCTGTGCGGGGCGTGCACCGCGCACTCGATGCCGGCGTTGTGGATGATCGGGATCAGGTGCGCGACCCGGGTCGCGGGCGTCCAGCCCCAGGAGCGGGCGTAGGCGGCCGCGTTGTACCAGTACTCGGCGTGCAGCCGGGGGATCACCTTGGGCACCCCGGTGGTGCCGCCCGACAGCTGGAACACGGCCACCTCGTCCGGGTCGATCCCGCGCTGGATCTCGGCCACGCATCTGCGGGCGACGGCCGGGTCGATCCCGGCCCCCAGCGTCTCGATCGCGACCCCGGCGCCGTCCGGGTCGCCGAGGACCAGCACGTGCCGGAGGGTGGGGTGGCCGCGCTGCTGTTCGGCCGCGAACGCGACCAGGTCGAAGCTCCCGGTCCCGGCCTCGACCAGGTGGGCGACCGCGCCCACCCGGCGGCTGATCCCGCCGATCTCGTGTCCCCGGTGGGCGGCCAGCGTGCACACCGGCACCAGCCCCGCCTTGAGCACCCCGTACCAGGCCAGCACCGCCCCCAGCCGGTTGGTCACCTGGAACAGCACCGGGTCGCCGGGGGCCAGCCCGAGCCCGGCCAGCCCGGCCGCCAGCCGGTCGCTGCCCTCGTCCAGTTCCCGGAACGTCAGCCGCCCGTCCAGCGCGACGACCGCGTCCCGGTCCGGGTGGGCGGCCGCCACCGCGCGGAACTCATCAGCGATCGTGCGGGTGCCCCACAGCCCGCCGGTCC
>Ga0213875_10000941_pt1 | contig 20900 bp, 20 predicted proteins | sample BarmaccomBMRX_R8_FD_160105 | JGI IMG/M metagenome (GOLD analysis project Ga0213875, IMG submission 160105) | Root-associated microbial communities from Barbacenia macrantha in rupestrian grasslands, the National Park of Serra do Cipo, Brazil - RX_R8 | ecosystem: Host-associated > Plants > Roots... | reverse complement strand
TCTTGTCGTCCTCGTGACGGTTGTGCCTCGGTGTCGCCCCGTGTCACGGCAGTGCAGCGGGCGCGGCCACATGAAGCCGCTCGCCACCGGTCAAACCTGGCCATGAGCATCGCGACAACGTGAGCGTCGGGTCGAGGACCGCCAGGATGAGCTTGCGTCCGATCGTCGGGATCCAGGGACCACAGGAGGCGACCCCGACAAGCTCGCCATCGGCCGGGCCAGCGAGGTTCTAGACGCTGCTGGGCGACTGACCGCCATCAGCCAGAGCGAGGTCAAAGTGCCCCACGAGCAGTCGCTACGGGCCTGGCCACGGAGCCAAGACCGCGGACTCCTCGCCCAGCAGCGCGCCACCGAACGGCTCGGGCGAGACGAAACCTTCGGCTGGAGGCCGTAACGCAACGACCGATGCGAGGCCGGCCGGCCGCTCGATCGCAGACGCGAGCGCACGATGACCCGACCGGATCACTGCCGGTTCTCGCTGGACCGTAGAACGCTCTCAGCCGATCAAGGGCCACGGCGGGGCCGGCAGCGCCGACCTCGAGCACGTCGCCGATCGCGGCAACCAACTGCCTGGCCTCCCGCGCGTGAACGTGACGATCAGCGGGCTCGAACAGCCCATAGCGGACCGCGACGCCATGGCGGCTTTGCGGATCGCTGCCGGTCCGACTTCGACGGTGATCCGACTCCCGATTGTCGTCACTTCGATGGTCATACGCACGCCCCTCATCGGTGTGGGGCTGCAGGGCGCCTCCCTGCCTCGACTTCGGCAGCGCCATGCGCGGCCCGGCGAGCAGTCAAGGGAGCCCACCTAGGCGCGCGATCGAGAAGGCCCGACCTTGACGGAGTTCCCTCCGTCTCACGCACCGCTGAGCGCGATCCGGCGGTATGAACAATTTTGCGAACCCCCGGTGTGAGTGTTGGCGCTGAAGGAGAGCTAGGAAGGACGACCGCGAGCGGGTGAGTGTGCGGTTCGTACCCATCCGCGGTACCCACGGGGTCCGGACGAGCATCGCGACCAGCGATAACGCATGCGAATCGCTTTTTGTATGGAGCGAAAAATCTGTGAATACCCCCAGCCGGATTCGAACCGGCGATTTCCTGCGTGAAAGGTGTGCGCGGATGACGGTGGATAACGGTCAGATCGCGCTACCCGCCGCGGTCACGGGGTTCTCATTGCACGCTGCGGGTGCCCCGCGGGCCGGCTGACGACAAGCGGAGCTTCCAAGACGCTTCCACACGAGCGGCCGCTCGATCCGATGCCGGGGCGTGCGAGACTTTCCTGAGGATGAGCCTCGACGAAGCACCTCATGTCACGCTCAGTGGCGACCGCACCGGCGACTACGTCGTCGTCGAGGAGCGAGACGACGGCGCCCTGGTGCTCGCCCCCGATGTGTCGGCGGCCGCGATCCTGCGCCGCCAGGGAATGAGCTCCGCGACGCTCGAGGAGTTTGAGGCCGAGTACGGCCCGCTTCAGCCGCCCGACGGCGAGGGGTAGACGGTGCCGCCGTCGCGGCGGTCCGGCATGACTCCGCCCATCGTCTTCGACGACGCCGCCTGGGCCACCGACATCCGCCGTGCGAGCCGTGAAGCGCGCCGTATCGCCGAGCGAACACGCGCAGTCTATGAGCGAGATGGGGTTCCGGTCGCCGAGCTGCGAAGCTGCGCAGCGGAGGGCCCAGACGGCACGTCGCTCGAACACTGCGTCAAGGTCTACCTGCCGCCACCCGTCGGGCCGCATGGGATGGTCTTTCGAATCGCACGGGATCGCGACGGCCGCCTGGCGCTCGCCTACATCGCATTCGGGCTGCGGCATCCGACCGCTGACATGCGACAGCCGTCGGTGTACGCGGTCGCGCACCGACGGCTGCACCTGGTCCCGGCTCGTGAGGGCTACGACCCCAGAATCTCGCTGAACTCGGCGACCATCCGCGACCGCCGCATCGAGCGCCGGCGAGCATCCGCAAGCTCCCGGACATAGACCGCGCGAGTCACGTTCGCGTCGCGGTGGCCGAGCAGGAAGGCGATCTCGTCGCGCTCTCGCCGGGCAGCAGCGCTCGGCTCGCGACGGTATGCCGGAAGCTGTGCATCGACGGCACAGCCCCCGAGGAACGGGCCGGAGCTTGCCGCGCTCGTCCGCCTCGTGCAGCACTGGAAATGTTGGCCGGTCAAGTTCGTCCCGGGCATCCCGCTGGGCCTTCCTCAGAGCACGCCCGACGTTGAACTGACGCGACGCTGCTCGGGTGCGAGTCCCGAACACGAAATCGGTCGGCTGTACGAAGCGGGCCGCGAGTCTCTGGCGGATGAGGATCACGGCGAGCTGGCGTGGGATCGGCACGGTGCGCGCCGAGCCGTCAGTCTTCGTCGGCTGTCGACGCCCTTGGCGGTCGACCTGCCAGGCGAAGCTGATCTCGGCCTCGTCCAGGTCCTCGAGCCTCATGTCCGCCCAAGTGAGCGCCAGGAGCTCGGAGACCCGGGCACCGGTGAGCGTCGGTACGCCGACATGCCGAAGCTCGTGCGCGATTTGGGGCAAGGCCGCGTGAAGCTCTGGCTCCGGCCCGAGCTCGATGCGTGGGCCAATCAGCGTCGCCGCAATCGAGGTCGGCCACGTCGAGGACGCTGACCCGTCCGGGGTCCTTGCAGAAGAGTGCCAGGGTGTTGTTCGAGCGAGCTTGCTCGGTCCAACAACACCCGCAACGTTCTCTGGATAGCTCCGAGCGAAAGCTTCCATCTGGCTTCCACGGCCACGACGAAGCCTGCGCTGGGGACTCGGCCACCGACATCAAATCGCCGTTATCTGCGGAGCCTGCCGTCATACCCCCAACCGGATTCGAACCGGTGATTTCCTGCGTGAAAGGCAGGCGTCCTGACCGCTAGACCATGGGGGCGTGCGCCGATTGTAGGCCCGGATCGGCGCGCCGACGGGAGAGCTGGCGGGCTGGCTCGTAGCGAGATGCACGCCGCCGCTTGAAGAGTCGTTCATGAACGGCGCCCGGGGTCCTGGTCGCCGATGGCGATGCCCACCGGGGCGCCCTGTCGCCCGGCGTACCGTCACCGCACGGTTTCCGCGACTGGCGCGACTCGGACGTGTCGGTCATGATGGCCGCATGGGCACGCTGACCTTCACCGCCGAGCTGGTCGGGCGCGGGCCCGCGGCGGCGATCGTGCTCGATGACGTGCAGGTGCACGAGCTCGGCGAGGGAGCCAAGCGCTTCCCGGTCCGGGCGACGATCAACGGCCATGAGCTGCGGCTCTCGGTGGCCCGGATGCGCGGTGAGTTCCTCGTCGGCCTCAGCAAGGCAAATCGCGAGGCCGCGGGCGTGGCGGCGGGGGATCGCATCGAGGTGACGCTCGCGCTCGACGTGGCGCCGCGCGAGGTGACGGTGCCGCCGGCGCTCGAGGCGGCGCTGCAGGCGGATGCGCAGGCCCGCGCCAGGTTCGAAGAGCTCGCGTTCACCCACCGCAAGGAGTTCGTCCGCTGGATCGAGGAGGCCAAGCGCGACGAGACGCGCGAGCGCCGGATCGCGAGGGCGCTCGAGATGCTGCACGCCGGCCGGACGCGCAGCTGAGCCGGGCGGCGAACGAGAACCTCCCGCGCGTTCGCCGAGAGCGGCAGCGCGGGACATTCTCCGATCCCGCGCGCCCGCGGGACAATCGTCTATGCGCGCAGCAGCCCGGCGCGCACCAGATCGGCGCGCAGCTCGTGGGCGCCGTGGAAGTGATGCGTGCGCATCCCGAGGCGCGCCGCCGCGGCGATGTTCGCGGCGGAGTCGTCGATCATCAGCGTCCGCTCTGCGGTCAGCTGAAAGCGGCGCAGCAGGAGCTCGAAGATCGCGGGCTCGGGCTTGATCACGCCCTCGCGCCCCGAGACGATCGTGCCGTCAAACCAGCCGAGGAACTCCCAGCGCTCGCGGCGGACGGGGTAGGTTTCGGCCTCCATGTTGGTCAGCGCGTAGCAGCGGACGCCGGCGCGGCGCAGCTCTCCGAGGATCTCAACGGACCCCGCGATCTGGCCGGCGATCATCTCCTCGCCGCGGCGCGACCACGCCCAGATGAGCTCGGCATGCTCGGGATGCCGCGCAGCGAGGGCCGCGCAGGACGTCGCCAGCGGGATGCCGCGATCGTGGTCGCGGTGCCACTCGAGCGTGCAGATCTCGCCGAGGAAGCGCTCCATCGCCGCCTCGTCGTCGAACAGCCCGCGGTACAGATACCTCGGATCCCAGGCGAGCAGGACGTTCCCGATGTCAAAGACGACGGCGTCGATCGGCGCGGGCTGGCGCTCCATCGGGTCAGATCCTGCCGAACCCGGCCCCGTCGGGGTGTGCTGAACTACATCGGCATGCCAAGGTGCGGCGCACGTGGGGTGGCCAGAGCGGCGATCGCCGTCACCGCCCTGCTGCTCACGGCCTGCGGAAGCCAGCGCGACGCGACGACCCGCTCGTTCCCGGCCGCGGCGGGCACGCCGCCGGCGGGGATCGGGCGGCCCGGCGCAGCCACGCCGGCGATCCGGGTCCGCTCCGCGTGGGTGAAGCTCGAGGTCCCGGCCGGCAATGGCGCGTTCCCGTTCAACCGCCCGCACCGGCTGCAGCTGCCCGTGGGCTGGACGGCGACGGTGTGGGCGCGCTACACGGGGCTGCGGCTGATGGCCTGGACGCCCGAGCACCACCTGCTGGCCAGCTCGCCCCAGAACGACGACGTCGTTGAGTTCGTCCCGGGCGCCAACCCCGCCACGGTTCCCGCGAGGCACGTCGTGATCACCGGGCTGCGCAGGGCGCAGGGTCTGGCCTTCGACCGCGTCGGTGGCCGAGAGGTCCTCTACGTCGCCGCGGCGAACGAGCTGGACCGCTACACCTGGGTCGACGGCCGGCCGACCGATCGCACGGTGCTCGTGCCGGATCTGCCCGATACCCAGCCGGCGCAGGATGACGTCCACGAGCTCAAGAACGTCGTCGTCGGCCGCGACCACACGATCTACGTCGACATCGGCAGCTCCTCGAACGCCTCTCCGCGCACCTCCTGGCACGGGACGCCTCGGGCGAGCGTCATGGCCTACCGCCCCGACGGACGGCGGCTGCGGGTGTGGGCGACCGGGGTGCGCAACGGCGACGGCCTCGCGTTCGCGCCCGACGGGACGCTGTGGACCGCGGTCAACGAACGCGACCAGATGCCCTATCCGTTCCATGGCCCCTACGGATCGGCGCACGACGCCTACGACCAGGTGATGCAGGCCTATGTCAACGAGCATCCCCCCGACGAGGTCGCGCGGCTGCCTCCCGGCCGCGATCTCGGCTGGCCGTACTGCGATCCCGACCCCGACGTCCAACCCGGCGTGCCCGGCGGCGCCCGGAACTACGGGGCGATGCGCTTCGACGTCGACCCGCAGACAAATGCCGGCTCGCGCCAGCTGAACTGCGCCAAGCTGACGCCGATCGAGCGGGGGCTGCCCGCGCACAGCGCCCCGCTCGGCTTCCACTTCCTGCTCGGCAGCGCGCTGCCCCAGCCCTGGTCGCAGGGCGCCGTCGTCGCCGCGCACGGCTCCTGGGATCGCCAGCCTCCGCGCTCGCCGCAGGTCTACTGGCTGCCGTGGGAGGCGCGAGCGCGAACCCTCGGTCCGGCGATCACGATCCTCACCGGCCTGCAGAATGCCAACGGCAGCCGCTGGGGCCGCACCGTCGATGCGCTCCCGGGCCCCGACGGCGCGCTGTACGTCTCCGACGACGCCGCCAACGCCATCTACCGGATCGTCCCGACCGGCGGGTCCTGAGCCCGCAGGCGCAGGACGCGGGAAGCTCGACGAGCGTGTCACCACGCCGGCCGATCGCCGCGCGGTGCAAGGTCGTCGCATGGACGGCCTCGACGTCACTCGGCTCGAGGTCGCCGATGCGACCACGACCGTCACCATGCTCACGCTCCCGGGCGGCCAGAAGCGGCGTCAGGGCCCGCCCGGCGGGACCGCGCGACCAGCCGGCGCTTCCCGACGCGCCGCCCGAGTAGCTGCCGCGTCGGCAGAGTTCGTATCGTGCACCCGCGCGGGAAGAGACCTGCGATCGCGGATGAGGCGCCCATGGCCGAGATGAAATGGTGGGGCTGGGGGCTCGAGGAGATCGAGTTCACCCACGAGGACAAGCCGGAGCTGGGCCCGTTCATCCGCCGGGTGCTCGGGATCGACGCCGACCGGATCGTCTCGCCCCCGCCGCGGTTCGAGGAGCTGACGGTGCCCGAGTCGCGGCTGCCCGACGACCTGCGCGCCCAGCTCGAGCGCGCGGTCGGTCCCGCGCACGTGTCCCGCGACGACCGCGACCGGGTCGTGCACGCACGCGGCAAGTCGCTGCGCGACATCGTGCGCCAGCGGCGCGGCGACCTGCCGCGGATCCCCGACGTCGTCGTTCGCCCCGGCGCGGAGGACGAGGTGGTGGCGATCGTCGCCGCCGCGGTCGCGCACGACGCGGTCATGATCCCGTTCGGCGGCGGCTCGTCGATCTCGGGCTCGCTGGAGGCGGCGCCCGATGAGGCCCGCCCGATCGTCTCGGTCGACCTCGAGCGCCTCGACCGCGTGCTCGACATCGATCGCGTCTCGGGACTCGCGCGCGTGCAGACGGGCGTTCCGGGCCCGCGCCTGGAGGAGCAGCTCGCCGTCCAGGGCTACACCCTCGGTCACTTCCCCGACTCGTTCACGCACTCGACGCTCGGCGGCTGGATCGCGACCCGCTCCTCGGGGATGCAGTCCGACCGCTACGGGGATGTCGCCGACCAGACCAAGGGACTGCGGGTCGTCACCCCCTCGGGGATGCTCGTCACCCGGCCGGTTCCGGCGACCTCGACGGGGCCGAGCGTGCGCCAGATGGTGCTCGGCTCCGAGGGGCGGCTCGGGATCATCACCGAGGCGACGATGGAGGTCCGGCCCCTCGCCGCCCGCCGCGTCATCCTCGGCTATCTGTTCCCGACATTCGCCGAGGGGCTGATGGCGATGCGCGACATCGCCGCGAGCGAATGCTCGGTCTCGGTCACCCGCGTCTCCGACGCGGCCGAGACGCGCTTCTCGTTCGCCACCCGCAAGGATCCGACGCTCGTCGACAAGGCGCAGTCCCGCGCGCTGCGGGCCTACCTGGCGCGCCGGGGGTTCGACACCGAGCTGATGGCACTCGGCTTCATCGGGTTCGAGGGCAGCGCCGATCACGTCCGACGCGAACGGCGCGCGGTCGGCCGCATCGTCAAGGCCCACGGCGGCCTGTGCATCGGCACCGGACCCGGCGAGCTCTACGACCAGAAGAAGTTCGACACCCCGTACATCCGCGACTTCCTCCTCGACCGCGGGGTGATCGGCGACGTGTCGGAGACGGCGATGCCCTGGAGCCGCCTGGCCCCCGTCTACGACGCGGTCTCAGGCGCCGCCCACGGTGCCTTCGACGAGCTCGGCGTTCGGGGCTACTTCATGTGCCACCTGTCGCACAGCTACCACGCGGGCGCCTGCCTGTACTTCACCTTCGCCTTCGCGCCCGCGCCGGGGGCCGGCATCCTCGAGTCCTACGACGTCGCCAAGACGGCCATCCAGCAGTCCTTCGTCGACGCAGGCGCGACGCTCTCGCACCACCACGCGGTCGGCACCGAGCATGCCGCGTGGCTGGCGCAGGACATCTCGGAGCCGGGCGCCGCCCTCCTGCGCGCCCTGTTTGACGGCGCCGATCCCGGCGGACACCTCAACCCGGGGAAGATCGTGTGAGCGACCGCGGCGTCCAACCGCAGGCCACCGCCGAGCTCGATGAGGCCTGGTCGCGGACGGCTCCCGCGCGCGCCGCGCGCGAGATCCTCGTCTGCGGGGTGCTCGCGCCGCTGATCGCGGCCTACGCGCGCCGCGAGGTGGTCGGTGCGCACCGCCTCGACGGCCTCCCCGCCCCGGTCGTCTTCGTCGCCAACCACTCCAGCCACGTCGACACCCCGGTGCTCCTGCGCTCGCTGCCGGCGCGCTGGCGCCGGCGGACGATCGTCGCCGCCGCGGCCGACTACTTCTACGGCTCGCGCGCGGTCGCGGCCGCGGTCTCGCTCGCGTTCGCGACGGTGCCGGTGCGCCGCGCGCTGGGCACCGGCGGCGCCGGCTCCCCGGCGCACATCGGCCCGCTCATCGAGGCGGGCTGGAGCCTGCTCCTGTTCGCCGAGGGCACCCGCTCACGCGACGGCCGACTCGGCCCGATGCTCCCCGGCGCGGCCGGGATGGCCGCCCGGCACCGGGTCCCCATCGTCCCCGTCCACCTCTCGGGCACGCGCGAGATGATGCCCAAGGGTCGCAACTGGCTCGTCGGACGGCCGCGCCTGCGCCGCGCCGACCGACCCACGATCGCGATCACGATCGGCGCGCCGATCGCGGTCGGACCCGACGACGACCGGCTGCAGGCGATGGAAGAGGTCCGGCTGTTCATGGCCGACTGTGGGGCGCTGACGACCCCCGATCCGCGCCTCGGCCTCCCCCGTGAGCCGGCGGCCCACAATCGGCCGCAGGCGCTGGAGGCCTCGGACTGAGCCGCGTCTTTGTCACCGGCGGCGCCGGCTTCATCGGCGGCGAGCTGACCGCGGCACTGCTCGCACGCGGCGACGAGGTCGTCGCGCTCGCCCGCACCGAGGCGTCCGCGGCGGCGCTCGGCGAGCGCGGCGCGATCGTCGTGCGCGGTGACCTCCTACACGCGGATGCCCTGGCGCGCGGCATGGGCGGCTGCGAGCTCGTCTACCACGTCGCCGGGGTCAACTCGCATTGCCCCGAGGATCCGCGTCGCCTGTGGCAGGTCAACGTCGCCGGCGCGCGCGAGGTGGTGCTCGCCGCCGCGGGCGCCGGTATCGGTCGCGTCGTGATGACCTCGTCGGCGGCGGTCATCGGCGAGGCCCCGGGGACCGTCGGGACCGAGGACTCGCCACATCGCGGGTGGTTTCTCTCTCTCTACGAGCGCTCCAAGCTCGTCGGCGAGCAGGCGGCGACGCGCGCCGCCGCCGAGCGCGACGTCGAGCTCGTGACCGTGCACCCGACGTCGGTCCACGGCCCGCCACGGGTGCGCGGCAACGGTGCGATCCTCATCGCCTACGCCAATCGTCGGCTGCGGGCGTTCGTCGACACCCACATCAGCATCGTCGACGTCCGCGACGTCGTCGACGCGCACCTGAGCGCGGCCGAGCGCGGCCGGCCGGGACGGCGGTATCTGCTGAGCGCTCCGGCGATCACCTCCTCGGAGGCGCTCGAGATGCTCGTCGCGGCGTCGGGCGTGCGCTACCCCGTGTGGTTCATGCCGCGCGGCCTCGCCCGCGGGGTCGCGACCGTCGTCGACCTCGGCCTGCGGGCGCGACGGCGGCGGTCGCCGGTCTGCCGCGCCCGGGTGGAGACGCTCCTCCACGGGCACCGCTACGACGGCACGCGGGCCGCGCGCGAGCTCGGGGTCAGCTACACGCCCCCGGCCGAGATCTTCCGCCGGACGATCGCGTGGGCGACCGACCAGGGACTGATCGCCGGCGGATAGCCGCGGTGCCTGGCGCGCGCACCGGCAGGGGTACGTCAGCTCCTGATCGGAGCCGCGCGTGGGTGTCGACCGGACCGGACCACCACCCCGCGCTTATACTCGACGACCCGATGAAGAAGATCCTCGAGCTCCTGCTGTGCATCCTGCATCCGGTTGCGGTGGTGCTCATCTGGATCAGCCTGCTCGGCGAGGAGATGGGCGGGGTGGCCAAGGCGACCTGGGCGGTGACGAGCATCGTGCCGCTCGTGCCGTTCATCTACGTTCTCACCGGCCACGACTTGCTCTGACGCCGGCGAGGCTCGCGCGGCCCGTCCAGGTAGCACCAGCCCCCCCGACTGGCGCCCCGGGTGCCCGGGGTTCAGAATCCGCTGAGCGATGGGGACCTCGACGCTGACCGCCGGGCCCGAGCCGTCCATCCGGCCGTGGGCCGCGGCGCTCGTGTGGCTGCGCGACCGCGACCCGGACCTCGTCGCGCTGCGCCGCGCGGTGCGCACCGCGATCGTCATGCCGGCGATGTTCGCGCTCGTTGACAAGGTCATCGCCAATCCCGCGATGGCGACCTTCGCCGCGTTCGGATCGATCGCGATGGTCCTGCTCGTCGACTTCCCCGGATCGATCCGCGAGCGCGTCACGGCGCAGGCGGCGCTCGTCGTCTGCGGCGGGGTGATGATCTGCGTCGGCACGCTTGCGTCGCGCACGCCGTGGGTAGCGGCGGTTGCGATGGGGCTGGTGGCGTTCCCGGTGGCGTTCGCGGGCGTCATCAGCTCGGTGCTCGCGGGGGCGACGACCTCGCTGCTGCTCAGCTTCATCCTCCCGGTCTGTCTGCCCGGATCGGCGTCGGCGATCCCCGATCGGCTCGCGGGCTGGGGACTGGCCGGCGTCGCGTCGCTGGTGGCGATCGCGGTCCTGTGGCCGGCGCCCCCGCACAACCCGATCCGCGCGGCCGCGATCCGCGTCTGCCGGGAGCTCGCCGCCCGCTTGCGCGCCGAGGTGGCCTACGTGGTCGGTCCCGACACGCCGGAGGCCCACGCGACGCTGACGACCGCGATCGCCGCGGCGCAGTCGGAGGTCGGCGCCCTGCACCGCGTGTTCTACGCCACCCCGTACCGTCCGACGCGGCTGACCGTCGATGCGCGTGCGGTCGTGCGCCTCGTCGACGAGTTGCGGTGGCTGAACGCGATCGTGCTCCGAGCCTCGCCGACGGTCCATCCCGCTCACGCCAACCCCCGGGCCTGCGAGGTCAAGAAGGCGGCCGCCGAGGTCCTCGAGCGCGCCGCGGAGCTGCTCGCCGCGCCGCGCCGGGATCGCGCGCCGCTCGAGCACGCCGCGCGCGTCCTCCGCGACCGCCTGCGCGAGCTCGAGCGGGCGACGACCGAGTCACTCGCGGCGTCGGCCGACGGCGATCCGGCGCAGCGCTCGCCCGCCGCGAGGGTCTCGGGACTGAGCCCGAGCTTCCGCGCCCAGGAGCTGAGCTTCGTCGTCGGCGAGGTGGCGGCCAACACCATCTACGCGGCCGCGGCCGAGCGGCGCAGCGCGATCGACCGCCTGCTCGGCCGGCCGCCGGTGGGACTGTCCGGAACGCTGAGCGCCGTCCACGAGCGGGCGGGGGCCTACCTGGAGCGCAACTCGACGTGGCTGCATAACAGCCTGCGCGCGGCCGTCGGCCTCGGGCTCGCGGTGCTCGTGGCCGACCTCTCGAGCGTGCAGCACGCGTTCTGGGTCGTGCTCGGCACCCTCTCGGTGCTGCGCTCCAACGCGCTGAGCACCGGGCAGACGGTCATCCAGGCGCTGCTCGGGACCGTCGCCGGCTTCGTCGTCGGCGGCGCGCTCGTCGTGCTCATCGGGACCGACACGACCGTGCTGTGGATCCTGCTCCCGTTCGCGCTGCTGCTCGCGGGCCTGGCGCCGGCGACGGTCTCGTTCGCCGCCGGGCAGGCGGCGTTCACGCTCGTGCTCGTGATCCTGTTCAACATCATCGCCCCCGCCGGATGGAGCGTCGGGCTCGTCCGCGTCGGCGACATCGCGCTCGGCGGAGCGGTCAGTCTCGCCGTCGGCGCGCTCTTCTGGCCGCGTGGTGCCGGCTCGCTGCTCGGCCGAGCGCTCGCCCAGGCCTACTCGGACTCGGCGCGCTACCTCTCCGAGGCGGTCGCCTACGGCGTCGGCCGCTGCGACGCCTCGGGCCCCGCGCCCGGAGCCCCGCGCGAGCTCGCGCTCCAGGCGGCCGCCGCCGCGCGCCGGCTCGACGACACCTACCGCGGCTACCTCGCCGAGCGGGGAGCAAAGCCGGTGCCGCTCTCCCAGGTCACGACGCTCGTCACCGGGGTCGCCGGGGTCCGGCTCGCCGCCGACGCGGTGCTCGACCTGTGGGACGACGATGGACACGGCGGCGGGGACCGCGCCGGCGTGCGTCGCGAGCTGCAGTACGTGACCGCGCGGCTGACGAGCTGGTACGACCAGTTCGCCGCCAGCCTCGCCGCAAGCACCACCGTCCCCGACGCGCTCGCCGCCGATCCGGTGGTCGACGAGCGCCTCGTCGAGGCCGTCGAACGCGACCTCGGCGACGACGGGCCGGCGGCCGCCATCGGCGTGCGCGTCATCTGGACCGGCGACCACCTCGACGCCGTGCGCCGGCTGCAGGAGGCGCTCGTCGACCCGGCGCGCGAGGCGGTCGCCGAGCGCGCGCTCAGCGTCGACGACATGTGGTGGCTGCGCCGCCGCGCGCGCCGCGCCGAGGTCGTGGGATGAGCCCGTTCCTGGAGGCCGACGCCGACCCCGACCCGCTGCGCCAGTTCGAGCTCTGGTTCGCCGCGGCGAGCGAGGCGGGCATCGCGTCGCCGGAGGCGGCGGCGCTGGCCACCGCCACGCCCGACGGGGTCCCCTCGGTGCGGATGGTCCTCGTCAAGGGCGCCGACGAGCGCGGCTTTGCCTTCTACACCAACTACGCGAGCCGCAAAGGCCATGAGCTCGCGGCCAATCCGGCGGCGGCGCTCGCCTTCTACTGGATCGCGCTCGGCCGCCAGATCCGTATCGAGGGCACGGCGGCGCCGATGACCCCCGAGGAGTCCAGCGCCTACTTTCACAGCCGGCCGCGCGGCAGCCAGCTGAGCGCGCTCGCCTCGGACCAGAGCCGCCCGGTCGCCGGCCGCGAGGTCCTCGAGCGCCGAATCACCGAGCTCGCCGAGCGCTACGAAGCGACCGAGGTGCCGCTGCCGCCGACCTGGGGGGGCTTTCGCCTGTCGCCGGTCACCTACGAGTTCTGGCAGGACGGCCCGTACCGGCTCCACGATCGGCTGCGCTACGAACGCCGAGCGGCGGCCGGGTGGGTCCGGGAGCGCCTGGCGCCCTGAGCGGTTATGAGTAGCGGTCGGCGACGGCCGCCGCGGGACCGAGAATCTGGTCCTCGGACTCCGAGGCGAACACGTGCAGTCCGAGCCGCTCGGAGATCTCGCGGCAGACGCTGACCCCGCGCACGCTGTTGCCTTCGGCGTCGAGACCGGGCGAGTAGACGGCGATCCCGAGCTTGCCGGGGACGACGGCGAGGATCCCGCCGCTGACCCCGCTCTTGGCCGGGACGCCGATGTCGTAGGCCCACTCGCCGGCGGCGTCGTACATCCCGCACGTGTACATGACGCTCAAGAGGTCGCGGACCCGCCGTTGCGGCAGCGTGCGCACCCCCGTCTGCGGGTTGACGCAGCCGTTGGCGAGGGTGGCCGCCATCACCGCAAGCTGGGCGCAGGTGACGCGGATCGAGCATTGGCGCAGGTAGAGGGCGAGCAGCTCCTCGACGTCGGCGTCGAGCATGCCGGCCGAGCGCATCAGATAGGCGGTGGCGCGGTTGAGGTCGGCGCCGCGCAGCTCGCGCGCCAGCGTCTGCTCGTCGACGTCGACGGTGTCGTCGCCGGCGTAGGCGCGGACGAGCTCGAGGATCCGCTCCATCTTGCGCTCGGGGCTCGCCCCGCGGACGAGGTCGGTGGTGACGAGCGCCCCCGCGTTGACCATCGGGTTGTACGGCCGGCGGTGGCGGTCGTCGAACTCGATCGAGTTGAAGGGGTCGCCGCTCGGCTCGACGCCGACGCGAGCGAGTACGTCCTCGCGGCGGTGGTCGGTGAGCGCGAGCGCGTAGGCGAACACCTTGGAGATCGACTGCAGCGGGAACGGGACGTCCTGGTCGCCGACCCCGATCAGCTGGCCGCGGACGGTGGCGACGCAGACCGCGAACGTGTCGCGCTCGGCGCCGGCCTCCTCGGGCGGGTAGTAGCCGCGCCCAGAGCGGTAGTAGCGGGCGAGGCGCGCCTCGTCGACCGGGAGGTGGCGCGCGTGCAGATCGGCGAGGCGCGCGGTCAGCAGGGCACGGAGTGCGGCAACGGGCACGGACGACATGATGCCGCTTTCTCGCGCCCGGCCGGCGGCGGCGCCGCGCGACCCCGATCTCCGTCGCTCGCCGTGCAGGCCCGCCGGCGGGGCGGCCTCACCCTCCGGAGGCGATCGCGTCCTCCCGGCCCGACGGGGCCCCCGAACCGACGAGCTCGCGGATCGAGGCCAAGCCCGCCGCCGCCAGCCGCCGGTCGAGCTCGCGGTTGATCCGCCGCGGCCAGGCGGGTCCGCCGTAGACGAACCCGGTGTAGGCCTGGACGAGCGTCGCGCCGGCGCGCACGCGCTCCCATACGTCGTCGGCGCTCTCGACCCCGCCGACCGAGACGAGCACGAGCCGGTCACCGACTCGACCGCGCAGTCGGCGGAGCACCGCAAGCGAGCGCGCCTTCAGTGGCGCGCCCGAGATCCCGCCCTCCCCCGGCGCCGGGTCGGAGAGGCCGGCGCGCGCCAGCGTCGTGTTGACCGCCACGATCCCGTCGAGGCCCGCGGCGAGCGCCAGGTCGGCGATCGCGTCGATCGCGGCGTCATCGAGGTCGGGGCTGATCTTGACCAGCAGGGGACGCCCGCTCGCGGCCAGCGTCTCGCGGACCTCGCCGAGCAGCGGCGCCAGGAGCTCGGCGCTCTCGAGCTCGCGGAGCCCCGGGGTGTTCGGCGAGCTGACGTTGACGACGACGTAGTCGGCGAGCGCGGCGAGCGCGGCCGCCGCCGCGCGATAGTCGCCGGCGGCGCGGGCCAGAGGCGTGTCGCGGGCCTTTCCGAGGTTGGCCCCGACCACGGCCGCGCCGTCGCGGCGGCGCAGCCGCTCGGCAACGACGGCGGCACCCGGGTTGGGGAAGCCCATGCGGTTGAGCAGCGCGCGGTCGGCGGGCAGGCGGCGCAGGCGCGGCGGCGGATTGGGCTCCTGCGCTCGCGGGGTGACCGTCCCGACCTCGACGAAGCCAAAGCCGATCGCCCCGAGCGCCGTAAACCACCGCGCACCCTTGTCGAGGCCGGCCGCCGCGCCGAGCGGGCTGGGAAACACGGTGCCGAGCGCGCGCACCCGGAGCCGTTGCCCGGGCGGGAAGCAGGCGCGTCGCAGCGCCGCTCGGGTCAGGCGGCCGGAGGCCAGGAGCGCGAGGCCGTCGAGGGCGAGCGAGTGGACGAGCTCGGGCGGGATTCGCCGCAGCATTCGGAAGGCGGTGCGGTAGATCACGGGCTGCGCCTCGCGGACACGGCGGCCACGCTAGCCGGCGCGGCGGGAGACGGCGACGAGGTAGCGGCAGGGTCGCGCCGTCCGGTTGTGGTACGTGCAGGGCGCGGGTGGGCCGAGCTGCAGGCAGTCGCCCGGCGCGAGCTCGTGCTCGTCCTCGCCGTGGTGGAAGTGCAGCCGCCCGCGCAGGACCCAGATCAGCTGCTCGAGGAACGTGTAGGCCTCGGCGGGGAAGGCAACCCGCGCCCCCGGGGGCAGGCGCACGTCGACGAGCTGGACGAATGCCCCCGGCGGCGACACCGCCCGTCGCGCGTAGCCGGTTTCGGGGTCGGTCCAGACCGACTGCTCGCGGGCCCGCACGAGCCGCCGGCCGTCGCCCTCGGCCTCGGCGATGAGCTCGGACAGCGTCATCCCTAGCGCGCCCGAGAGGCGCCCGAGCAGCGCCGCGGTCGGCTGCGCCTCGGCGCGCTCGATGCGGGAGATCATCGCCCGCGAGACGCCCGAGCGCCCGGCGAGCTGGGCGGTCGATAGCCCGCGGGCCATGCGGGCGCCGCGCACCGTGCGCGCGAGGGGGCCGTCGAGTGATGCTGTGCTCATAGTTTCCGGTTGGTCTACTATACGAGATGATGGTCGTGCGCGACGGCACCCCGGCCGATGCGTACGCCTGCGCGGCCATCTACGCCCCGTATGTCGCCGAGACCGCCATCAGCTTCGAGGCGGTCGCGCCCGACGCCGCCGAGATGGCCCGCCGGATCCAGCAGCTGTCGGCGTCGCACGCGTGGCTCGTGCTCGAGCGCGACCGGCGCGTCGTCGGCTACGCCTACGGCGGCCCGTTCCGCAGCCGCGACGCCTACCGCTTCGCCTGCGAGGTCACGATCTACCTCGAGCTGGGACTGCGACGCGCCGGCGGGGGCCGCCTGCTCTACACGGCGCTGCTGCAGCGACTCGCCGTCCGCGGCTACCGCACGGCGATCGCGGTCATCACGCTGCCCAATCCGGCCAGCCTCGGCTTGCACGCAGCGCTGGGCTTCCGGCCCGTCGGGACGCTCGAGCAAATCGGCTACAAGCACAATCGCTGGCACGACGTCGCGTGGGCTCAACGGCCCCTGGCCGCCTGAGGTCGCTCAGGTCGATATCTCGATCGGCGCCGTCGGACGGATCGCCTCGAGCTCGCTCATGGTCGCTTGTGCCTTCCTGGTGTCTCACGGTCTCGCCAGCTGACGCGAAAACCGCCCGCGGTGAAACAATCTCGGGCGTGAACTACGCCGAAGCACGCGAGATGTTCTTCGCGCCCCGGGAAGCGCCCGTGGCGCCCGGTCCCGCCGCGAGCCAGCGCTCGGAGACGCGGCTGCTGCGCGACGCGATCGAGCCGATCGCGGCGATCTGCTGGTGGGCGGAGCCCGCCTACGACGGCTATGCGGCGCTCGGTCTCGACTTCCTCGGCGGCTACGTGTGGTCGCGCGCGTGCGTCATGGGCGAACCCGACCCGGCAGTGGTGGCGGCCGCCTTCGCCGTGTTCGAGCCCGGCGCGCTCGGGCAGCTCTATGACGGGGCGCGGGAGACGTGCGGCCTCGCCGAGATCCGGCGCGCGCGCGAGACCGGCGCGGTCACCGGGTTGCGCGAGGCGCTCGGGTCGCCCGCCGAATGCGGGGAGGCCGTCGCCATCCTGCGCCGGGGCTCCGAGGCGATCGAGCCGGCCGGGCGGGCTCTGTTCGCCGGGTTGCGCGGGCTTGCCTGGCCGCGGGAGGAGCTCGGGCAGCTGTGGCACGCGTGCGTGATGCTGCGGGAGGCGCGCGGCGACGGTCATCTCGCGGCCTGCGTCGCCGCCGGCGTCGACGGGTTGCAGGCCAACCTGCTGACCGAGCTGTGGGTCGGCTACGACCCGTTCGAGTACACCGGCACCCGCGCCTGGTCGCAAGACGCGATGGACGCCGCGATGGCGGTGCTCGCCGAGCGCGGGCTCGTCGCCGACGGCGCGCTGACGCGGGAGGGGATCGAGCTGCGGGAGTCCATCGAGGTGGCCACCGACCGGACGATGGTCCCGGCGCGGGAGGCGATCGGCGACGAGCTCGCCCGCGTCGTCGACCTCGCCGACGGATGGGCCAGCCAGATCATCGAGCGCGGCTGGTTCCCGCCCGACCCGTTCAAGCGCGCCGCCGGCTGAGCCGGCCCCGTCAGGGGCTGATGATGACCTTGATCGCCCCGCTGCTCTTCGTCGAGGCGGTGTGGAACGCCTCGGCGATGTCGTCGAGCGCGTAGCGGTGGGTGACGAGCGGCTCGAGCTCGACCCGCCCGGCGCGGACGAGCTCCATGCTGCGCTCGTACTGGCCGCGGCCGCCGTTGCCGCCGATGCCGAACAGGGTCAGGGTCTTGGCCATCAGCGGGATGACCGGCAGGGGCGGCAGGTCGTTGGCCCAGCCGATGTGGGCGACCTTACCCTCCTTGCGCACGCAGTCGAGCACGATCTCCGACGAGGCGGGGAAGCCCGAGGTCTCGATGACGATGTCGGCGCCGGCGCCACCGGTCAGCTCCTTGATCGCCTCGACCGGATCGGTCTCGGCGACGTTGACGCAGTCGGTGGCGCCCCAGTCGCGCGCGATCGCGAAGGGCTCGGGGCGCGCGTCGGTGACGATCAGCCGTCCCGCGCCCGAGAGCGCGCACAGGCGCGTCAGGGCGAGCCCGATCGGGCCCTGACCGAGCACCACGACCGTCTCGCCGAGGCGGATCTGGAGCCGGTCGACGGTGTTCAGGCCGACTGCGAGCGGCTCGAGCAGCGACGCCTGCCAGGCCTCGACGCCGTCCGGCCGGGGCACGAGGTTGACGCGCGGCACCGCGACCTGCTCGGCCATGCAGCCGTCGGACCACAGGCCGATCAGCTTCTTGCGTGGGCAGTCGAGCAGGCGGCCGGCCGAGCACTCGGGGCACTCGCCGCACGGCAGCGACGGCTTGACCGCGACCGGGGCGCCGACGAGGTCGGGGTCGACCCCCTCGCCGACGGTCTGCACGCGCCCGGGGAAATCATGCCCGGGCACGCGCGGGAACGGCGTGTCGATCCGGCCCTCGTACTGGTGGGCGTCGGTGCCGCAGATCGAGGCCGACTCGACCTGCACGACGACCCAGCCCGGCGTGGCCTCGGGGTCGGGGCGCTCCTGCAGCTCCACCTGCTCGACGCCGGTCAGCACCGCGGCGCGCATCTCAGGCCCCCGGCATCGCGTCGCGATCGGTGAGGATCTCGACGGCCTGGTCGACATGGCCGGCCGCGTGCCCGAGGATCAGCGGCGTCCACTCGGCGACCGTCATCGTCCCGAGGTCGGGGATCTCGACCGCGCGTGCGAGCAGGTCATCCGCGGTGGCAGGGATCGAGTGCGCGATCGACCGCCGGGTGCTGTCGAGCTGGGCGAGCGCAAGCGCCACCGTCGGCGGCGGATATCCGGTCGCGTCGTGGCCGACCTCCTCGCGGAAGAAGAAGCGCAGCTCGGGGTCGTCGCGCAGGCGCTGCAGATCACCGAGCCACAGCACGATGCACACGTTGATGTGCGAGATCACCTGCGCGACGGTCCAGCCGCCGTCGCGGTGCGCGCGGTGCAGATCGGCGTCGTCGACGCGCTCGACGATCGACCGCAGCCGGCTCAGCGCGGCGCCGGCGTCGGCGACGGCAGCCGCCGTGGTCGTGGTCTCGGTGGTCATACTCGCCTCTCCCGTGATCGATTTCGCCGGAGCGTAATGCGCCGGACGAGGAGTGGGCGCTCTGGGCGTGGCACGAGGTACTGGCGCGGATCCCCGACCCGCATCCGTTCGCCTATCCCGAGCTCCAGCGGGCCTGGTGGGAGCAGCTCGGCTCTGGGCGGCTCGCCGTGCTGCGGCTCGCCGACGGGGACGAGCTCGTCGGCGTCGCCGCGCTGCGCTGCGACGACGCGGGCGTGGTGAGCTTCCTCGGCAGCCGCGAGGTCACCGACTACCCGGGACCGGTGGTCGCGCCCGGGCGCGGGGCGGTCGCGGCCCGGGCGCTGCTCGAGGCGCTCGGCGTGGCGTTCCCGGGGTGGCGCCGCCTGCGGGTCGACAACGCGCGGCCGCAGGACGGCTTCGCCGACGCGCTGCAGGCCGCGGCCGGCTCGGCGGGCCTCGGGGTGCGCGCCGGCGACGACGAGCCGGTGCCGGTGCTCGTCCTGCCCGCGAGCGTCGAGCGCTACCGCGAGGGGCTGCGCGGCCATCCTCGCCACGAGCTCGCGCGCAAGCGCCGGCGGCTGAAGCGCGAGCGTCCCGGGGCGGTGCTTCGCAGCGCCGACGCGGCGAGCCTGGAGGACGACCTCGCGACGTTCTTCGCGCTGCACCGGCGCGCGGGAGGGCCGAAGGGATCGTTCCTGTCGCCGGCGATCGAGCGGTACATGCGCGAGGTCGCCGCCGCGATGCTCGAGCGCGGAGTGCTGCGGCTCGACCTCCTCGAGACCGCCGACGCCGCCGACACTCCGCCGCTGGCGGCGACCCTCGGCTTTCAGACGCGGGAGACGTTCTACCTCTACAACATGGCCTTCGACCCGGCCGCGGGCGCGCTGTCGCCGGGGATCTGCCTCGTGGCGGCGCTCGTCGAGCGCGCCATCGGCGACGGGCTGGCGCGGTTTGACTTCCTGCGCGGCCGCGAGCGCTACAAGCTCGAGCTCGGAGGCGAACCGGCGCCCCTGCGCCGCGTCGAGGTGACGGCCGGATGAGCGCACCGGCGGCGGCGCTCGTGGTGGCCGCCCATGCCGACGACTGCGAGTTCGGCTGTGGCGCGACCGTCGCCGGGTGGGCGGACGCGGGAGCGGCGCTGACCCTGATCGTCGTCACCGACGGCTCCATGGGCTCGCACGACCCCGAGCTCTCCGACGCGGCGCTCCGCGACCGGCGCGAGGTCGAGGCTCGCGCGGGAGCGCGCGTGCTCGGAATCGGCGAGCTCCGCTTCCTGCGCCGGCGCGACGGCGAGCTGACCGAGGACCCCGAGCTCGTGCGCGAGCTGGCGGCGGCGATCCGGGAGCTGCGACCCGAGGTCGTGATCACCCACGACCCCTGGCGGCTCTACGACCTGCACCCCGACCACGCGATCGTCGGGCGGCTCGTCGTCGGGGCGCTGTTCGCCGCCCGGGAGCCGCGCGCCGCGCGCGAGCTCGCCGCGCGCGGACTCGATCCCTGGCGCCCGCGCGAGCTGCTGCTGTTCGGCGCCGAGGAGCCCGATCGGCTCGTCGCGGTCGCCGACACCGTCGAGCGCAAGCTGGCGGCGCTGCTCTGCCACGAGTCGCAGTTTCAGACCTCGTTTGCGATCGAGGCGCCCGGCGATCGCGAGCGGTTCGCGGCCGCGGTGCGCGAGCGCGCGTTGCGCGCCGATCCCGACGGCGGCGGCCCGTGCGAGGCCTTCCGCTGCCTCGCGCTGCCCGGCTGGTAGGCGCTCAGATGGAGCCGCTCGCGCCCGACCTCCCCGAGCTCTTGACCGCGACGCCGGAGGCGCTCGCCGGGGCCGACCGGATCGAGCTCGAGGGCGTCCGGATCGACGGGAGCGACGAGGGGGACGGCGCGGTGATCGCGGCGGCGCGGGTGCGCGCCCGCGAGACCGAGCTGCGCGGGGTCCGCTTCGACGCCGACGCGGTGCGTTCCGTCGAGCTCGTCGACGTCGTGCTGCGCGACTGCGAGCTGTCCAACCTCGTCGTCCGCGAGGCGCGGCTGCGCCGGGTCGACATCCGCGGCTCGCGGCTCGTCGGGATCGATCTCGGCCGGGCGGAGATCCGCGACCTGCGGATGGTCGACTGCTCGATGGCGCTCGCGACGCTCGCCGCCGCCACCCTGGGGTCGGTCGAGCTGCAGCGCGTCAACCT
>Ga0213875_10000940_pt1 | contig 20910 bp, 17 predicted proteins | sample BarmaccomBMRX_R8_FD_160105 | JGI IMG/M metagenome (GOLD analysis project Ga0213875, IMG submission 160105) | Root-associated microbial communities from Barbacenia macrantha in rupestrian grasslands, the National Park of Serra do Cipo, Brazil - RX_R8 | ecosystem: Host-associated > Plants > Roots... | reverse complement strand
GGATGATTAGACGCGCACCATTTTATGCTGCCTTTCTGATCCGCGGCGGGCGCGCGGCGGCGAGCAGCGCCGGAACATTCAGGCTGGCTTCGAGATGGTCCGCAAGCGCGTCGAGAGTCGCCTCGATCGCCGCCTCGTACTCGGCCTTGCCCGGCGCCGCGCCGAGCCGCGCGACGAAAGCTCGGCGGAAACCGTCGGCGGCGAACAGCCCGTGCAGGTAGCAGCCGGAAACCCGGCCGTCGCGACTGATGCAGCCTTCAGGTCGATCCCCGAGCCGCAGCATCGGCCGCGACAGGCCCGGTCCGGCAGTGACGCCGAGATGCATTTCATAGCCGCGCACCGGCATGCCGCTGGCCGGCTCGATGCCTTCCGTTTCGGCCAGTCGCTTGTTCTTGCCGAGGACAGTATCGACGTCCAGCAGCGCGAGACCGGGTACGGTCGCCGGCGGTCCCTCGATCCCCTGCGGATCGGAGAGGCTGCGCCCGAGCATCTGATAGCCGCCGCAGATGCCGAGAACGCGGCCGCCTTGGCGATGATGCGCCAGAATATCTATGTCCCAGCCCTGGGCGCGCAGAAACGCCAGATCGGCGATCGTTGCTTTGGAGCCCGGCAACAGGATCAGCGCCGCGTTGCGCGGCAGCGGCCGTCCCGGCGAAACCAGCTCCAACTCGACGCCGGGTTCGAGGCGAAGCGGGTCGAGATCGTCGAAATTGGCGATGCGCGGCAGCAGCGGGACCGTAATTTTGATGTGCCCGCCGCTCTCACCCGCCTCGCTGCGCTCGGCACCCTCTTCCGCCGCGCCGGAGTGGGGGGGATCCATCGCGCCAGCGATGGGGGGGTGAGGGCGGCTGAGCGCCAGGGTGTCCTCCGCGGGCAGCGCGGCGGCGGCCGGGAACCACGGCACGACCCCGAAACAGGGCAGCCCGGTATGCGTCGATATGGCGGTGATGCCGCCATCGAACAGGCGCGGATCGCCGCGGAACTTGTTGACGATGTAGCCCGCCAGCCTCGCGCGCTCGCTTGCCGCCAGCAGCGCGCAGGTGCCGACCAGCTGCGCGATGACGCCGCCGCGCTCGATGTCGCCGACCAGCACCACGGGCACGTCGGCGGCCTCGGCGAACCCCATATTGGCGATGTCGCCGGCGCGCAGGTTGATCTCGGCCGGACTGCCGGCGCCCTCGACGAGCACCAGGTCGCAGGCCGCCGAGAGACGGCCGAAACTATCCAGCACCGCAGGCAACAGCGAGGGGGCCAGCCGGCGGTAATCGCGCGCCGCAACCGTCCCGTGCACGCGTCCGCGCAGCACAATCTGCGCCGTGCCCTCGGATTGCGGTTTCAGCAATACCGGGTTCATGTCGCAGAGCGGAGCGATGCCGCAGGCGCGGGCCTGCAGCCCCTGCGCCCGGCCGATCTCGCCGCCATCGGCGGTGACCGCAGCGTTGTTCGACATGTTCTGCGGCTTGAACGGGCGCACCCGCAGGCCTCGCCGGGTCAGGGCGCGCCCCAGCCCGGCAACGAGCAGCGATTTGCCGACATCCGACCCCGTTCCCTGCACCATCAGCGCGCGGGTCACGCCTGGCCCGCCCGATCGAGGTCCTTCCCGGTCAGATCAAGCCCGCGATCAAAACCGAAATTCCCCTTGCCCGGGCTTGGCCCGGGCATCCACGCACCGCTTCGGAGCGTGATCTTTCCTTCCAGGTTTCGTGGATGGCCGGGACAAGCCCGGCCAAGGGGAATGGGAATAGGATTGTCTACGGAACGCATCAGAATTCGATCCCGGGCTGCGCCTTGACCCCGGCGCGGAACGGATGCTTGACCAGGGTCATCTCGGTGACGAGGTCGGCGGCGGCGATCAGCTCGGCCGGTGCGTTGCGGCCGGTCACGACGACATGCAGATCGCGCGGTTTGTCCCGCAGCGCCTGCAGCACTTCGGCGAGAGGCAGATAATCGTAGCGCAGCACGATATTGAGTTCGTCGAGCAGGACCATGCGGTAGGACGGATCGGCGATCATCGCCTTGGCGGTCTCCCAGGCCGCAGCGGCGGCGGCGATGTCGCGGGCGCGGTCCTGGGTGTCCCAGGTGAACCCCTCGCCCATCGCGCGGCAGGTGACCAGCTCGGGGAAGCGCGCCAGCACCTCGCGCTCGCCGGTGCCCCAGGCGCCCTTGATGAACTGCACGATGCCGACCCGGAAGCCGTGCCCGAGGCAGCGTAATACCATGCCGAACGCGGCGGTCGATTTACCCTTGCCGGCGCCGGTGTGGACGATTAGGAGGCCGCGCTCCTCGGTCTTGGTTGCCAGCACCTTGGCCCGCGCCGCCCGGCGCCGCGCCATTTTCTCGCGGTGCGCGTCGTTCAGTTCCTGCTCGGTCATAACGGGGTCGGTCGTGACGGGGTCGGTCATCGCCGGCTCCATTGCGCGAGCTCCTCGCCCGCGCTGTTGCGGCGCGGACGCCATAGCCCGCGCTCGATCGCCTCGCGGAAACGGGACGCGGTCTCGGCCAGCGCCGCCGGGTTGTGCTCGGCCATGAAGCCGCGCACCGCATCGTCGGCGAGGTAGGCATCGTACAATGCCTCGAAATGCGCGTCATCGACGGCCCGCGCGGTAGCGGCGAAGGCGAACAGGTAATCGACCGTCGCGGCGATCTCGGCGGCGCCCTTGTAGCCATGCCGCATGACCCCGGCGATCCAGCGCGGGTTGGCGGCGCGGCCGCGCACGACGCGCCCCAATTCCTCGCGCAGCGTACGGATGCGCGGCCGGTCCGGCACCGAATGATCGTTGTGATACACCGCCGGGACGCGGCCCGACAAATGGCGCACGACCAGCGCCAGCCCGCCTTCGAACTGGTAATAATCGTCGCTGTCGAGCAGATCGTGCTCGCGGTTGTCCTGGTTGTGCAGCACCGCCTCGGCGGCGGCGAGCCGCGTTTTCAGCATCGCCGGCTCGGCTTCGCCCTCGGCGCCGGCGCCGTAGGCCCACTGGCTCCAGCCAAGCCAGGCCGAGGCGAGGTCGGAATCGTCATGCCAGATGCCTTCGTCGATCGGGGTCTGCAAACCGGCGCCGTAGGCGCCGGGCTTGGCGCCGAACACGCGGTAGCCGGCCCGCCGCTGTGCCTCCTCCGGTGTGATTCCGGCGGCTTCGAGCGCCTGCCGGTCGGCGGCGACCCGCGTCGCCAGCGGATTGACCTCGGGCGGCTCGGCGAGCGCCGCGACGGCGCGGACGGCGCTGTCGAACAAATCGATCAGCCCGGGGAAGGCGTCGCGGAAGAAGCCCGACACGCGCAGGGTCACATCGACCCGCGGGCGATCGAGCACCGAAGCGGGCAATATCTCGAAACCGGTGACCCGTCCGCTGCCCGGCTCCCACACCGGGCGCGTCCCGATCAATGCCAAGGCCTGCGCGATATCGTCGCCGCCGGTGCGCATATTGGCGGTGCCCCAGGCCGACAAGGCGACCCGCGCCGGGTAGTTGCCGTGCTCCTGGGCATGGCGCTCCAGCAGCAATGAGGCTGAATGCCAGCCAAGCTGCCACGCTGCGGCTGTCGGCACCGCGCGGGTATCGACCGAATAGAAATTGCGTCCCGTCGGCAGCACCTCGGGCCGCCCCCGGCTCGGCGCCCCGGCCGGACCGGGAGGCACGGAGCGGCCGTCCAGCCCCGCGAGCAGTCCGACGATTTCGCCCGCACCGCATCCCTCGACCGCCGGCCGCAAGCCCCGCTCGATCCAGTCGAGCACGGCGCGGGTACGGTGCCATTCCGGTGCCGGGCTTACCGCGTCCGATACGAGATCCAGCGCCAAAGTCACCAGCCGCTCGACGGTATCGCCGGCGCTGCGCCACAATGTTACCGGGAATGCGGGAATCTCCTGCGGCCGGGCCCCAACAGAGTTACCGTTGAGATCCCCGCCGCAGCAAACTCTGCTCCCTCTCCCCCCGCTCTCGGGGGGAGAGGGCGGGGTGAGGGGGGTGCCGACGAGCGCTCTGGGATCCCCCACCTCACCCCGACCCTCTCCCCCCCCAGGGGCGGAGAGGGAGCTTGAGGGGGTGCCGAGCCGGATAGCAGCGAGCACATCCGGCCTCGGGCCGGTCCAGGGCTCGGCCGGGTCGAGGGTCAGCGGATCGATTCCGAGGTCGAGATCGGCGGCGAGCGCGCGCAGCAGCGAGGCCTGTTCGGGCCCGCTGCCCCGGCCGGGCCGGGCGAAGGCGAGCAGCAGGGCGGCGAGCCGTTCGCCGGCCGGGCTCTCGCCGAACACATGCAAGCCGTCGCGGATCTGCAATTCCTTCAGTTCGCACAGGAAACCGTCGAGTTTCTTGAGTGCGCTCGCCGTATCGTCCTCGGGACGGATGCCGCAATCGCCGGCGATGCCGCAGCTGCGTGCGCATTCGAGGATTTCGGCGGTAAGGAGCGTGAGCCGACGCGGGTCGCCGTGCGCCGCCTCGTAGTATTCGTCGATCAGCCGCTCCAGCTCGGCGGCGACGCCATGGCTGCCGGCGCGGGTCAAGGGCGGGGTCAGGTGATCGATGATGACCGCCTGCGCCCGGCGCTTGGCCTGGGTGCCTTCGCCAGGATCGTTGACGATGAACGGATAGAGATGCGGCAACGGCCCGAGCGCCGCTTCCGGAAAGCATTCGCCCGACAACGCCAGCGCCTTCCCCGGCAGCCATTCGAGTGTCCCGTGCTTGCCGAAATCGATCACCGCATCGGTGCGGAAAGAATCGGCGAGCCAGGCGTAAGCGGCAAGGTAGGAGTGCGGCGGCGGCAAGGCCGGGTCATGATAGGCGCTTTTGGGATCGATATTGTAGCCGCGCGCCGGCTGGATCAGCACCGCGATGTTGCCGATGCGGAAACCGGGGATCGCGAAACGCCCGCAATCGAGCCGGCCCGGGCGGAAGAACGGGTCGCGCTCGGCCGCGCCCCAGCGCGTCGCGACCGCCTGCTGTACCGCCATCGGCAGGCTCGCGAAAAACGCCGAATATTCGGCGAATGGCAAGGTTTCTTCGGCTTCGGCCCAAGGCCGCGCATTGCTCGGGCTGGCGAGCAGGCGCGCCATCAACTCCGCGCCGGTCTCGGGCATGTCGCCGGTACGATATCCGGCGTTGCGGAGGGCCTGCAGTACGCCAACCACGGAGGCCGGGGTGTCTAGCCCGACGCCGTTGCCGATGCGGCCGTCGCGGTTGGGGTAGTTGGCGAGGATCACGGCAATCCGCCGCTCGCAAGCCGGTTTGGCGCGCAGCCGCGCCCAGTTCCGGGCCAGATCGGCGACAAAGGCGATGCGGTCGGGCAGCGCGCGATAGCCGACCAGATCGGCCTCGGTTTCGGGGTCGCGGCCGAGCGGCGCCTTGAACGAGACTGCGCGGGCCAGGATACGGCCGTCGATCTCGGGGAGGGCGACGTTCATCGCCAGGTCGCGCGGGCCGAGGCCGCGGGTGCCGGTGCGCCAGTTTTCTTCGTCGCCGCCCGAAAATACGATCTGCAACACCGGGCAGTCGGCCCGCAGCGGGTCGGCGCCGCCTCCGGCCGCGACCGCGAAGCCGGTGGCATTGAGGATCACCGCCGGCGGATGGGCGGTGAAACAGGACCGCAGCAGATCGGCGGCCTCGCCGTCTTTGAGGCTGTGCACGAACACCGGCATGGGCCGCAGCCGGCGCGCCATCAGCGCCGCCACCAGCGCATCGACCGGCCCGGTGTTCGCGGACTGCACCAGGGCCCGGTAGAACACCAGCGGGACGATCGCGCCGCCGCCGTCCCATTCTCGGGCGATGTCGTCGAGGCTCGCCAGGGCCCTGCCCGGCCAGTACAGGCCGGCGCGCAACAGCGGCGCCGGCTCCGCCCAGGGCCGGTCGCGGCCGATCAGGGTCGCGGCGTACCGGAGGAAATTGTCGGCATTGCCCGGGCCACCCTCGGCCAGGTAGCGCCCGAGCCGGTGTGTCGCTTCGGCCGGAGCGGTGGACAGCCCGACCAGCTCGCGGTCGGGCTTGTCGTCGCCCGGCAGCAAGGCGAGCGGGATGTTTGCGCCGCGACAGGTCTCGACCAGCCGCTCGACGCCGTAGGACCAGTAGCCGCTGCCGCCCAGCAGGCGTGCCACGACGAGCCGGGCGCCCCTTACGGTCTCCATGTACAGATCGACCGAGAAATTGTGCCCGAGACGCAGCACCGGCGCGAGCCGAAGCCGCGGCGCCGCGGCCTCCTGCGCCCGCCATCGCGCCTGCGCCGCAGCAAGCAGGGCGATGTCGGTATCGGCGCTCGCCAGCACGACGATGTCGCCCGGGCTCTGCGCCAAATCGACCGCGGCCGCACCGTCGGCGATGAACCCCGGCTCGGTTGCCAGCAGGTGCATTCAGTTCTCGCCGAGCGCTGCGACGATGGCGGCGCGGTCGAGGCCGCTGCGGCCGATCACGACGAGCCGCGTTGCGCGCGGCTCGCCCGCCGCCCAGGGCCGATCGAAGTGCTGCTGCACCCGCGCGCCGACCGCCTGCACGAGCAGCCGCCGCTCGCGGCCGGGCACGTCGAGAAAGCCCTTGAGGCGCAGCACGTCGTGACGCCGGATCACCTCGCTCAGCCGCGCGTGGAAGGCCGCAGGGTCGGGCACGGGGCCGCGGTCGACCACAAAGCTTTCGAAATCGTCGTGGTCGTGCTCGCCTTCGATCTCGTGCACCGAGGGCCGAGCCGCGAGATCGTCCTCGACCGCCGCCGCAAGGCCGAGCACGACCGGCGCAGCCACCGCGCCGTTGCGGGCGAGGACTACCTTGACCCCAGGCCGCAGCCGCGCCGCGAGATCGGCGCGCAGCGCGCGCAACTCCGCCTCTTCGACCAAATCGGTCTTATTGAGGATAACGAGATCGGCGCAGGCGAGCTGGTCAGAAAACACTTCTTCGAGCGGGTTGTCGTGTTCGAGCGCCGGGTCGGCACCGCGCTGTTGCGCCACCGCGACGGGGTCCGGCGCAAAACGCCCGGCGGCAACGGCGGCGGCGTCGAGCACTGCGAGCACGCCGTCGACGGTCGTGCGGGTGCGGATCTCGGGCCAGGCGAAGGCCTGCACTAAAGGCTTCGGCAGAGCCAGGCCGGAGGTCTCGATCACGATATGGTCGGGTGGTCTCGGGCGATCGAGCAGGCTCTGCAAGGTCGGCAGGAAATCATCGGCGACGGTGCAGCAGATGCAGCCATTCGCCAATTCGACGATGTCGTCTTCGGCGCAGCCGGCATCGCCGCAGCCGAGCAGCAATTCGCGGTCGATGCCGAGTTCGCCGAATTCGTTGACGATGACGGCCAGCCGCCTGCCTCCGGCGGCGCCGAGCAGATGCCGCACCAGGCTGGTCTTGCCGGCGCCGAGGAAGCCGGTGACGACGGTTGCAGGTACCCGGCTCATGCGTCAGCCATCCGGCTCCGGGCGGCACCGGCCGTAACGCACCCGCGTTGTCGCCGGTACGACGGATCTGAAGCGGGAAACATCTGTGACAGCGGCGCACGGCTCACGGCCGGTCTCCCTTCAGCATCAGCGGCAGGCCGGCGGCGATAAAGACCACGCGATCGGCCACCGCAGCCACTTCCTGATTGAGATGGCCAGCTTCATCACGGAAGCGGCGGCCGAGCGGGGTTTCGGGCACGAGCCCGAGGCCGACCTCGTTGGCGACCAGGATCACGGGACCCTCCACCCGCCGCAATTCGCGGCACAATGCGTCGGTTTCGGCCGCGATATCGCGATCCGCCAAAAGCAGGTTCGACAACCACAGGGTCAGGCACTCGACCAACAGCGGGCGATGGCGGCGCGCTTCCATCGCGATCGTCTGCGGCACCGCGAGCGGCGCTTCCACGGTGCGCCAGAATGGGCCGCGGCGGGCGCGATGGGCGGCGATGCGCGCCGCCATCTCGGCGTCGCCGGCCTCGGCGGTGGCGCAGTAGGTGCCGGCGGGGGCCGCGGCTTCCGCCAGGCATTCGGCGTAGCGGCTTTTGCCGGAACGAGCGCCGCCGAGAATCAGCGTGACCGGGGGCAACCGCGTCGCGCGCGTCGATGACATCGGCTCCTCCTCCGCCCGAGGAATCGTCCCGTCGCGGCGAAGCGGAGGTCTCCTGGCTCGGGGTCAATGCCCGCGGCGCCTTCCCGGCCGCCGCCCGAATTCCTCCGCTGTTCGGAGGACGCCGGGACGCCGCCCAGTGGCTCTTGCCGCGGGCTCGCCGCTAACAGTTGCGGGGGCAGCGCCGGTCTTGCACCGGACTTCCCTGTCGCATCGCCGCCGGCAGGCTAGCACGAGGCTGGCGCCGGCGTCACCCTTTGGACTTAGCATCACAAGCGCGCAACGGGGTCGCGCGAACCGTTGCGTTACGAGATGATCATCTTCTCTTCGGCGATCAGATAGCCGACGCCGCGCAGAGTGTGGATCTGCACCGAGGCGCCGATCTCGGCCAGGTGCTTGCGGACGCGGTGGACATATACCTCGACCGCATTCGAGCCGACCTCCTGAGACAGCCCGTAAAGGTTGCTTTCGAGCAGCGTCTTCGCGACGACCCGGCCGCTGCGCCGCATCAGATGTTCGAGCACGGCGATCTCGCGTGCCGAGAACAGGATCGGGCGGTCATCGACGAAGACCTGCCGGGCGACCGTGTCGAGGGTCACATTGCCGAGCCGCAGCGCCAGGCCCAGCAGGTTTCCCGGACGCCGCAGCAGCGCCTGCAACCGCGCCACCAGCTCCTCGAGGGCGAAAGGTTTGACCAGGTAATCATCGGCGCCGCTCTGCAACCCGGTGACGCGGTCCTTGACGCCGCCCCGCGCGGTCAGGATCAGCACCGGCGTCGCATCGCCGCGCCGGCGCATGTCGGCCAGGATCTCGAGCCCGTCGCTGTCGGGCAGGCCGAGGTCGAGCACGACGATGTCGACGCGGCTGGTGCGCAAGGCCTCGGCGGCGTCGGCGGCGGTGCCGAGGACGTCGACATCGAACCCGGCACTCGTCAGGCCCTGCTTCAACAGCGCCGCAAAACGCTCATTGTCTTCGACGAGCAGCAGTCTCATCGCGCCACCCCGGCGGTTGCCGGGTCGATTATAGGTGATCGACGCGACTTTGCGGGAGCCGCCTCGTCCGGGGCCCTCGGCGATCGAGGGCCGTGATCGCGTCAGAGCATTCGTTAGTGGCCCGCTGCGCACTTTTCATTCAGAACCGTGAAAATCTCCCCGTCTTTGCTGGTTATTGTGGCAGGACCGAAGTAATTTATTTGCCGTTGATTGCCGTTCGACCCGTAACTTACGGTCACCCCCTTGGTGTACCAACTGCCGTCCGGATTGTGCTTGAAATCGGCGCAGTTCACCGCGTCCTGCAGGGCCACCTCGGCAGCACGCGCAAAGCTGGGGATGGCGGCCACTGCGAGACAGCAGAGCGACGCTGTCAGGTGCCGGCGAGCGCCGATCATTCTCCATTCTCCTCCAACCGACATTACCCGAAGCGCGGCTCGGATTTCGAAATGGGTATTACCGCTCTTCGGGGCAAATTGACATGGCTGTTCGGCATCCTCATACTCCGCCGCTTTCCTGCTCGATGTCCTTGGCGGCGGTGCGGCCCCGAGGCGGCGAGGAGAGCGCGATGAAGGGCAGTCCCGGCCCCACCAGCCGGCATCCGGCAATTCTGCAAAACCGCGGCCCACGGGCGGAGCGGCGACGACGATAAAGCTGCGTCGGCCGCCTTTTCCGCACTCTCATCGCACAGGAGACCATCCGTGATCACACCGGTTATGCCGACCTATGGTCGGTGGGACGTTGCCGTCGAGCATGGCGAGGGCTGCTACCTCCATGCCACCGACGGCCGCAAGTTTCTCGACTTTACCAGCGGCATTGCGGTTACTGCGCTGGGGCACTGCCACCCGCATCTGATCGAGGCGGTGACGGCGCAGGCGCATAAGCTGTGGCACTCGTCGAACCTGTTCCGCATTCCCGGACAGGAGCGGCTGGCCGAGCGGCTCGTCGCCAACAGCTTTGCCGACACCGTGTTCTTCAACAATTCCGGAGCCGAGGCGGTCGAACTGTCGCTGAAGGTCGCGCGCAAATATCAGAGTGAGACCGGGCATCCCGAGCGCTACCGGGTAATCGGCTGCCACGGCTCGTTCCACGGCCGCAGCTTCGCCACCCTGGCCGCGGCCGGAGCCGAGGCCTACCTGAAGGGGTTCGGACCGGTCATGGACGGGTTCGACCATGTCGCGTTCAACAACCTCAACGAAATGCGCGCCGCCGTCACCGACCAGACCGCAGCGATCCTGGTCGAGCCGGTGCAGGGCGAAGGCGGCGTAAGAGCACCCTCGGCCGATTACCTGCGAGGCTTGCGGGAAATCGCCGACGAGTTCGGGCTGCTGCTCGTCTATGACGAGGTGCAGTGCGGCATGGGGCGCACCGGCAAGCTTTTCGCGCACGAATGGGCGGGGGTTCCGCCCGATATCATGGCGGTGGCCAAGGCGCTCGGCAACGGTTTCCCGATCGGCGCCTGCCTTGCCACCGAACGGGCCGCGGTCGGCATGGTCCCGGGCACCCATGGCTCGACCTTCGGGGGCAACCCGATGGCGGTCGCGGCCGGCAACGCCGTGATGGATGTGATGCTGGAGCCGGAGTTCTTCGACCGGGTCAATCGCACCGCTCAGCTGCTGCGCGGGCGGCTCGAGGCGCTGGTCGGCAGTTATCCTAAACTCTTTGCCGAATTGCGCGGCGCCGGACTGTTGCTCGGCATCCGCTGCGTCGTGCCCGCCGCCGACTTCGTCGCCAAACTGCGGGCCGAGGGCCTCTTGGCGTTGACCGCTGGCGAGAATGTGCTGCGCATCCTGCCGCCGTTGATTGTCGGCGAGCGCGAGATCGGCGAGGCGATGGACATCCTGCACAAGGTGGCGCGCGAGTGGCCCGCGTAGCGCGAGCCGTCGCCAGCGGGGGGCGGCTGATCGAGCGGCGCCCGGCGCCGCCGGACCGCCGGCCTCCCGAGCGCAGGCCCCCCGAACGCCGGCCCGGGCCGCCCCGCCATTTTCTCGATCTCGACCGGATCGAGACAAGCGAGTTGCGCGGCATCCTCGACCAGGGCTTCGCCTATAAGAGCGGCCGGACCGACCGGCCGCTCGCCGGCAAGATGCTGGCGATGATCTTTGAAAAACCCTCGACCCGCACCCGGGTCTCGTTCGAGGTGGCAATGCGCCAGCTCGGCGGCGAGACCATCGTGATCGGAACGCAGGACAGCCAGCTCGGGCGCGGCGAGCCGATTGCCGACACCGCCCGGGTACTGTCGCGCTATGTCGACGGCATCGTCATGCGCACCAATCAGGCGCAGAAGCTCGAAGATCTGGCGGCTTACGCGACCGTGCCGGTCATCAACGGCCTGACCGACTCCTCGCATCCGTGCCAGATCATGGCCGATCTGATGACCTTGCAGGAGAGGAAGGGGATGATCGCCGACACCGTTGTCGCCTGGAGCGGCGACGGCAACAATGTCGCGGTCAGCTGGATTCATGCCGCGGTTCGCTTCGGCTTTGCGCTGCGGCTGGCCTGCCCCGACGAGCTGCGGCCGCCGCAAGCGCTGCTCGACTGGGCGCGGCGCGAGCAGGCCCGGATCACCGTAACGGCAGAACCCGCGGAGGCGGTCGCCGGCGCCGATTGCATCGTCACCGACACCTGGGTATCGATGGGGGTCGAAGCGAGCGTCAACCGGCACAATCTGCTGGCGCCGTATCGCGTCGACGAGAAATTGCTGGCGCATGCGAAGCCCGACGCGATCTTCATGCACTGTCTGCCGGCCAAACGCGGCGAGGAAGTCACGGCGGCGGTCATCGACGGCCCGCAATCGGTGGTCTGGGACGAGGCCGAGAACCGTCTTCACGTGCAGAAGGGCATTCTGGACTGGTGCCTGGGCTGATCGGGACCAGCCGCGGTCGTGGTTGATGCGCCGGACGCCGCCGCTTAAATAAGGGCGATCACCCGGGCAGGTCTCTCGTTTCCTTTCTCCGGCAACGGCGAAAAAGGGGAGTGGTGCGACGACGACAGCCTGCCCAGACCTCAATGCTGCGCAGCGGAGCTCCGATATTGCCTTCCGACATTCCCTTGAGAGCCGATGATTTGGTGCAGCCCTTCCGGATCGACCCGTTCGCGTTGCGCGGGCGGCTGGTCCGGCTCGGGCCGACCGTAGACCGCATCCTCTCACAGCACGATTATCCGGAGCCGGTGGCGACGATTCTCGGCGAGGCGATCACGCTCGCCGTCGTGCTTGCCGGTGCGCTCAAATACGACGGCGTCTTCACCTTGCAGACCAAGAGCGACGGGCCAATCCGTCTGCTCGTGGCCGACGTGTCGACCGAGGGAGCGGTACGCGGCTACGCCCAATACGATCCGGCGCGGCTGCCGGTGGCCGGGCACTTGCCCGAGACCGGGACAAGCCCCTCGGTACCGGCGCTGATCGGCTCGGGCTACATCGCCTTCACGGTCGATCAGGGCGAGCATACCGAGCGCTATCAGGGCATCGTCGAACTGGCCGGCGCGACCTTGGCCGAATGCGCCCAGCATTATTTCCGCCAGTCCGAGCAGCTGCAGGCCGGCATCAAACTGTCGGTGGCGCGCGCCGGGCATGACGGCGCGTGGCGGGCCGGGGGGCTGATGATCCAGCGGGTGCCGCCGGAGGGCGGCTACCAGGTATTGCCGGACGACGTCGAAGATGGGTGGCGCCGCGCGATGGTGCTGATGAGCTCGGCAACCGAGGCCGAGCTGGTCGATCCCGACCTGCCGCCGCGCCGCCTGCTGTTCCGGCTGTTCCACGAGGACGGCGTGCGGGTCTACGACACCCACCCGGTCGAGGCGCGCTGCCGCTGCTCGCGCGAGCGCATCGAACGCATTCTGCGCGCGCTGCCGGTGAGCGAAATCGAGGAGATGCGCGCCGAAGGCGGCACCACGGTGACCTGCCAGTTCTGCAGTGCGCCCTACCGCTTCGATGCGGAGGAACTCGCCCGCCTATCTCCGAGCTGAGCCGATATCGAGCGGCCGGGCGCATTCGTGACCGGACCGCATCGTGGCCGGACCCGCCGAGCTGCCGTTCGATCCTTCGGCTGATCTATTTTCGGGTCAGTGGCCGAACTTGCCCGGGTCGGGCTTGCGGCGTTCGCGGAAGGACTCGCCGAGTTCGTGCGATTCGTCGCTGTCGAGATAGGCGCGCAGCAACAGGTCATGGGCCATCCGCGCGAGACCGGAAACCCCGCCATGGCGGGCGGTGAAGGCGGCCTTGACCGAAGCCAGCGCGAAGGCGCCGCGCTCCGCGATCTCGAGCGCCATTTCGCGAGTCGCGGCGGCCAGCTCGGCATCGGGGACGACCTTGTTGATCATGCCGAGTTCGAGCGCCTCGCGGGCGGTGAGGCGCGGATTGCGGAACCAGATCTCCTTTGCCTTCTTCTTGCCGACCAGGTCTTCGAGATACCAGGTGCCATAGCCGGCGTCGAAACTCCCCATCATCGGCCCGACCTGGCGGAAGATCGCGCTTTCCTTGGCGATCGTTATGTCGCACATGACCTGCAGCACGTTGCCGCCGCCGACGGCATACCCGTTCACCGCGGCAATTACCGGCTTTTGCAGCCGTTCGATGCTTTCGTACATGTCCAGGGTCGGCAGCACGCCCGGGTAGAGCATCGTGTCTTCCATGCCCTCCTTGCGGCCGCCGATGCAGAAGAAGCGGTCGCCGGCGCCGGTGATGACCAGGACCCGCGTGCGGCTCTCGCGCCGGACGGCGTTGAGGCAGTCGCGAATTTCGTGGCACATCGCCGGCGTGAACATGTTGCCGTCGTCGGGCCGGTTCAGGGTCAGCGTCCCGATCGGACCGTCCTCGGCATAAAGGATCGTTTCGTATTGCCCCGGTGCATTCATTGAAGGCGCTCCTCGGCCAGAGCCACGCTCGGATGATAGTGACCGCTTTTGCCGCAGCGCCAGCCCTCGTTTGGCTCCTCAGACCGGCGAGGCGAACCCTTGACCCCGCCCTTGTCGGCAACAGATTTCTCCCCTGATCAAGGCTGCGCGCCAGGCTTTCTCCCTTGACGAGCGAAGAGGCCGACAGCGACCCGAGCGGGTGAGCTCGGGGCGCCGCCGGGACACGCGAGGGCCGAAAGCGGGAACGGCCGGGACAGCGGGGGCTGCCCGGCATCCCGGCGTTTCCACCGACACTCCCGAAGGGATTGCAACGGCATTGGCCGCGGCGCGGAAAACGAAGGGGAGGCAGCCCCGTTCGGTCCGAAATCGCGGGGGCGCGGTCTCAGGCCGCCGCCATCAGTTTTTCCTTAGCGCGCTGGAATTGCGCGCCGAGCTTTTCCAGCTGCTCGCGATCGAATTCCGAATGGGCGCTTGAAAAACCGGTGCTTTCCTCTTCCTTGATGTGGTGCTTCAGCAGTTCCTGCAGCACGGTGAGCTGGGCCGTCCACGGCTCCGTCGTCTTGTTGCGGGCCTTGGCCATCTGGTTCAGCTGGTTCTCGACGATCTGGTGCTCGTTGTCGCCCTCGAAGGCGAACTTGCGGCTCCCCTCCTCCTGCGACTTCTCCAGCTTGCGGTACAGCACGTCCGCTTCCGCATGCGCATGCGCGAGCAGGTTGGTCATCATTTCCTTGAACAGCTGACCGCGCTCGTGATTGTCCTCGCTGGCGAAGATCTTCTCGATCATCGTCATGACTTCCTGATGGTCATGGTGCAGATCGGCGAGAATCCCTTCGCGAACTCCGAGCATTTCCTTGATCATTAGACAGATCTCCGCGGTTTCGTTGAACGTGTGACCTCTCGTAAACAGCGAGGTCGGCGGAGTATCCGTGACGGCTCGAATTTTCCAGGGCCAATACCTGTCGGGTTTCGAAAAGGCACAGCTGCCCGACGGCAAGCTCGGTCTCAGCCGCGCTCGACCTTCCCGGTACGGCTCTCGCCGGTTGCCTTGGGCGGCGCCGCGCGCCAGAACGGCTCCGTGCGCCGCAGCCGGCGCAGATGATTGCGCAGCTTCGGCTCATGCCGGGCGATCCGCCCGGCGTGCCAATGGATCAGCTCGCGACCGGCGCGGCTGACCAGCGTGCGGCCGTTCGCCCGGGCCAGATCGGCGAGGATGTCGCGCGCGACGCGCACGTCATTGGCATCGCCAAGCTCGTCCTGGACGCGTTTCAGACGTTTGACGAATTTTTCCGTTACGGGCGCCGGGTACAGGCTGCCCAAGGCTTCGCTGGCGTAGCGCAGCTTTTTGAGGGCGATCCGCAGCTCGTGCCGGCGCCGCGCCGAAAGCTCGGCGAACCCTCGGGCATGGCGCCGCGCGGCCCGGCGCCGCCGCTCGAGCACGGCCGGCGCGATGTCCGCGATCGGCCGGCGCAGCCGCCGCGCGGCACGGGCGCGGCGCCACTCCGCGCCTTCGAACCATCGCAAAATGCGCAGCATCGCGGCGGTGTAACGCGGCGACAGGATCGCGCGGGCGGCGGCGGCATAGGTCTCGCGGCGCCGCTCCTCGGCAGCCTCGGCGAGCGCCTGGATCCCGGCCGGCCGGCCGGGATCATCGGCGAGCGGGCGCACCAGCGCGGTGGCAAAGGCATCGAGGTTGCGCGCCGGGCCGAGCGCGCCGGCGAGCCAGCGCAGTTCGCGCGACACCCGACGGGTTGCCTTGGCGGGCAGCCATTCCGAAAATGCCGACAGCACGGCCCGCAGGCGTCGCGCCGCGACCCGCATCTGGTGCACCCCATCGGGATCGCCGGCCAGGGCGGCGGCCTCGTTGCGCAGCAGATGGTCGATACAGGCGCGCCCGATCCGCTGCAGCGCGGCGTTGCCGCTCAGCGCCGGATCGAGCGCCGGCATATCCGCATGCACCGCCTTTGGCGGGCCGGCCGGAGGGTCGAGCAGACGATATCCGCGTCGCGACTTGCTGTCGAACGACAGGCGGACCGGCGCCACCTTGAGCAGACGCAGCGCCGCATCATACAGCGCGGTGGGGGACCCGCGTTTGAGTTCGAGCTCGACCTCGCTGATCTCTTCCCCGGCCGCGCCGGCGGCAAGCCGGATGACGCCGCGATCGATCGCCGCTTCGATGCGGGTGTCGCGTCCCGCAGCGAGCGTGTAAGCGGTGCGGTCCACCTCGGTCGCGAACACCGGCCGCAGTCTCTCGGCAACCCCGTCGCCGAGGTAGCGACCGGTCTGCGGCGCTTCAGGATCAGGGGTCGCGCCGGCGATTCGATCTTCCCATTCGCCGCGCTCCGGCGAGGAGCCCTCGGCAGCCGATTTGACGGTCTGGATGAAACGGCCGTCATATTCCCGGACCCGCAGTGTCAGCCGGCGCGATTGCAACCTGCGTTCGGGAGTGTCGAAATAGGTGCTGACCAGCGTTTTCGATTTCGCCTGCGGCTTGTGCGCCATCGCCTGCAGGGCATCTTGCAAGGCGGGCAGGTCATTCGGCCGCAGCGCCAGCTTCAGCTCGGTCTCGGTCGAAATGAAGGCCTCCCGCGCAGCACGGCACCGGGTGCAAGTGAACCCCGATCCCCGGCCTGAGGCAACGGGCAACGAGAGAATTCGACGCGTTGCGGCGTTTGCGCGGGACGCGGGCTTCATCGAGCCGGAGGCGGCATTCTGAAGCGGTTCATCCGCAGCTGCCGCGAGACGCTTGCTTTCAGGCCGCTGCAAGCCGGGGCAGGCGACCTTGCCGCCGCCTTGGGCTAAAATCTAGGCCAGCGCGACGGTTCGCGGACCGCCGCCCGCCGGCGACGGCGCGACCGTCGCAGCCGCGGCATAGCGCCGGGCCAGGGCGGCACACGCCATCAGCTGCAGCTGGTGGAAGATCATCAGCGGCAGCACGATCAGGCCGAGCGCGCCGCCCGCGAACAGGGCGTTGGCCATCGGGATGCCGGTGATCAGGCTTTTCTTCGAACCGCAGAACACGATCGCGATCTCGTCTTCCCGCGACAGCCCGAAGCGGCGCGCCGCGAATGCGGTCAGACCCAGCATCGCGGCCAGCAATGCTCCGAGCACGACGGCGAGGACCAGCAGACTGCCGGCGGGCAGGGTGTGCCATAGCCCGTTCAGCGTCGCCGCGCTGAAGACGCCGTAAACCATCAGCAGAACCGAGACGCGATCGACCCAGCCGAGCCGTACCCGGTGCCGCTGCACCCAGCCGCCGATCCACCCGCGCGCGAGCTGGCCGGCGACGAACGGCACCAGCAGCTGCGCCGCTATCGCGCCGACCCCGTTCAGCGCCGACCCGTCATGCGACGGACCGCCCTGGACCCCGACCAGCACGCCGACCAGCGCCGGCGTCAGCACCATCCCGAGCAGGCTCGAGGTCGAGGCGCTGCACAAGGCCGCGGCGACATTGCCGCGCGCAATCGATGTGAATGCGACCGAGGCCTGCACCGTCGAAGGCAAGGTGCACAGAAACAGCACGCCGAGATAAAGCGGCGGGCTCAGCAGCGTCCCCGACAATGGTCGCAATGCCAATCCAAGCAGCGGAAAGGCTACGAAGGTGGCGGCGAAGACGATCAGGTGCAGCCGCCAGTGCAAAGCGCCGGCGAGGACGGCCTGGCGTGAGAGCCGCGCCCCCTGCAGAAAGAACAACAGGCCGATGGCGACATTACCGAGCATGCCGACGCCTTGCGCCGCCATGCCATGCACCGGCAGCAGCAGCGACAGCGATACCGTCGCCAGCATCGCGAGAGTGAAATCGTCGGGACGAAAGCGGGACAGCTTGCGCATGCGCGAACCCCGAAGCAGCAGGCCTCGAGCAAAGATCGGTCTCGCCGCGCTGATTGTAAACCGCGTTTGGCAATGTTATTATTATCATGAAACGTGATGACCCCAGGCTTTGATCCCGTGCTGCTCAACACCTTCGTCGAGGTCGCGAAGGCGCGCAGCTTCACCGAGGCCGGCCGCCGCCTGGGACTGCGGCAATCGACCGTCAGCCAGCATGTCCGCAAGCTCGAGCAGGCCGCCGGACGCCGCCTGTTCGTGCGCGACACGCACAACGTGACGACGACGCCGGACGGCGAAGCCATGCTCGGCCTCGCCCAGGGCATCCTCGACGCCAACGATCGCGCCCGCCGCTATTTCGCCGGTTCGGAGCTGCGCGGCCGCCTGCGTTTCGGTGCCTCCGAGGATTTCGTACTGAGCCGTCTGCCCGAGGTGTTGCGCGACTTCATCCGGGTCCATTCGGCGGTCGATCTCGAACTGACCGTGGCGCTGAGCGGTGCCTTGTTCGAGGAGCTCGAAGCCGGCCGGCTCGATCTGGTCCTGGCCAAGCGCCGCCCCGGCGAGGAGCGCGGCCGGCTGGTGCGGCGCGAGCGGCTGGTTTGGGTTGCGATCAACCCGGCCGTTGCCGACCCCGATCGGCCGCTGCCGCTGATCCTCTACCCGCCGCCATCGATCAGCCGGGCGATCGCGCTCGAAGCGCTGGAGCGCGCCGGGCGCAGCTGGCGCATCGTCTGCACCAGCGCCAGCTACAGCGGCTTGCGCGCGGCGGCGCTGGCCGGGCTTGGCATCACGGTGCAGGCTGACGGCTTTGTCCCGGCCGGTCTGACGATGTTGCCGACCTCGGCGAGCCTGCCCGCGCTGGGGGCGATCGAATTCGTCATCGTCGGCGCCGGCCGGGCCTTGCGCGGTCCCGCAGCCGAACTCGCCGCCGCGATCCTCGACAACGTCTACCGCCTGTGATCGCCAGGCTCAGCGCGGGGCGGCGGCGCGGCGCAGGCGGTCGTTGATGGCGCGGCCGAGGCCGCGTTCGGGGATCGGCGTCACCGCGATTGCCGCGAATTCGGGGCGGTCGAGCCGGCGCAGCATCGCGAACAGGTTGGCTGCGGCTTCGCCCAGATCGCCGGCGCGCGACAGCCACAGCACTTCGACGAAGCCTGGCGGCGGCATTTCGGGACCGAACGCCAGCACCGCCTCGCCGGGCTGCGCCGCAACGACGGCGAGGCGCAGCGGCCGGCTCGGCGCGTAATGGCTGGCGAGCTGCCCCGGCGACCGCGGCGCCCCCGGCATCTCGGCCGGCTCCGCGATCGGGCCGAACGCCTCGATCAGGCTTTCGAGCGTGATGCCGCCGGGGCGCAACAGCGCGGGCATTGCGCCGGTCAGGTCGAGCACGGTCGATTCGAGGCCGACCGGGGTCGGTCCGCCGTCAAGGATCAGATCCGGCGCGGAATCGCCGTCAGCGCCGTCGAATTCCGCGACCACATGCGCCGCCTCGGTCGGACTGACCCGACCGGAGCGATTGGCCGAGGGTGCCGCGATCGGCCGCCCGACGGCGCGCAACAAGGCGCCCGCCGCGGCGTGCGCCGGCACCCGCACCGCCACCGTGTCGAGCCCGGCGCAGGCGAGCAGCGAGACGCCGCCTTCGGGACGGCGCGGCAATACCAAGGTCAGCGGCCCCGGCCAGAAGCGCTGCGCCGCCGCCCGCGCCGCCGCATCGAAGCGTGCGAACCGCTCGGCCAGCGCCGGCTCGGCGACGTGCACGATCAGCGGGTTGAAGCGGGGCCGGCCCTTGGCCGCGAAGATCCGCGCGACCGCGCGGTCGCTCGTGGCATCCGCGCCGAGCCCGTACACCGTCTCGGTCGGGAAGGCGACCAGCCCGCCTGCCCGCAACAGCAGCGTCGCGCGATCGATCGCCTCGGGGCCGACCGCGACGATGCCGCCCACCCCCGGGCAAACGCTATTCGGCGGCGAGGGCGGCCGACTCCTCCGCCGCGAGCAGACGCTCGACGACCCGCCGCATATGCATGCGCGCCGCGTCGGATGCGATATCGACCAGCCCGCTTTCGCCGAACTCGTCGAGCCGCGCCTGCTGCGCCTCGACCATGACCCGGTCCTCGACAAAGGTCGGCGCGATCTCGCGGTAAAGCTGCTCGGTCGCCTCCGGATCGTCCTGCCGGTAGCCGTTCGCCACCGACCAGAAATAAAAGCAGCTGGTCTCGGTCTCCGGGGTGAGACCGTGGAACAGGCGGAACTGGAAGCCGCCGTCCCGATTGCCTTCATAGGCGCCATTACCGGCATCGGCGGCGCCGGTCCATTGCAGCACCGTGCTCGGCGCGACGAATTCGAATTCCTGCCAGCGATCGACCCGGCCGGCAAATCCGGCCGCCTTGACATAGGTCGGCGGCGGCACCGAGTTGCGCATCCAGCGGGTGAACTTCAGGCCGGATGCGGTGCGAACGGTCTTCATCTCGGCATCGACATGGGCGGAAGGATTGCCGCCGACGGTCTTGGCGTGGAGATAGCCGAGATGGGTCAGATCCATCAGATTGTCGACCATCAGCATGTAATTCCCTTTGATCGGGTAGACGTCGTGCTTGTTCGGCCAATGCGCCCGATCATTGTGGTACGGAAAATCGACGATCTGCGCCGGGTCGGCCTGCGCCGGCTCGCCCATCCACACCCACACGAGCTGGTCCTTTTCGACCGCAGGATAGCTGCGGACCCGCGCATCGGCGGGGATCTGCTTCTGCCCGGGGATGCGCACGCAGCGCCCGGCTGCATCGAAGACAAGCCCGTGGTAGCCGCACTGGAGCCCTTCTTCGATGACATTGCCCATGTGCAGCGGCGCGGCACGATGGCAGCAACGGTCGGCCAGAGCCGCCGCCCGGCCGCCGGCGTCCCGGAACAGTACGACCGGTTCATTGCAGATGCGCCGTGCGAGCGGCTGACCTCCGATCTCGTCGGCCCAGGCGGCGATGTACCAGGCATTACGGAGCAGCATCCCGGGCCTCCTGATCGCGACGGCACTAAAAAGTCCGCCCGATCGATTCTACGGCGACTCGGCAGCCGGGAGAAGTGCCCTCGTACCCTGAGACGCCGCCGCGACCTCCCTGATTAGGCCGATCCAACCGCTTGGTGTCCCAGATTCCGTCTTCCCGGCGAAAGAGCGTGTGAAGGATTCCGATCGCTGGGCCGGCGGCCTGCGTCCTTCGAGACGGCCGCTGTCGCGGCCTCCTCAG